>Ga0079224_100008784_pt1 | contig 13717 bp, 13 predicted proteins | sample Stecom2015_FD_80414 | JGI IMG/M metagenome (GOLD analysis project Ga0079224, IMG submission 80414) | Agricultural soil microbial communities from Utah to study Nitrogen management - Steer compost 2015 | ecosystem: Environmental > Terrestrial > Soil > Agricultural land | place: USA: Utah... | reverse complement strand
GCGCTGCAGCGGCCGAAGCGCTTCTTCGGCGCCGCGCGCAATATCGAGGAAGGCGGCTCGCTGTCGATCATCGCCACGGCGCTGATCGATACCGGCAGCCGCATGGACGAGGTCATCTTCGAGGAGTTCAAGGGCACCGGCAATTCCGAGATCGTGCTCGACCGCAAGGTCGCCGACAAGCGCATCTTCCCGGCGCTTGACGTCGGCAAGAGCGGTACCCGCAAGGAAGAGCTGCTCGTGCCGAAGGATCAGCTCAGCAAGATGTGGGTCCTGCGCCGCATCCTGATGCAGATGGGCACCGTCGACGCGATGGAGTTCCTTCTCGACAAGATGAAGGACTCGAAGACCAACGAGGACTTCTTCGCGACGATGAACCAGTGATCGCGCGGCGGCTCAGCCGTCGCGCATTTCGTCGAGCACCGTTTCCGGATCGGGCGAGCCGGCCAGCCACAGCGCGCGCGTGCGGCGCTTGAAGCTGCGTTCGATGGCGGGCTTGTAGGCCTTGTCGCCACCGTCGCGGTTGAGCCGCAGGACGCGCGTGGTGGCGTCGCCGCTGATCAGGTTCCAGCTCATCTCGAACCCGTCGTGGGAATTGGTGCGGCTGTAGCGCGTGGCGTCGAGCCCGATCAGGCGCATCTGCCGGCCGCGCGCGTCGTAACGGAAGCGGCGGGTCGAGACGATCGCGGTAGTGCCCCCGGTCATGTCCTCGAGGCTGAGCACATTGTCGGCGAGCGCGAGCTTCGCCGGGGTAGACTCGCCCGGCTCGAGCGGCAGGATTTCCGGCCGATAGCGCGGATCGGCCGCATTTCCGACCGACAGCAGCACCGTCAGCGCGCGCCAGTCCTCGCTGTGCGCGACATAGGCGATGTCGGGGATGCCGTCGCCGTTGAGGTCCCCGTCCGCTCTCACTTCGATCGTGGCACCGGCCGGCAGTTCGATACCGGGTGCGATCTCGGCACCCTGCGCAGGGGCGGGCCCGGTGGCGAGAGCGGCGAGCGGCAACAGGAGCTTTCGCATATATCCTCCCCCCATTCGGAACAGCGAGGATACAGGCTCGCCGCGCCGTAAGCGAGTGCCGAGTACCGGCCCTCTGCGCGGGTTCACCCGGCGGTCCTGTGGGGCTATCCTGCCGATTCGAGAACAGACCGGGAGACGGATTCATGCGTGCCCTGTTCGCTGCCACCGTGCTTGCCCTCGTCTCCATGCCCTCTGCTGCACAGGATGGCGGCTTCGAATACGAGACCAGGGTGATTCAGCTCCCCGAGGGCTCCCGCCCGCACGACGCGGCGCCCGGGCGGCCCGGCGAGATCTGGTACACCGCACAGCGTCAGGGAGCGCTCGGTATCGTCGACATCGCGTCCTGGACCTACCGTCAGGTCCCACTCGGCGAGGGCTCGGCGCCGCATGGAGTCGTGCTGGGCCCTGACGGGAAGGCCTGGATCACCGACGGCGGCCAGAACGCGATCGTCCGCTACGACCCGGCGAGCGAGGCGATCGACGTGTGGAAGCTGCCCGAGGACACCGGCTACGCCAACCTCAACACCGGCGCCTTCGACAAGGACGGCGTGCACTGGTTCACCGGCCAGAGCGGCATCTACGGGCGGGTCGACGCGAGCGGCAAGGTCGAGGTGTGGAGTGACCCGAAGGGTCGCGGACCCTACGGCATCGACGACTCGCCCGATGGCGAAATCTGGTACGTCTCGCTCGCCGGCAGCCACCTGGCGAAGGTCGACCGGGCCGACGGCAGCGTCACGATCATCGAACCGCCGCACGAGAACGCCGGCCTGCGTCGGGTCTGGGCGGATTCGCAGGGCGACCTGTGGATCACTGGCTGGAACAGCGGCAAGCTCTACCGCTACCGCCCGGCGAGTGGGGATTGGACCACGTTCGACCTGCCCGGCGAGAAGCCGCAGGCCTATGCCGTCTACGTCGACGAGCGCAACGACGTCTGGGTGACCGACTTCGCCAGCAACAATACACTGGTGTTCGACATCGCCACCGAGGACTGGATCGCGACGATCCCGGGAAGCGGTCCCAACGCCCAGGTTCGCCAGATCCTCGGGCGCGGCAACGAGGTCTACCTGCCGGAATCCGGGACCAACCGGCTGATGCTGGTGACGGTTTCCGGGTGACGCGGGCCGGGGTGCTGGCGCTGCTCGCTGTCGCCGCAGGGGCCTGCGCCGCCGTTCCGGGCCCGAAGCCGGCCGAACTCGCCGCGGGCGAGCGCGCCTATCAGAAGTGCTACGCGTGCCACTCGCTCGAAGGTCCGGACCCGACGACGCAGGGACCCTCGCTCAAGGGCGTGCTCGGCCGGCCCGTCGCCGCGGAACCGGGTTTCGCCTATTCGCCGGCGATGCAGGCCTACGCAGCCCGGCAGGGCGATTGGACGCGCGAGGCACTCGATGCTTTCATCGCCGATCCCCAAGCCGTCGTCCCGGACAACGAGATGGGATTCTTCGGCATCGCCGACCCTGAGGAACGCCGCGCGCTGATCGACTACCTCGCGCGCCCGTAGCGCGCTCGGCTACCCGAGGTGTTCGGCGAAAAATGCCGCGGTGCGCTCGTCCGCGAGCCGGGCGCCTTCCTCGTCGCGGCGTTCGCCGAGCTCGGTGGCGAAGCCGTGGTCGAGCCCCAGGTAGTCGTGCAGCGTCACCCGCGGATGATCGTCGAGGCCTTCGTGAATGGCCTTCTGTTGCTCGGGCGGGACTAAGTGGTCGGCCCCGGCGATGTGCAGCATCAGCGGCCGGGCGATCGCGTGCTTCTCGCGCAGCAGATCCGGAATGCCGACCGCGTAATATCCCACGCTGGCGTCGGCATCGGTCCGGGCGGCGACCATGTAGGCCAGCCGCCCGCCGAGGCAGTAGCCGACCACGCCGACGTTCGGCACGCCGAGCGCGTTGCGGGCATGACGGATCGTCGCCTCGATGTCGCGCACACCCTGGTCCTGGTCGAACCGGCCCATCAGCGCGAGCGCGCGCTCGAATTCTTCCGGCACGTCGGGATCGAGCTGGATGCCCGGTTCGAGCCGCCAGAACAGGTCGGGCGCAAGCGCCAGATAGCCGTCGGCGGCGAGGCGCTCGCACTTGCGGCGAATGCCCGGGTTCACCCCGAAGATTTCCTGGATGACCACGATCGATGCGCGAGGCTCGCTTGTGGGCCTGGCGCAGAAGGCAGAGAAGGTTTCCTCGCCGTCGAGGGTGGAAATGTCGACCGTATCGCTCATATAAGACTCCTCCCGGCGTTCGGCGCGCTTATGCCCCTGCTACGCTGCGGACCCAAGCGCGTTCCGCGCCGCGTGAAAGGCAAGCCCCGATGAAGATCAACATCGAGATCGATTGCTCGCCCGAGGAAGCCCGCCGCTTCATGGGCCTGCCCGACGTCGAGAAGGCCAACGAGGTCTACGTCGATGCCTTCGCCAAGGCGATGAAGACCGCCGGCAACACCGAGCAGCTGCAGGAATATGCCCGCCAGCTCGCGCCGATGGGCCAGATGGGCTTGAAGATATTCCAGAATTTCATGGAAGGTGCGCGCAAGGCAGGCGAGCGGCCGGTCGATGAGGACGACAAGCCCGGCGCCTGACGTCGCGCGGGGATCAGCCGGGCCATGGACACCATCTTCGCGCTGTCGAGCGGCGCGCCGCCGGCGGGAATCGCCGTCGTACGCGTGAGCGGGTCCGAGGCGGGCGCGGCGCTGGCCGAGCTGGCGGGGCGCCTGCCTGCGCCGCGCCGGGCGAGCCGGGCGGTCTTTCGCGACCGTGATGGAAGCGTTCTCGACGACGGGCTCGCGCTGTGGTTCCCGGGGCCGGCGACCGCGACCGGCGAGGATCTGGCCGAGTTCCATCTCCACGGCGGCCGCGCGGTGGTTGCGGCAGTCGAGGCGGCGCTGGCGGTGCTGCCGGGATTGCGACGGGCCGAGCCGGGCGAGTTCACGCGGCGTGCTTTCGTCAACGGGCGGATCGATCTCGCCGAGGCGGAAGGGCTGGCCGATCTCCTCGCCGCCGAGACCGAAATCCAGCGTCGTGCGGCGATCGAGCTCGCGGGTGGGGCGCTGTCGCGGCGCGTCGAGCATTGGCGCGACCGGCTGCTGCTGCTCTCGGCACAACTCGAGGCCGTGCTCGATTTCGACGACGAAGGCGACGTGGCGACGCTGACGGCAACGTTCACGCGCGAGATCGAGATTCTGGGCGACGAGATTGCATCGGCCCTCGACGCTCCCTCAGCGGAGCTGTTGCGCGAGGGATACCGGGTTGCCCTCGCAGGGCCGCCGAACGCAGGAAAATCCACACTATTCAATGCTTTGGTTGAGAGTGAGGCAGCCATCACGGCGCCGCTTGCAGGGACGACCCGCGACGTCCTGGTTCGCCCGGTCGCGCTCGGCGGGGTCCCGTTCAGCTTCGTCGACATGGCCGGGCTGCGCGAGCGTGGGGCTGATCCGGTCGAAGCGATTGGAATCGAGCGCGCCGAAACCGAGATTGCCCGGGCCGATCTCGTGCTGTGGCTGGGTCCGGAGGGCGAAGGTCCGGCCGGCGCGTGGGAAATCGAGCCCCAGTGCGACCGGGCGGATCATCCGGTGAAGACGGCACCGCGGTACCGGGTTTCGGCGGTCACCGGAAAAGGGATCGCCGATCTGAAGCGCGGGTTGATCGAGCACGCTGCGGCGGCGATGCCGCGGCCGGGCGAGGGCGCGCTCAATAAACGCCAGCGTGACTTGCTCGCGCGTGCTCGTGAAGCCTTGGGCGAGGCCGTCCGGCAATCCGATCCGCTGCTGCTGGCCGAAGGGTTGCGGCAGGCGCGAGCCGCGTTCGATCGCCTCGTGGGCCGCAGCGCTACGGAGGATGTGCTCGATGCGCTGTTCGGACGTTTCTGCATCGGCAAGTGACACGTGTTTCACGTGAAACGCAGCTGCGCTTTGACCGGTGCCATCGACCCGATTAGGGGCGCGGCATGAGCGCGTACGATCTCCTCGTCGTCGGGGGCGGCCATGCCGGCTGCGAGGCGGCCGCCGTGGCTGCGCGGATGGATGCGCGCGTCGGCCTCGTCAGCTTCGATCTCGACGCAATCGGGGCTATGAGCTGCAACCCGGCGATCGGTGGCCTCGGCAAGGGGCACCTGGTGCGCGAGGTCGATGCCTTCGACGGGCTGATCGCGCGCGCGGCAGACGCCGCGGCGATCCATTACCGGATGCTCAATCGCTCGAAGGGCAGCGCGGTCTGGGGGCCGCGGATCCAGGCTGACCGAGCGCTGTTCAAGGCTGCGGTCCAGTACGCGGTCAAGGCGCAGCCCGGCCTTGAGCTGGTAGAGGGCGAGGCCGCGGCGCTCGTGCTCGAGGGCGGCGTGGTGCGCGGGCTCGAGCTTGCCGACGGTACCAGGCTCGAGGCTCCTGCGGTGGTGCTGTGCACCGGCACCTTCCTCGGCGGCACACTGTTCCGCGGCGAGGAGCGGATGACCGGTGGGCGCATCGGCGAGAGTTCCGCGCAGAGACTCGCCGCGCAGCTGCGCGAGGCCGCGCTGCCGATAGCCAGGCTCAAGACCGGGACTCCGCCGCGGCTCGACGGACGCACGATCGACTGGGCGCGCCTCGAGGAGCAGCCGTCGGACCCCGACCCGTGGACGATGTCGCCGCTGACGCCCCGTCGCAGCCATCCGCAGGTGTTCTGTGCGATCACCCGGACCAATGCGGCGAGCCACGCGATCATCCGCGCCAACCTGCATCGCTCGCCGCTGTTCACCGGCGCGATCGAGGCCGCGGGGCCGCGCTACTGTCCGTCGATCGAGGACAAGACTCACCGCTTCGGCGACCGTGACGGCCACCAGGTGTTCCTCGAGCCGGAGGGGCTGGCGACACACCTCGTCTATCCCAACGGAGTCAGCACCTCGCTTCCCGCCGACGTCCAGTTGGCCATGCTGAGGACGATGGAGGGGCTTGAGCGGGTCGAGATGGTCGTGCCCGGTTATGCCGTCGAGTACGACCACGTCGATCCGCGCGCGCTCGGGCCGGACCTGCAGCTCCGCGCCATTCCGGGCCTCTATTGCGCCGGGCAGATCAACGGCACGACGGGCTACGAGGAAGCTGCCGCGCAGGGGCTGTTCGCCGGAATGCACGCGGCGTCGCGCGTACTCGGCCGCGAGCCGGCGCTGCTCGATCGCGGCAACAGCTACATTTCGGTAATGGTGGACGACCTTACCCTGCATGGAGTCAGCGAGCCCTATCGGATGTTGACGGCGCGGGCCGAGTACCGCCTGCGCTTGCGCGCCAGCAACGCCGCTTCGCGACTAACGCCGCTGGCCATTGCCACGGGCTGCGTCAGCACCGAGCGCATGCGCTGGTTCGAGGAGCGGGAGCGGGACCGTGATCGCTGGTCTGCCGCTCTCGAGATTGAAGTGGGCGCGTCGGATCTTGCCCGTTCCGGGGTGCCCGTACGCGGGGGCGCGGGACGGCGACCGCTTGCCGAGTGGCTGCGCTTTCCCGATGTCGAACTGGTGCACCTGGCCCCATGGCTCGGTCCGGACCTCGATCCCGGCAGCGATCTCGCTCTCGAGATGGCCGAAGATGCGGCATACGCCCCGTACCTCGAACGACAGGAGGCGGAGCTGCGCGACTTGCGGGCCAGCGAAGCCGTCCAGCTTGGCGACGACTTTCCGTTCGCCGAGGTGCCGGGTCTTTCCAACGAAATGGTCGAGCGTCTCGCCGCGGCGCGCCCGGCCAACCTGGCTGCGGCGGGCAGGGTGCGGGGGGTGACGCCGGCCGCACTCGCCGCGCTGCTGGTTTTCGCCCGGCGAAAGGCGCTCGCCGCATGATCGAGCGAGAAGACGCGGCACGGGCGTTTTGTGCCGAGCGCACCACCGATGCCGGCGGAATCGCGCGGCTCGAGAGCCTCGCCGCCATGCTCGCCGAGGAGAACCAGCGGCAGAACCTCGTGTCGTCGAACAGCCTGGCGACGATCTGGCAGCGCCACTTTGCCGACAGCCTGCAGCTGCTCGACGTTGTTCCACGTGGAACAGCGCCGTGGATAGACCTCGGGAGCGGGGCGGGCGTGCCGGGCCTCGTGCTCGCCTGCGCACGGCCCGATGACGGCATCGTGCTCGTCGAATCGCGCAAGCGCCGCGTCGAGTGGCTGACCCGCGCGGCTGAGGCACTGGGGCTGGAGAACTGTCGCATTCTGGGATCGCGGCTTGAAAATGTGGAAACTTTCCCCGCCGCCGTAATTACCGCCCGTGCCTTCGCCCCGCTCGGCAAACTGCTTCAGTTGTCCGCCCGGTTTTCCACACGGGACACGGTTTGGCTGTTGCCCAAAGGGCGTTCGGCGGCGCAGGAACTGTCGGAACAGCCGCCGGGGGTCAGGGACATGTTCCACGTGGAACAGTCCGCCACCGATCCCGAGGGGGGCATCCTGATCGGACGAGGGACGCCGCAACTGCGATGATCAAGATCGCGATCGCCAACCAGAAGGGCGGAGTGGGAAAGACCACCACCGCGATCAACATCGCAACGGCCATGGCGGCTACCGGATGGAGAACGCTGCTGATCGACCTCGATCCGCAAGGCAACGCCTCGACCGGGATGGGGATCGACGCGGTGCAGCGGGAGGTGTCGAGCTACGACCTGCTGCTCGGCGAAGCCCCGCTCGCTGAATGCACGGTAGGGACCGCGATCCGGGGGCTCGACATCGTTCCGGCGACGGTCGACCTGAGCGGTGCCGAGATCGAGCTCGTCGGGATGGACAACCGCGCGGCGAGGCTCGGCGAAGCGCTGGTCGGGCATCGCGGACACGATATCTGCTTTATCGACTGCCCGCCGTCTCTCGGCCTGTTGACGCTCAACGCGCTCAGCGCGGCCGACACGCTGCTCGTGCCGCTGCAATGCGAGTTCTTCGCGCTGGAGGGGCTGAGCCAGCTGTTGCAGACGGTCGAGCAGGTCCAGCAGCGCTTCAACGCCGATCTCGGCATCGTCGGGATTGCGCTGACGATGTTCGACCGCCGCAACCGACTGACCGATCAGGTCGCCGACGACGTGCGCGAATGCCTCGGCAAGCTCGTCTTCGATTCGGTCATCCCGCGCAACGTGCGGCTGTCGGAGGCGCCCAGCCACGGGTTGCCGGCGCTGATCTACGACCACGCCTGCATGGGCAGCCGGGCCTACATGGCGCTCGCGCGCGAGCTGATCGGCCGCTTGCCGAAGGAAAGGAAAGCCGCATGAGCGCCGAGGAACAACGCCAGGACACCCGGCCCGCGGCCCGCCGCAAGCTCGGGCGAGGGCTCGGAGCCTTGCTTGGCGAGGCGCGTCGTGAGGAGCCGCTGATCGCCGGTGCGCGCGACCACGCGCCGGGCGAGCCGCAGGCGATCCCGTCCGCGCGCCCTGCTGCGGGCCTTGCCAACGTTCCGGTGGCGGCGATCGAGCCGCATCCCGAGCAACCCCGGCGCAGGTTCGAGGAAGAGGCGCTGGCCGACCTCGCGGCGTCGATTGCGGAGCGCGGCGTGATCCAGCCGGTGATCGTACGCCCACTCGCCGAAGGGCGCTACCAGCTGGTCGCCGGCGAGCGCCGCTGGCGGGCCGCCCAGAAGGCGCAACTCCATGAGATTCCAGCATTAATTCGCGACCTGGAAGAGCGCGAGGTGACTGCGCTGGCGCTGATCGAGAATATCCAGCGCGAGAATCTCAACCCGGTCGAGGAAGCGCGCGCGTATAAGCGGCTGGCCGAGCTCGAGGACCTGCCGCACGTCGAGATCGCGCGCCTGGTCGGCAAGTCGCGCAGCCACGTGGCCAACTTCATTCGGCTGCTGAGCCTGCCGGCGACGGTGCTCGAGCACCTCGAACAGGGCCGTCTCGACATGGGTCACGCGCGGGCGCTCGTCGGCCATTCCGACGCGGCCGCTCTGGCGGAACGAGCGGTAAACGAAAATCTTTCGGTCCGCGAGGTCGAGAAGCTTGCCCGGCAGTCCTCCGCAGAGCCCGTCGGGCGCCGGACGGTGCGGCGTGCGCGCGACGTGCCGCAGGACGCCGATATCGTCGCGGTGCAGAACCAGCTCGAGGAAGTGCTTGGTCTACCGGTAAGAATCGCGGCGGACACCGACCCGCGCTCGGGCGCCGTCACGATCCGCTACCGCACGCTCGACCAGCTCGACCTGATCTGCCAGCGCCTCACGGGCGGCGGCATATAGGGGTCACCCCTTAAGAAAAAACGCGCAGCCGTTAACCAGCTTTACCGACCAAGTTTGAATTGGCGGGGGCCTATTGGCGCCGTCAGCGGGCGACGTGTCCCGTCTGGCGGGCAAGGGGGCCCGCAGCGAGTTCTGCTTGGAAGGGGTACCATAAGATGAAATCCGTTCTTCGTTACACTGCTGCCGGCGTGGCCCTCGCCACCTTCGGTTTCGCTTCGGCCGCCCAGGCCGCTACTGCCACCGCCGACGCCGAGGCCGAGATCCTGGCCGCGCTGACCGTCACGCTCGATGCCACCGCCAACGCGCTCGATTTCGGTTCGATCGCGGAGAGCGGCGCCGGCGGCACCGTGACGCTGACCTCGGGCAACGTCCGCACCTGCTCGGTCGGCCTGCTCTGCACCGGCACGACCGTCGTGCCGGAGTTCGACATCGTCGGCACGCCGAACGCGCCGGTTTCGATCTCGTTCACCAACAACACGATCCAGCTGACCGGCCCGGGCGCTCCGATGGACGTCAACCTCACCTCGAGCGCCGACAACCTCAACCTGTCGGCGGGCGGTACCGCGAGCTTCACCGTCGGCGGCGTTCTCGACGTCGCGGCGGGCCAGACCGCGGGCACCTACTCGGGCCAGCTCGAAGTCGTCGTCATCTATAACTGATCCTGCCGGCACTCCGGTGCCGACAAAGCCGAGGGCCGTTCCGCCGCGCGGGACGGCCCTTTCGCTTGCTCCCTAACGGGTGCGGTTTACGGCGAATTAACCCTGTCTCCCCTAAGCCCGCGAGGATTACGCGCAATCCCGTAGGGGGAAACGCGCAGGGGGAAACCAAAGCCGATGCCGTCTCCATTCGCTTCCGCCCGTCGCCGCCTCACCGGTGCCTTGACCGCCGCGGCTCTCACCGTGGCGGGCCTGCCGAGCCCGCTGGCGGCGCAGGGCGACCTGCTGATCGCGCCGACCCGCCTGGTTCTCGACGGCCGCCGCGGCGGCGAAGTGATCCTCTCGAACATCGGCAGCGAGGAAGCGACCTATCGTGTCGCGCTCGAGCTGCGCCGCATGACCGCCGAAGGCGGCCTGGAACCCGTCGACGAAGCCGCGGCCAGCGTTTCGGAAAAGGCCGCGCTGGAAATGATCCGCTACGCGCCGCGCCGCGTGACGCTGCCCCCGGGCCAGCCGCAGGCGATCCGCATCAGCGCGCGGCCCGACGCCGCGCTGCCCGACGGCGAATACCGGGTGCACATGTCGTTCAACGCGCTGCCCAAGGTCGAAGCGCTCGGCACCGCGCTAACCGAAGGCAACCAGGGGCTGTCGATCAACATCATCCCGGTGTTCGGGATCACGATGCCGATCATCGTCCGCAAGGGTGAACTCGAGGTCGTGGCCGGGCTTTCCAACCCGCGTCTCGTGCAGACCGAGCGCGGACCTGCCTTCGCGGTCGACATCACCCGTGCCGGCGAGGCCTCGCTCTACGGCGACCTGCTGGTCTACAAGCCGGGCAACTCCGAGCCGGTGCTCGTCGTACGCGGCCTCGGCGTCTATCCCGAGATCCCCGCGCGGCACGCGACGTTCGGCCTTTCGCCCGAGCAGGCTGCGGCGATCCGCGGGCCGGTGCGCATCGAGTTGCGCGATCCGTTGCAGAGCGGCGGCGGGCTCATCGCCGCGCTCGACGCGGTCCTGCAGTAGGACCGCGATCGGGCTGCAACCGGGCTGCCAGCCGTGACTTTGTTCCGCACATGGCGCAAGGCGGCCGTCGCAAGCATTGCGGCGGCCGCGGCGCTGTGGACGGCGCCGGCGGCGGCGCAGGACTATGCGCCGAGCGAGGACGATGCCGTCCTGCTCCAGCTCCAGGTCAAGCGATTCCGCCTCCTCAACGAACTTCGCGGCTACCAGACGCGCGACGGCGTGTGCGTCGACCTTGCGGACGTCATTCAGTCGCTCGACCTGCCGATCCGGCTCGACAAGAAGTCGCGCCGCGCGACTGGCTGGGTCTTCGCCGAGAGCCAGACCCTGACGATCGATCGTGATTCGAATACGGTACAAATCGTGAACACAAAGCGCCCGCTCCAGCCGGGAGAGCTGATCGACACTCCCGAGGGGTGGTGCGTCGACACTGACGCGCTCGCCGGGTGGTTCGGCGTCTCGCTGACCGCGGACCTGCGCAACTCGGTGCTCACGCTCGACAGCGAGGCCCAGCTCCCGTTCATCGAGGCGATCGAGCGCAAAAGTCGCGCTGCGCGACTTCAGCCGCAGCGCGAGACGGACCTGAGCCTCTATCCGAGCGCGCGTCAGCCCTACGCTTTGTGGCGTCCACCTTCGGTCGACGTCGTCGCCGAGGCGAACTACCGGCGTGGCGCGGGCGAAGGGCAACTCGCGCGGCGCTACGAAGTCTTCGCCAGCGGCGAGGTTGCGCTGGCCAGCTTCGACATGCGTCTCGCCTCGGATCACCAGGGCGTGCCCGAAAGCCTCCGCCTCCGCGCCTACCGGATGGACCCCGACGGGCGCATGCTCGGGCCGCTGCAGGCGACTCAGATCATCCTCGGCGACGTCGAGCTCCCTTCGGGAAACCTTTCCGGCGGAGCCGGGGTCGGCCGAGGGCTGTTCGTCAGCAACACGCCGCTCAATCGGCCCTCGCGGTTCGGCACGACGATCGTGCGAGGCGTGCTTCCGCTCGGCTGGGACGCCGAGCTCTACCGCAACGGCCAGCTGCTCGCCTACCAGGGGGACAGCGTCGACGGGCGCTACGAGTTCGAGGTTCCGCTGGTCTACGGCCAGAACGACCTCGAGGTCGTGCTTTACGGCCCACAGGGGCAGATCCGCCGCGAAACCCAGAACATCCCGGTCGGCTTCGGAGCGGTGCCCCCGGGCAAGGTCGAATACTGGGCCGGAATCGCGCAGCGCAACCGCGACCTCGTCACGTTCGGCGAGCGCGCGCCGCAGCCGCGCTTCGAGCAGGGCTGGCAATACGCGGCGGGGGCTCAGTACGGAATCGATCGCCGCACGGTGATCGGTGCCAACGCGCTGTCGCTGGTCTACGCTGGCGAGCGGCGCAATTACGCCGAGGTCAACCTCCAGCGTGCGCTCGGGCGCATGCTACTCAACCTCACCGCCTCGCAGGAGATCGGCCGAGGGAGGGCCTACCGCCTTGAAATGCTTGGAGATATTGGCCCGATAGGGGTCCAGGCCGAGAGCTTCTTCGTCGACGGGGGCTATACCAGCACGCTGATCGATCCGGTCGAGAGCAGCGCCCACCGGGTGCAGTTCGACACCGTGGTCAAGGCCGGGCGCGTGCCGATCCCGCTGTCGCTCGGCCTGCGCCGCACGACGCAGCACGACGGACGGAACGTCAACGAGCTGCTCGCGCGCGCCTCGCTGATGCTGCCGCGCCTGTCGCTGACCGGCTTCGTGATCCACCGCGATACCGAAGACGATGACGACGGCACCGAAGATCACGCCGACGGCACGCGCGTCGGCCTGCTGGCCAACACGCGGATCCTCGGAATGTCCGTCCGCGGCGAGGCGACCTACAAGTTGAGCGGGCCGGAAAAGGGCTTCGAGGCGGCTGCGGTCACGGTAGAGCGCGCGCTCGACGACAAGTCCGAGCTGCGGCTCGACGTCGATCACACCGCACGCTACCGCCTGACCGAGTTCGAGCTCGGCTACATTCGCCATTTTCGACGCTTCTCGCTGCGTGCCGGCGTCGGGGCCGACGCGCGCGGCGGCTACGGCGCTACGCTCGGCCTGAGCTTCAGCCTCGGCCCGGATCCGCTCGACGGCGGCTGGCGGATGTCTGGCGAAAAGCTCGCCCAGCGCGGCCACGCGGCTGTCTCGGTATATCTCGACGAAAACGGCGACGGGCGACGCTCACCGGGTGAGGCCGCGCTTCCAGGAGTCGGCATCACGGCCGGGCAATTCGGCTCGGCCGAGCCGACCGACGAACGTGGGCATGCCTTTGTCGAAGGCCTGCAACCCTTTGAAAAAGTGCTTGTTTCGGTCGACGAGTCGACCCTGCCGGATCCGTTCCTGGTGCCGCGGGGCAAGGGCGTCGTGGTCACCCCGCGGCCCGGCGTGCCGGCGGTGCTCGAACTGGCGATCTCGCCGACCGGCGAGGTCGAAGGCGAGATCGTCGGGCCCGACGACCGGCCCATGGCCGGCGTCGAGCTCGAGCTGCGCGGCGCCGACGGGTCGCTCGTCGCCCGCGCAATGAGCGAATACGACGGGTTCTTCCTGTTCGAGCGGGTGCCTTACGGACGCTATACGCTCAAGCTGTCGAGCGACAGCGAGCGGGCGCTGGGTCAGGTCGGGCAACTGGCCTCGGCCATCGAAATCGGCCCGAGCCACGTGGTCGAGCGCCTCGGCACGATCCGGTTGCGCAACGCGACCGTGGTCGCGCAGGCGCGTGCACCTCCGGCGGGCGGTTCGCCCTGAGCGACGTGTGCTACTCGGCGGCCGCCGGGTCCGACTCCGCCGCGGGCGCGGAGGCGCGCTCGCGGACGATCGGCACGCGCACCCAGATCACCGGCGCCATACCCTGGCCGTAGGCGTAAGGTGCGCCGGCAACCGGTG
>Ga0079224_100008783_pt1 | contig 13717 bp, 14 predicted proteins | sample Stecom2015_FD_80414 | JGI IMG/M metagenome (GOLD analysis project Ga0079224, IMG submission 80414) | Agricultural soil microbial communities from Utah to study Nitrogen management - Steer compost 2015 | ecosystem: Environmental > Terrestrial > Soil > Agricultural land | place: USA: Utah... | reverse complement strand
TGGAGACGGTGTCCGCCAGCTCGACGACCAGCTCGGTGAGGGACTTGTACTCGTGGCCCTCCACCCAGCACCAGGAGGAGCGGGAGACGGAGGTGTCGTTCTGCCAGGGCACGGGGCGGATCCCGCCCATCGTGCCGCGCTCGATGTCGTAGACGGCACTGCCCTCGGCGAAGGCCTCCCACTTGTAGTTGATGACCACCTCGCGCCCCCACTCGGCGGCGCGGTTGTAGTAGTAGGCGGCGAGGCGACGCAGGTAGGGCTCGAAGGCCGGCTGCTCGATCCACCAGTCGAACCACAGCACCTGGGGCCGGTAGCGGTCGATGATCTCGACGGTGCGCAGCAGCCAGTCCTCGAGGTGGCGCTCGTTCGGGGCGGTCTCCTCGCGCTGCGCGGGCCCGTAGAAGTCCTGGAACCGCGGGTCCAGCACATCGGAGTCGAAGCGGGTGCCGCCGTTCATGAAGAACCAGTGCTCGGCGCGATGGGAGGAGGCGCCGCGGGTGAGGGAGGCGTCGTCCGCGGCGGCGAGGAGCTCGCCGAGCACGTCACGGCGCGGACCCATCTGCGCGGCGTTCCAGCGCGTGCGGTCGCTCTCGTACATGGCGAAGCCGTCGTGATGCTCGGCGACCGGCACCACGAACTGGGCGCCTGCGCGGCGGAACAGCGCGGCCCATGCGGCCGGGTCGTAGTCCTCCATGGCGAAGGAGGGGATGAAGTCCTTGTACCCGAACTCGGAGTGCGGCCCGTAGGTCTCCAGGTGGTGGGTGTGCTCGCGGGTGCCCTCGAGGTACATGGTGCGCGAGTACCACTCGCTGCTGAAGGCGGGCACCGAGTAGACGCCCCAGTGCAGGAAGATCCCGAACTTCGCATCGGCGTACCAGCGGGGCACCTGGTAGGCGCGCAGCGAGTCCCAGTCGTCGCGGTAGGGGCCCTGCGCGATCACCGCGTCCACTGCGGCGAGGGCGGCGGTGTTGTCGGAGACGTCGACCGCGGGCGGGAGGGAGTCGGGGTCGAGCCGGGGCAGGCCGTGCGGTGCGGTCATGGGGTCCTCTTCCGTGGAGGTCGGTGCGTCGGTGCACTGCGCTCGGCGGCGAGACGGGGCCGACGAGGGCTCGCTCGCGCGGGCGACGCGCAGGGCGAATCGTTTCGCACGAGGTACCGTAGGATCGTCGGGGGTGCCCGTCAAGCCCCTGCGGAGCAGAAGGAGATCCGATGACCTCGTACAAGGACATCCGGGCCGAGACGGGCCTGGCCCTCTCGACGATCTCGAAGCACTTCAACGGCCTGCCCATCCGGCCCGAGAACCGCGCCGCGATCGAGGCGGCCGCGGCCCGCCTGGACTATCGGCCGAACGTGCTCGCCAGCGGCCTGCGCTCGCAGCGCTCGCGCACCGTGGGCGTGCTGCTGCCCGTGCTCGACAACAGCTACCACCTCGCGCTCATCGCGGGGGTCGAGGCGGCGCTGCGCCCGGCCGGGCTGAGCGTGATCGTCTCCTCCAGCCCCGACGCCCAGGTCGGCGCGGCGGAGCTCCTGCGCACCCGGCAGGTCGACGGCATCATCGCGGTCGCCTCTCCGCACGACCTGGAGGCGCTGCGGCGCGCGGCGCGCGAGATCCCCGTCGTGCTCATCGACTGGGAGGCGGACGTCCCCGGCAGCGACGGCGTGTACCTCGACAACCGCGAGGCCGGCCGGATCGCGGCCCGCCACCTGCTGGACCACGGCCATCGCGCCCTCGCGGTGGTGGGCGGGGACCGCTCCATCTCGACCACCGACGATCGCACCGAGGGCTTCCTCGCCGAGGCGGCCGATGCCGGGGTCGAGGTGGCCCCTGAGCTCGTGACCAACGGTCCGCTCACGCTTGATCAGGGCCGGCGCGCGATGAGCGAGATCCTGCTGCAGCGCGGGCGGCCCACCGCCGTCTTCTCCTCGAACTACGAGCTGACCCTCGGCGCCGTGATCGCGATGAACGAGTCCGGCCTGCGGATCGGGGAGGACATCTCCCTGGTGGGGTTCGACGCGACGGACCTGGCGCGCGCCACCCAGCCCACGCTCACCCGGATCGAGCAGCCGGAGCACGAGATCGCCGCTCAGGCCGCCGCGCGGATCCGGGCACGGCTCGAGGGCGGCCCGGAGGCAGCGCCGGAACGGGTGGTGCTCGCGCCGCGGCTGGTCACGGGCGGATCTGTGCGTCGGCTGTAGGGCGCGGCCGTGCCGCCCGAGCGGACTTCGAGTCTCCCGGGAGGTTCGACGGGGAGCTCTCACGCCGAGGTGAGCTCGCGCCCCCAACGAGCGGCATCCCGCTGGTACGCGGCGAGGTCCTCCTCCAGCGCGGCCGTGACCTCCGGCGCATCGGCCGAGATGTCGACGCTCTCCTCCGGGTCCGCCACCAGGTCGTAGACCGCCCGGCTCACGGTGGCCGGGGGGTCCATGCCCTCGCGGGCGTCCACCACGAGCTTGAAGCGGCCGCGGCGCACGGCGCACTGGCCCTCGTAAGTCCAGACGAGAGGCCTCTCCGGCACCTCGGCTCCTGTGATCAGCGCATCGAGCAGCGAGACCCCGTCGGCCCCGGTCTCGGCATCAGAGGTGCCGTCGACGGCGTCGAGGATCGTCGGCAGCACGTCCATCATCATTCCCGGCTGATCGAACTCGGAGCCTGCGGGGATCCTGCCCGGCCAGGTGAGGATGCCGGGGACGCGGATCCCGCCGTCGAACACCGATCCCTTGGAGCCGCGTAGCCCGCCGGTCGAACCGCCGTCGTAGGAGACCTCCTCGCCGTCCAGCCAGTTGCGGCTCTCCCGGGAGGGCCCGTTGTCCGAGGACATGAGCACCAGCGTGTTCCCCCGGGCCCCGCTCTCCTCGAGCGCTCCGAGGATGTCGCCGACGGCGTCGTCCATGGCCGTGATCATCGCGGCGGTCTCCCGGCGGCCGGGCGGAAGGTGCGCGACTCGTGCCATGTGCTCAGCGGGAGCGTGCATCGGATAGTGCGGCGCATTGAACGGGACGTAGCAGAAGAACGGGCCGCCGGGAGCGGAGCGGTTGATGAAGTCCGCGGCCCGTTCCCCGATGACCGTGGTGAGGTACTCGCCGTTGCGCCAGACCTCGTCGTCATCGGACCAGAGGTCGTGCACGGGATTGTGCCCGCCCCAGTAGAAGATGTGGGAGTAGTAGTCCACGCAGCCCGCCCGGAAGCCGAAGGTCTCGTCGAATCCGTAGTGGCTCGGGGCGAACGCGGCGTCGGCGCCGAGGTGCCACTTGCCGAACAGACCGGTGCGATAGCCGCGATCCCGCAGCTGCGAGGCGAGGGTCGGCTGCGGAGGGAGACCGGGCGTGCGCCGGCTGCCGCCCAGGATCGACTCGACACCGGCGTGCGCGGGATACCTCCCTGTCAGCAGGGAAGCTCGCGAGGGTGAGCACACCGGGGAGTTGGAGTACCACTGGGAGAGCTTGGCCCCCTCACGACGGAGGGAGTCGAGGTGCGGGGTCGGGATGTCGTCGGCGCCGAAGCAGCCGAGGTCTCCTGCTCCGAGATCATCGGCGTAGATGATCACGACATTGGGGCGGCGGGGGTCGTCCATTCTCACTCCTTCACTGCTCCTGCGGTCATGCCGGCCACGAGTCTGCGCTGCAGGAGGGAGAACAGCAGGATCGTGGGAAGTGCCGCGAGCGCGGAGGCGGCCATCACGACGCCCCAGTCCGTGCCGTACTCGCCGAAGAGCCCTGCGATGCCGACCTGCACCGTCTTGAGGGATTCGCTGGTGAGGAAGATCTGCGCGAAGAGGAACTCGTCCCACATGGCGATGAAGGCGGTGACGGCGACCGTCACGATCCCCGGCCAGATCAGCGGGGCGATCACGCGGGCGATGACGGTGAGCGTCGAGGCACCGTCGATTCGAGCGGCTTCGTCCAGGGTGCGGGGAACCGCGTTGAGGAATCCGGTCATCAGCAGGACGGCCAGCGGCGTCGTGATGGCGACGTACACGATGACCAGCCCGGCGAAGGAGTTCAACAGACGCAGCTCGGCGAAGAAGAGGTACACCGGGGTGATCAGCACGACGAACGGCAGGAGCTGAGTGGCCACCAGCGTCAGCATCACCACGGGCTTCGCCCGGAAGGAGAAGCGCGACAACGCGAATCCCGCGAGAACGGAGATCGCCACCGTGATCGCCGTGCCGACCACGCACACGAGGATGCTGTTGGGCAGGTACCGCCCGAAGCCCGTCTCCTCGAAGAGGCGCGCGTAGGAGTCCAGGCTCAAGCCGGAGAACAGGGTCTGCCAGGTGACCCCCTGAGAGATCTCCTGGACCGGTCGCAGGGAGCTGTACAGCATCCAGAGCACGGGGAAGACGATCACGAGGAGGACGAGTGCGAAGGGGATCAGGAACAGCAGATCCTTCGCCTGTCGGCTCTCCGTGGAGCGGCGGCCCCGCCGCGCTCCCGTCCTGTCGCGTCCGCGCTGTCCGATCCCGGCCATCATGCCTTCTCCTGGGTCGAGGTCAGGCGCAGGTAGATCACGGTGAAGATCGCCATGATCACCGTCATGAGCAGGCCGATCGCCGCGCCCGCGCCGAGCTCGTTGTCGAAGAACGCCGCGCTGTACAGCTCGGTGGCGAGCACCGCGGTAACGTTGCCGGGCCCGCCGCCGGTGGTCAGCCAGACGTAGACGAAGTTGTTGAAGGTCTGGATCACGGTCACCAGGACCACGACGGTGAGGACCGGGCGGAGGTTGGGCACGGTGATGCGTCGCCAGGAGGCCCACCTGCCCGCGCCGTCCACCTCGGCGGCCTCGTACTGCTCCGCCGGGATCGACTGCAGCCCGGCGACGAGCACCATCACCACGAAGGGAAGCTCGCGCCAGACGATGATCGCGATGATCGACCACCACACCGTGCTGGTCTGGGCCAGGAACGCCACTCCCCCGTCGACGATCCCGAGGCCGGTCAGCACCTGATTCAGCACGCCCGAGCTGCCGTCGAGGATCCAGCGCCAGGCGGCGATCGCCACGACCTGCGGCACCATCCAGGGGATGAGGATGAGGGTGCGGGAGATGCCGCGCAGCTTCCACCTGCGCAGGATGGGCGATTCCAGCGCGAGAGCCAGTGCGAGACCCAGCACGATCCGCAGGATGACCGTCATCGCGGTGAGCCAGAAGACCGTGTTGAGAGCGGCGTGCGGGAGATCGCCGCTCTGCCAGAGATCGGTGAAGTTCTCGAGGCCGACGCCCTCGGCGTCGCCCGGGGACTGGTAGGGCGACAGGCTCTGGAAGGCCAGGATCACGTTGTAGATCGAGGGGACCAGGAACAGGAGTCCGACCACGAGCAGCGCCGGAGCGCTGAGCAGGTACGGCTGCAGGGAACGGAGTCGGGGAGCGCTCATGCCGCTCAGTCCTCCAGTCCGCGGGCGAGGGTGCTGAGGATCTTCTCCGCGGCGGCGGCCGGCTCGGACTGGCCGGAGTAGACCGCCGAGAACTGCTGGTTCACGAGCTCCTGCAGCGAGGCGATGGGGATCGGCGCGTCGGCGTACCTCGCGAACGATTCGGCGTGCGGAAGCTGGTCGATGTACCCCTGCTCGGAGGAGTCGACGTCGATCTGCTCGAGGGTCGTGGCGGAGGCCGGGTACTGGGGGTAGAGCGCGAAGGTCTCCGGGCTGCGCAGGAACGAGATGAACTCCCAGGCCGCCTCGGGCTCCTCGCAGTTCGCGTTGATCCCGAGCGCGCGCCCGCCGAGGTGGGTGGAGCCGTCCTCGAGGCCGCCCGGCATCGGGGCGGTCCACAGCTCGGCACCGACCTTCTCCCGGGCGGTGCGGAAGGCCGCCGGAGGCATGAACGTCATCGCGAAGCTGCCGTCGTCGAGGGCGCCGACGATGCTCGGGTCGCCGTAGTCGGTGATCGCCTGCAGGGCGGTCGGGGTGATCCCCTGGGTGAAGTAGGCGTCGAAGTACTCCATCGCCTCCACGAGGTCGCTCTCGTCGACGGCGACGGTCCACGTCTCCCCTTCGGCCTGGATGAGCTGCGATCCGTGGGCCCAGAGGTAGTAGTTGATGGGGAACCACTGCGCGCTGGAGAACTGTGCGCCGGCGGGGAAGACGAATCCGCTGACCTCACCGCCGGAGTCCTCGGTGATCCGCGCAGCGACGTCGGCCAGCTCCTCCCAGTCCTGCGGCGTCTCGGAGATGCCGAACTCCTCGAGCACGTCCGGGCGATAGACCAGGGCCATGGTGTCGGCGGTCCACGGGACCGCCCACATCGACCCGTCGAAGGTCGTCATATCGGTGGCGAGGAGGTCGTCGTCCGCGTCGGACGGAGCAGAGGCCATCAGGTCGTCGAGCGGAGCGAGGATGCGCGGCTCCGCCATGAACGAGACGTCCGTGAACGCGAGCTGGGCGATGTCGGGCCCGGAGCCCGAGTTCGCCTCCCGAGCGAACTGCTGCGGGTTGTTCGGGGAGAGCGTCTCCATCGAGACCCGGTAGTCGGGGTGGTCCGCGTTCCAGATCCGGATGGCCTCCGCCAACCCCGAGGCCTGATCGGCAGGATCGAACTGTCGGAAGACCCGCCTCCCCTCGGCGCGGCGGGCGCAGCCCGCCAGCGGAGCGGCCATCAGCCCTGCGGCAAGCATCGTGCGTCGTCTCATCACCGGCCTCCTCCTCGAGCCTCAGCGCGCCCCAGTAGACATGATCAATTTGACGGAGTCAATGCTGCCCGTAGCATCTGCTCATGACCTCGCCGTCCCATGACCCGGCACCGGAGCGGCCCGACCCCAGCGGGACGAATCTGCCTCGCGTCGCCGGTTACAACCAGGTGCTGGTGCTCGACCTGATCCGGAGATATCCCGGCACGAGTCGCCGTGACCTGGTCCATCGCACAGGGCTGACGATGCAGACGCTCTCCAACATCTGCCAGCGGCTCGTGGCCGCGGGGCTGATCCGCGAGTCCGGTCGAGATCGCTCCGGCATGGGCGCGCCCCGCATCGTCTACGAGGTCTCCCCCGCCGGCCGCTACTCGATCGGTCTGCACATCGATCCGGCACGACTCAGCCTCGTCCTGCAGGATCTGGCCGGGGACAGCGTCCACAGCCTCACCGTCCCGACTCCGTCCGCCCCGGGGCCGGAGCACGTCATCGACCTCATCCTCGACCAGGTCGACAGGCTGACCGAGGAGGCGGGGGTCAGCCGGGATCGGATCACCGCCGTCGGCGTCGCGACCCCCGGGCCGCTCGATGTCGAGCACGGCTCCGTCGTCGGCCCTCCCCTGCTGCCCGGCTGGGGCACGGTGCGACTGAGGGACGAGCTCGAACAGAGACTGGCACTGACCGTCGTCGTCGAGAAGGACAGCACAGCCGCGGCGATCGGGGAGATCTGGCGAGCCCCCCGCGACTCTCGGAACCTGGCGTTCCTCTACCTCGGCAGCGGGATATCGGCGGGCCTCGTCCTGGACGGAGAGGTGTTGCGTGGCTCCGGCCGCGCCGCCGGTCGCCTCTCGCACCTGGGAAACATCGGGCACCTCACCGCGGATCCGGAGGGGGAGCCGTGTCCCTGCGGCGGACGGGGCTGCGTGTCCGTCTCCTCGCTCCCCGCCCACATCGTCGACCTCGCCGTCAGCCGCGGGGCACTCCCCCCGGGAGTCGATACCGAGGACGCGCGCGAGGTCGAGTCGGCCCTGGCCACCCTCGCGGACCGTGCGGAGCAGGACGGCGATCCGGTCGCCGCGGAGATCCTCGAGAACGCCGCCCGCGGATTCGCTCGCGTCGCCATGCAGCTCGCCAACCTGCTCGACCTGGACAGCATCGTCTTCGGCGGGCCGCAATGGCCGGCCTTCGAGGCGGCCTGCCTGCGCGTCGCCCCGTCACTGGTCAACGAGCACTACGTCGCCCGGGAGGACCACGAGGCCACCGTGCGAGGGACCGCCATCGGCGGAAACGTGGGGGCCGTCGGGGCGGCCTCGCTCGCGATGTCCGAGACGATGTTCGACGCCCAGGCGCAGTTGTCCCTGCGGTGACCGGCGGCGGCCCCGCCGCGAGCCACAGCGACCTCGATGCCCCTCCTCACCGGCCCCGCTCGTCATCTCGCGACGCCGGGCCTGCCGCCCTGCCTCCCGTCGGCCGCGCCCGACCTCCGCGCCCGCAGCCGCGACAGCCAGGACAGCAGCAGTGCCGTCTCGGCCTCCCCGAGAGCGCTCGGGTCCGCTGCGGCCAGTTCCATCACCGTCGCCACGGGGTCGCCGGGCTCGCCCGCGGTGCCGGTGATCGCGGCGATGACTCCCTCGCGAACGGCGACTGAGAGCTCCGGATCAGGCTCTGCGAGGATGATCTGCCGCAACGTGACTCCGATGTTCGCGACGAGGACGTGAGCCGCCGCCTGGTCGGACGGCACCACGAGCCGCCCCATGCCGGCCGCTCGGGCCGTCAGCTCGCGCAGGATCTCGCTGGGGCGGGACTGCGCCGCCGGCGAGTATCCGGGGCGGACCGTGCCGTACATGAGCGTGTAGAAGCCGGGATTCTGGAGCCCGAAGGCCACGTGGGCGTCCCATCCCGCGCGGATGTCCTGGATCGGATCCCCCGAGTGCTCCATCTCGCGCTTCTGCCCGAGATACAGGTCGAACCCGTGCTCGACGACTGCGTCGATCAGCCCCTGCTTCGCGCCGAAGAAGTGATAGAGCGTCGGCATCTTCACGCCGACGGCATCGCATACGGCCCGCAGCGAGAAGTCCTCGCCGGGGCTGGAGGCGATGAGCTCGGCGGCGGCGGCGATCAATCGCTCCCGTGTACCGCTTCCCTCGTGCGCTGTCATCCTGCTACATTACCCTGCATATCGTAGCTACAGCGATATATACCCACGATATGGAGGTATCGAGATGACGGACCGGACCCTCAAGGGCAAGAACGTCCTGATCGCCGGCGGCGCGAAGAACCTCGGCGGCCTGATCGCCCGCCAGGCCGCCGAGGCCGGAGCGGACGTCGCGATCCACTACAACTCCGATGCGAGCCGGGGCGATGCCGAGGAGACCCTCGCCGCGGTGCGCGACGCCGGCAGGAACGGCGTGATCATCCAGGGCGACCTGACCGACCCCGCGAACATCGCCCGACTGTTCACGGAGGCGACCTCGGCGATCGGCACCATCGACGTCGCGGTCAACACCGTGGGCAAGGTGCTCCGCAAGCCGATCGTCGAGACCACCGAGTCGGAGTACGACGAGATGTTCGACGTCAACGCCAAGGCCGCTTACTTCTTCCTGCAGGAGGCGGGGAAGAACGTGGCCGACGACGGCAAGGTCATCACGATCGTCACCGCGCTGCTGGGGGCCTTCACCGACGGCTACTCCACCTATGCGGGCGGTAAGTCGCCGGTGGAGCACTTCACGCGCGCCGCGGCCAAGGAGTTCGCGGACCGTAGGATCTCCGTGACGGCGGTGGCGCCGGGCCCGATGGACACGCCGTTCTTCTACGGCCAGGAGACGCCGGAGCGGGTCGCGTTCCACAAGTCGCAGGCGATGGGCGATCAGCTCACGCAGATCGAGGACATCGCACCGATCGTGCGCTTCCTCGCCACCGAGGGCTGGTGGATCACCGGCCAGACCATCTTCGCCAACGGCGGCTACACCACCCGCTGACACCCCGACGACAGGAGAGACTGATGACCCGCACGATCCCCGAGCCCGTGGCCTCGTTCCTCGAGGCCGTCACCGCGCAGGACGGGAGTGCCTTCACCACGTCGTTCACGGACAACCCCGTCGTGGACGACTGGGGGACGGTACTCACCGGCTTCGACGAGATCCATGCCTGGAGCGACGTCCAGTTCATCGGCTCCGCACCGACGTTCACGGTCAGCGAGGTCGAGACCGAGGGCGAGTCGGTCACCGTGGTCGGCGACTGGCGCTCGTCCCACGCCAACGGCCCCTCGAAGTTCCGCTTCGACCTCGAGGGCGACAAGATCGCCCGGATGACCATCAGCGAGGGCTGATCGGCCACGTGCGCCGTCGGAGGACCGACGATCCGGCTAGCCTCCGGTCCATGACGCGCACATCGCTGATCACGGGTGCCAGCTCCGGGCTCGGCGCCGAGTACGCCCGCCGTCTCGCGGGTCGCGGGGACCGCCTGGTGCTGGTCGCCCGCGATCGCGAGCGGCTCGCGGGCCTGGCTGCGCAGCTCGAGCGCCTCGGCGCGCAGGAGGTCGAGGTGCTGGCCGCGGATCTCGCCACGGCCGGCGGGGTCGCTGTGGTCAGTGCGCGCCTGTCGGACGCGACCCTGCCGGTGGACCTTCTGGTCAACAGCGCCGGCTTCGGTCTGCCGCTCGCCTTCGAGCGCAACGACATCGAGGACGAGGCCCGCCATCTGCGCCTCCACGTCGAGGTGCCGATGCGGCTGATGCACGCCGCGCTGCCGGGCATGCTCGAGCGCCGCTCCGGCACGATCCTGAACATCGCCTCGGTCTCTGCGGTGATGCCCCGCTCCACCTACGGTGCGGTGAAGTCCTGGCAGGTGCAGTTCTCCCGCTGGGCCAGCGGCGCCTACCGCGGCCGCGGCGTGACCGTGACTGCGGTGTGCCCGGGCTACACGCACACCGACTTCCATGCCCGGCTGGGCCTGGCCCGCGGCGAGGAGGGGATCCCGGGCTGGCTGTGGCTGGAGGCGCCGCGCGTGGTCGAGGAGTCGCTGCGCGATGCCGAGCGGCGCAAGGCCGTGTCGGTGCCGAGCAAGCGGTACACAGCGATCTGGACGGTCGCGCAGCTGGCGCCGTCGGGACTGATGGCGAGGCTCGCCGCGCGGGGGCGGTGATGGCCGGTCATGACTCCGGCGACGCTTCTCGCCTCAGCGTCGTCTCCTCGGACCCGGTGAGACCTGCGAGCAGATCTGCGCGGTCCTCGACATCGCGATGTCGCTCGCCCTTCGATCAGTACCCGGCCGTGCCGTCGAAGATCTCGCCGATCCGGTCCATTGCGGACGGAGCCTCGGTGCGGCCGACGGCCGTGGACGTGAAGGTCTCGACGTACTCGTCGTAGGTCATGGTGACGCTCTCGTTGCCCGACCAGGGGTTGACCACCGTCACCGTCCCCGCCTCGGCATCGACCTCGGAGACCTTGTACGCATGTTGGCCGGCGATGTCCGGATGAGCCGGCTCGTTCTGCCCCCCGGTCCCCGCGGTGACGGGCCGATCGTTCTCCAGGAGCTGCTCCATGACCTCGATCGGCGGCGTGTCCTCCCCGCTGTAGGAGTTCGCCTCCTGGCCGGTGATCGTCTGCATAGCCTCGGTGCGGCTGCCGCCGTTCAACGGATCTTCGTGCCCGAGGGACTCCATGTGCATCTGGTATGCACGCTCATAGATGCTGTAGACGGACTGGTCCCCGTTCTCGTCGAGTCGTGCACCGTCCTCCGGAGTGCTCTCGACGACATAGTGGATCTCGTCCCCGTTCTCGTCGTAGAGCGTGACGCGGTAGACGCCGTCCTCCACCTCCTCGACATGCTGTTCGAGGAAGTCCTCGTCCATCTGCGCGACGCTCCCGACCGACGCGAGCAGGAAGCAGTCACCGAGTCCGCCCTGCCCGGTGTTCTCGAGCTGAGTGTCCTCGCCCTCGACCGGGATGTCCTCCTCGAGGGGCTCGGTCCCCTGCGCATCGCCGTCGTCGGTGACCGTCTTCCCCTCGTCCTCACTGCCCCCGCCCGACCCGCCGCTGCCGGACCCGTCGCCGGAGGCCTGGTCCTGCTCGTCGGCATGGCCGTTCAGCTCGTCGGCGCGTGCGCGCAGCATGCCACCGGCACCGTTCGCCTCCTGGAAGGCGCTCTGCGCACGGTCCCGGAAGGAGTCGGCGTCCGGTCCCTCCCACCGCGCCTGGGTGATGACGCCGCGCAGGGCAGAGATCAGCTCGTCGAGCCGTCCCGCACCGTCGCTCGTGCGAGTCCCCTGGTCGCGGACCTGGTCGGTGTCCGCGCCGAGGAAGTTCATCGCTCCTCACCGCCGTGCTCGGCGTGGTCCGAGGCAAGGAAGGACACCTCGACGCTGCCGCGACCTGTCACATCGGGCGAGTCGCCCTCACCGGGATGATGCAGGTTCAGCTCGTGCAGGCTCACCGTGCCGACACCGTCCACCTCGGCGCTCTCCCCGAGGGGGACCCGGACCGTGGTGGACCCTGCCGGGCTCATGACCCTGAGCCTCGCGTTCTCCGCGCCCGGTGCATCGGATGCGGACATGACACCGATGCGCACGTCGCCCCACCGCACCATGGCCCCCATGCGCAGGGTCTGCCTGTTCTCCATCTCGTCCCCTTCTCCCCGTCCGTGGCGATGCCGCCTGCGGCTCTGCCCCACACAGTAGATTCCATGGGGACGTCGAGGAATGGGGAGAGGTCCCCACGGGGAGGGTGGCACCGTGCAGGCACGACGAGGGCGGGTGCGCGAGCGCCCGAGGCGGAGAGCCGCCGTGACGGCGCTGCTCGCGACGGGTGCGCTGATGATGTCCGGGTGCTCACTGCTGGGCGAGGAGGAGCCACCGACCCCCGCGCCCACCACCGAGCAGTCGCCCACGCCGCGTGAGGGCACGCTCCTGCCGGAGGGCACGACGGAGGTCGAGGTGGCGGCAGACGAGACCGTGCAGGTGGCGCTGCCGGAAGGCTCCCTCGGCGTCGGGGACTACTGGGACGTGGTCTCGGTCGAGGACGATGCGATCGTCGAGGCCGACGTCGCCATCGGCGAGGACGTCGTGGGCGAGCTGCCCTCCGACACCGACGAGGAGGAGGGCGGGACGCAGGCCTTCGCCGTCGAGGTCACGGGGCTGTCGCCGGGTGAGACCACGGTCCGGGTCCTGTACTGCACCCGCACGCGCATCGTCAGCGAGCGGTGCGACCAGTCGGAGGGAACGCTGGAGCCGCCGGTGGAGCCGGTGGAGATCCGGGTGCGGGTGGGGTGAGGGGGTAGGGCGAATGGCCGGCGATCGTCGCCGGAGTTCGACGCCCGCCAGTCGCGCAGGACTCGATCTCCTCGCACGTACCGGCACCGGAACTAGCGACCGCCGCGGCCCACGCATTGCTAGCGTGAGGTCATGACCAGCGACTCCGTGATGGACACCCTCCGCGCTTTCGCCGCCGAGCGCGAATGGCACCAGTTCCACACGCCGGAGAACCTCGCGAAGTCGATCTCGATCGAGGCCGCAGAGCTCCTGGAGTGCTTCCAGTGGGGTCCCGATGCGGACCGGGACGAAGTCGCCGGTGAGCTCGCCGACGTCCTCACCTATGCCCTGCTCCTCGCCGACAGACTCGATCTCGACCCTGAGGAGATCGTCCGGGCGAAGCTCGAGCGCACTCGCGAGAAGTACCCCGTCGAGAAGGCCAAGGGACGGAGCACGAAATATGACCGCCTTTGAGATCGAGGAGCTCCGCTTCACGCCGGAGTCCGTCGAGGAGACGCGCAGCCGACTCCCCCGGTTCTCGAACTGGCCCGTCGTCTACCTCATCGAGGACGGCCGCGACATCTACGTGGGCGAGACCGGCAGCGCCGACCGCCGCATGCGTCAGCACCTCAAGTCGACGCAGAAGGAGCACCTCAAGGAGGTCCGCATCGTCTTCGACGAGCGGTTCAACGGCTCCGCATGCCTGGACCTCGAGTCGCTCCTGATCCGCCTGCTCGGAGGCGACGGCAAGTTCGAGGTGCTGAACCGCAACGAGGGGATCACCAACCAGGACTACTACCAGCGCAGCGAGTACAACGACACCTTCAAGGAGATCTTCGAGGAGCTCCGC
>Ga0079224_100008782_pt1 | contig 13719 bp, 7 predicted proteins | sample Stecom2015_FD_80414 | JGI IMG/M metagenome (GOLD analysis project Ga0079224, IMG submission 80414) | Agricultural soil microbial communities from Utah to study Nitrogen management - Steer compost 2015 | ecosystem: Environmental > Terrestrial > Soil > Agricultural land | place: USA: Utah... | reverse complement strand
GGATAAAGTAAAGTTTAAAGACTATCACGAGTTTGAAGTCACTAACCTGCAAAAAATGTTTATGGCGATGACACAGGATATCCGCGTTATCCTGATTAAACTGGCCGATCGCACCCACAACATGCGCACTTTAGGTGCGCTGCGGCCAGAAAAGCGCCGTCGTATTGCCAAAGAAACGCTTGAACTTTACGCCCCTATCGCCAACCGCCTCGGTATTCACAATATTAAAAACGAGCTGGAAGACTGGGGTTTTCAGGCGCTGTATCCGATGCGCTACCGCGCACTATCCACTGCAGTAAAACAGGCCCGCGGCAACCGGCGCGAACTGCTGGAGAAAATTCAGCATGAAATATTGGGGCGTCTGGAGCAAGCCGGTATTAATGCCGATGTCAGTGGCCGCGAAAAGCATCTGTACAGCATCTATCGCAAGATGAAAAACAAAGAGCTCATGTTCAACGATGTGATGGACATTTACGCTTTTCGTGTCGTGGTCGACAGTATCGATCACTGCTACCGCACGCTTGGCGTGGTACATAATCTGTATAAGCCGATTGAAATCCGCTTTAAAGACTATATCGCCATTCCAAAGCAGAACGGTTATCAATCGTTGCATACCTCACTGGTGGGGCCGCACGGTATTCCGGTTGAAATACAAATGCGCACCCGCGAAATGGATGAAATGGCCGATAAAGGCATTGCCGCGCACTGGATGTATAAAGCCAATGGCCAGCATCAGGACACCACAGCGCAAATTCGTGCCAGGCGTTGGATGCAAAGCTTGCTGGAGCTGCAACAAAATGCCGGCAACAGCGCAGAGTTTGTCGAAAATGTAAAATCAGAGCTGTATCCGGATGAGCTGTATGTGTTCTCACCCAAGGGTAAAATCGTAGAGCTGCCTATCGGCGCCACTGCGGTTGACTTTGCTTATGCCGTACATACCGATATTGGTAACCGCTGTGTTGGTGCCAAAGTCGACCGTCGCCCCTATCCGCTGAATAAACCGCTGGAAACCGGGCAGACGGTAGAAATTGTCACCAGCCCGGGCGGTAAACCTAATGCCAACTGGCTGAACTATGTTGTCACCAGCCGTGCCATTTTAGGTATCCGTAATTATCTGAAAAAACAGCAACAGAACGAATCTATTGGCCTGGGCCGACGCTTGCTCAGTTCAGCCCTTGGCGAAGTCAAACTGGAAGATATCGCGCCGGAACGTATCGAGCACGTACTGCAGAATACTAAGCAGAAATCGCTGGATGAGCTGTGCAGTGAAATTGGCCTTGGCAACCAACTGGCGATTGCCGTAGCGCGGCGTTTACTGGGCGAATTTGAATCTGACGAAAGCCACAAAGACAATGTCGGTCCGATGCAGAAGAGCAAAGCCTTTATTATCGGCTCTGAAGGGATGCTGCTGACATTTGCTAAATGTTGCCGGCCGATACCAGGCGACGAAATTGTCGCCAATGCCACACCGGGTAAGGGCCTGAATGTGCACCGGGCAGATTGTCGTAACATTAAAGGCTGGGATAAAGAACCGGGTAAATTTTTCCCGGTGCGCTGGGATAAAACCGGTGATAAACAATTCCTGTGTGATATCCGCGTGTTTATCGTTAACCGTCAGGGTGTGCTGGCGAAACTGACCACCCTTATCGCCTCGCAGGACTCAAACATTCAGGATTTGGCAACCGATGATCGCGATACCGGTGAATACGTGATCAAAATTACGCTGTCGGTGCGCGACAGAATACAGCTGGCCAATGTGATGCGTAAGATCCGCGTCATGCCGGATGTACAAAAAGTATACAGAAGGAAATAAACCACATGTCAAAAGTAATTATTCGTACCAATGATGCCCCGAAAGCCATAGGCACATACAGTCAGGCAGTAAAAATTGGTACTACCGTGTATCTGTCAGGCCAAATACCGTTAGTGCCATCAACCATGCAGATGGTATCCGACGATTTTGCTGAGCAAACACATCAGGTGTTTAAAAACCTGGCAGCCGTGTGTGAAGCTGCCGGCGGCGGCTTGAACGACATGGTCAAAGTGAATATTTTCCTCACCGATTTGAGCCAGTTTGCTACCGTCAATGAAATTATGAGCCAGTACTTTGCCGAGCCTTATCCAGCCAGAGCGGCAGTACAGGTATCGGCTCTGCCGCGCGCCAGCCAGATTGAAATCGACGGCGTAATGGAAGTGCCCTCTACCCACTGATGAACCGAGCTGACTCACTGGCCAACCAGCCAGTTTCCAGCATTAAGGGCGTTGGTGCCAAAGTAGCGCAGCGCCTGGAAAAGCTGGGTATTTTTAGCATTCAGGACATCCTGTTTCACCTGCCGCTACGCTATGAAGATCGCACCCGTATTTATGCCATCGCCGATTTAATGCCGCTGATGCACAGTACCGTATTGGGAGAAGTGGTCAGCAGTGAAATTCAGCTCGGTAAAAGACGCAGCTGGCTGGTCAAAATTAAAGACAGCAGCGGCTATCTGACGCTACGCTTTTTTCATTTCAGTGCAGCACAAAAAAATGCTGTCACTCCGGGCGTACTGCTGCGCTGTTTCGGTGAAGCCAAACGTGGCCCGCGTGGCCTGGAAATGCTGCACCCGGAATACCGGCTACATAATGACGAGCTGCTGACCGAAGTCAGTGAAACACTGACACCAATCTACCCCACTACCGAAGGGTTGCGTCAGGCGACGTGGCGCAGCCTGACAGATGCCGCCTTGCTGCATTTGCAGCGCAGCCAGCCCGATGAGTATTTACCTGCGTCCCAAACACAGCATAGCTGGTCACTGACAGAAGCCCTTACCTATATTCACCGTCCGCCACCGGATGCCAGCCTGCAGTTGCTGGAGTTAGGGAAACACCCGGCACAGCAGCGGCTGATTATTGAAGAACTGGTGGCCCAACAACTGAGCATGCATAAACTACGCAGCCAGAGCCAGCAACAACAGGCAATAGCATTACAACTCGATAAAAACCTGCAACAACGCTTTCTGTCGGCGTTACCTTTTGCCCCCACCGGTGCGCAGCACAGGGTCACGGCAGAAATACGCCATGACTTAGGCCAGACACTGCCAATGCTACGTTTAGTGCAGGGCGATGTAGGCTCAGGTAAAACGCTGGTGGCTGCGCTGGCAGCCCTGACCGCTATCGGTAATGGCTATCAGGTGGCGTTAATGGCACCGACTGAGCTACTGGCCGAGCAGCACGCGGCTAACTTTGCCCGTTGGTTTACGCCACTTGATATCAGCGTGGCCTGGCTTGGCGGTAAAACCAAAGGTAAAGCCCGGCAAACCACGCTGGCTGCCATAGCCGATGGCAGTGCCCAGATGATAGTCGGCACCCATGCACTATTTCAGCAACAGGTTAGCTTTCAGCGGCTGGCATTGATTATTATTGATGAGCAGCACCGTTTCGGTGTGCATCAGCGCCTCGCGCTGCGCGAAAAAGGCGGTATAGCCGGTGTCTATCCGCACCAGTTGGTGATGACTGCCACCCCCATTCCACGTACACTGGCAATGACAGCCTACGCTGACTTAGACACCTCTATTATTGATGAATTACCACCCGGCCGCACACCGGTGACCACCGTCGCCATACCCGATACCCGGCGCGACGATATTATTGCGCGGGTGCGCAGTGCCGTTCAAGCGGAGCAGCGTCAGGCCTACTGGGTATGCACGCTGATTGAAGAGTCAGAAACGCTGCAAAATCAGGCCGCTGAAGACACTTTAGTGCTGCTGCAACAAGCCCTGCCGGACCTGCGCATTGGGCTGGTACACGGCCGGCTAAAAGCGGCAGAAAAACAGGCCGTGATGCAGCAGTTTAGCAGCGCCGAGCTGGATTTACTGGTAGCGACCACAGTAATTGAAGTGGGTGTCGATGTGCCCAACGCCAGCCTGATGATCATCGAAAACCCGGAGCGGCTTGGCTTAGCCCAGCTGCACCAGCTGCGGGGCCGGGTTGGCCGTGGCAGCACCGCGTCGCACTGCGTATTGCTGTACCATGCACCGCTGTCAAAAACCGCTCAGGCCAGGTTGGGTGTACTGCGCGACAGTAACGACGGCTTTGTTATTGCCCAGCGTGATTTGGAAATACGTGGCCCGGGTGAATTACTCGGCACCCGCCAGACCGGCGTACTGCAATTTAAAATTGCCGACTTAAGCCGCGATGCCGAGCTACTACCACAGGCCCAGCAAATTGCCACCAGCTTGTGGCAGCAAAACCGCGCCGCCAGTGAGCAGCTAATCAAACGCTGGCTGGCGAATAAAGAAATTTACGGCAACGCCTGAAGTTCTTTGCGCACAATATCTGCACCGGCAGTTAACGCTTTTAGCTTACCGGTTGCAATATGGCGGGGTAACGGTGCCATACCGCAGTTAGTACACGGATAAAGTTTATCGGCATCAACATATTGCAGCGCCTGGCGTAGCGTAGCGGCTACTTCTGCCGGCGTTTCAATAGTATCAGTAGCCACATCAATGGCACCTACCATTACTTTCTTACCGCGGATAAGCGCCAGCAGCTCAACCGGTACCCGTGAGTTATGACACTCCAGCGAGATAATATCGATATTGGATTGTTGCAGTTTGGGCAATACTGCTTCGTATTGCCGCCATTCATTGCCCAAGGTCTTTTTCCAGTCGGTATTGGCTTTAATGCCGTAGCCATAACAAATATGTACGGCCGTTTCGCATGTCAGCCCTTCGATGGCGCGCTCTAAACAGGCGATGCCCCAGTCGTTTACCTCATCGAAAAACACATTAAAAGCCGGCTCATCAAACTGGATAATATCGACACCCGCCGCTTCTAATTCTCTGGCTTCCTGGTTCAGTATTTTGGCAAATTCCCAGGCCAGTTCTTTGCGGCTTTTATAATGCGCGTCATAAAGTGTATCAATCATTGTCATCGGGCCTGGCAATGCCCACTTTATCGGTTGTTTAGTCTGCTGGCGTAAGAATTTAGCGTCGTCGACAAACACCGGTTTTGGCCTTGAAACCGGGCCAACCACAGTAGGTACACTAGCCTCATAGCGGTTACGAATGCGCACCGTTTCGCGCTTGGTAAAATCGACGCCGTTTAAATGTTCAATAAAGGTGGTAACAAAGTGCTTCCGGGTTTGTTCGCCATCACTGACGATATCTACCCCGGCCAGTTGCTGCTCGTGCAGTGCCAGGCGCAGTGCGTCCTGTTTACCTGCTATCAGTTCTTCACCCTGCAATTTCCACGGCGACCACAGTGTTTCAGGCTGCGCCAGCCAAGACGGTTTCGGTAAGCTGCCAGCGCTAGAGGTTGGTAATATTTTTTTCATGGTAAATTCAGTATCTGCGTTAAATATATTGATTGGTTAATGGCTCAGGCGAAATGTGCCGTGGCCGACCACTGCTCTAAAATAGCCCGGTGTGGTTTAATAAAATGCTCTTCAGCAAATTTGCCCTGAGCAACAGCTAACTGGCTGCGCTCTTGCCGGTCATACACAATTTGCGTTATCGAGTGATCCTGGTTTTTCAGGTTCGGCTGATAGTATTTACCCGCCACGGCATTGGCGTTATAGATCTCTGGCCGGTAAATTTTCTGGAACGTTTCCATAGTGCTGATGGTGCTAATCAGCTCAAGGTTGGTGTAGTCGTTCAGTAAGTCGCCAACAAAATAAAACGCCAACGGTGCCACGCTGTTTGCAGGCATAAAATAACGCACCTGCAGACCCATCTTTTTAAAATACTGCTCGGTTAACGATGTTTCGTTTGGCAGGTATTCTACGCCCAGTACCGGGTGCAGGTTCTCGGTGCGCTGGTAAATCTTGTTGTCTGACACACTAAGGCATATCACCGGAGGCTTGCTAAAGTGCTGCTTGTAGGCGGCAGAATTGACAAAACACTGGAACAACTTACCGTGTAAGTCGCCAAAATTAGCTGGAATGCTAAAGCCGGTTTGCTGCTTGTTATGCTCAAGCAGCAACACACTGAAATCGTAGTCACGTACGTAAGATGAAAAGTTGTTGCCAACGATACCTTCAATACGCTCGTTGGTTTTACGGTCGATAATATTGGTTTTCAGCACTTCAATTGACGGAAAACTGTGCTGGCTGCCGGCGATATTGATATCAACCGATATAATGTCCAGTTCTACCGAGTACCGATCTGCCGCTGGATTATCCCATTGCGCTAGCGCGTTAAAGCGGTTGTCGATCATAGTCAGCGCATTGCGTAAGTTCTGCTGGCGGCTATCGCCCCGCGCCAGATTAGCAAAGTTGGTGGTAAGCCGGGTATTGTCTGCCGGCTGATAATGCTCGTTAAAGCCAATACTTTTAATGCTAAAGCTAAATTCATTACTCATGATGTGCTGGTATCCCATGCGCTGACATCAAAACAAAAGGCGTCTAGACGTCTAAAAAACAATGCGTCATTTATACGCATAAGGCATCATGAATAAAAGTGATATTATTTCATTAATACATGAGTAGAATTAATGATTCGGCCTGTTTGCCTTTAGTTGCAGGCAACAAAAAACCGGCTTACCCAACACCCTGCAAAATGACATTTACAAAGCATAGAGCAAGCCGGTTTTCAGGCGTAAAACCCGTGTTAACTGGCCGCGCTTAGCGACAACCTAGCCGCGACCAAGCGCGCAGTGTTAAAACGAGTAACGTAAGTCGGCATAGTAAGAGCCGCCATTAAAACCAAAGGGCGCATTGGTATTAGGGTAAGCAAAAATACCGTTAAAGCTGTTTACCTCTGGCTGTTTATCCGGGTAGGTATCAAACAGGTTAATTGCGCCCACACCCAGTTGCAGTGCATCGGTAACAGCGTAATTAAAGCTGATATCTACCGTGGTTTTGCCGCTGAAGGTTTTATCGCCAGTGGCATAACCTAAGGTGTAAGGGCCAAAATAGTTCAGCCGGATATCAGATGTCAGCTTGTTGTACTGATGGTTTAAGCTCAGCACCGCGCCCTTGTTTGGGTTGGCTTTGGTTAAACGCACCTGCTCTACCCGGTCAAACAGGCTGTCTTGCAGGCCATCCAGCAACGCTGGCACTTTAATCTGATCAATACTGGTATCGTTGTACTGCGCGCTGAACGACGTTTTCCACTGCCCTAAACTGGCGGTGTCCCACTGGTAAGCCACAACAGCTTCAACCCCTTCGGTTGTGGTATCTACAGCATTGGTAAAAAACCGCACTGCGTTGGCGCCGGAATTACCTAATAGCTCGTCCAGCGTTGGGCTGCTGGCACGGTTAACGCTGCCGGTAAGAATAATGCGATCATCAATTGCAATGCGGTATGTATCCAGCGTAAAGGTTAAACCACCGTCGCCCTGAAAGGTAATACCGGCACTGATACTGGTAGCCGATTCCGGTTGCAGTGGGCCCTGGCCGATGGCACGGGTTACCTCAGACACGTTATTAAAAGTACCTGACTCGGTAGGCGTCAGCACGCCGGTTTGCGGGTCGGCCACAAACAGGGTAGACAGGTTAGAAAAATACAGCTGCTGCACACTTGGCGCACGGAAAGCATCGTTTGCAGTTGCCCTGAACGCCCAGTTATCGCTTATTTGATAACGCCCCGATACCTTCCAGCTGGTGTCGCTACCAAAATCGGAATAATCTTCCTGACGCAGTGCCGCACCCCAGGTAAAGGCATCGCTCAGTGCGTTTTCTACTTCCAGGTACACTGCCGTATTGTGGCGCGATTCATCTACTTCAGATTCTGGCGTAAAGCCACCAAAACCCTGAATACCACCAGCTTTGCCCTGATAACCATAATTGCGCCAGGATAGCTCGTCACCGGCACTGATGCGGTACGCATTGTGGCGACGGCTGATCCCCGCCGATACGACTAATTCAGAATCGTTAACGAAGTCAAAGCGCTTACTGGCGTCGATATTAAAGTTTTGTTCCTGGTTTTCCAGTGAACCGGCATAGGCACTGGTTGGGCTGGTGGGGCCGAACGAGGCATTAAGTGAATTATTCACATAATAATCAAACTCGCTCTCGCCAATACCGGCCGATACATCAAATTGCCAGTCTGCCAGCTCGAACCTGGCGCCAGCGGTGACAGAGTAATCTGTCGATTCCGGTGCAATTTTCGGTAAATAACCGTCCGGGTAAATTTCAGTTAAATTGCGATCGTCCACTGCTCGGCGGTAAAACGCACCCGATGAAGACTCACGATGACTTACGCCACCAAAACCGTAAAACTGTATATTGTCCGGCCGCCAGCCTGCATTGAAAAATACCGCCTGTTGTTCAAACGACGCATCACCCACCACATGGTTTAGCCGGTTAAAGCCTGCCTCACGCGGATCAGGCTCGCCGTCTATGGTGGCATATTGCTGGCGTGGGTCTAACCCTGCGCGGTTGGTCGCATTTTTATGCTGCTGCTCTACGCTGAAATTAACAAAGCCATCGCGGCCAAACTGAAAGCCCGAGTTAAAGCTGGCTTTATAATATTCGCCGTCACCTTCATAGGTTTGGCCGGTGCTGATGGCGACATCCGTACCCTGTGTCTGGTCTTTTAGCACGATATTAATAACACCGGCAATCGCGTCTGAACCATATTGCGCGGCAGCGCCGTCACGTAATACCTCAATGCGTTTAATAGACGACATGGGTATAGCGTTTAAATCGACATTCGAGCTGCCACGCCCCATAGTACCGTTAAGGTGCACTAACGCCGTGCCATGGCGGCGCTTACCGTTAACCAGCACCAGGGTATGATCTGGCGATAAGCCACGCAAACTGGCCGGGCGCACCGCATCAGAGCCGTCGGTAATAGAAGATGTCGGGAAGTTAAAACTTGGTACCAGCAACTGTAACGCTTTTGCGGTTTCCAGTGCACCGGTGGCGGCCAGTTGATCTGCGCCGATAATATCCAGCGGCGCGCTGGTTTCTGTGGCCGAGCGCACCGATAAACGGCTGCCGATCACCGAAATCTTCTCTACGTCAGCCTGTTCCTGTTGTGCCTGTGCTACTCCAGCATAACTTGCTGCCAGCGCCAGCCCAATTGATACAGTCAGTTTTGTTTGCAATGCCATAGTCATTCCTTGTAAGTGTTGCTGTTATTGTAATAAAACCTGATATGTTGCCTGAATTCTGCCTGGTTATATTGCCGGGTCAGATACCAGAGCCGTCACTATGCCAGCCATCTTGCTGATAATTGTGCAGGCCCAGATAATCCTGTTTACCTATTTCTACACCATTGTGGCGTAAAATGTTATAGGCCGTCGTAATGTGAAAATAAAAGTTGGGTAAGGTATAAAACAAAGCATAGCCTAAAGCGCTGTAACGCTCCTCGTGCTGCGGCGGCAGGGTAAAACTTTGTTGCTCTAAGCCTGCAAACTGTCGCGGTGCTATTGTTAAAAGGTAACTGATACTGTGGTTTACATAAGCAATGTGCTGCTCAATCGTCACCACATCTTCGGTAAAGGTTACACTGTTAATTCCGCTGTATAGCTCAATGGTTTCGCTGGCGATATCTGCCGCCCGTTTAACCTGCTGCGACAATTCATACATATCGGGGTACAAACGGCTTTGTAATAACAGGGCAGCCGGGTAGCCTTTGTAAGCGGCCTGATAACCCGCTTTGCGTAAAAAACTGGCCAAATTGGTTAAACTGCGAATAAAAACCGGGACGGTCACGTCATACAAACTGATAGCCATATTACCTCTCCTGTGCCGGACAAACGGGATAGTTATCCTGCGCTGTAAAAAACGCGGCATCATAAGATGCCGCGAAGGACAGGTGACAAGCAGGAGTAAGCAAAACCTACTCAAACATCTTAATATAACTTTTTAACAGGTAAACATATAAATTAATTCACTTATGGAATATAAAAGTATTTTTTGCGCTAACGCCACTGAGCATACTGGTATTACACCTGCAATGCCTGAGCTAAATCGGCGATAAGATCTGAGGGTTCTTCTACGCCGATACTGAGGCGGATTAAATTATCTGTTACACCAGCTGCTAACCGGCTTGGTGCATCCATAGCAGCATGGGTTGTACTGGCCGGATGGCACGCCAGGCTTTCCAGATCGCCAAGGCTGACGGCCTGAGTAAACAACGCTAATTTATCTAGAAACTGCTCAGCGCGGGCGAAGCCGCCTGCTAACTCAATACTGACCATACCGCCAAAAGCACCAACGGTTTCTGCCAGCACAGGGTAACCGGCATCGGTTGTCAGGCCGGGGTAGATCACCTTGGTTACGCCCGGGTGCTGCGCTAAAAATTCAGCCACTTTTTGTGCACCGGTTAAATGTGCATCCATTCGCAGTGCCAGCGTACGTAAGCCGCGCTGCAACAGATACGCCTCCTGCGGGCCAATCGCGGCGCCGATATGTTTAAGCGCTATAGTGCGTACCGGCTGCATCAGTTCGGTTCGCCCGGCAACCACACCGGCAATAATATCGCCGTGGCCACTTAAATATTTGGTGCCACTGTGCATCACTAAATCGATGCCGTGATCAAGCGGCTTAAACAGGTATGGTGTTAAAAAGGTATTGTCACATACCGTAACCGCGCCGGTTTTTGCCGCTGCCGCTTTGATCTTGCGATAGTCCGTGACTTTCAGATTCGGGTTGGTAATCGGCTCAAACAGCACCAGCTTAGTCGCCGGGTGAATATTGGCCAGCAAGTCATCATCACTGGCATAACGGCTGACGGTAATACCGGCACGGCTTAATGTGTTAACCAAAAATGCCGCTGTACCACCATAGACCGGGTCGATAAATGCCACTTCATCGCCTGCGCTTGCCAGCGCATAAAAAATACTGCTGACCGCCGCCATACCGCTGGCAACGACCAGCGCCTCATCTGCCCCTTCCAATACCGCCAGTTGTTGCTCCAGTGCCTGCACCGTCGGGTTAGCCATGCGGCTGTAAATAAAGCCGCTGTGTTCTCCGGCAAAACGGGCCTTACCTTCGGCGGCAGTGCCATAGGTAAAGGTACTGCTTTGATAAATCGGCGTGGTTAAGGCGCCGGTTTGCTGATCGCCGCCACTACTGTGCAGCAACTGGGTTTTAAATTTCATTATCAGGCTCTTATCGGTCTTTTACTTGTTGCTGGCATTTTATGCCTGGAACTACCGCAGATAAAGCATTTGATAACTATTAGCTATATCAAATAGCGATATTCGGCCGTCTGGATATATAGCTAGCTAAAGTGCGTCTTTACCGCATTACACAACAGGTTTTTTACCGCCTGATAAAAAAAGCAAAAAGATAACGCATTTTGGCAACTTCCCCTGAGTAACAACATTACTACAATGGTTGTCGGGGGTTGGCGACTCGGCATGGATATGCGGGAGGCAGTTACAGTCAGCACCTGCACAAACGAACATGCCGGCAGGGTCTGATTCATGCAATAATTAAAAGCCTTACTGCCCGACTGTTTGATTTGAATGACTTATAACAAATCACGAGGGGATGTAGAGAAAATGGAAAACAGGAAAACCTTTACCAGGACAGCACTGGCCCGGGCAGTGTCATTGTTACTTGGTAGTGCAGCGGCTATGCCGCTTTATGCACAGCAGGCACCGGTTCAGGAAGAAACAGATGCCAGCGGTATAGAAGTCATTATGGTGCGGGGCGTACGTTCCAGTATGCAAGAAGCTGCATCGATTAAACGTAATTCTATGGGGGTGGTCGATGCCATCTCCGCTGAGGATATCGGTAAGTTCCCCGATACCAACCTGGCCGAATCACTGCAGCGTATTAGCGGCGTGTCTATCAGTCGCACCAACGGTGAAGGTTCTGAAGTCACCGTGCGCGGCTTTGGCGGCGACAACAATATGGTGACACTGAACGGCCGCACCATGCCATCAGCCACCACTTACGGTGCCGGTTCCGGCGCAGATGGTACCACCCGCGGCGGTAGCGCCCGGGCTTTTGATTTTTCTAACCTGGCGTCAGAAAGTATTCGCGCGGTAGAAGTATATAAAACCGGTAAAGCCAATATTGCTACCGGCGGTATAGGTGCCACGCTGAACGTAAAAACTGCCAGGCCGCTGGATACCGGTGAAACGGTGGCCAGTATCGGCGTCAAAGCCGTGCACGACACCACCAACCGCACCGGCGATGATGTCACACCTGAGATCTCAGGTATCTTCAGCCATGCCTTAGACGACGGTAAGTTCGGTGTCAGTATCTCGGCCAGCCATCAGCAACGTGACTCCGGTTATACCGGCGCCACGGTGAATGATTGGGAAGTCGGTTACTGGGATGATATCGCTGACGCTGACCGGCTGTGGAACAACGCCGACACTGAGGTGATCAACGCGCCGGAACAAGGCCAACTTTATGCCCGGCCGAATGATATTCGTTATGCGTTTTCTAACACCGAGCGTAAACGCGACAATGCGCAGCTGACATTACAGTTCAGGCCGCACGATAACTTTACCGCTACCGCCGATTACACCTTTGCCGAAAATAATCTGGTAGAACACCGTGGTGAAATTACCAACTGGGTGCAAAGAGGCAGCAATACCAAGGTGGTAGAGTTTGATAACAACACGGTGAAAACCCCTACTTATATTCAGGAAAGCTACGCCAGTGCCGTTGATGAAGGTTACGAGCAGCAATGGCGTGAGCAAACCAATACACTGAAATCTGCCGGTTTGAACCTTGAGTATCAGGTAAACAATAACCTGACGCTGGCACTGGATGCTCATAGCTCTGAGCTGTTCAGCCGCGGTACCGGCCCGGGTAACTCCGGCGAGCTGGCTGTGGGTTTGGGGGCGCCGATAGTAACATCACGCGAATGGTTCTGGGGCGCAGACCTGCCAACTTACCTGAATGTGTATGACGATACGTTGCCGGATAAAGGCGCCAATGCCAATGGCATGGTGGATGCCGGAGATGTCGGCTCATCAATTGCCCGCATCCGCAATGCCAGCCAGGAAAGTAAAATTAAACAGGTAAAACTGGATGGTAGTTACGAGTTTGACGATGGCCGCTTTGATTTCGGAGCTGAGCTGCGCCGGATGGAGTCACGCTCCATTCAAACAGCCGGTAATAATATCGCACTGGGTAACTGGAACGTTGGTAACCCGGGTGAGTTTGGCGACTTGATCCAACCGTTTGATTTACCGGGTGAGTTTGATGATTACAGCACCCTGCCGGGTGGCTATGGCTTTATCGCCGATCCACGTGCTTTATACAACGCAGCACTGGATTTATACCCGGGCATTCCTACCAGCGTGGAAAATTCTTTGTCATACGACAATATTGTTAAAGAAGATACTGACGCGCTGTACTTCCAGGTTGCTCTGCAAGGTGAACTTGGCGGCATGCAGTTTGATGTATTAACCGGTATGCGCTACGAAAAAACCGATACAGAATCCAGCTCACTGGTCAGTCAGGTGTACTTCCAGTGGGAAGATAATGATGATGTCGTCGCTTATGTCGACTCCACTGTTCCGGCAGAACCTGCTTCAGCCAAAAACGACTACGATTACCTGTTACCCAGCTTAGACGTCAGCCTGCATATAACAGATGACCTGATAAGCCGCTTCTCGTACAGCAAAACTATCGCCCGTGCCGGCCTTGGCAGCCTGGGAGTTTCCGCATCTGACTTTGGCGGTGGTGGCGGATCTACGCTATTAGGTGCCCGGCCTACAGCTGATGCGTCTAACCCGGGGTTGCTGCCGTTGGAATCAAGCAACTTTGACTTGTCGCTGGAGTGGTATTACAACCCGTTCAGTTATATGTCGGCCGGCTTC
>Ga0079224_100008781_pt1 | contig 13719 bp, 8 predicted proteins | sample Stecom2015_FD_80414 | JGI IMG/M metagenome (GOLD analysis project Ga0079224, IMG submission 80414) | Agricultural soil microbial communities from Utah to study Nitrogen management - Steer compost 2015 | ecosystem: Environmental > Terrestrial > Soil > Agricultural land | place: USA: Utah... | reverse complement strand
GACATCTCCCACATGGGCGGCGAACATACGACGGCTTCCATGGTCGTCTTCGTAAAGGGTTCTCCGGATAAAAAACAATATCGCCACTTCAAACTGAAAACCCTCGAGACCGGAGAAATCGATGACTATGCATCAATAAAAGAAATCCTTGGCCGTCGCCTGCAGCGCCTATCGCAAGTAAACCTCCAAGTCGAAAAACACTACAATTATAAAAAGCCGCTCAAAAAAGATTTTCAAGCCATCGAGCAGAGTCTAAAAGACGAAAAAATTGTCCCAGAAGACACCAAACTCGACTCCAAAAACTTCGTAGGACTCTATCACCAATTAAACGGCGAAGACCGACTCATCGGCTACAGCTCCTTCGTCGAACATTCCGAAGCCAAGGCCTTCGAACTGGGCTACAGCTGGATCGAAGAAGAACATCACTCGCGAGGGCTCATGCACCAGCTCTGGTCCCACTTGATCGAAAAGCTAAAAGCTCAATACCTCTACACGATTACCGATCAGGAACGAAAAGAAGATTTCCTCAGCTATGGCTTCACCGAACTCAAAAAAATTCCAGAATTTCTCCAGAAACCAACAAACAAAATCACCAGCAAGCCGGCCTATCTCATCTACAAGGTCACTAAAAAGGCTACTTCCGATGAATCCTTCAGCCAAATCCCCGACCTCATCATCATCGACGGCGGCAAAGGCCAACTGGAAATCGCCCGCAAGGTGATCGAACACTCCGGACTAAAAATTCCAGTGATCGGATTGGCAAAGCAAGAAGAAGAAATATTTATGTCATTGTCGATAGACGATGGTCGATTGAAAGACCATGGACCATCGACTATCGACTATCGTCGTATTCTCCTCCCAAGAAATTCCCAAGCCCTCTACCTCGTCCAACGCATTCGCGACGAATCCCATCGCTTCGCCAACGAACTCCGCAAAAAATTGGGAAGCACTCAGCTCACCGCTTCGGAAATCGATAATATCCCTGGCGTAGGGCTGATCATCAAGCGCCGACTCCTCAAAGAATATGGTTCGATCAACGCCATCAAAGCCGCGCCACTGGCCGATCTGGAACGAACCGTTGGAGCCTATATCGCCAAAATGCTGAAGGAAAAATTAGGAGATACTTCTCAACAATAACCATGGAAAAACTTCTCAAAATCGCCAAAAAACTCCGCAAAGAATGCCCTTGGGACAAAAAGCAAACCATGAAAACCATCCCTCCGATGCTCATCGAGGAAGTCCAGGAAATTATACAAGCGGTTGAAAAGAAGGATTGGCAGAATATGAAAGAAGAAATCGGAGATGTGCTCTTCAACCTCTGCCTGCTGATCCAAATGGGCGAAGAAAAGAAGTATTTCACGGCAAAAGAAGTCGTTGATTCAGCCGAAGAAAAGATCATCTCCCGTCATACATGGGTCTTCGGAGAAGACAAAGCCACCACCGCCGAAGAAGCCTTATCCATATGGAAAAAGAACAAAAACCTTGAAAAGAAATTAAAACCTCGAAAATGAACCCACTTGAAAATAATCAATCAATCGAAGAGGACCTTCCCACAGAATCACCGTGTGAAGAAAATGAAAACGTGTACAGAATGCTTTTCAAGCAAATTCGAAAGATGGTGAATACCTGTTTAGACCGTCCATTGACCATCTTTTTAATACCTGTGATTGGATTTACTTTTATCGCATCGGATGAAATATGGAAATCAATGCTAGAGGAAAGAAACATCGACAGAGCCCTTCTCTTAAATATCTTCATGAATGGCACATTCTTTAGTGCTCTCTGCTTCTTGATCTACCTCCAACGCAGAAAAAAAGAATAAAAGAAAGCCCTGATACCAAAAATAGAAAAAAAGTGTATAATAAGGGATTCTATCCATCCTTTATGAAAACACCTTCATTTGCAATCATCATTCTTGCTGCCATTCTTCTCACCGGCTGCGCCGGATCACCCCTACCACCCACCGACCATCAAGTACAAAAACCATCCGAAACAACGGTTGCCGCAATTGATGAACGCTCATGAAGAAAGGGCATCACGAAAGAAAGGAGTATTAAGAAAGGAATCTTAATACTCCTGATACTCCTCATAGTCATGTCGTTCCTTCCTAGAAGTCCAACTTCTCCTCCTCTTCCGGCTCATCATCATTCACATTGAGCTCCGTCATATTCTTTGGCAAAACGGCTTCAATGGTTGCCCATTCCGAATCATCAGCATCAGGGATGATAACCGTCACCTTGTCGCCCACATGAGCCTTGTAATAGGTCACAGAAGCGAGCAAGACCTTATATGATTTTCCATTGCCAAGGATTTTATACTGGCTGTCCTCATGGACGAGAGTCCCGATGATGGTCTTGCGTGGGACTGGTCCGATTTGTTTGTAAACAAACCGTCCATCCTTGAGGATGGTAAGCTTGAGATGGTCTCCCGCCACCAGCTTCGACTTGGAAGCGTAGTTGGCTGGCACCGGATAGCTTTCGCCATCGGGTGCAATCATGCGTTCACCATTGAAGACACCTTCGATCACCTTGCCTTCTTCAGTACTGGCAGGTTCGGAAAAAGTCATGCTGGATCCGCCGGTGGATGGGACATCACCCATTTCCAAAAGCAGACGCTTAGCAGTTTTGAGGGCCGCTTCAGCGCTTTCGATCATTTCTCTGATTTCTGATAATTTTTTTGACATAAATATGGGTATTGATTTTAAAACGAGAAAACAGGTTCGAGGTCATTAATCTATTATAGCAGTTCTTTAGCTGCTCTTCAAGACAAACCCACCTCAAAAGGGGAGCCCTATACTATGGAAAAACGGAAAAATTAGCAAACAAAAACTAATCCTCTTCCGACTCAACTCCTTCTACTTCTAACCATTTTCGCTTCCCGACCTGAAAAAGGATTTTTTGACCCACTTTAATGTGCACAATGGAGTCTGTATCAGTGATTTTTTCATCGTTGATGCGTACGCCGCCTTGTTCGATCAAACGCCGGGCGTCACTGCGGGATTCCACCAGATTGAGTTCTTCCAGGATAGCAAAGACCTTAAATTTTCCGCTGTCAAAAGGAACAACATCGATCTTATCGGGTTTCCCTCCTTTAGCGAAGACTTCCTCGAAGTCCTTGGCCGCCTGATCAGCAGCAGCCTTATCGTGATACTGCGTTACGATTTCACGGGCCAAGAGTACTTTGAAATTTTTCGGGTTTTCCCCGGCAGCCATCGCCTTTTCGTATTCTGCGATGTCCTTCAGTGATACATCCGTACACAAGGTGAAGTACGGAACGATGAGATGATCCGCCATCGACATGATTTTCCCGAACTGGTCCTGAGGAGTATCGAGGACATTGATGACATTTCCATAAGTCTTGGCCATTTTTCGACCATCTGTTCCCTCCAAAAGTTTCATCGCCAGAATGTGCTTCTCCTTATGGTTGTAAATGCGCTGCAAAGTCCTTCCCGCGAGCATGTTGAAAGTCTGATCATTTCCTCCAATTTCCAGGTCGACATCCATGGCCACACTGTCGTACCCCTGCATCAGCGGATATAAGAATTCGTGCAGACCAATGGGCTTCCCTGCTTGCAAGCGTTTCTGGTACAGGTCTCGTTCGATCATTTGCTGGACCGTAAAATTCTGCGCCAGTTTGATCACTTCGGCAAAGCTCAACTTGGAAAGCCAGTCCGCGTTGTAACGAATTTCTACTTTATCGAAATCAAGGATCTTGGAAGCCTGAGCTTTATAGGTCTTAAAATTTTCTTCGATCTCCGCCTGAGTCATCACCGGCCGCATGGAATCCTTGTCGGAAGTATCACCAATCAGGGCGGTAAAATTCCCAATCAAAAAAATCACCTGATGTCCCAGGCGTTGAAAATCACGCAGTTTTCGCAAAGGAATGGTATGACCGAGATGGATTTGTGACCCGGTCGGATCGATTCCCAGGTACAATTTTAATTTATCTCCACTCTTTAATCGTTCTTCCAAGGTTTGTCGAACAATCACCTGTTCAACACCACGGGTTAATAACTCCTCAATGGAACCATTCTTTTCCTTGGCCATAGCGAAAGAGAATAAATATTGTACAATAAAAAAAGCCCCCACAGTTTAGCATGGAGGAGCGGCAAAGACAATTATTTCCGCTGAAGCATCTCCTGAAGGAAATATTTCAAAACCGGATTAGCGCCGGAAAGTTCAGGATGAAAAGTTGAAACCAACACGCTCTTGGAACGAACCAAAATGGGGTCTTTTTTGGAACGCAAAAGGACCTTCACTCCTTTTCCCACGGTGGTAATCCGCGGCGCTCGTATAAAAAAAGCAGAACAGTGTTCTCCTTCCAGTTCGAAAGAAGCCACAAATGAATCGAGCTGCGAACCATAGCTATTTCTCTCGATCTCCAGATCGATGAGCGAGAGATTCGTCTCCAGCGGAACATTGGTGATCACTTTTTTGGCCAGCAAAATCGCCCCGGCGCAGGTACCCCATACCGGCATTCCAGCCTTCACTCGTGCAATAATGGCTTCATCAAGGCCCGTCGAAACCAGCAGCTTCGAAATCGTCGTGCTTTCGCCACCGGGCAGGATAAGCGCATCCACTTTCGCCAAATCTTCTTTCGTGCGCACTTCCTGGCCTTCAACTTTATACTTGCGAAGGGACTCGAGATGTTCGTGGAAATCGCCCTGTAATGCGAGTACACCAATCATAGAAATTAGGTTTTAGCTTCATTAGCTTCTTAGGCTCTAAAAAGCTAATGTAGCTAATGAAGCTAAAAAGCTAAATCCCCCTCTCCTCCATCTTCACCTCCAACTCCGCTGCATTGATCCCCACCATCGGCTCTCCCAGATTCTCCGAAACTTTCACCAACTTTTTGGGATCGTTGTAATGAGTCACCGCTTCGACAATCGCCTTTGCCCGTTTCTCCGGATTACCAGATTTGAAAATCCCAGACCCCACGAAGACGCCGTCCATACCGAGCTGCATCATCAAAGCCGCGTCCGTAGGCGTTGCCACCCCACCCGCAGCGAAGGTCACCACCGGCAACCGTTGTAAATCACGAACTTCTTTCACCAGCTGCAGGGTCACTTTCATTTCAATCGCCTTCATTTCCAATTGTTCTTCATTGAGCGAGCGCAAAGCTTCTATTTCCTCCTGGATCGTCCGGATATGTCGTACCGCCTGGATCACATCACCTGTCCCCGCCTCTCCTTTCGTACGGATCATCGCTGCTCCCTCCTTGATCCGACGCAAAGCTTCTCCCAAATTTCTCGCGCCACAGACAAAGGGGACTTTGAAAAGGGCTTTATCGACATGATAGGTATCATCTGCCGGCGTAAGCACTTCTGATTCATCGATGAAATCAACCTTTAAAGCCTCTAAAATCTGAGCTTCGACAAAATGACCGATGCGCACTTTGGCCATCACCGGAATCGAAACCGCTTTCATGATCTGCTTGATCAAGGCCGGATCGCTCATGCGGGCGACTCCGCCCACCGCCCGGATATCCGCTGGCACTCGTTCAAGGGCCATCACCGCGCAAGCTCCAGCCTGTTCAGCAATCCTTGCCTGTTCGGCATTGACCACATCCATGATCACTCCTCCTTTAAACATCCGCGCAAAACCATCTTTTATCTGAAAACCAGACGGTGTGGATGAAGTGATGGGTTTCATGGAATATTGATAACTCGAAATGGAAAACTTGTCCTGTGCTTGTCGAACGGAGTGCGACGCAGTCACTCCATCCTTATACTAAAAAAAGCCTCCAGCTTCAATAAAAAAGCACCCCAGGACAAGCCAAGGGTGCTTTCTAAAATCGTGAGGGGTTTAAAAACCAGCAGCGACCGGCTGACTTCCGAGAGAAAACGGATCAGCAATGCCGGCATTATCCAGGAAAGCATAGGTCAGACTCACAAAGAAGAATGGCGTGATCTGTTCGCTGAGTTCCCAGTAATTTCGGACCGTCGGGATCTGGAACCGGGTCAAAGTACGAGCGTACTTCTCAAACCAGTCAGGCGACCCGGCAGAATTGAGGGTTTCTTCGCGCAGAACCGCAGCAATCTTCGGAGAAATAATCCGTCCGAGCTCGACGACGATCTGGTAGGTTTCTGCCAGGGTCGGAGTTTGAGCTGGGTAGAAATATCCGTTGTTGTATCCGCGGACGATTCCTAAGAAAGTTGCCAAAGCGATTTCTTTCCCCGCCTGGGTCTGGATGGACACATCAGGGTAAGCAGACCGTCGTTGCTCTGTCACATCTTCGTCCGTAATCTTTGAATTTGCTTTGAGAAGGGCCACAGAGAGCCGGGTCGCGAGAGATCGGGAAACATTCTTCGAGAATTCCTCCGGATCAAATCCATTGCGAATCAAGAAGTCGAAGAAAGACAGGATTTCTTTTTGATCATCGCTGAAGGCATCGGACATTTCTCCGCTAGCGTTTTCTATGAATTGACCCTGCTGCTCGGGCGTACAGGTCTGAGTGAAACAATTCACCATACCACGAGATCCTCCCGCACCTCCACCGCTCGTAGCAGTAGGAGCACTGCCGGCGCCAGTCGTTCCGGTTCCAGAGGTCCCGGTACCAGTTGTAATACCCGTTCCCGTGGTACCAGTACCGGTACTTCCCGTGCCGACACTTCCCGTAGAGCCTGCTCCACTTCCGGTAGTACCCGTGGTCGTACCTGTACCCGTGGTTCCAGTCCCAACGGTTGTTCCAGCAGTTCCTGTTGTACCAGTTCCAGTGGTTCCAGTAGTTCCAGTCGTACCCGTTGTTCCGGTAGCTCCTGTTCCAGTGGTCCCTCCCGTTGTACCAGTTCCGGTTGTTCCGGTTGTGGTTGTCGTACCAGTTCCAGTAGTCCCAGTAGTTCCGGTAGTTCCAGTCGTTCCAGTTCCCGTCGTACCAGTACCAGTAGTTCCGGTTGTGCCCGTGCCAGTGGTTCCAGTTCCGGTTGTACCTGTTCCTGATACACCAGGAGAAGTACCGCTGCTCTCTCCTTGGGCCGCCGTACCGAAGACCAGCAGCTGCCAGGTAGAACCATTGTTCTGCACCTGAATCAACTGAGGATTATAATTTCCATTCGTTTCGAGTACATTGCCGGCAGCATCAAACAAGACATTCGGCAGATCATTGACTCCACAGTATTCATTGTTCGTCTTTCCGGGACAAACTCGGATCCGGTCATGGCCGGGTTTCACGATGACCGGCATCATAAACGGTTTATTATTGCGAAGGAGCGCCGGAATGCTGACCAGCGTAGCTCCTACTACATCATTTCGTACTGCCTTAAAGCCAGCGAATGAAACGGTCCCACAGAAGCTGAGTTCAAAGTTCACCAAGTCATTTCCGGACACATCCGTAATGAAAACCTGATGGTCCCCGAGCTGTGGCATGACCGTCACGTCAGTACCATCTTGAAGCCGGGCTGACATGCCTGCTGGCAGATCGGTAATCACTCCGGCAAAACATCCTCCCGTAGTACCGGTGGTTCCGGTTCCGGTTGTACCCGTTCCAGTGGTCCCAGTCGTTCCGGTTCCCGTCGTACCAGTTGTCCCGGTTCCGGTGGTTCCGGTGCCGGTACCGGTCGTCCCTGTACCTGTCGTACCGGTTCCGGTACTAAAATTGTTATTAATAAAGATATTATTCTGTGACACCACCGTGGTGGTATTGTTTCCACTGTCTTTTACCTCTACCTGGAACTGAACATTTGGATTTGAAGTCCCGATCGGTACTTGAGCCGTCGTATCGACCGTAACCATCAAGGTCACCGTTCCCAGATTGGATTTGATCTGATCACTTTCACCGATTTGGTACTGAGAAGCATCGAGAGAGACGGTCCCCAGGCTTGGCGTCACGGCATCGACGTCCGCCAGACTGAAGGTATTTCCACCATCAGCCGAGATACTCACACTGGCCATGGTCGAGCGAGCTCGAGGATGGTCGACGGTGAAATTAAAGACCGCGTACGGCGTATTAGGGATCTGGTAAACCGCCGCCAATTGGGTCGAAGGAGAAGATCCTGAGACCACACATTCACCAAAAATGGAAGTATAAAGTGATCCTGGCGCCTGGTTGTTGGCCAGGTTTCGCGTACAGGTCGGGCAATTTCTGAGAACATTATAAGGAGTATTCTGGCAAGCGAGCTGAGTTCCACTGGCTGCTGACTGAGCGCTTCCGACCTTACAAGCATACGTCGCATTCGTTCCATGACTGCTCTTTTCCACCGGATACGGATAGAACAGCGATCCGATATTTTCAGAAGCGACGGGATAATCTTTCGCGACCAAACCGTGAGCGGCACAAGTTGTTTCCAGGGTTTCATTTCCAGAGACTTCTACGAAGTACCGTCCATTGTTTTGGATCAATGGTGGCAAAGCAGGAGCGGCTCCATGAAGAGGTCCGCCACATTTCCCAACCGTTTGATAAGGCTTCGACTGTCCGCCATCATTTCCGACATTGTCATTACAGAGAGGACAAGTGAAAGCGACATATCCACCAACAGCCGAAGAGGCAAACTGGCTGGCCTGGTCACAGGCGACATCAGACGAACCAGGCTGAGTGTTCACAGGACACAAAAAGGTCGCATTCGTTCCACTCATGGTTGGCTCGACATGCACCGGCATCGTTGCCCAAGGCGCAGGAAATTTATGGATTGCCTGCTCAGAAGCGGCTGGCACTCCGGCAGGAGCCAAGCCCAGCGCTCCACAAGCATCACGAACGGTCTGACCCAACCGGGGAATGACATACGTCGTACCAGTGCTATCCACGACATGGGTCGGAAGACTGATCGTCTGCCCTCCGGCCGTCACGGTCCCCGAACAAGAGGAAAGATTCACCGGCTGACTCACCCGTACTTGCGGAAATTGTCCGACAACTACCGGCGTCACGATGAAAGAAATCTGCGTGAGGGGTTGTGAAGTTTGTGAAGAAAAATTCCAATCAAACTGAAAGGTTTGAGGGATCTGCGTCAGATTGAAACTCGCCCATGCTGGCGCCGGACCAGATCCATATGGTTGCACCGGCAAGGAAGCATTGCTGACATTTTGTTGGTAGATCGTTCCGGAGACTCCGGCAGTATTGTAGCCGGGAAGTACCAGGACACCCGAACCAGGATTGGTCGGATAGTTCACCGTACCGGTGACCGTCAAAACCGAAGCCGATTTAAAACAAGTTGAAATCACCGCATTCGGCAGCGTGCCTGGTAAAAGTCCGGGAGCAGCCGCAGACGCTGTCGGCGGATTGAGCGTCGGAGCAGTGCCCGGAGCGCAGGTGTTGTTATTGATCCCACCGGCGATTCGGAAAGTATTGAAAGAACCATCTTGAGGAACAAATCGTCCGAATACTTCAATAAGGGATCCTGAAAAATTCTTTTTCATCGCCACTCGGACCGTTGTCGGCAATGGAGTACTCGCAGGGATGCGAATCGCCAAGGAGTTTCCTAAGCTTTCCGCAGGAAAATTAGCGCCTTCGAAATCGCTGAAAGCAATGCTCGACATATTGGTCGTCGTGGAACGATACTGCATTTCCAGAACAATATCTTTTGTGGTCGTACCTGGCTTTTTCGCGACATTCAAGACCCAAACCGCCGTATCACTATCCAGTGAACAGGTGCTGACATTCCCAAAAGAGGATTGGATCTGGCGCCAGTCATACTGAGCGGCACCAAAATCCTGGAAGAGCCAAGAAGATTGGGTCGCAAAGAAACCACCGACGAGAATCACGACTGCAAAAAATATTTTGAGAAAAATATTTTGTTTTTGTTTTTGCATAAATATTTTGAGAATAAATCTTAATATTATATCTATTTTTAGCTAAAAAGTCAAACCATCAGAATCTGATACGCCTCTTATCAATTAAATGGGGACTGAAAAGGCTGTTCAACTCCTGAAGCCAAAAGAAGATCATATAAGACATCGAGAAATCGAAGTCCACTGACAGTCTTCCCAAGAGCTTCATAACCAAAAGTTAGGGAAAGACCAAATGAACGAAGAGTATGCACATATGGAAAAAACCAATCTTCGTTTGAATTTCTCAAAACTTCTCGAGAGTACGCATCCTGAATACTATTTCGAACCAAGGCTCCTGCACGAACAACAATTCGAGCCATTTCAGCCACATTGGGAGCTTGGTCCGGACGGAAAGTCTCGTCAGGGTATCCTTCGACAATCCCATACGCCGTAGCATAAGCAATCGCTTGCCCATAGGGATGTTCTCGAGAAACGTCGGAATACTCCAATGGCAGTCCACCATTTTCGAAAATCACTCCGTGAGAAGACAAGAGGAAGACAATGATTTCCACCGCTTCAGAGCGGGTCATCCCATGGTCGAAGAGTTGCAGCATCTGCTCAAGCGTTTGTCCGTCTTTCTGCAAGGCCAAGTATCGTTTGATAAATTCCGCCTTGGCGCGTTCTTTTTCCGACAAATCACCATCTTTGATCACGTCATTGATCAAAGCATCCAAGTATTCCAAGATTTCTTCATCCGTTCCACAAGGGGTCTCACCATTGTCAGAGCTCTCTAAACAATTTTGCATGTCTTCAATCCGGTTTCGTCCTGATGCAGAGGATTCTTCAGCAGTTTCTCCTTGAGAAACGGCATTTCCATCACTTGATCCAGTGGTCGAAGAAGTTTCTTCCGAACCTTCAGCAGCCCCATGAGAAACCGTTGCTTCTATGACACCCGGTTCACTGACGTCAGTGGTCGTATTCTGGTTATTATCCTGCACCGTTACCCGAAGAACGAATTCGCCCTCGACCACTTCGTCGGCACCAGCGTCCCACACGAAATCGAGGACGATTGAGTCATAAGTATCGGTATCCACCGCGTCACCAGATCCGATCTGATACGAAGCGTTGTTATTGACATCCACCGTCCCTTCACTCGGCTCAGCAGAAATAATCGTCGCCTGATGATACGTCTGTCCACCATCGGTCGAGTATTCGACTTGGACCTGGGTTGGAGACTGCTGAGGATGGTGAATCGTCACCGTGTAGTCCACATATCCCAAACCATCATTGCGAGCTACCGGAGGACTGAGAGGAGGCAAGGTACCACCGATCTGCTCCAGGACTTCGGGAGCATAGGGATCTTCACACTCCACAAAGAAGGAATCAACATTGGTCGCCAAACTGTCACAAGTCACCTGTTGACTACTGCTGACAGCCATCACACAGGTATCTGCCGAAGTCCCGGCACAAACACCAGTAGTTGAACCAGCTTTACAAAAGTGTTCGGATTGAGGTCCGGTCGTCGCATTCTTCGTAGCCGCGTGAGGATAGAAATCCAAGCACGTTTCGCGGTTGAAGGTCGAAGGCCCGACACACACCTTATTGAACTTCGCGCAAGCGCTCTTACCGGTGTCACTTCCCTTCACTTCAGCCAAAAAAACCCCATCAACCTCGGTCGAGTCCACCACTGGAGGAACAGACTGGACAACCGAAGGAGCAGAAGAGACCGTCGGAGCAGTTTCCTCCACAACAGGTGCAGGAACATCCGGTCCGTCAAAACAGCGCACAATCGCGCCATCAGCAAAATTACTCGGAGCCGCTAAAGATTCATTGCAATCCAAATTCTTGGCACACTGTGGACAGGTCGTACAGGTATTGACTGCCATATCGGAACAAGTCCCTCCATCTCCTACCGGACTATTGGCCAAACAAATGATGTCATAATTCCCTCCATGAGCGCCATGACCGGGATAAGTAGAAGTGAACTCGGCAAATCCCGGATAAAACTGTTTACACCCCTTGTCTCCCAAATAAGGAAAGGATTCGACGCTGTTTCGGCAAACCATGGGCTGCCCGTTGGAACCGGTCAGCTTGGCACAGGCCTTGTTCCCGGTATCCGCCGTTCGATCCGCCGCCAAAATCCTCGTCAAGGTCATCTGCTCGCCTTGGTGGTGATAGATGACCGACTGAGGCACCACTTGGGCTTCGGAAAGCAAAGATCCTTGGAACCAGAGATATCCGAGAAAGGAAATCCCAAACAGAACGGAAAAGAGGAGAAAGAATTTGGAAGAAATGATTTTCATAAAGAAAAAGAAAGATTTATGAAGAAATCTCGTCAGCCAAGCAATAGCCGAAGAGGAACAAATAAAGGGATTCCAACACATCAATGCCATTTGTACTTGACCACTGCACGTAGTCATTCTTCCCAAGAACCACATCCATCCAGGGTTTCATGATGAACACATATCGCTTGTACCAGTCAGGGTTGCCGATAAAGTCGATCTCTTCGGCGTATCTCAGCACTTCTTCTCCATAGCAGGCTTTTCCAAAACTCAAGAGGATCGATTTCTGATAATCTGTCACAATTCGTGTTGGCTCATGGATCGGGTCCCGATAGTCAAACTCATAAGTCTTACTAGGTCCTCTCTTGAGATATTCAATCCCTGTCATCTGGTGAAAATATCGCGTCAAAAACAGTCGATCAAACGACCTCTTCAACGCTTGAGGCTGCCGTAACAACTCAGCATCCTCCGGTGACATCCAGGCAAACAAATGCCGCAACTGGATGATTAAGTCCAACAGCTGCAACAGATTTTCCCGCTCCGGACGGATCTGACTTCGAAGGTATTCGTCATCCGAAAAACTTCGTTGCGAAGCTCCTCCGTCTTCGGATTGGTAGGACATGCTTTCTCCACCTTCTGCAGAGCCATATACTCCGCCTGAAACATAAGATTGCAAAGCTGCGAACAACTCCTGCAATCGCCCCAAAAATATCTGGGGACCTTGGATGGTGATCGTTTCTGATCGTCGACGCCCACCTCCCACTACTCCCATCGGAGTCGCGGTCAATTCATTGGAGGCAGGCCCCAATCCGATACCGTTTTCAGCATAAACGACGAAAGAATACTCCGTGCCATTCGTAAGTCCCGTCACGGTCACATTGGTCAAAGTATTGATGCCATCCATGAAAACCGCAGCGTTTCCAGGCCATCCAACGGTCTCTCCGTACTCAATCGTATAGTCAATAATCGCATCCCCTCCATCATCAACAGGTGCCGTAAACGAAAGCGTCACTTCACCATCACCAGGCGTGGCGCTGTCAAGGGTGGGCAGATCAGGCACCGTAGGTCCCCCGGCAGAACAATCACCACCTGGCCCTGCGGGAAAGGTAGATCGGTCAAAACTGGTAGAAAAGATATCTGTCTGCAAAACAAAAAAAGGATCTTCGTCCTCGTAAACAAGATCTACCCCCGTTCCCATTACATCCGACCGGATACCAGTCGACTTATTTTCAAAAGGAAAAAAGCTATTCGCAAAATCAGGATATTTGACAGCAAAATCATTCCCGCTTGCTACCACTTCTCCTCCGATCGCCCAAGTACTGTTACCAGTGTCTTGTTCGTAGTGCTGGCCAAGGGCAAAGTTATTGTCGGTGACGACAAAAACTCCTGGATTAGTTCCATCGGTATTGCCGATAGAAGTGTAAAAAGTGGCAGAACCGAGATTTTGAGTACAGCTCCAAAGAGGATCCCCATCTTCATCGAAAGAAATCGTCTTAATTTCGCCTAGTTCGCTAAAAGTCGCATAATAATGTCCGAATCCAGAGGAAGCTCCTCGAACCATGGTAAAATCCATAGGAGCTGTGCCGTACAAATTATCACCAGCGGTGGTCCAGTTCGGAGCAATCAAACCGGTACTCAAAAACCTCTGACCGCGAATAAGTCGCGCTGTACCCGATTCATCATCCACCCAAAGGATAATCCCTCCACCAGCTCCATCCTCCATCAACGTCGCCCCATGT
>Ga0079224_100008780_pt1 | contig 13719 bp, 12 predicted proteins | sample Stecom2015_FD_80414 | JGI IMG/M metagenome (GOLD analysis project Ga0079224, IMG submission 80414) | Agricultural soil microbial communities from Utah to study Nitrogen management - Steer compost 2015 | ecosystem: Environmental > Terrestrial > Soil > Agricultural land | place: USA: Utah... | reverse complement strand
GGTGCCGACGTGCATGGGAACCAGCACCGCATCGAGCTTCTCCTGCTCGAAATACTGGTTCAACACCTGCGGCGTCCGCACCTGAGAAATTGGATCGGCAACGATGCCGAACAGTTTGGTACTTCCGGTGATCACATTCATTTCCTTAAAAGCTCCAGTACCCAATTACACGCCGCCCATGCACAGGTACTTGAGTACCATGTAGTCGTCCAGGCCGTAGTGGGAGCCTTCGCGCCCGATACCTGACTGTTTCATTCCGCCGAAAGGTGCGGCCTCGTTGGAGAGTATCCCCGTATTGATGCCAACCATGCCGTACTCGAGAGCTTCGGCTACACGCCATACGCGTCCAATATCGCGGCTATAGAAGTAGGCGGCCAGCCCGAACTCCGTATCGTTCGCCATGAAGACCACTTCTTCATCGGTGTGAAAGCGGAATAGCGGCGCGAGTGGCCCGAAGGTCTCTTCCTTCGCCACCTTCATCTGCGGCGTTACGTCCACGACGACAGTGGGTTCGAAGAACGACTGCCCCAATGCGTGCGGCTTGCCACCGGCGACCACCTTGCCGCCCTTCGAGACAGCGTCCTGAATATGCTCCTGCACTTTCTCCACCGCAGCCATATCGATGAGCGGGCCCAGCGTGACGCCTTCTTCCATCCCGTTTCCGATCTTCAGTGCGCTGACGGCGGCAACGAATTTTTCGGCGAATGCTTCGTACACCTTGTCGTGCACGTAGATACGATTGGCGCACACGCAGGTTTGGCCCGTGTTGCGGTATTTGCTGATGATTGCGCCCTGTACCGCGGCGTCGAGGTCCGCATCGTCAAACACGATGAAGGGGGCGTTACCGCCCAGCTCCATGGACATCTTCTTGATGGTGGCTGCCCCTTGCTGCATGAGCAGGCGCCCGATCTCCGTAGAACCCGTGAAGCTAAGCTTGCGCACCAGCGGGTTGCCCGTCATTTCCGCACCGATTTCAGAGGCGGCGCCCGTCACGACCGAGAACACTCCCGCCGGCACCCCCGCGTCTTCAGCCAGTACGGCGAGTGCCAAGGCGGAATAAGGCGTTTGGGTGGCGGGCTTCACAACCATCGGACATCCCGCGGCCAACGCAGCGGCTGCCTTGCGGGTGATCATGGCGGACGGAAAGTTCCAAGGTGTGATGGCCGCGCAAACCCCCACTGGCTCCTTCACCACGACAACGCGGCGATCAGGCGCATTGGCGGGGATGGTGTCGCCGTAGGCGCGCTTGCCCTCTTCCGCATACCACTCCAGATATGAAGCCGCATATGCGATCTCGCCGCGCGATTCCGCCAGCGGCTTGCCTTGTTCAGCGGTCATGATGCGAGCAAGATCCTCCATGTTCTGCAGCATCAGGTCGAACCAGCGACGCAGGATTACTGCGCGGTCTTTCGCCGGCTTGGCACGCCACGCTGTCCATGCCTTGTCCGCAGCTTCGATGGCGTGGCGGGTCTCGGTGGCCCCAAAGCGTGGAATCGTGCCCAGCTGCTCTCCCGTGGCGGGATTCCGCACCGCGATGGTGTCGCCATTCACCGCGTCAGTCCAGGCGCCATCGATGTAGCACTGTTGTCGGAAGAGTTCGGGGCGTTTGAGGTTCAGCATGGGAAGGTTGTCTCCAGGGGTGGGCAGGGGGACCGCCCGGTTCTATCATCAATGTTCGGTTGATAACTTGAAGCGCTTCAAGTTTTAGACAAATAGTAGCGCACGAAGGATAGCCCTGATGGAATAGCGGCCTAATGGGGGTTGATGAACTGGAACTTCAATAAAATTGAAACGCTTCAAGAGAATTGCATTATGATGATCGCAAACTGTCATGTCAACAGACGCCATTCCCGCAACCCCATTTCAGGTCTGATACGGCTGGCTCAATGAAGGGATCATCAAATCGTCGCCCGACGCTCGCGGATGTCGCGCGTCTGGCTGGTGTCTCGCTCGGTAGCGCATCTCGCGCACTTTCCGCTCCGGAGGAGGTCCGACCAGCCACACGAGAAAAAGTACAACGGGCGGTGCTGCAGCTCGGCTATATACGAGACGGCGCAGCCCGCGCACTCGCCTCGCGCCGCACTCATACCGTCGCGGCAATCTATCCGACCCTGAACAACCCGATCTTCGCCCACTCCACGGAAGCCATGCAGCATGCCTTATGGCGGCGCGGATACCAACTCATTATTGCGAGCCATGAATACCATGTGGACGACGAACCGGCGGTGATCCGTTCAGTGGTCGAGCGCGGCGTGGACGGACTGATCATGGTCGGCACCGACCGCAGCGAAGACATTTACACGCTACTTCGCCAGCGAAGCCTGCCGTACGTGCTTACCTGGTCCACGGACGGAACGCAGTATCCGCATTGCGTCGGCATATCCAACTTCCAGGCCATGTATGACCTGACGAAGGTCGTGCTGGACCATGGTCACCGAGACATTGCAGTATGCGGTGGCCACACTGCCCGCAATGAGCGCGCCCGAGGGCGGCGTGACGGCGTACTTGCTGCATTGGAAGAGCGCGGGCTGACCATGCGCGCCGATTGGATACTGGAGACGCCGCTGTCATACCAGGCGGGCCGAGACGCATTTCGGCAGCTGTGGGCCACCTCTGATAGACCGACGGCGATTCTGTTCGGGACGGACCTACAGGCAATCGGCGCGCTGTATGAGGCGCGGAAGCTTGGCGTCCGTGTGCCGCAGGACATCTCCATATTGGGGTTCGACAGCATCGAGGAAGGCGCGTTCATGCAGCCCGCGCTCTCCACCATTCGACTGCCTGCGCGGGACATCGGCCGATTGGCGGCGGAGCGCATGGTGGCATTGATTGAAGGAGCCGAGCCACCACCTGCCGAGCCGCTGGAACACTCTGTGCTGCTGCGGGAAAGCTTAGGGAAGGCGCCGTAGCGAGTCGAGATTGAGGCCGCATACGCTCTTGCCCGGAGCGACCGCTTACCGACACGCATTCGCCAAGCTCCAGGGCGAAATCGATGGGGCCTACATGTAGGCGACGCAAACCTTTGAGTCCAGACAGCATTGCGAGGCGTAGCCCCGAGATAAAGCGAAGAATGTAAACAAATTCCTGTAGGCCCTGAGTAGGAGGCGGGACGCGCTAAGGGTCAGTGGAGATCCGGACCTGTACCGACACTAGCTTTTTATTCCTGCCGCCCTCACAATACCGTCGAGTAGAAAACGATACCGCGCCTTAGCATACATGCTGGCGGTAACAATTAAACTTTCCGTGAGGCCGTCAATGGACAGACTGCAACAGCTATTGGACAAACAAGAAATTTCGGATCTGCTCAAACGCTGGTGTAGAGCCATCGACCGGTTGGATTTGGAGGCGATAAGGGACGTATTTCACCCCGACGCGGTTGACGATCATGGGAGCTACAAAGGAGGAATCGACGGCTTGATCGCATGGATCAGAGATAGGCATCGTGATATCCCTTTCAGCATGCATGCAATCACAAATTGCCTGATCGATTTTCTAAATGATGATCGGGCCGTAGCGGAAACCTACTGTATCGCAATGCAGAAGTATCCCACCGAAGCGCGAGAATCTCTAGAGAAGCTCGTCGGTAAGCTGGATGTTGAAGAAGGTCTACCTCTCGACATGACAGTAGCTTGTCGGTACATAGATGTTGTGACTCGGCGACAAAGTAAATGGAAGATTGAACGCCGCACCGTAGTTTTCGACTCGGTTTCCGTCGTGCCAGGTGTGCGGATTCCTGACCCAGGCGCATCCGGGTGGGTTACAGGTAAAAGGGGTGGCGTGGGAAGCGAACGCGATTTCCTGTTCAGCCAGCTGCAGGAAACGCCATGAGCCAGGACAAGAGTCGTCTTCGTGCAGAATTCCGCGAAGAAATGCAGGAGTTCAAACGGCGTCGGATCATTGAAGAAGCGCTTCGCCTCTTTTATGAAAGGGGCTACGACGGGACGAGTGTGGACGCCTTGGCAGCCACCATCGGAGTCACAAAACCGTTCATATATAGCTATTTCGAGAACAAGCGAGCCATTCTCGAGGCAGTACACGAGCAGTCCGCGCGACGAGTGCATGGGTATATCGCTTCTGCGGTCAATGGCGAAGGACCTCCAGCGCAAAAGCTGCAACGCTTTTTGCGTGATTTCACGATTGAGAACATTAAGCATCAGATCGCTAGTGGCGTGTATCTTCAAGAGGAGAAAAACCTCTCCGACGACTGCGTGACGCGTATACGTGACATCGAACGTTCCTTCAACGACCTTCTGACGGGGCTGATCAAGCAGGGGTGTGACGAAGGCGTATTCCGCGTAGAAGAACCGAAACTGGCTGCACTCAGCATAGCGGGCATGGTCAGATGGGTCCATCGATGGTATTCGCCAACAGGCCGGTTTACGCCCGAGCAGCTTGCAGATGAAATTTCCAAATTGGGGCTGAACCTGGTCGGATTCGATCCCACACGGCATTAAGGGTTATTACGGACGCGCAATATTCACGCGGTTCCGTTGCGCACACTTATACTAGACAGTAGAAATTTGACATTTGTCAGTACTAAAAAATACTGTTGGGTATAGGAATGGGCAAACAGGAAGCACAGTCGGACATCAGAACGGCAGAACGTACGCTCGCATTGTTTGCTGACGCAGGCGAGATCGTGGCGCTAGGAGCCGCTGTTGCAGCGCAACTTGATGACGTGACCCTAAGTCGTCGCCTGGCGCAGGAAGTCTCCGTGTACGGCAAAGGCCGTGTTTCGAAGGAGCTTCGAGCCGAAATACTGCGGCGAGCCGGCGCACTCGCCCAGTCAACGTCAGTGCGGCGATTCTCCGGCGACGAACCGATCGCCAAAACGTTGGTTCAGGCGTGTGTCGGTGGTCCAATCGACGACCACGAACGTATGATGCTGCTGGACCAGTCCCAGCTTTTGGAAGCCGCACAAGGAATGGCGCATCGTGCGACCGGTACCGCGCGCCATATAGCTATCATCGGTGCGGGCGTGTCCGGGATCGCGATTGGCCGCGAATTATTGAATGCCGGTCACCGTGTCACGCTGTTTGAACGCAGCGATAGATGTGCGGGCACGTGGTCGCAGAATCGATACCCCGGCTGCGGCGTCGATTCCCCTAGCTATGTTTACGCCTACTCGTTCGCACAGAAGCCCGACTGGTCCCGGTACTTTGTACGTCGCGAAGAAATCGACGACTATATTGAGAACTGTGCCACCGAATTCGGACTTCGTCCGCACATTCGCCTGCAGACGGCAGTGGTATCTTGCCGATATGACGCTCAACATGCGACGTGGAAGCTGCTGGTCAAAGACAAGGACGGCAACACTCACTCGGAATCTTTCGACGCCGTCGTCAGCGCGGTAGGTCAACTCAATACTCCTTCTATCCCGAACATAAAGGGGCTCGACGAGTTCGGCGGAACGGCCGTGCACACTGCGGAGTGGCGGGAGTCGATTGAGATTCAAGCTAAACGAGTTGCCATCGTCGGCGTCGGAGCGAGTTCAATGCAGGTTGCACCCACCATCGCTCCGCAGGTGTCGCAGTTGTATGTCTTCCAGCGCCAGCCGCACTGGGTCATGCCGAATAATCATTATTTATCTGAAGTGCCGCGGCCGGAGATCGAACGCCTACGCGCAGCGCCGGCGTACCTCGCATGGAAGCGTTTATTGTTCAATTGGACATACGGCGACGCGGCCCACCCGGCACTGACGCGCCACCCGGACTGGCCCGCTGATGTAAGAGACGCGATCAATCCGTTCAGCGCCAAGTTGCGCGACATCATGCGCAACCACATCCGCAACGAACTACGCTCGCGCCCGGAGCTCATTCCGAAAATGACGCCCAACTATCCGCCATATTCCAAGCGGGTATTGCTGGATAACAACTGGTACAAGATGTTCCTGCGCGAGAACGTCACGCTGGTGAGCGACGGAATTCGCCGCATCACAAAAGACGGCATCGAAACCGCAGACGGGCAGATCCACAAAGTCGACGTCATCGTATTGGCGACGGGATACCAGGCGAGCCGCATGTTGCACACCCTCGACGTCGTTAATGGCCACGGAACTTCGCTTAAAGAGACCTGGGGCGAAGATGACCCACGCGCGTACTTGGGCATGACTGTCCCGGGCTTCCCGAATTTCTTTCTGATGTATGGGCCGAACACCAATCTGGCGTTCGGCGGATCGGCCATTATCCATTCCGAATTTCAGGCCGCGTACATCCGGCGCTGCCTGGACCTTATGGCCGAACGGAACAGCAGCGAAATGGAGTGCACGGAAGAGGCCTTCACCTCGTATAACCGTAAGCTCGATGAACGCCTAAACAATATGGTTTGGGCCGAGACAAGTTCCACGAACTGGTTTCGTAATGCCAAAGGGCGTGTAGTCACCAATAGCCCCTGGAGCATGGGGGAGTACTGGTCATTATTACGTTCCGTCAATCCTGCGAGCTACCATTTTCGTAAGGGGCCCGGCCACGGCGCCAAGGGAAATCAGGCCGAAGTGGAGAGCACAAGCTGAGCCGAAAATAATTAAGCCAACATCGGAAGACGGGTACAGCATTAATGAAGACCTCATTGAACGAGCAGGAGACATACTAATGGATCTCAACCTTGCTGGACGAAGGGCCTTTATTACCGGGGGAAGTGCTGGTATCGGGCTGTCCATCGCGCGTATGCTTGCCATCGAGGGCTGCAACGTAGCAATTTGTGCACGCGACAAAACACGACTTGAACAAGCTGCGCGGGACATTGAACGCGAGGCGAGGCAAAAAGTCATTATCTGCCCTGCTGATGTCACGCAACGGGCGGAAATACGGGCAGCTGTTCGTCATGCGCATGAAAGTCTGGGCGGTATAGACATACTGATAAATAACGCCGGGAACGGCACGTACAAGCCCTTTCTAGACGTGCAGGACGACGAGCTAGAAGCCGGTATGCAAATTAACTTCTTCGCAATGTTCAGGACATGCCAGGAAGTGATTCCTTTCATGCTGGACGCAGGTGGTGGGAACATCGTCAACATTACGGGAATTTCAGGGTCCTGTGCCATGGCACCTCCCTTTTTTTCCACGTGTACGGGCCCCGCAAAAGCAGCCGAAAACCGATTCACCAAGGCACTGGCCATGGAATTCGGCCCCCAGAACATCCGCGTCAATGCGGTATCTCCCGGGCGTATCAACGCACCTGAGCGCTTGGCCCGATGGCGTGACAATATCGATGCGGGAAAGGGCAAGCAGCTCGGTATCAGGGACATGCAGCGCCATTGGGGGCGCCAGATTTCCTTGCCGGATCATCGGTGGGGCGAGGTAGAGGAGATCGCCGCCCTAGCCGTCTTCGCCGCGTCGGACGCGTGCGGTTTCATGACGGGCAGCATACTTGTGGCTGATGGGGGTGAAACCCATGATTAACGCTACCGCCGTCATCGCTGAGTGGAATGCTTCCGAAGAAGACTGGCTGGCGCGTGCGGTATCACCCTGGTCTGATAAGTGCTTTCCCGATCTCGTACTGGCTCCCGGCGACGGTCCAGCGGCGGACCAGCCGGCCGTCATTTATCGTGACAAGGTGTGGTCGCATCGAGAGCTCGCGGCAGCCGTCCACAGCGCTGCACGGAATCTTGTCGGGTGGCATAAGGTGCGTCCACGTGAGACGGTCATGTTAAAGATGGAAAACAGTGACCTCTTCATCATCGCATACCTGGCGGTCCACCGGGCAGGCGCCACCGCTATACCTCTGAATCCGAAGCTGACAGATCACGAAGTTCGGTACATGGTGGGAGATTCAAGCCCGGCTCTGTTGCTGGTTGCCGATGCATCGGCGATTTCGCACGAGTTGAAGGCTTCCGTGCCAATCGTAGTCGCATCCGAGCTCCTGAGTCAGCACAATGGATGCGCCGTACAGCCGTTGCCGCAAGTGTCCCCCGACGATATTGCAACGATTTTCTATACGTCTGGAACGACAGGCGCGCCTAAAGGTGTTATCCATACTCACCGGACTCTAATTACCGGGGCATTTCAGAACTGCAGGGGGTGGGGATATGAAGGACGAGGCAGCGTAACGCTGGCGATGACACCGCTTTTCCATATCGCGGCGCATTCATGGTTCTATCCCGTTCTTGCAAACGAAGGCACCTTGATTGTCGATACCTTTGGCACCGAACGCGCCTTGGAGCTCATTACCAGACATAAGGTCGACGGGTTCGGGGCTGTGCCCGCGATGCTGCTCATGTTGATGGACCATCCATCGCGAAGCGCGTACGACCTTCGTTCCATACGGAATATTCGATTCGGCGCCTCGAGCATACCGCCTGAACGGATATCTCTTTTGCGGACGGTATTTCCCAACGCCAGACTCTTTCACGGTATGGGTCAGACCGAGTCAGGTGGCACCATCAGTGTCCTTCCAGATGAGTATGCAGTGTCGAAGCTCGGATCTTCCGGCTTTCCCATACCTGGTGTGTCCGTCCGCATCGTCGACGATCAGGGACAGGTGGTGCAACGCGGCGTACCGGGCGAAATCATCGCCAAGGGCCCACATGTGATGGTCGGCTACCTGAACCAGCGCGAAGCGACGAATCGCACGCTTCAAGACGGATGGTTGTTTACGGGCGACGTCGGCATCATGGACGATGATGGCATGGTGATGATCGTCGATCGAAAGAAAGACATGATCATTCGCGGCGGAGAAAACATCTATTCCACGGAAGTAGAGAACGTCTACCTGTCGCATCCGCAGATCAAGCAATGTGCGGTTGTAGGCGTACCGGACCCTTTGCTGCAAGAAACTGTCGCCGCAGTAATCGTGACTGAGGCTGAGCCGGATGCGAGCCTTCGCGAAGCCCTAATCGCTTTCGGCAAAGAGAGGCTCGCGCCATTCAAGATCCCCGCCCGGTGGTTTTTCACTTCTTCGCTTCCTTGTACCGCAACCGGCAAGATCCAGAAGCAACTTATACGGGACGCAGTATCTGGAGCAAACCTAACCGAATTTTAAGTTTCTGCAGTGCTTCAGCTGGCGGATTAACGCATGCAAAAAAGGCGTAACAACGGTGACTTTAAGGAGACAACAATGAAGAAAAGAGAAACAACGAAGCTTTTCGCCCCGATATTGGGCGCCATTTTGGCACTCGGCGGAAGCGCCGTCCATGCATGCGAAGTGAAGGTGGGTGTTGTTGGCCCCTTCTCCGGCGGCGCGGCACAGTGGGGAGTTGCAATGAAGTCCGGCGCCGAACTGGCAGCCGCCGAGTTCAACGCAGCAGGCGGTATACCGACGGACAAAGGTGATTGCAAGATCCGGCTGGTCGAGATTGACACTCAATACTCCGCTCAGGGAGCGGCAGCAGCGGCAAACAGCCTTGCAAATGAAGGCGTAAAGGTGGTGCTCGGGCCGGTGGGTTCGCCGGAAGTCAGCGGCATTAAACCGGTCGCCGCGCGGCATCGGATGCTGTTGATGGTCAACAGCTACGCAAAGGATGCGATCGGGCCAAAGTGGCCACTCGCCTTCCATGTCTCGCCGGGAGCCAGTGGCTGGGCATTACCTATCGTCCGCAAGGCGAAGGAGCGATATGGAATGAAAAACGTCACGATCATCGCACCGAATGATCAGGGCGGAACCGATATCGCGCCGGTGGTGGCTGAAGCCTACACCGCCGAGGGAATCAAAACAAAGGAAGAGTATTTCCAACGCGGAACCGCGGATTTCACTGCCCTTGTAACGCGGGTCCTTGCCAGTAAACCCGATGCCATCGATCTGGTCTCGAGCCCCACTGTTGAGTCGGGAACCCTCGCCAAGCAACTCCGCGTAGCAGGATTCCGTGGGCCGATCGGCAAACTTGGCGGGCCAGGAACGGAAGAGATCGCGCGGATTGTGGGCGGCTATGAGGCACTGGGCGACTATTACTACTTCGAGCCGATCGTCGTCGACGAGGAAGCGTTGAAAATGCGCGACGCGTACAAGGAGCTGACCGGCAAGGACTCTCCCGAGCATACGTTCTTCTATCTCTGGGGCGCAGCTTCCCGACTCGTCTTCCAGGCAATGAAAGAGGCGCAAAGCGCTCAGGACAGCGAGGCGATAGCCGAAAAGCTCCGTGCGCTGGACGTCAAGGACCCGAATATCGGCGAAGGCCTTTGGATCGGGCAAAGCTTCTTCGGAATCAATCAGGAACTCTCGCTGCCGTTCGGTATGGGCTTCGTACATAACGGTCAAGTCGAACCCTTGATAAAGATGCCTGCCGCAGTAGATAAGTAAACGGAGCTCCCCAATGGATACCTTCCTTTTGGCACTGGTCATCGGAGCGATGTTCAGCGCCCAATATGCGCTCATCGCACTTGGATTTACGCTAGTGTTCGGTATACTGGGCGTCGTCAACTTCGCTCACGGCAGTATGTATATGCTTGGCGGCTACGTTGCTTACTGGAGCGTATCCACTTTGGGGCTGCCCTACCCGATTGCCGTCGCTATCGCGGTTCTTTTTACGGGCTTGCTCGGCGCACTGATCGAGATATTGCTTGTACATCGAATCGTCGAAGACCATCTATCCACTTTGATCCTGACGCTGGGAGTTTCCCTGGTGATAGTCACAGGCGTTTCGCTCATTTTCGGGCACGAGGCACCTCAGTTCACGTTCCCTATCGCCGGATCGATCCCATTGGGGCCTGCGTACATGCCCCTCGACCGACTGATCGTAATGATCGTTAGCGGTGTTGCGATACTCGCCGTCTATCTCCTGATTTTCCGCAGTGCGTTCGGCCGCGCAGTCCGCGCATTATCCATCGATCAGAGCATTGCGCGAACATATGGTATGAATCCCCGTGTCCTCTTTGCCGTGACCATGGCGCTGTCTTCCGGGTTGGCTGCCCTGGCCGGAGCGTTGGTGACACCTATTCTGTCCCTGTCGCCCCATGCTGGGGAGTCCGTGCTGTTGACCGCCTTCGTCGTCGTGATTTTGGGTGGCCTCGGGAGCATAATCGGCGCAACGTGGGCGGCCGTCATAACCGGAATGATCCAGAGCTTTGCCGGGATTTATGTCGGCGGTTCCCTGGGCACCCTGCTCCTCTTCGTCCTCGTGATCGCAGTACTGACAGTCAGACCTTCGGGACTTTTCGGCGCGCCGGCTCGAGGAGCATGAATATGAAAAAAGATATGCCGTACTCGGTTCTGCAAAGAGAGCGCCAGTTTTCTGGAAGTGACCGCGTGACTTTAGTGGCATTGCTTCTTGCCGCGGCGCTCCCTCTATTGACGAGCAATATCCTGGTTCAGTCGGTGGCGTCACAGGCTTTAATCGGATTTTGTGGCGCCCTGGCAGTTCATCTGATGCTGAGGCTAGGTTTGCTGAATTTTTCCGTCCCAGGATTTATGGCAGTGGGTGGATACGCCGCTGCGATAGCGGCAGAATATGGAGTTCAAGACCTTTTCGCCTTGCTGGGAATCGCCTTTTCAGCGCCTGTGGTGCTTGCCATACCAATCGGGTGGATCGTCTTGAGGCTTAAAGGGGTCTATTTTGTCTTGGTGACCTACCTGCTGACTGAAATCGTTCAGCTGGTCATCGTGGAGACTCCATCGCTCACGGGAGGCACGAATGGGCTCATCGGCTTTCCGCCGACCACATTCTTCGGTACTGAGCTCATTAGCGGCCCAGCGGTGTATTACACGTGCTATGCCGCCGCGATCGTCGCACTGTTTGTAGCGCTTTGGAGCACCCGGTCCTACGGAGACATATACGACTCGCAGGCCCACAATGAAACGCTGGCGCAGAGCCTGGGGCTGGACACCGCGCGCTACAAAGCGCAGGCCTTCCCGGTGTCCGCAGGAGTCGCCGGCCTCGGAGGTTTCGCTTTGGTCCAGCTGTTGATCACCGCTCACCCGCTTTCCTTCACCGCGGCAAGCTCAGTTAACTATATTGCGTACGTTCTGATCGGCGGGGCTGCAAGCCTCCTGGGCGCGCTATTGGGTACTGTCGTTCTCGTCACGGCGATTACCCAGTTTTCATGGAGTGGCGAATATTCGCTCGGGCTCTTCGGCCTGCTTCTGATATTTTCCGTGCTCTTCATGCGGGACGGCGTCGTAGGCGTCTTCACCAAGATCGCGCACACCATTCGTGGCCGGAACCAGCTGGCATATCCGGCCACCCAAGGAGATCCGACATGAGCCAGGCAGCGTTATCAGTTGAAGCCCTCAGCAAGTCCTTCGGTGGGCTGCATGTATTCAAAGATCTGACCTTCGACTTGGCGCCTGGAGAGATTCTCGGGGTGATCGGCCCGAACGGGGCCGGCAAGACGACCCTTGTGAACGTCTTGAGCAATCAGCTTACTGCCACTTCGGGCACTGTCCGCCTATATGGCGAAGTTGTATCGGGACGAAGCTTTCCCGCCACCGCTCGTCTCGGCCTGGTACGGTCATTCCAACACACTAGCGTTTTTCCCACCGCAACCGTAGCAGAGAACCTCGTGAGGGCTCGCTACTTTGCCGGGCGGCCCCCACAGATCCATACAGAAGCCACCGAGCTTCTCGAAGTATGCGGCCTGGGTGCAGTCTTCCATCGCAAGGCTGTCGACTTGCCTTATGGACTACAAAAGACATTAGGCTTGGTCATGTCCTGCCTAGCCGAGCCAAAAGTCCTGATGATGGACGAGCCGGCAGCTGGACTCGAAAGGGTGGAGCGCATCGTAGTAGACAAGCTCGTCCACTACGCAAGCCATGTACTTGAATGCAGCATCATGATTGTCGAGCATGATATGGATTTGATCCGCCGGCTATGCCCCCGCAGCATAGTTCTGGAAGGAGGAAAAATTCTTGCCCAAGGCGCGACGCCGAATGTGCTGTCCGAACCATCGGTCATAAGCGCCTATTTGGGTGAAGCCCTGGAGGCCAATGATGCTGTCCATTGACAATCTCCATATCCGGTACGGCGGCATAAGTGCCGTTGAAGGTGCCACGATAAACGTGGAAAGAGGCGAAACCGTACTACTGCTCGGCGCCAACGGAGCCGGAAAAAGTAGCATCATCAATGCCGTGATGGGATTGGTCCGCCCTAGCGCGGGCGCAATCTTTCTAGATGGCCAGCGGATCGATTCGCGTCCTCCTGAATCCCGAGGTGTGCTCGGTGTCGCCTTTTCTCCCGAAGGCAGACGGCTCTTCAGTTCCATGACCGTCGAAGAAAACGTTCATTGTGGGATGTATCGCGGCGACGTACAGGAACGCGCAAAGCGATATGAAGAGCTCGCTCGCATGTTCCCTCTGCTAGACGAGAAGCGCTCCGTGCCGGGCGGTCTGCTAAGTGGTGGCCAACAGCAGATCGTGGCGGTCGCCCGCAGCATGGCGGCGCGACCACGGCTGCTATTGCTTGACGAACCTTTTCTTGGCCTGGCGCCAGTGTGGATCCAGCAAATTAGTACCGCCATACGAGAGGCGCGCGATGAGGGGGCGACGATACTGATGGCAGAGCAAATGGCCAGGCCCGCATTGAGAGTCGCTGATAGGGCTTACGTAATCCGGTCCGGCCAGATCCGGCTCACCGCCGCAGCCCCAGAGCTTGGCGAGTCAGACCTGGCGGATCAATACCTGTGACTCCCTTTTCATGACACGATCCCAAGACACCGAGACCTCACAAGATCTGCGCATCAGTGACCGTGAGACGTTTGAACAGTGGGGCCCGCCCCGCGAGCACCTCAATGTACTGGCAAGCGGAACCGTTCTGCTTATTCAGATAAACCGGCCGACAAAGCTGAACGCATT
>Ga0079224_100008779_pt1 | contig 13719 bp, 14 predicted proteins | sample Stecom2015_FD_80414 | JGI IMG/M metagenome (GOLD analysis project Ga0079224, IMG submission 80414) | Agricultural soil microbial communities from Utah to study Nitrogen management - Steer compost 2015 | ecosystem: Environmental > Terrestrial > Soil > Agricultural land | place: USA: Utah... | reverse complement strand
CCCGGCGGCTCCTCCAGCGGCTCTGCGGCAGCGGTGGCGGCCGGCATGGCCCCGCTCGCGATCGGCACCCAGACAGCGGGGTCGGTGATCCGGCCGGCCGCCTATTGCGGCATCGTCGGCTACAAGCCGACTTACGGCCGGATTCCGCGTGCCGGGGTGAAGCTGATTTCCGAGTCGCTCGATACCGTTGGCGTGATGGCGCGCTCCGTCGCGGATGCGGCAATGTTCGCGGCCGTGCTGGAAGGCACCCCATACAAGCCACCGGCACCGCTCGAGCAGCCACCGGTGTTCGGATTGTGCCGCAGCCCGGCCTGGCCCGAGATCGAGCCGGCGAGCGAAACGGGGTTGAATGTGGCGGCGGATCGGGCGCGCCGGGCGGGTGCCGAAGTCATCGAAGTCACGTTGCCGTCGATCTTCGACGAAGCCGGAAACGCCCACGCGGTGATGATGGCATACGAGGTGTCGCGTATGCTCGCGTACGAGCGCGAGAACCATTGGGACAAGCTCAGCACGCCCCTCAAGCGGACGATCAATGACGGGCGCGTCTACAGCCGGGAGCAGTACGACGAAGCGCGTAATGTCCAGGCGCAATGCCGGGCCGCGGTTTGGGAGGTGCTGGACGACGTCGACGTGCTGCTGACGCCGTCCGCCCCCGGGGACGCTCCGGAAGGCCTCGCCTGGACCGGCAACCCCGTCTTCAACCGCATCTGGACCATGGTCGGGGTGCCGTGCGTGACCGTGCCCGGCATCAGCTCCGAGCGAGGCCTTCCCGTCGGCATCCAGGTCGTGGGTGCCGTGGGCCGCGCCGCCCGCACCCTCGCCTGCGCCGCCTGGCTGCACGACGCGCTGCGGGATGCCTGAACCGGCCCTAGTTACGGTTACGGAACCGGCTCAGAATCTCGTCGGTATGCTCGCCGAGATTGGGCGTCCGCCGGCGCGGCACCGGTCGCTCGCCGTCGATCGATAGCGGCAGGCCGTACATGCGCACGCCGGTCTCCGGCTCGCTGCAAACCATCCCCAGCGCCTCCGTCTGGTGATCGGTCGCGGCTTGGCCGACCGTGTTGATCGGCGCGTTCGGAATGCCTTCGGCGTCCAGCTTCTCACGCCAGTATGCCTGTGGCTGGCGCAGCAGCTCCTCCTGCAGCATCGGCAAGAGAATCTGCCGATTCGAGTTGCGATCGGCGACGGTGCGAAAGCGCGGATCTTCCGCCCACTCCGGCCGTCCGAGCACCTTGCACAGCCGTGCGAAAAGGCGGTTGTTGCCGGCCGCGATCATCATCGCCTGCGTCGCTGTCTCGAAGACCTGATAGGGGACGAGATTGGCATTGGCGTTGCCGTGCCGCGGCGGCTCCTCGCCGGTCAGCATAAAGCTGGCCGCCTGGCCATAGACCCAGGTGAGCGCTGTCTCCAGCAGCGAGGTGTTCACGACACCACCCTTTCCGGTGGCGTCGCGCCGGCGCAGGGCGGCGAGAATGCCGATCGCCGACCACATGCCGGTGCCGGGGTCCACGATCGAAGGGCCGGTGCGCAGCGGCGGCCCCTCGGGCTCTCCATTGACGGCCATGATGCCGGAGTAGGCGTGGCCGAGCGGCTCGTAACCAGGCTTGCGGCGGAGCGGTCCCTTGTGGCCGAACGCCGACACCTCGCAGTAGACGAGGCGTGGGTTCAGTTCCAGCATCGCCTCGGCTCCGAGGCCGAGCTCTTCGGAGAGGCCCGGGCGGAGATTGTGCACCAGGACGTCGGCCTCCGAGATCAGACGCCGGAAGCTCGCCATTTCCTCCGGATTCTTGAAGTCGACCACGATCGACCGCTTGTTGTGATTGAGCAGATGGAAGGCGAGCGGCACCGTCCTGTCTCCAGCCTTCACCAGCCAGCCGCGGGCATCGTCGCCACCCGGCTTCTCCACCTTGATCACGTCGGCTCCGAGGTCGCCGAGAATGGTGGCCGCGAACGGGCCGGCGATGTTCTGGCCGATCTCGATCACTCTGATTCCGCTGAGTGGCATGCTCTTCGCCTCCATCGATGTACGTCGCTTACTGAGCAGCTATCCTGCCTGCGGACCGGCTCCTGGGCCAGGCACGGAGGACGGCCTGAATTACTGTGGCCAGAGGCACGGCGAAGAACACGCCCCAGAAGCCCCAGAGACCTCCGAAGAACAGGATTGCCGCGATGATCGCCACCGGATGCAGGTTGACGGCTTCACTGAAGAGGATTGTCGCCAGGATGTTGCCGTCGAGCGCCTGGATGATGCCATAGGCGATCAGGACCCAGAGAAGCTCGGAGGACATCCCCCACTGCAGATAGGCGGCGATCCCGACGGGGAGCATCACCACCGCAGCGCCGATATAGGGCACCAGCACCGAGAGCCCGGTGATCGCTGCCAACAGGGCTGAGTACTGGAGGTCGAAGAGCGCGAAGACCACGAACGTGACCGCGGCAACGATCAGGATCTCGATCGCCTTGCCTCGGACAAAATTGCCGATCTGCGCGTCGACCTCGTTCCAGACTTGGGTTGCGAGCTCTCGCTCTTGCGGCAGGAAGCTCGTGAACCATTGGACGAGCAGGTCGCGGTCCTTCACGAGGAAAAACACCAGGAACGGAACCAGGATCAGGTAGACGACCATCGTGATGAGCGCGACGAGCGACGAGAACGAGTAACTCAGAAGCTGCTGCGTGAGAATGAACACCTCCGCCTGCAACCGGCGCAGGAATTGATCCGCCTGTTCCTGCGTGACGAAGTTCGGGTAGCGCTCCGGCAGTTCCATCAGGAGCAATCGCGTCTGGTTCATGATGTCCGGCAACTGACCGAACAGTTGGGTGACCTGCCCGAGCAGCAACGGCAGCAGCACGAACGCCATCAGCAGCAGAGCTACCAGGAAGGCGGTGAAAACCGCGATCACGGCGGCCAGGTGCGGTATCCCGATCCGCTTCAGCCGCGCAACCAGACCCTGCAGCAGGTATGCGATCACGATCGCCGCGACGAGCGGCGCCAGCATGTTGGCGAGAAACACGATCGCCGCCGTGAGGATCACCAGCAGCACCGTGAGCAGCACGACCTGCGGGTTCGAGAAATGCCGCTCGAACCAGTCGCGCAACAGCTTCATCGGTGTCCCCGGCCGGATCTGACGCCTCCTGCAAAGCCGAATTGTCGAGGATCGGGTCTGACGCGGCAATACGCACGGCGCCTTTTGCACCGTCGGGGGCCGGTGATAGCATCCAAGTCGAGGAAGCTATGGACGGACCGCCGTCATGCCCGTCGAGACGCGGACGCTGCTGTTCGACAAGGACGAGCTCAGCGAAGCTGTGCGCGATCATCTCGTTCGCAAGGGACTGGCATCTGTGGAAGACCGGCTCAACACGCTCGACGTCGAGCCGGATACCAAGGGCACTGTGGTAGCTGGCTTGGTCGACGGCAGCGGCGCGTCGCGGAAGCTCGAGCTGAGCTACGGTGACGTGACGAAAGCCCTGATCCAGTATTGCCGGGCTCACCAGATCCCGCTCCCCCGCTATGGCGACAAGCAGCTCGCGCCCGCCGGCGACGGCATGGCCCTGATGGTGAGGATGGTATTCTCTCGCCCGGATCGGCCGGCGTAGAGTTCTTGCCGCAATATCTTCCGGCGGTCGCCGGTTCACGTTCACCCGAGGAGAGACACCGATGCCGAAGATTGCCGTCCTGGACGATTACCAGCATATCGCCCTGACGATGGCGGACTGGACCGCGCTCGGGTCGTCTGCCGAGGTGACGGTCTTCAACGATCACGAAGCCGACGAGAGCGCCCTCGCCCGACGTCTCGCGGATTTCGACGTTATCTGCGTCATGCGTGAACGCACGCCAATGCCGCGAACACTGCTCGAGCGGCTGCCGAACTTGCGGCTGCTCGTCACCACCGGTGCGCGCAATGCCTCGATCGACATGGAGGCCGCCACAGAGAAAGGCATCACCGTCTGCCATACCCGCGGCAAGATGCATCCCACGCCGGAGCTGACCTGGGGGCTGATCCTGGCGCTTGCGCGGCACATCCCCTTCGAGCACGGGCAGATGCAGAAGGGCAAATGGCAAACGACCGTGGGTCGCACCCTGAATGGCTCGACGCTCGGCCTGCTCGGCCTAGGCCGACTGGGATCGCAGGTGGCGGACTACGGCAAGGCGTTCGGCATGAACCTGATCGCTTGGAGTCAGAATCTCACCGAAGAGAGGGCGGCAGAACAGGGAGCGAAGAGGGTCGAGAAAGACGAGCTCTTCAGCCAGGCCGACTTCATCTCGATCCATCTGGTGCTGAGCGAACGGACACGGGCGCTGGTCGGGAAACACGAGCTCGGCCTGATGAAGCCGACCGCATATCTGGTCAATACCTCGCGCGGTCCGATCGTCGATGAAGACGCGTTGGTGGCGGCGCTGCAGGAGAAGGTGATCGCCGGCGCGGGTCTCGATACATACGGCACCGAGCCGTTGCCCGCCGATCATCCACTGCGCTCCCTCGACAACGTCGTCCTGACGCCGCATCTCGGCTACGTGACGGAAGACACGATGGAGGTCTTCTACAAGGATACGGTCGAGAACATAAAGGCGTGGATGGACGGCAGGCCGGTGCGAGTCCTCAACCCCGAGACCCTGAAGTAGTGTCGGCGCTCATTGCGGGGTCGGCACGGGCGCGACCGAAGGCTGCAGCAACGCGAAGCCGAGAGCGAGGAGTACGACCAGCGAGGCCGTCAACAGCACCACCAGCAAGGCTTTCCGCCTGCGCATCGCCTGCTCCTATACGAGATTGAAGATCTCGACCTTGATCTGCCGGAGGGGTACGCCGAGTGCCGTCAGCCCGTCTTCCGCAGCAGCCAGGAGCGGCGGCGGCCCACAGACGAAGTATGACATCTCGGCCCGTTTAGCGGTCGACAGAAGGCGGTTGAGCATTTCCTTCGTGACGAAGCCGCTCTCGCCTTCCCAGTCCTCCGGCGGCTCTTCGAGAACGTGTACGAGATCGAGCTGGAGACGGCTGCGGAGATCTTCCAGCTCTTCGCGGAAGGTCACGTCGTCCCAGTTGCGGTTGGCATAGAACAGCTGAAAGGGGCGACGGTCGCCCCGCTCGGCCATGCTCCGCAACATGCTCATCACCGGCGTGATACCGACGCCGCCGACGATGCCGACAAAGCCCGGCGTATCTCGATAGCGGTCGATGCTGAACATCCCATAAGGGCCATCCAGATAAACCGCCTCTCCCCGCTTGAAACTCCTGATCGTGCCAGTGCGATCGCCGAGCGCCTTGATCGTGAATTCGAGCCGGGGAAGCTTTTCCGGAGGCGAGGAAATGGAGAAGGGATGCTCGCGCAGAAGAAAAGGCGATGAGCGAAGCGTGAGCCAGGCGAACTGGCCCGGCATGAAACGCTTCAGCCCGCGGTGCCCGTCCGGTACCAGAGCCAAGGTCCACGAGTTGCCACGCTCTTCACGAACCTCGTCGACACGGTAGGGGTGTCGTAGCTGGCTCCATGGCTTCACCACTCGGACCCAAAGCAGAAGCAGAACCCAGAACAATGTCGCGGTCAGCCACATCGCCCGCTTGCCCGGTGCTTCGGTGTAGTAGCCGACGCCGAGAATGTGCGCGACCGCCGCGGCAAAACCGATCGTGGCGAAGAATACGTGCGAGTACCGCCACAGCCCGTACTCCAATCTCAACTGCGCGCGCCATTGCGAGGTGACGACTGCGAGGGCGAACATCACGAGTGCCGCCCTCCCCATCGTCAACTCCCAGGGTGCTTTGCGAGGGTCGATCGTCTCTCCCAGCGCTTCGTCGTAGCCGATCCAGATGATGAGAAAGTGGGCAAGAACCACGAACAGCGCGACAATCGCGAGGTAGCGGTGGAAATAATAGATGACGTCGATTCCGAAGGGCGGGGTGGCTCGCCGGAACCGGGCGGTCAGGGCGAATTGCACTCCCATCATCGCCATGCCGGCGAATCCGAGAGCCATCGCGAAATCCCACCAGAATTCGACCCCGGGCGGCATCTCTCCCATCAGCAGCACCAGCAGCGGCGCGGTAACGAGGAGGAGATAGATGGCAACCCATGGCAGCGCGCTCGAAATCTGCTTCACCCGGGGTCCTCTCTCGCTGCCTCCGGCTCGGTGGGATGCCCGATGCCCCGCCAGTAACGCTCGAGCGATGAAACGGGTCGGCAGAGGGAGCGAAATTCGCGTCGGAAGATCGAAAAGGCCCCGCTGATCGAAGGTGCGGCCTCGAAGCCGAAGAGAATGAGCCCCGGCAACGTGCAGATGCGAGCCCCGCCCTTCCGGTCAGCCTGCTCGGGCGCCGTAGCGGCGGTAGACGAGATCGGGTGCACCTTCGGCCAACGCCTGGTTCGTCAAGCTCGTCAGCGTGACATGATCTGGGGACTTGTCGCAGACGGGATCGGCCGCCGCAGCGTCACCCGTGATCGCCAGCGCCTGACATCGGCAGCCGCCCCAGTCGATCTCCCGCCGCTCACACGACCGACAGGGCTCCGGCATCCAGGAGGTGCCACGGAACGCGTCGAAGGCCGGCGAATCCCGCCATATCTCGCCGATCGTTCGCTCGCGGACCGTTTCGAATACCATCCCCGGAAGCGATTCCGCAGCATGGCACGGCAGCACCTTGCCCGACGGGGTGATGTTCAGGAAGCGACGCCCCCACCCGCCCATGCAGGCCTTCGGCCGGCGGCCGTAATAATCCGGTACGACATGATCGATGGTGACGCGGCCCCTCAGGCGCTCCCTCGCCCGCTCGACCGTCTCGAGGGCGGAGCGCACCTGCTCCGGCGTCGGCATCAAGGCGGCGCGATTGCGAATAGCCCAGCCGTAATACTGCACGTGCGCCACCTCGATCCGCTGCGGCAGCAGATCGACCGCCATCGTCAGCAGGTCCTCCAGGGTCGTCAGATTCTGACGATGGACCACGAGGTTCACGGTCAGAGGCAGACCGCACATCCGGACAGCCTCGGCCGCTCGCTTCTTCTTCGCCAGTGCGCCGCGATAGCCGGCGATACGGTCAGCGCGGGCTGGTTCGCTGTCCTGGAAGCTTATCTGTACGTGGTCGAGCCCGGCGCCTGCGAGCCGCTCCATCCGCTCTTCCGTCAGCAGCACGGCCGATGTGATCAGGTTCGAGTAGAGCCCAGCATCCCGCGCGGCGGCGACGATCTGATCGAGGTCGGGCCGTGCCATGGGCTCACCGCCGGAAAGGTGCACCTGCAGCGCGCCGACGTCCGCGATCTCCCGCATCACCCGGATCCACTCGGCCGTAGAGAGCTCGGTCTTGGACCGCTCCAGCTCGACCGGATTCGAGCAATAGGGACACTGCAGTGGGCAACGGTGGGTAAGCTCGGCCAATACCGCCAGTGGAGGGTCGATCACGTGACCACCACCCCCTTCTCCGCGAGATCGCTCAGGAGGGCGGTCACGTCCTTCAGCACCACGTGGCGCTGCTCGTGGAACGCAGCGGCGAGATCGTCGGCGATCGCCCCGACCGTGGCGGTTCCGTCGCATCGCCTGATGATCTCAAAGGCAATCTCGTCGGGAACGAAGAGACGCTCGGGTGCGAGGACGATCCATTTCTGGCGCGTGGGATCGAACCGCGTTCGCACGCCACGGGCGAGGCGGGGCACGGAGCATTCCTCGACCGCCGTCACGGAGCCCCCGGAACGAAGGCACCCGGCGGCGGATGAGCGGGCTCCACATAGGCGTGATAAAGGCCGTCGAGCTGAGCCCACAGAAGATCGGTCTTGAAGCGTACCGCGGCGAGGCAGGCCTCCTGCTCGGCACGACTGCGGGCATTCCGCAGAACGTAGTCGAGGCCGAACTCCACGTCTCCCGGCGCCTCCTCGAGCCGTCGCTGGAAATAGGAGACCGTCCGATCGTTGGCGAAATCGTAATGCCGGAGCAGCCCGGCGATGCGTTCCTCGTGAATCTTCGGTGCGAACAGCTCCGTGAGCGACGACGCGACCGCTTCGAGCAGACTCCGCTCGCGCACGAACTGCACGTAGGCGTCTACGGCGAAGCGGGTGATCGGCAGGATGCCTTCGTGGCGCGCGACCGCTGCCCTGTCGAGGCCGACCGCCTCTGCCAATACGAGCCAGCGTTCGATGCCGCCTTCGTTGTCGCCGCGACCGTCGTGTTCGTCGATCCGGCGGCGCCATTCCCGCCGGAATTCTCGGTCCCGGCTCTTCGACATCAGCGCGGCATCCTTGAGCGGGATCGAAGCCTGATAGTAGAAGCGGTTCAGCACCCAGGCCTGCACCTGGCCTCGGCTGGCACCACCGCCATGGAGCAGGCGGTGGAACGGGTGTCGGCTGTGGTAGCGCTCCTCACCGATGCGCGCGATCGCCGATCTCATCTCCTCCTCGCTCAGGAGAGAGTCTGCACACCCGCTTGACGCGGTGTCCTGGGTATGCGTCAGAGCCTTATCTCCATCCCGTCGTAGCCGATCTCCCAGCCGGCTTTCTCCGCCTCCGCCCGCTCGACGGATTCGGACAGGAGCACCGGGTTGGTGTTGTTGATGTGAACGAAGACCTTCCGACCTGTGTCGGTCCCGGCCAGCCGCGCGATCGAACCCTCCGGCCCGCTCATGCTGACATGACCCATCCGCCTGCCGGACTTCGTGCCTGCTCCCTGTCGGATCATTTCGTCGTCGCGCCATAGCGTGCCGTCGAACAAAAGCACGTCGCTGCCGGCAACCGCGCGCCGTACGCTCTCATCGATGGCCGCGCATCCTGGCACGTAGCAGATGGAATTACCGCCTTCGGCTTCCGACGAAATGCGAAGGCCAATGGTGGCTCCCGGCGGGTCCGACATCGGACCGGCACCCTCTCCCTCGAGATAAAGGGCGACCTTGCCGGGAACCTCGAACGCTTCGACCCGCAGTCCCGACGAACTCGATCCCGGGCCAGCCGGATCGAATGGCGTTCCGGGTTCGATCGGATTGAACTCGACCCGGGTCCTATCGAGCACGCGAAAGATGCGGTCTTCCTGCAGCGTCTCCAGGATGGCCGGCGTGGCATAGATGCCGAAACTGTGGCCTTCGCGCATCGTCAGCAGACCTGCCACATGATCCACGTCGCCATTGGTGAGAACGACCGAAACGATCGGACTGTGGCGCCGGTCCCCCTTGGGGTGGAGCGCCGGTGACGCCGCGATCTGCTGCCGAAGATCGGGAGAGGCGTTGAGCAGAACCCACTGCCGGCCGTCTGCCGATATGGCGAGGCTGGACTGCATCAACGCGGGCCCCTTCCCGGCACGCGCACGTCGACAGGCTTCGCTGTTGCTGTTCCACTGCGGAACGCCGCCGCCGGCTCCTGCGCCGAGGATCAGGACGTGCAACCGAACCTCTCTCCGGCCATTCCGGCAATTCGGGATCGGCCGAAGCCGAGCGCCCTCAGAGCGTCGCGCAGGCGTAACTGTTGATTTCCGTGCCGACGGGAATCTCGATTACTTTCGGGGTTTTCCACTTCATAGCAGCTGCTCCTGTGAGATCGCGGGAAACAAATCTCGGACTACCTCTCCCCTAACGCTCCGGGCCGTCACCCGTTCCAGTCGGAGCAACCGTCGAGCCGTGCCGTCATTCACCTCCGGCGTCGGGCCTGCCCCTCTTGTCGCCGCTCGGTCGAATCGCGCCCGATGATCTTCGAGAACATGCTATCCTTCTCGTAGAGGAGCGCCAGGTCCCGCTTCTCGAATTCGTCGAAGAACTCGTCCCATGAAATCTCCATTAGCGCATCATGCTCGGACTGCTCGGAATCGGGAAACATGATGCGAACGATGCCGACATCGTCGCCCTTGTAGGTGGTCTCCACGGCCGCAGGCTTCCCGCCTTTGCTCTCGGCCCACTTGCGTATGGCATCGTGATCGGTCGTGGTTTCTGCCATTTCTCCGCTCCCGTGATTTGCTGAGCAACAGTGTCGATCTCGTCGCGTTCCACCCCCTCTCGCCCGACGCAGGTGCTGTTGCTGGTCGATGACAAGCCCGGCCATTCCAACCAGGTGGAGGGGTTGGCTCGGATCGTCGCGGAGCATGTCGATCTGAAGGTCGAACGTCGGCGGATCGATCTGGCAGCGTTTGCGCGGGGTCCGATCAGGAGGTTCATTGCCCGGCACGCTCGAAGAAGCAGGACCTTCTGGGTCCGGGTGCTGTTCGGCATCGATCTTTCCCGGCTGACGCCTCCCGACGTGGTGATCACTTCCGGCGTCAAGACGCTTTCCGCGGGCCGGTTCGTCGCCGCGCATTTCGGTGCAAAGCTCATCAATTGCGGGCTCGCCGATTCCGACGACCGCCGCCATTGCACGGCCGTGCTCGTGCCGTTCACCGGGTTCGTGCGGGAGCCGAACATGGTTTATTGCCCGACGCCCAATCTGGTTCAGCCGGAACAGCTATCCGTCCCGCGCAAGCTGGGGCGCGAGAGCGACTTCGCGGGTGCCGACGCGAGTCTGCTCCTGGGTGGCCCTTCGCAAGAGTTCGATTACTCGGAAGCCGAGTGGCGGGTGATCGCCGACTTCGTTCGCAAGTCCGGCTCCGATCTCGGCATTCGGTGGACGGTCGCCGGCTCGAGGAGAACGCCGGACGCGGCATCCGTTCTTTTCACTGAGTTGGCACGCGCGGGGGTCTGCCGCTACGTCGATTACCGGGCCACCGGATCGCTCTCGATGTCCGAACTGTACTCCGCCGATCTCGTCGTGCTCACCGAAGATTCGCTGAGCATGTTCTGCGAGGCACTGGCTTCCCGTCGCCCCGTCTGTACGATCCGGCCCGCTTCGGTCGAGGCATCCCTCCAGGACGAGATCGTCGAGAACGCACTGCTTAAACGACAGGCCTGCCGGCTCCGGATAGCGGATCTCGACATAGAAACCTTCCTCGAAGCGATCCTGAGGGTCGAACCTTCGGCGGTGGACTACCGCGGCGAAATCTGGCGGGCGGTCGAGCCCTTGTTCGCGCCCGCGGCAGCCCGCTAGTGTCTGCCCGTCAGTGGACCGGGACGCCCGCCTCTTCGAGAAAACGGGCAGCCGAGGCGAACTCCCGCTTCAGCCTGCGCCTCAGCCGGGGAACGGCCTTGTCATCGGCGGAGCCCCCGGTGCTTTCGAGCGCCTGCAGCGTCGCCGCCACTTGCGCCGCCGCAACGGTGATCAACTGCTGACCGAGCGGCAACATCCCTCCCGTGACAGAACGGTCGAGTCGCTCCTGCAGCAGATCGAAAATGCGAGCGCCGGCACCGGGCACTCGCGCCAGAAGCTTTCTCAGGTCCCACGCAAGCGGCATCCGCCCGGACAGCTCCCAGTCGACGACGACGATCCGATCGCCGGCCGAAACGATCATGTTTTCTGGAGATAGATCGCCGTGTCCTACACTGATCGGGATGCCGGCGTCGGACCATCCACGCTCTGCCGTAAGGCAATGGATCATCGCGCATCGACAGGCTTCTTCACGTTTCCATTCGCCCGGCAGATTGGCGGAGGCCAGGGCACCGGCCAATCGCTCCAGATCGAAGTACGTGCCGAGCCGCTCCTCCTCGATGCCGAAATAGCCGTACAGATGCAACATCTGCGGAAGAAATCGTTCGAGGATCAGTCGATGCCCATGCGGACTGGCAGCCGTCGTTCCGGGCACCAGCTCTTCGCAAAGGAACGGGATCACCGCGGCCAGATCGACATGAATGAGCGGCGGAACCTCGACGGTGTGCGACTCCAGAACCGCGGCTCTCGCATCGACATCGGTCCTGAAGTTCTCCAGCGAGCGCGCCGGCCCGCGCATCTTGATCGAGACGCCGTGCGAACCGAGGTAGAAGGCGCGAAGATTGGATTTGAAGAAGACCGCCTGGGAGACGCTCGATCCCTTCCACGGTTCCCCCAGGAGCCGCTTCATGAGGATCTGCCTCGAAGAGATGGCCGAAAGGCTCGGCAGCTCCGCCGCCGGGCCCGAGGCGAGCTTCCAGCGGCGGCTCAGTTCCGATGTGAGAAATCCCTCCTGCACGAGCCACCGCCCGATGCGCCTGAAGCGGGCGGCCGAACCGCCCCCGCCGGTTCCCAGCGCGACTTCGATCTCGGCCAGTGTCTCCATCGACGACTCGACCTGGTGGCCGTTGATTTTCATCAGGACCGGCCGGCTATTCCGTCGAGACCATGAACAGCATTCGGAAGGGCTCGCGGCCCAGGCAGGGGGTCTCGCCGAGGCATGTGACGACTCGCTGCGGCCCGCTAACGTCCGCCAGTCTCGCCATCGTGTGCTCCATGATCGACTCCCTGTCCAGATCGACGATGTCCGGCGGGGAACTGCCGTATTTGGACCGGATGCTGGCTGGCTCGAAGAACAGCTTGCGGCGGGCTTTTTCAACGAGCGTACGCATCATGCGCCAGGATTCGGCCTCGCCGTAGCTGCGCACCCAATAATGATGCACCGAGAGACAGAGGACCACATCGAAGCTCGGCAGACGCGCCAGAGCTTCCGGCGTCAAGTCCAGCCACATGAAAGAAAGCCCGGGAACGCCGCGATGCGTTTTCACAGCCGCCGCGATCGCCTCCTTCTGTACGTCGAGCCCGTACGCGAGAAGGCCAGCTTCCGCAGCCTGGCGTGTCAGCGCGCCGACGTTGCAGCCGATGTCGAGCAGCGATCCGTCGGCTGCATCGAGGCGGGACCGGATCATTTCCCAACGCAGGTCCGTCCCGGACCAACGCTTGTCCTGATAGAAGGACGCTGAACGTGTCAGACGTGGGAAGCTCCTGGTGACCGTTCGGGGAAGGCTGATCTTGATCACATTTCACCAGATGTCTGAGCAGGCAGCGTGCCGGGGAGCGAATCTCGGCCCCACTCTTGGAACCGGTGAGAACCGGTCGGCGCGGAAAGTAATGGAAAAATCATGTCGCCGTAATAGAAATGCAACTCTCCTCGAGCCGAGGCTGCGGGACGCTGCCGACGCCACCAAGCCGCTCTTTCCGGATCCTCGCGCGCATGCCCTGCCCAGTGCCTGATTCCTTTCTCATCCCCGTGGAGACCCTGAACCGGGAGTTCGATGGCAAGCTGCTGCTCGCCCTCTGTGCAGCAGAACACGGGCTGCCGGCGATCATCGGTGGTCGAACCTCGATGCACGAGCGTCTGCCGGCCCTGCCACGCTCGATCTACCTTTCCAAGGATGTCCGCTCGGCGAGCCGCCGCGTTTTCCGGCTGCTCGAGGCGCTCGGCCACACGATTGTCGCTCTCGACGAGGAAGCGCTCGCCAGGTTCGACGACGACCTGTTCCTGAAGCAGATCGATCCCGATGCATTCCCACGGGCACGTGTACTGTTCGCCTGGGGTGAAGCCAACGCTGCCGTGTGGCGGCAGTCGCAATGGTATACCGGCGCTCCGATCATCACCTCGGGCAATCCCCGGACCGACATGATGCGAATGGAGCTGCGGCCATTCCACGCACCGGAGATCGCGTCCCTCAAGGATCGGTTCGGCGACTTCGTCCTCTTCAACAGCAATTTTGGCGTGGTGAATCATTTCATCCCCGGGCAGACCCGATTCAGAGTCGCGGACTGGGTGCCGCCCGAGGACGTGGACGAGTTTCGCGCCGGATTTCTCCGTCACCGACGAGCCCTCTTCGAGCATTTTCTCGCGCTGATACCTTCTCTCTCCCTCGCAATCGCACCCCGCACTCTCGTCGTCCGCCCTCATCCATCGGAAGATGCGGAGGCTTGGAGAGAGGTCGCCAAAGACCTGCCCAACGTCGCCGT
>Ga0079224_100008778_pt1 | contig 13720 bp, 11 predicted proteins | sample Stecom2015_FD_80414 | JGI IMG/M metagenome (GOLD analysis project Ga0079224, IMG submission 80414) | Agricultural soil microbial communities from Utah to study Nitrogen management - Steer compost 2015 | ecosystem: Environmental > Terrestrial > Soil > Agricultural land | place: USA: Utah... | reverse complement strand
TTATCCGTTCCGCAAGGATTTCCCGATCTCCGGCACGGTGGAGATGCGCTACGACGCCGAGCAGCGTCGCGTTATCTACCAGCCGGTCACCATCGAGCCGCGCGAAATCGTGCCGCGCGTCATCCGCGAAGAAACATACGGCGACCTGCCCACAGGTGCGCCTCAGGTGAAGCAGTAAGCCATGGCTGAGATCCGTAACTACACGATGAACTTCGGGCCGCAGCACCCGGCGGCGCACGGTGTGCTGCGTCTGGTGCTGGAGATGGACGGCGAGGTGATCATGCGCGCCGACCCGCACATCGGCCTGCTGCACCGTGCGACCGAGAAGCTGGCCGAGCAGAAGACCTTCATCCAGTCGCTGCCCTACATGGACCGCCTCGACTACGTGTCCATGATGTGCAACGAGCATGCGTACTGCATGGCGATCGAGAAGCTGCTGGGCATCGAAGTGCCGCTGCGCGCGCAATACATCCGCGTGATGTTCGACGAGATCACCCGCCTGCTGAACCACCTGATGTGGATCGGCGCGCACGCGCTCGACATCGGTGCGATGACGGTGTTCCTCTATGCCTTCCGCGAGCGCGAAGACCTGATGGACGCCTACGAGGCGGTTTCCGGCGCGCGCATGCACGCGGCCTACTATCGTCCGGGCGGCGTTTATCGCGATCTGCCGGACGTCATGCCGCAGTACCAGATCTCGCAGTTCAAGAACGAGAAGACGGTCCGCGAACTGAACGAAAACCGTCAAGGCTCGCTGCTCGATTTCCTCGAGGACTTCACCAACCGCTTCCCCGGCTACGTCGACGACTACGAAGGCCTGCTGACCGACAACCGCATCTGGAAGCAGCGCACCGTCGGCATCGGCGTGGTGTCGCCCGAGCGTGCGATGGCGCTGGGCTTCACCGGCCCCATGCTGCGCGGTTCGGGCATCGCATGGGATCTGCGCAAGAAGCAGCCTTACGAAGCCTACGATCGCGTCGAGTTCGATATCCCGGTCGGCGTGAACGGCGACTGCTACGACCGCTATCTGGTCCGCATCGAGGAGATGCGCCAGTCCAACCGCATCATCAAGCAGTGCATCGATTGGCTGCGCAAGAATCCCGGACCGGTGATGGTGGACAACTACAAGGTCGCGCCGCCCTCCCGCGTCAACATGAAGAGCAACATGGAAGAGCTGATCCATCACTTCAAGCTCTTCACCGAAGGCATGCACGTACCGAACGGCGAAGCCTATGCCGCGGTCGAGCATCCCAAGGGCGAGTTCGGCATCTATCTGGTGTCGGACGGCGCCAACAAACCCTATCGCCTGAAGATTCGCCCGCCGGGCTACGTCCACCTTGCTGCGATGGACGAGATGTCGCGGGGCCACATGCTCGCTGACGCGGTTGCGATCATCGGCACGATGGATGTCGTTTTTGGCGAAATCGACCGTTGAGACGGAATATGCTGAGCGCTGAAGTACAACAGAAAATCGATCGCGAACTGACCAAGTATCCGGCAGACCAGAAGCAGTCGGCGGTGATGTCCGCCCTGCGTCTGGTGCAGGAAGAGCAGGGGCATCTGACCAACGAAGCGATCGAGGCGGTTGCCGAGTACCTCGAGATGCCGCCCGTGGCGGTGTGGGAGGTGGCGACCTTCTACAACATGTACAACCTCGAGCCGGTCGGCAAACACAAGCTGACGATCTGCACCAATCTGCCGTGCGCGCTGTCCGGTTCGGTCGAGTCCGCCGAGCATCTGAAGAAATGCCTGGGCGTGGGCTTCAACGAGACCACCGCGGACGGCAAGTTCACCCTCAAGGAAGGCGAATGCTTCGGTGCCTGTGGCGAGGCGCCGGTCATGCTCGTCAACAACAAGAAGATGGTGAGTTACATGACGCCCGAGAACATCGACAAGCTGCTCGCCGATCTGTCGAAAGAGTAATGGCCTGCCAATGATTACTGCACATCCTCCTTTCTCTCCCGACGCGTACGGTCCGGATGCCGTGATCATGAAGGGCGTCACGGGCGTCAACTGGCGTCTGGCCGATTATGTGCAGCGCGGCGGTTACGACGCGCTGAAGAAGATCCTCAACGAGAAGATCGCGCCGGAGACGGTCATCGCCGAAGTGAAGGCCGGCATGCTGCGCGGCCGCGGTGGCGCCGGCTTCCCCACCGGCCTGAAGTGGAGCTTCATGCAGCGCGACAAGCCCGGTCAGAAGTACCTCGTCTGCAACTCCGACGAGGGCGAACCCGGCACCTTCATGGACCGCGACATCCTCCGCTACAACCCGCATTCGGTCATCGAAGGCATGGCCATCGCCGCCTACGCGATGGGCACGACCGTGGGCTACAACTACATCCACGGCGAGATCTGGGAGTGCTACGAGCGCTTCGAGGAAGCGCTGGAAGAGGCGCGCGCCGCCGGCTTCCTCGGCAAGAACATCCTCGGCTCGGGTTTCGACTTCGAGCTGTACGCGCACCACGGTTACGGCGCCTACATCTGCGGCGAGGAAACCGCGCTGCTGGAATCGCTGGAAGGCAAGAAGGGCCAGCCGCGCTTCAAGCCGCCGTTTCCTGCGAGTTACGGCCTGTACGGCAAGCCGACCACCATCAACAACACCGAGACCTTTGCTTCCGTGCCCGGGCTCATCCTCCAGGGTGGGCAGAGCTACCTGGAACTGGGCAAGCCGAACAACGGCGGCACCAAGCTCTTTTCGGTTTCGGGCCACGTCGAGCGTCCGGGCATTTATGAGATCCGTCTGGGTACGCCCTTCGCGAAGCTGCTGGAGATGTGCGGCGGCATGCGCGGCGGCCGCAAGCTGAAGGCGGTGATCCCCGGCGGCTCGTCGGTTCCCGTCATTCCGGGCGACGTGATGATGGAGACGGACATGGATTACGACTCCATCGCCAAGGCGGGCTCGTTCCTCGGCTCCGGCGCCGTGATCGTGATGGACGAGACCACCTGCATGGTGCGTGCCGCCGAGCGTCTGGCGTATTTCTACTACGAAGAATCCTGCGGCCAGTGCACGCCGTGCCGCGAAGGCACCGGCTGGCTCTATCGCGTGATTCACCGTATCGAGCACGGTCAGGGACGCCAGGAGGATCTGGACCTGTTATTGAACCTGGCCGACAACATCCAGGGGCGCACGATTTGTGCGCTGGGCGACGCCGCCGCGATGCCGGTGCGCGCCTTCGTACAGAAGTATCGCGACGAATTCCAATATCACATCGACCACAAGCACTGTCTGGTGGACGGCCCCGGGCCTTCCCAGAATCGTGCGGCGGCCTGATGCAGTGACATGAGCATGCTGAAGATCGAAATCGACGGACGTCAGACCGAGGTGCCGCAGGGCTCCACGGTGATGGATGCTGCGCGCAAGCTCGGCATGTACATCCCGCACTTCTGCTATCACCCGAAACTGTCCATTGCGGCCAACTGCCGCATGTGCCTGGTGGAAGTGGAGAAGGCGCCCAAGCCGTTGCCGGCCTGTGCCACCCCCGTAACGGACGGGATGAAGGCCTCCCTGGTGTCCGATGTCGCCAGGACGGCGCAAAAGGGCGTGATGGAGTTTCTGCTCATCAACCATCCGCTCGACTGCCCGATTTGCGACCAGGGCGGCGAATGCCAGTTGCAGGACCTCTCGGTCGGCTACGGCCATTCCGCTTCGCGCTATGCCGAACCCAAGCGCGTTGTCGTCCCGAAGAGCATGGGTTCGCTCATTTCCTCCGAAGGCATGACGCGCTGCATCCATTGCACGCGCTGCGTCCGCTTCGGTCAGGAGATCGGCGGCATCATGGAACTGGGCATGATCGGCCGCGGCGAGCATTCCGAAATCGTGTCCTACGTCGGCCAGGCGGTGGAGTCGGAACTGTCCGGCAACATGATCGACCTGTGCCCGGTCGGTGCGCTGACCTCGAAGCCGTTCCGCTTCTCCGCGCGCAGCTGGGAACTGGGCCGTCGGCGCTCGGTGAGCCCGCACGACAGCCTCGGCTCGAACCTCATCGTGCAGACCAAGCTGTCCAAGGTCATGCGCGTGCTGCCGCTGGAAAACGAAGAACTCAACGAATGCTGGCTGTCCGACAAGGACCGCTTCTCCTACGAAGGCCTGAACGATCAGCGTCTCGAGCGTCCGATGGTGAAGCAGGGCGGCGAGTGGCGCGAGGTCGACTGGCCGGTGGCGCTGCAGCATGTGGTCGACGGCCTGCGCAAAGCGGGCAAGAGCGTCGGTGCGCTGGCTTCGCCACATTCGACCTTCGAAGAACTCTACCTGCTGCAGAAACTCATTCGTGCGCAGGGCAGCGACAACATCGACTTCCGTCTGCGCCAGTCCGATTTCTCCGCCGACGGCAAGCTCAAGGGCGCGCCGTGGCTGGGCATGAAAGTGCAGGAACTGTCCCAGCTCGACTGCGTGCTGGTGGTCGGCTCTTTCCTGCGCAAGGATCATCCGCTCATCGCCAACCGTTTCCGCCAGGCCGCCAAGAAAGGCCAGCAGGTCAACATCCTGCACATGGCGAACGACAATTCGCTGATCAAGCTCGCCAACCGCGTCATCGTGCGGCCGAGCGAACTGGTTGCCGCGCTGGCGCAAGTGGTCAAGGCGGCGGCCGAAGCCAAGGGCGCCGCGGTGCCGGCGGAAGTCGCCTCGGTGCAGGTGAGCGACGGCGCGCGCGCCATCGCGCAAAGCCTTGCCTCCGGCGAGAACGTCGGGCTCTTCCTCGGCAACAGCGCCGTGCAGCATCCGCGTCTTGCCGAACTGCATGCGCTGACGCAGCAACTGGCGCAGATCACCGGCGCGCGCTTCGGCTTCTTCGGCGAGGCGGCTAACAGTGTCGGCGGCTATCAGGCGCAGGCGGTGCCGGGCCCGAACGGACTCAACGCTGCGGCCATGCTGCAGGAACAGCAGTCCGCCTATGTGCTGCTCAACGTCGAGCCCGAGCTCGACTGCGGCAATCCGCGCCAGGCGACCCAGGCGATGACGAACGCCGATTTCGTCGTCGCGCTCACGCCTTTCCAGACGCGCGCCGTCGAGTACGCCGACGTGATGCTGCCCATCGGGCCGTTCACCGAAACCAGCGGCAGCTTCGTCAACACTGAAGGGCGCGTGCAAAGCTTCAACGCCGCGGTCAAGCCGCTGGCCGAGACGCGTCCGGCGTGGAAGGTGCTCCGCGTGCTGGGCAACCTGCTCGACGCACCGGGTTTCGAACACAACTCCAGCGAGGAAGTGCGCCTGGAGGCGCTGCAGACCGAAGTGCCGCTGTCCAACGAAATCGGCGCGGTGAAGGTCGACGTGGCCACGGCCGCCAAAGCGACGCTCGAACGCGTGGCGGATGTGCCGATCTATTTCGCCGATCCGCTGGTGCGCCGCTCCGATGCGCTGCAGAAGACGCCGGCATCCGAGGCGCCCAAGGCGTACATGAACGCCGCCTCCATCCAGCAGCACGGCCTGATGGCCGGCCAGCCGGTGAAAGTGAAGCAGGCCGGCGGCGAGGCGCTGGTGGAACTCGCAGTGGACAACGCACTGGTCGACAACTGCGTCCGCCTGGCGGCGGCGCATGCCTCTACCGCCGACCTCGGTGCGATGTTCGGTGAACTGACGCTGGAGCGTGCATAAAGATGGAACTAATCAATACGCTTGCCGGTTTCTCCACCGACATTTTCGGGCCCACCTGGGGTCCGGCTGTGTGGACGATCATCAAATACGTCGTTCTGATCCTGATCATCGCGGTGCCCGTCATCCTGTGCGTGGCCTACCTGACGCTGGCCGAGCGCAAGGTCATCGGCTATATGCAGGTGCGCATCGGACCCAACCGGGTGGGTTGGGCCGGCCTGCTCCAGCCCTTCGCCGACGTGCTGAAGCTGATGTTCAAGGAAGTGATCCTTCCGACCGGAGCGAGCAAATTCCTGTTCCTCGCCGCGCCGATGATGGTGCTGATGCCGGCGATGGCCGCCTGGGCGGTGATTCCGTTCCAGCCCGAGCTGGTACTGGCCGATGTGAACGCGGGTCTGCTCTACGTCCTGGCGATCACCTCGATGGGCGTGTACGGCATCATCATCGCGGGCTGGGCGTCCAACTCCAAGTACGCCTTCCTCGGCGGCATGCGCTCGGCGGCGCAGATGGTGGCCTACGAGATTGCCATGGGCTTCGCCCTGGTGTGCGTGCTGCTCGTTTCGCAGAGCCTGAACTTCTCCGACATCATCGAGCAGCAGGCGCGCGGGCGGTTCGCCGACATGGGCCTCACCTTCCTGTCGTGGAACTGGCTGCCGCTGCTGCCGATGTTCATCGTGTACTTCCTGTGCGCGGTGGCGGAGACGAACCGCGCGCCGTTCGACATGGCCGAAGACGAGTCCGCGCTGGTGGCGGGTTTCCACACCGAATACTCGGGCATGACCTTCGCGCTGTTCTTCCTCGGCGAATACATGAACATGATTCTGGTCAGCACGCTGGCTGCGATCATGTTCCTAGGCGGGTGGCTGCCGCCGTTCGACTGGCCGATCCTGAGCGCGATCCCCGGCATCGTCTGGCTGGGACTGAAGGTTTCCTTCCTGCTGTTCCTGTTTCTGTGGTTCCGCGCCACCTTCCCGCGCTATCGCTATGACCAGATCATGCGTTTGGGCTGGAAGGTGTTCATTCCGCTCACCATCGTTTGGCTGATCGTGATCGCGGCCTGGATGCAGACGCCCTGGAGCCTCTGGAAGTAAGAGGACCGAGACATGAATCGACTGAGAGATTTCTTCAAGACCTTCGTCCTGATCGAAATGCTGAAAGGCATGGCGATCACCGGAAGGCATTTCTTCGCCCGCAAGATCACGGTGCAGTACCCGGAAGAGAAGACGCCCTACAGTCCGCGCTTCCGCGGTCTGCATGCGCTGCGCCGCTACCCCAACGGCGAAGAGCGCTGCATTGCCTGCAAACTGTGCGAGGCGGTGTGTCCCGCGCTGGCGATCAACATCGAATCCGACGTGCGCGCCGACGGCACGCGCCGCACCACGCGGTACGACATCGACCTGACCAAGTGCATCTTCTGCGGTTTCTGCGAGGAGAGCTGTCCGGTCGATTCGATCGTCGAGACGCACATCCTCGAATACCACGGCGAGAAGCGCGGCGATCTCTACTACACCAAAGAGATGCTGCTCGCGGTGGGTGACCGTTACGAAGCCGAGATCGCCGAGCGGCGTGCGGCCGACGCGAAATATCGATAAGGGAACGGCCTCCAATGTTTGAAGCCATCGTTTTCTACGTCTTCTCCGCGATCCTGGTCTTTTCGGCCTTGCGCGTGATCACGGCACGCAACACCGTGCATTCGGCGTTGTTTCTGGTGCTCGCTTTCTTCACCTGCTCGGCCATTTGGCTGCTGCTGCGTGCCGAGTTTCTCGCCATCACGCTGGTGCTCGTCTATGTCGGCGCGGTGATGGTGCTGTTCCTGTTCGTCGTGATGATGCTCGACATCAACCTCGATCATCTGCGCGAAGGTTTCTGGAAGTACCTGCCGCTGGGCGCGCTGGTCGGTATCGCCATCGCCGTCGAGATGGGGATGCTGCTGTGGGTCAACTTCGCCGGCGTGCAGTCGAACATGCCCGACGTGCCGGCCGACTACAGCAACACCAAGGCGCTCGGCAACGTGATGTACACGGATTACGTGTATCCCTTCGAACTGGCGGCGGTGCTGCTGCTGGTGGCGATCATCGCCGCCATCGCGCTCACCCTGCGCCGTCGGAAGGATACGAAGTCTCAGGACCCCGCCGAGCAGGTCGCCGTTCGCCGCGAGGATCGCGTGCGACTGGTGTCGATGCCGGCGGAGAAGAGCGAGTAGGTCGGACGCGTCGCGTGCGCACGGCCGCCTATCAATAAGAGAAGGGGAGTTCCTTGCTGTCCTTAGCGCATTTTCTGGTGCTGGGCGCGGTGTTGTTCGCGATCAGCATGGTTGGGATCTTTCTGAACCGGAAGAACGTCATCGTTCTGCTGATGGCGCTTGAACTCATGTTGCTGTCCGTCAACATGAACTTCATCGCGTTCTCGCATTACCTCGGCGATCTCGCGGGTCAGGTCTTCGTGTTCTTCATCCTGACCGTGGCCGCCGCCGAAGCGGCGATCGGCCTGGCGATCCTCGTGGTGCTGTTCCGCGCAGCGCGGACCATCCACGTGGAAGATCTCGATCAACTCAAGGGCTGATGCAATGAAGAGCCTGTATCTACTCGTTCCGCTCGCGCCGCTGGCCGGCGCCATCATCGCCGGGTTGTTCGGCCGCGCGATCGGCCGCGCCGGCGCGCATACCGTCACTATTCTGGGCGTGCTGGTGTCCTTCCTCGCCTCGCTGGTCATCGCCGCGGATGATATGAACGGCAACGTATTCAACGGTCCGGTCTATACCTGGCTGACGACCGGCGATATCGCGATCCAGATCGGCTTCCTGATCGACGAACTGACCGTGATGATGATGGTGGTGGTGACCTTCGTGTCGCTCATGGTGCACCTCTACACCATCGGTTATATGGCGGACGACCCCGGCTATCAGCGTTTCTTCTCGTACATCTCGCTGTTCACCTTCTCGATGTTGATGCTCGTCATGAGCAACAACTTCCTCCAGCTGTTCTTCGGCTGGGAGGCGGTGGGCCTGGTGTCCTATCTGCTGATCGGCTTCTGGTACACCAAGCCGACGGCTATCTATGCCAACCTCAAGGCCTTCATCGTCAACCGCGTCGGCGACTTCGGCTTTCTGCTCGGCATCGGCCTGGTGTTCGCCTATTTCGGCAGCCTCGACTACGCGGAAGTCTTTGCCGCGGCGCCGGGACACGCCGGCGACACCATCAATATCCTCGGCCAGTCCGAGTGGATGCTGCTGAGCGTGATCTGCATCTGCCTGTTCATCGGCGCGATGGGCAAGTCCGCGCAGTTCCCGCTGCACGTGTGGCTGCCCGATTCGATGGAAGGCCCGACGCCGATCTCCGCGCTGATCCACGCGGCGACCATGGTGACGGCCGGCATCTTCATGGTGGCGCGCATGTCGCCGCTGTTCGAACTGTCCGACACGGCGCTGTCCTTCGTCATGATCATCGGTGCGATCACCATGTTCTTCATGGCGCTGATCGCCATCGTGCAGTACGACATCAAGCGCGTGGTTGCCTACTCGACGCTGTCGCAACTGGGCTACATGACCGTTGCGCTGGGCGCCTCCGCCTACGGCGCTGCGGTGTTCCACCTTTTCACGCACGCCTTCTTCAAGGCCGTGCTGTTCCTGGGCGCGGGTTCGGTCATCATCGCCATGCACCATGAGCAGGACATGCGGCGCATGGGCGGCCTGCGCAAATACATGCCGATCACCTACCTCACCGTGTTGATCGGCGCGATCGCCAACGCCGGCCTGCCGCCCTTCGCCGGTTTCTTCTCGAAGGAAACCATCGTCGAGGCGCTGCACGTGTCCAACATTCCGGGCGCCGGCTTCGCCTATGTGCTCGCCGCTGCCGGCATTTTCGTCAGCGCGTTGTATTCCTTCCGTCTGGTGTTCTACGCCTTCCACGGTAAGGAGCGCTTCGATGCCGAAATCCCGGGCCGCGAAGAGGATCCCCATCACGACGATCACGGCGAACATCTTCCGCCGAAGGAATCCCCGTGGGTCGTGACCGTTCCGCTGGTACTGCTCGCCATTCCGTCCGTCTGCGCCGGCTTCCTGCTGGGCGATATGGTGTACGGCGACTTCTTCGGGGATTCGATCTACTACTCCGACGCGCATCCGACCGTCGCGACCCTGGCTTCGCACTTCCACGGCCACTGGGCGATGGTGGTGCACGCGTTCACGACGCTGCCGTTCTGGCTCGGCGTCGCCGGTCTGGCCACCGCGTGGTTCTTCTACATCGTCCGGCCCGATCTGCCCGGCGTCGTCCGGGAGAAGTTCGGCTTCTTCGTGCGCATCCTGGAGAACAAGTACGGCCTCGACGATTTCAACCAGAACGTGCTCGCGAACGGCGCCGTGCTGCTCGGCAAAGGCCTTTGGAAGGGCGGCGACGGCAAGCTGATCGACGGCCTGATCGTGAACGGGTCGGCCAAGGCCGTCGGCGTATTTGCCCGCGTGATGCGACTGTTCCAGACCGGCTTCGTCTCGCAGTATGCATTCGTGATGATCATCGGCGTGCTGGTGGTGCTGAGCCTGTGGATCTACCGGCTCTGGTACGCGATTTAAGCGGGTCTGCGAAACAGGCCCACGACTTCAACTGAAATGACAGGCGTTATGCGGCGGATAGCCCGCCGCGGTCGCCGACTGGATAGTTAAGAACAACGATGACCGCTGAAACTCCCTGGCTCAGCCTAGCGATCTGGATACCGATACTTTTCGGCGCGGCCGTACTGGCCACCGGCGCGGATCGCAACGCGCACATTGCCCGCTGGTTGGCGCTGGTCGGCTCCGTGATCGGCTTTTTGGTTACGCTTCCGCTGTTCGCCGGCTTCGATACCGGTACGAGCGCCTTCCAGTTCCAGGAACTCAAGCCCTGGATCGAGCGTTTCAACATCAATTACCACCTCGGCGTGGACGGCATTTCCATGCTGTTCATCCCGTTGAACTCGCTGATCACCGTACTGGTGATCATTGCGGGCTGGCAGATCATCCAGTCGCGTGTGGCGCAGTACATGGCTGCGTTCCTGATCATGTCCGGTCTGATGAACGGCGTGTTCTCGGCGCTGGACGGCATGCTGTTCTACGTGTTCTTCGAAGCGACGCTGATCCCGATGTACCTGGTCATCGGTGTCTGGGGCGGGCCGAACCGCGTTTACGCCGCGTTCAAGTTCTTCCTCTACACCTTGCTCGGCTCGCTGCTGCTGCTGGTCGGCTTCATTTATCTGTACGTCCAATCGAACAGCTTCTCCATTCCGGAGTGGTTCAACGTCCCGCTGGCGCTTACGCCGCAGATTCTGCTGTTCCTGGCCTTCTTCGCGGCCTTCGCGGTGAAGGTGCCGATGTGGCCGGTGCACACGTGGTTGCCGGACGCCCACGTCGAGGCGCCGACGGGCGGCTCCATGGTGCTGGCGGCGATCATGCTGAAGCTCGGCACCTATGGTTTCATCCGTTTCTCGCTGCCGATCCTGCCGGACGCCAGCCGTGAACTGGCATGGCTGATGATCGCGCTGTCGCTCATCGCGATCGTGTATATCGGTCTGGTTGCCATCGTTCAGGCGGACATGAAGAAGCTGGTGGCGTACTCGTCCGTGGCGCACATGGGCTTCGTCACGCTGGGCTACTTCCTGTTCAACTCCATCGGCATCGAGGGTGCGCTGATCCAGGCGCTTTCGCACGGCTTCGTTTCGGCCGCCATGTTCTTCTGCATCGGCGTCATGTACGACCGGCTGCACAGTCGCCAGATCGCCGACTACGGCGGGGTGGTGAACAGCATGCCGAAGTTCGCCGCCTTCATGATGCTGTTTTCCATGGCGAATGCGGGCCTGCCGGCGACGAGCGGGTTCGTCGGTGAATTCATGGTCGTTCTGGGCGCCATGAAAACCAACTTCTGGCTAGCCTTCGTTGCCGCGACCGCCCTCATTACCGGCGCCGCCTATACGTTGTGGATGTACAAGCGGGTGATTTACGGCGCGGTCGTCAATCCACAAGTCGCCGAAATGGACGACATCAACCGGCGCGAGTTTCTCGTGCTTGGTCTGCTCGCCATTGCGGTGCTGGGCATGGGGATCTATCCGTTCCCGTTCACTGAAATCATGCACGCTTCCGTCGCCGATCTGCTCAAGCATGTTGCGGCCGGCAAGCTGTAAATCAGCGCATACGATTCACATTCCGATATGAACAGCACTTTGCAATTGATCATGCCCGCGTATCCGGAGGTGTTTCTCCTGATCATGACGTCCATCATTCTGATGGTCGACCTGTATCTGCCCGAGCGCCATCGTTACGTGACCTACATGCTGACGCAGTTCACCCTGCTCGGTTGCGCCGTCCTCACCATTGGGATGATGCAGGCCACCGGGGGGCAAACGGCGTTCGCCTTCAACGACATGTTCGTCGGCGACGTCATGAGCGACGTGCTGAAGCTGGTGACCTACATCTCTGTGTCGGCCTACTTCGCCTATTCGCGGATTTACATGGCGGATCGCAACCTGCTGACCGGCGATTTCTTCGTGCTGTCGCTGTTTTCGATGCTCGGCATGATGGTGATGATCTCCGCCAACCACCTCATCGCCCTGCACGTCGGCCTGGAATTGATGTCCCTGTCGCTGTACGCGCTGATCGCGCTGCATCGCGACTCGGCCCGCTCGACCGAAGCCGCAATGAAGTACTTCGTGCTCGGTGCGCTCGCTTCCGGCTTGCTGCTGTACGGCATGTCCATGCTCTACGGCGCCACCGGCTCGCTGTACATCCGTGAGATCGCGAGCATCATCGCCGCAGGCGAGGCGAACCAGATGGTGCTGGTGTTCGGCCTGGTGTTCATCGTGGCCGGCGTGGCGTTCAAGCTCGGCGCGGTGCCGTTCCACATGTGGATTCCCGACGTCTATCACGGCTCGACCAACGCCGTGACCCTGTTCATCGGGACTGCATCCAAACTCGCCGGATTCGCCATGGCCGTCCGCCTGCTGGTCAGCGGGCTGCTGCCGCTGGCCTTCGACTGGCAGTTGATGCTGATCATCCTGGCGGTGCTGTCGCTCGGCGTGGGCAACATCGTGGCCATCGCGCAGACCAACATCAAACGCATGCTGGGCTACTCCGCTATCTCGCACATGGGCTTCGTGCTGCTGGGTCTGCTGGCCGGCGTGGTCGACGGTCAGACCTTCGGCGCCGCCAATGCCTACGGCGCGGCCATGTTCTATGCGGTGATCTACGTGCTGATGGGCCTGGGCGCCTTCGGCATGGTGCTGCTGCTGTCGCGTTCGGGCTTCGAGGCCGAGAACCTGTCCGACTTCAAAGGGCTCAACCAGCGCAGCCCCTGGTACGCCTTCATGATGCTGTTGATCATGTTCGCCATGGCCGGCGTGCCGCCGACCGCCGGTTTCTACGCCAAGCTGGCCGTGCTCGAACCGGTCATTGCGGCGGGCCACGTCTGGCTGGCGGTGTATGCCGTGATCTGCTCCGTGATCGGCGCGTTCTACTACCTGCGTGTCGTGAAGCTGATGTACTTCGACGAGCCGGAAGACACCAATCCGCTGCAGGCCGGATTCGACATGCGCATGGCGATGTCGGCCAACGGCCTCTCCATGCTGGTGCTCGGTATCCTGCCGGGACCGCTGATGGCGCTGTGCGTGTACGCCATGGAAGCGCTGTAGGTCAGGGCACGCGGCTTGCCGCAGCGATTCACTACTGCAAGGGGGCGATAATGCCCCCTTGTTCGTTTTTGCGTACGCCAGGGCCCTTCGCATGAAAGCTGACGATCTCACCGAACACCAGCTCGACAGCGCGGTCGTTTACGACGGCACGCTGCTGCACGTCCGGCGCGACACCGTGCGCCTGCCGGACGGCAAGACGGGCGTGCGCGAATACATCATGCATCCGGGCGCAGTCGCCATCCTGCCGATGTTCGATGACGGCACGCTCCTGCTCGAGCGTCAATACCGCTATCCGCTCAGGCAGGTCATGATCGAAGTGCCTGCCGGCAAGATCGATCCGGGCGAGGCGACGGCCGACACGGCCAAACGCGAGCTCTACGAGGAAACCGGCTATCTCGCCGACGACTGGGCGTACCTCACCACCATCCATCCCATTTGCGCCTACACCGACGAGCGCGTCGAGATCTGGCTGGCGCGCGG
>Ga0079224_100008776_pt1 | contig 13722 bp, 15 predicted proteins | sample Stecom2015_FD_80414 | JGI IMG/M metagenome (GOLD analysis project Ga0079224, IMG submission 80414) | Agricultural soil microbial communities from Utah to study Nitrogen management - Steer compost 2015 | ecosystem: Environmental > Terrestrial > Soil > Agricultural land | place: USA: Utah... | reverse complement strand
TTGGCCCTAAATTTCAACACTGATGGGACTTTTGCTCACCTATGCCTTTTTTGCCACATTGATCTCCTTTCTATGCTCCCTTTTGGAAGCCGTGCTCTTGAGTGTATCCCCTACCTTTTTGAACTTAAAGAAAGTGGAGGGGAAGACCTACGCCCTGACGTTGGAGGAACTGAAAAAGGACGTGGACAAACCGCTGATCTCCATCCTTACCCTGAACACCATAGCCCATACCGTGGGGGCCATGTTGGTGGGAATACAGGCAAAAATAGCCTATGCCGATATGTACGGGGCCGGGAAACGCAGCCTTTTCGGTATGGAATTCACCGAAGATCTGATGGTCGGGATCGTTTCGGCCATCCTTACCATTTTGATCCTGGTGGCCTCAGAGATCATTCCCAAGACCATTGGGGCCCATTATTGGAAGCAGTTGGCCCATTTCACCACCATTTGCCTTAAGGGGATGGTCTTCTTTATGAAGTGGACCGGGCTGCTTTGGATCCTCCAGTTGTTCACCAGATTGATCGGGAGCAAAGGGGAACACGGCAGTGTATTGAGCCGGGAAGAGTTCTCAGCAATGACGGAAATGGCCCATGAAGGGGGGCAATTACAGGAATCCGAATCCAAAGTGATCCGTAACCTATTGCGTTTCGAACAGATCAAGGGCAAGGATGTGATGACCCCCAGGACGGTGATGAAGATCGCCTCCGAGGACGATACCATAAAAGCCTTCTTCGAGGCCAACCGGCCATTGCGCTATTCGCGTATACCCCTGTACAAGGACCGCATGGACAACATCACCGGCTATTTTCTCAAGGACCAGTTGATGGAGGCAATCATCAACAAGCAGGGGGATGAAAAGCTGGCCTCGATCCGCCGGGAAATTATGGTCACTGTACCCTCCAAGCCCTTGCCCGAGCTCTTGGAACGCCTGGTGGCCAATCGGGAGCACATTACCCTATTGGTGGATGAGTACGGTTCGGTCAGTGGCCTGGTCAGCATGGAGGATGTGATCGAGACCTTGTTGGGCTATGAGATCATGGACGAAAGCGACAATGTGGAGGACCTGCAGATGTTGGCCCGGATGAACTGGGAGGCCCGCGCCAAACGCTTGGGCATCATCGATGACAATGAAAAAGTGGATTGATGGGAACGGCCTATGTCCAGACCCCCTTGGGGACCGCAATCCTGGAAGGTGATGAAATGGGCCTGGGCAAGATCGGTATCCTGGATGCGTCCCTACCGCCAGGGATGGTCCCAGGGCCCTTGGAAGAGGCCGTGTACCAACTCCAGGAATATTTTCAGGGCAAACGCCAAACCTTTGATCTTACCCTCAACCCACAAGGCACCGACTTTCAAATGAGGGTCTGGGAAGCCCTAAGGGAAATTCCCTATGGACGGACCTGGTCCTATCTGGAACTTGCCAAAAGGCTGGGGGAGGCAAAGGCCGTCCGTGCCGTGGCCGCCGCCAATGGGAAAAATCCCCTATGGGTGGTGGTCCCCTGCCATCGGGTCATTGGCAGTAATGGCGATCTGATCGGGTATGCCGGGGGTCTAGCCCGTAAAAAATGGCTACTGGACCATGAGTGTCCCGCAGTGCAGACCACCCTCTTTTAAACCCTCCCCATGCGCAACAGACCTTCCCTGGACCAAATCCTCTTTCTGGACATTGAAACGGTTCCCCAATACCCGGCATTCAGTGACCTGGACCCCCTCACCCAGTCCCTTTGGGAGCAGCGGACGCAGTTCCAGCGCAAGGAGGGGATCGAGGCTGCGGACTTTTATGAGAGGGCAGGGCTCATGGCCGAATTCGGAAGGATTGTCTGTATCTCCGTGGGGCATTTCAATTTTACCGGGGGCCGGAGCTTTCGGGTGACCTCCTACCATGGGGAGGAAATACAGCTCCTAAAACAATTCAAGCAGTTGCTCACCGACCATTTCAACAGGCCGGGAAACCTTTTGTGTGCCCACAATGGAAAGGCGTTCGATTTTCCCTATATTGCCCGAAGGATGGTCATTGCGGGAATCGAATTGCCCCCTACCTTGGACCTATTCGGCAAAAAACCCTGGGAGGTCCCCCATTTGGACACCATGGAACTCTGGAAATTCGGGGATTATAGGCACTTCACCTCCCTGAAGCTCCTGGCGCATGTTTTGGGCATACCCTCCCCCAAGGAGGATATGGACGGCAGTAGGGTCCGGGAGGTCTTTTATGGGGAGGGGGACATCGGCCGGATCGTGGCGTATTGTGGACTCGATGTGGTGACCACGGCCCAAATATTCCTCCGCCTTGGGGATGAGGAGCCCCTCGCGCCAGGGGAGATCACCAATGTCTGATTCAACCCCCCTTATAGAACTTGCCGCTCCGGATGCCGGAAAGATCCCATACCACCAGCACATAGAGCCCTTCGGCCAGGGTGGATACATCGATGCCCCCACTGAGGATACCGCCCAACACCACATTTCCGGCCGTACCCACAATACTGAAGCGGGCCAGGCCATTTTGTGGAGCCCCAAAATGGAGGAAATCCGCCGTGGGATTGGGATAAACGGACAGTTTGGATCCTCGGGGAGCTTCCAGGGCCGCAAGGGTTTCGGGCAGGAAGGCCGCTCCTGGGTACACAAAGCTGAGCATCTCGGTAAAGGCTGAGACCGCATTTTCCGTGCAAAGGGTCCGGAGCCGGACCTGGTATTCCCCACCGAACTGCAGTTCCTGCAATTCGTAGGAATTTCCCGAAGCCAACCGGGACTGCCATGGCCCGTCCCCCTGGGACCTGAACTGGAGTTCAACAGCGGACTCTCCCATGGTTTCCCACTGGAACAAGGCCCCTTGCCGGGTCAAGGCCACCAATTCCAATCTCTGGGGTGCCTCCAGGAGGCAATCGGAGAGCAAGGCCCCGGAAACGATCAATGAAAAATTTTGGTCGCCGTATTTTAGCTGGCCCTTGTGGGTAACGGTAATGGTATAGTCCCCTTTGGCCTGGGGCAGCTCGATCCGCTCATAGGGGTCCACCCGGTTGTCGCCCTTGCTGGCCGGGGCCCGACCCTGTGCCGGATCCAAACGCCAAGGTAGGTACGGTTCCCCCCCCTGGGTCACCCGGATGTCCAGGTCGTTGACCAGGGCACTGTGGGGCAGGTTGGGTTGCCCTTGGTTGACCCATTCCGCCGCGGGATCGCTCCAGGAGAGCGAGACCCTAAGGGGCTCCCTCCCATTGGCGGTTATGGAAAACGAATACGACTGCCCTTGGGCCAGGCGCTCTTCCTGTATCAGGGAACTGTACTCCCTGTGCTGTAACAGTTCGGCGGCGGATTTGGCGTTGATCACCCCCCAGCCCATCCTGTAGTCGGGTCCTGGGGCCCCCACCTCATCAGCGGTGTGCAGGACCAGGCCCTTCAAACTGGCGGCCCGCATGTAACGACCAAAGAGCCTTCGGTGGTACTGTTGGAGCAAAAGCAGTGTTCCTGTCACCCCAGGGGTGGCCATGGAGGTGCCTGCGGAGATCTGATAACTGCTCTTGCTGGCGGAACTGGTCGAGAGGATTTCGCTCCCGTCCCCGGCCACATCAGGCTTGATACGGCCATCGTCCACGGGACCAAAACTACTGTAGGGGGCCACCTGGGCGTCCAATAACTCCCCCTGGGGCCCGATCTCGGTGTTCGCCCCTGCCACGGTCAATCCATTTTTGGCCGTGGCAAAACCCAACAGCAGGTCAAAACCCTCCTGGGAGGTTCCGAAACTTGGATCTGCGTTGTCCATGGTCCCCTGGGCATTGCCCGCGGCGGTGACCATCAGGTAATAGGGGGCATTGTACATGATCTTGTCCCAATCCTGGCTCACTTGTATATAGGCCCCAAAGTACCAATCCGGGACCCTGTCGGAAAGGATCCCATAGGAATGGTTGCTGAGCAGCATCCCTTTGGTGGCCGCCTGGGCGACCTCGATCTTGTCACGGCCCCAATCGTGGGTCAGGGCCTGTGCCGCATAGGCGATCCCTTGGGCCGCAGGCTGTATCCCCTTGGAAATGAGGTTCCCGGTAACCAGGGTGGCATGGTTGCTGATTTCCAGGGCGGCGTCGGCATTGATCGCCCGCCCATTGAACTCTTGGTGCTCGCCCAAGGCCACCCCGGCATCCCATATACCCACTTCCATACCCTGCCCGTCCAGGCCCAGGCCCAGGACCCCATCCGCATAAAGGGTCTGGGCCCGGGACGCCCGGGTGGCTGGATCGCTCAGGGTGCTATAATAAAGGGGGGTGCCGTCGGCCCCTTGGGCGAACACTTCCACCGAGGAACCATCTGCGGCCCTTTCCCTTTTCTGAAGCCCCTTGGCCCTAAGAATTTTGCTGAGGTTTATGGTGTTGGTCCGCTCTTCCCTTTCCCATTCCGAAATCAGGGAGGAGAGTTTTTCCCGATGGGTGGCGGCCTGGACCTGTTCCCAGGCGGCGCGGGATTGTCCCCAGACGGATAATAGGCCCAGAAGCGACAGTAGCATGGCGAATATTGCCTCCTTGGCCCTCATCGGCTATCCAATTTTCCTAGCCCGTATCGACTACGATTTGTCCTACAAAAGTAGCCATTACAGCATTTGAAAGGTTAAAACAATGCGGCATTTCGATGTACAACACTGCGGTTTCGCAAATATTTTATCCCCAGGGTATTTTTGGGACCGTATGACTTTTCCCGCGAACCTTCAGTCCCATTTCTCCAACACCAGATAGACCGGGAAATGATCGCTATAGCCCCCGAGGTATTTGGGTCCGGCAAAGGTCCTAAACGGCTGGCCCTTGTATGGGCCCTTCCATTCCTGAAGGAACTTCGGGGCAAATATCCCCGCCTTGACAAAACGGTGGCCCCCCGTCCCCGTCCCCAGGAAGCCGGGGGAGAAAAGGATCTGGTCGAACAGCAACCATTGTCCCCTATACTTGGCGCTGCCCGCCCTCGGGCTGGCCAAGGCGGCCATGGGATTTATAAATCGGCCCGAATCCATCAGGACCTGTATGCTCAGGGAAGCGGGGCCATCATTGAAATCCCCCATCACCAGGCAAGGCGGGGCATCCCCTGGGAGACGCTCCAGTTTCATCAGGATGACCTTGGCGGCCAACACCCTTTTGTGGTCGGTGTCCTGGTCCTCCCTCCGGGAAGGCCAATGGTTCACAAAAATATGGACCTCCTGCCCATTGAGCCTGCCCTGCACGTATAGAATGTCCCGGGTAAAGTCCCGATCCCCATCATCGTTCTCCACCAACAGCGGTAGGGATTCCGCCCCGAGCAACTCAAAATGGCCCCTATGGTAGAGCAGGGCCGTATCGATACCCCTTTCGTCCGGGGAATTGAAGTGGACATAGCCGTAATCGATGCCCTTGAGGCTGTCGGTGCCCAACAGCGCTTCGATCACCATGTGGTTCTCCACCTCGGCCAGGCCCACCAGAACCGGGGGCCTTATGACCTCTCCTTGGCCGATCGCCGCAATGGCCCGGCCCAATTTATTGGCCTTGTTGCGCATCCGTTCCCCATTCCATGCATGGATGCCTCCAGGGGTGAAACCATCATCAAGGGCATGGGGATCATCCTTGGTATCAAAAAAATTTTCCAGGTTGTAAAAGGCAATGCAGTATTTGTTCTCCAGGGTGTACACCACAAGCGGAAGTTTTTGTGATTGGATCAATAGTATTGCCAAAGTACGAAAAACGGGAACCAAAACATTTGTAGCTTTGCACATGAAACACAATCCATGCTGGAAAAGAACACCATAGAATACGAAAAGACGGTATTGATCGGGGTCATCACCCAGGCCCAGGGGGAGGCCAAGGTGAAGGAATATCTGGATGAGCTGGAATTTCTCACCTATACGGCCGGCGGGGAGGTCCTCAAAAGGTTTGTCCAAAGGGTGGATGTTCCCAATCCCAAGACCTATATCGGGAGTGGGAAGATGGAAGAGGTGGAACAGTTTGTGGAGGAAAACCAGATCGGCACGGTCATCTTCGATGATGAGTTGACCCCGGCCCAACAGCACAATATCGAAAAAATACTCCGTTGCAAAATCCTGGACAGGACCGGCCTCATCCTGGACATCTTTGCCCAGCGGGCCCAGACCAGCTATGCCCGTACCCAAGTGGAATTGGCCCAATACGAATACCTGCTACCCCGACTGACCGGTTTGTGGACCCACTTGGAACGCCAACGGGGAGGTATCGGGATGCGGGGTCCTGGAGAAACCGAGATTGAAACGGACCGGAGGATCGTCCGGGACAGGATCGCCCTTTTGAAAAAGAAATTGGGTAAGATCGACCGGCAGATGGAAACCCAAAGGGGCAATCGGGGTTCCCTGGTGCGGGTGGCCCTGGTGGGTTATACCAATGTGGGGAAATCCACCCTGATGAACCTGATCAGCAAAAGTGAGGTCTTTGCCGAAAACAAACTTTTTGCCACCTTGGACACCACCGTCCGCAAGGTGGTGATCGGCAATCTGCCCTTCCTCCTGGGCGATACCGTGGGCTTTATCCGCAAACTGCCCACCCAATTGGTGGAAAGTTTTAAGAGTACCCTGGACGAGGTGCGGGAGGCCGACCTATTGTTGCACGTGGTGGACATTTCCCACTCCACCTTTGAGGAGCATATCGCTGCGGTGAACCAGATCCTCGACGAAATCGACTGTGCTGGAAAACCGACCCTGATGGTCTTCAACAAAATCGACCAATACCATCCGGAGTCCTTGGATTCGGACGACTTGGTGACCTCCCGTACCTCGGCCCACTTTACCCTGGAGGAATGGCGGAGGACCTGGTTCAACAAGATCGGGGACCGGGCCGTTTTCATTTCCGCCTTGAACAGGGAAAACATAGAGGAATTCCGCAAAAGGCTATATGATGCGGTACGGGAGATCCATGTGACCCGCTTCCCCTACAATAATTTTTTATACCCGGAGCATTTGGATGAATATTGATGATGGGGACAAGGGCTTGTCCTTCAAGGCTTACCCGCACAACAAGGCCGCTAGACCACAACTTTGGGAGGGTTCACAACAAATCTTTAGGGGATTGCAACAGCTGAAGTAATTTTATCCTGTTTTAGGATTTCAGTGCCAATGCCCGATTTCCAATGATTTTAACCTACTTTGCCTTTGGTCGTTAAAAACAGAGGCAACTATTGGCCCCAGCGCAAAAAAGCCCCCACTACTGGAGGCTTTTTTGTTACAGGGGACGGCTCAGAACTTATAATTGAGCCCTAGGGTCCAATAGGTCTGCAATTCGTTGTCAATGCTGTCGAAAGTGGCCGTGGGGTCCGGGGTGGGTGCCTGGTTCATCACATAGTTCAGGGTTTCCTGCTTGTTGTTCCTCAACCCGAACTCGAAGCCTACCCCGATCATTTTCCATAGGGTATAGCCAAAGGAGTTGGTCCAGGTCCAATTGCTCAGGTCACTGCTCTTGTAGCTCTGGAACATGGAGAGGTTGCTCTTGAAGCTGATAGCCCCGATCTGCCGGGTATAATCGGCCATGATCTTGGCGCCCAGGGAAGATTCAAAGATGTCGTCCCCACTGCTGAACACAAAGTTATAGTTCAGGGGATGGACCACCACGACCAGGTTTTGGATCGGCGTCCAAGTGGCCCCCACCCCAAGATCGAGATAACCGGGATCGTTGAAATTGCTCAGGATGGTGGTCCTGTACTCGGCCATGGCGGAAATGGCGAATTTTTCGTTCAACTTCCACCCATAAAGGGAATTGAGGGTAAAGACATCGGTGGACTCCCTGAAACCGTCATCATCGTTCGGGTCGTCCTTGTCGTCCAATTTTACCCAGGCAAGGTTCACATTGCCGGAGTTTCTCCAAAAGAATTTCTCCTCCTGCAGGTTGGCAAAGGCGTTCACGGTGAAGCCGATGTTCCCGGAGGAGTTATTGGGAAGGCCCTGGGCAAACCAATTGTTGAACTGGGAGAGGCTGCCCCCTATGGTCCCAAAAGCGCCGAGCTTCCACCCCGGAAGGGCGTCCAATTGGGACTGAAGGGCACTCACCCGGGATTGTATGGCGGCTATGGAATCTTTCTTTGGGGCCATTTCGGCCTTTATTTCCTCCGCGGTCTGTGCCTTGGCCGAAAGGATCGCCAAGCAAAAAATTGTGGTGCATAGGATTTTTTTCATAGTCTCAGTGTTTACAGTTTAGACCGTAAAAGTAAGAAAAGTCACCTTTGCAATGCGCTTGGCAGCGGAGAATCCCACTAAAATGGGCGCAGTCCGGATTATTTTTTTCGGTAGAGGGGAACCGAGGAACAGGCTTCCCCGTACATCACATTTTTGGCCACCTGTTGGATCTTGGCCAGGGCCATGATGTAGGCATTTTGGGGAACGGGCCTATGGGAACAGCCCTTGATGATGACCGGCCGGTCCACAAAGGGGGTGATATCGAGTTTCTCCAGGGCTTCCTGGTACAGGGCGGTCTCCAGATCTTCCAGAGACCCAATGTGTACCCGTACCGCATGGGGGGTCAGACGGGACGCCACCAACATATAGGCCCAGGCGGCTACAATGGCCTCTGTGGATCAGTATAGGGCCGTAAAACTATTGGCGTAAAGGGTCCAGTCATGGGCCTCCACCCGGGTACGGAACTCCTTCTCCCGGAGGATGATCCCTTGGTGCAGCCAAGGGGCGATATCCAACCGCTTTCGCTCCCCTTGGGGATAGAGTTCCTCCAGGTTGAAGGTGATCAAGGGGCTTTGGGCCACCCGGTTTATGATTTCCTCTTCCATGGTCGCAGCATTAAAGGAACCCCAGTTCCAATTTGGCTTCCTCGCTCATTAGGTCTTGGGACCAAGGGGGGTCAAAGGTAAGTTCGACCTCCACATCGTGGAGCTCATCCAGGGACTTTACCTTCTCCTCGACCTCCACCGGTAGGCTTTCGGCCACAGGGCAGTTGGGGGAGGTCAGGGTCATCAAGATCCTCACATCCATCTCCTCGTTCACAAATACGTCATAGATCAATCCCAGTTCGTAGATATCCACGGGAATTTCCGGATCGTAGATCGTTTTCAGTACCCGGACTATTTTTTCGCCCAACTCCTGGGTATCCAAATTGTTTTCCTCACTCATTTTGCTATTCGTTTAATTGGGTCTGATAGGCCACCGCATATAGTTTCAACTGCTTGACCATACTGACCAGGCCATTGGCCCGGGTCGGGGACAAATGTTCCCGCAGGCCTATATGGTCGATAAAATCCGTATCGGCCTCCAGGATGTCCTGTGGCCTTTGGCCACTGAAGACCCGGATCAGAATGGCGATGATCCCTTTGGTGATTATGGCATCGCTGTCCGCGGTGAATACCAATTTGTCCCCTTCCAGTTGGGCATGTACCCAGACACGGCTCTGGCAGCCCTTGATCAGGTTGTCGTCCGTCTTGTACCGCTCTTCGATAAGGGGGAGGGACTTCCCCAGTTCTATCATGTATTCATAGCGCTGCATCCAGTCCTCGAACATGGCGAACTCCTCCACGATACCTTGCTGTATTTCTTGTATTGTCATGCTCTGTCTTTGTTCAAAGGTACAATTTGGGGGCTTGCAGGTCAATGCTTTGGTCGTTAAATCAGGGAAAACCTACACCAACATGGCCCTGGCCCTGGTGACCCCGGCCACAAGGGCGTCCACCTCTTCCAAGGTGTTGTAGAAACTGAAACTGGCACGGACGGTTCCCGGAATCCCATAAAAATCCATGATCGGTTGGGCACAGTGGTGGCCGGTACGTACGGCAATCCCCAATTTATCCAGGATGGTCCCGATATCATAGGGGTGGATCCCCGCGATATTGAAGGATAGCACAGCGGTCTTGTGCCGGGCCGTACCATAGATCTGTAGGCCCTCGATCTGCAAAAGCTTTTCGGTGGCATAGGCCAAGAGCCCATCCTCATATTGGGCAATGGCCGCAAAGCCGATTCCATTCATATAGTCCAAGGCCGCTCCAAAGGCGATCCCCCCACAGATGTTGGGGGTACCGGCCTCGAACTTATGGGGAAGCTCGGCATAGGTGGTCCTCTCAAAGGTGACCTGTGCGATCATTTCCCCACCCCCTTGATAGGGCGGCAGTTTTTCCAGCCACTCCTTCTTGCCGTAGAGCATGCCGACCCCGGTGGGCCCGCACATCTTATGGGCAGAAACGGTATAGAAATCCACATCCAGGGCCTGTAGGTCGGCCTTGATATGGGCCGCGGCCTGGGCGCCGTCGATCAGGACGGCGGCACCGACCCTATGGGCGGCACCGATAATCTCCTCGATGGGATTGACCGTACCCAGGGCGTTGGAAACATGGTTGCAGAAGACCAATCGGGTACGTTCCGACAGCAGCCCGTGATAGGCCTCCATGATCAATTCCCCTTTGCGGTCCATGGGAATGACCCGTAAGCTTGCCCCGGTCCGCTCACAGAGCATCTGCCAGGGCACAATGTTGGAATGGTGCTCCATGGCCGAGACCAATACCTCGTCCCCCGCCTTTAAATAGGACGTAAAGCCGGAGGCCACCAGATTGATGCCATGGGTGGTACCGGAGGTGAAGATCACTTCCTGGGGATGGGCAATGTTGAAATGCCGCTGGATCGTATGGCGGGCCGCCTCATAGGCGTCGGTCGCTTCCTGGGACAGGCTGTGCACCCCCCGATGGATGTTGGCGTTATAGCGCTTGTAATAATCCACGATGACATCGACCACCTGCATGGGCGTCTGGGAGGTCGCCGCATTGTCCAGGTATACCAAGGGCTGCCCGTTGACCTCACGTTCGAGTATGGGAAAGTCCTTGCGTAGGCTGGGTATGTCCAAGGGGGTCTGTAGCATGGGATTCAATTTTGGATTGCCCTGATCAGATTTCAAAACCTACCCTTACCGCCAGTTTGGTGGCGATGATCTTGTTGATCCTGGCCTTGAGTTCCGGAATGCGGACACTCTCCAATACATTGTTGGCGAAGGCATACATCAAAAGGGCCGTCGCCTCCTGTTTGGGAATCCCGCGGGACCTCAGGTAAAAGAGGGCTTCCTCGTCCAACTGTCCAATGGTACAGCCGTGGGAGCACTTTACGTCATCGGCAAAGATCTCCAATTGCGGCTTGGCGTTGACCGTGGCCCTTTCGCTCCAAAGGATATTGTTGTTCTGTTGGAAGGCATCGGTTTTCTGGGCCAGGCGGTCCACAATGATCTTTCCGTTGAACACCCCGGTGGAACGGCCCCCGAAAATCCCCTTGTAATCCTGGTGGCTCTCGCAGTTGGGCTGCCTGTGGTGCACCAGGGTATGGTGGTCCACATGTTGGTCCTCCCCCAGGATGGTCACCCCTTTCAAAGTGGAGTCTATGCGTTCCCCGTTCTGGTAAAAGTTCAGGTTGTTGCGGGTGAGTTTGCCCCCGAAGGAGAAGGTGTGTACCCGGACCACCGAACTGTCCTGTTGGGAAATATAGGTGTTGTCCACCAAGGATGCGCTGCTGGCATCGTTCTGTACCTTATAATAATCCACAATGGCGTCCTTGGCCGCGAAGATCTCGGTCACCGAATTGGTGAAGACCTCGTTCCCGGTCAGGCTCTGGTGGCGTTCGATGATCTGTACCTCTGCGTTCTGCTCCACCACGATCAGGTTCCTGGGCTGCAGCATCAGGGCCGCCTCATGGCCCGTGGCCAGATGCAGGATCTGGATGGGCTTCTTGGGCATTTTGTTCTTGGGGATGTAGATATAGGCCCCTTCCTTGCTGAAGGCGGTGTTCAGGCTGGTCAGGGACTCGTCCTTGGAGGCCGCCTTGTTGAAGTAGACCTCGATCACCTGGCGGAACATCGGCTTGTTGAAGGCCGAGCTCATCAGACAGATGTCCACCCCATCGTGGGTGGTCTCCGAGAGGTAGGAACTGTAGACCCCATCCACAAAGACGATCTTATAGGTGTCGATCTCATGGAGAAAATATTTTTTGACATCCTTGTACTCCAGGGTGTTCTCCTGCTTGGGAAAGATGCTGAAATCCACCTTTTGCAAACTGCCCAGGGAGGTATATTTCCAGGCTTCCTCCTTCTTGGAGGGAAACCCCTTGGCCTCAAAATTCCTTATGGCCTCGGAACGCAGGTCGTGGACTGGGTCTTCCACGTCCACGTTGTTTTCAAAAGCCAAAAATGAGGAGAGTAATTTATCCTTTAAATCCATGTTCATCCAGTATTATTTTTCCTTTGCACTTGGGACCGGGGGTCAGACCAGTTTTTCCTGCTTGACCCAATCGTATCCCTTTTCCTCCAATTCCAGGGCCAGGTCCTTGGTCCCCGATTTCACAATCTTTCCATCGTGCAGTACATGGACAAAGTCCGGGACGATATATTCCAACAGGCGTTGGTAGTGGGTGATCACAATGATGGCATTGTCCTTGGAGCGGAGTTTGTTCACCCCATGGGCCACAATGCGCAGCGCATCGATGTCCAGCCCGGAATCTGTCTCGTCCAGGATGGCCAGCTTGGGTTCCATCATGGCCATCTGGAAGATCTCGTTCCGTTTTTTCTCCCCCCCGGAGAACCCTTCGTTCAGGGAACGGGAAAGGAACTTGCGGTCAATCTCCAAAAGTTCGGACTTTTCACGGATGGACCGCAACATCTCATTGGCGGGCATGTCCTCCAGGCCACGGGCCTTTCTGGAAGCGTTGATGGCCGTCTTGATGAAGTTGGTCACCGACACCCCGGGAATCTCCACGGGATATTGGAAGGAAAGGAAGATTCCTTTATGGGCCCTTTCCTCCGGGGCCATCTCCTCCAGGTCCTCCCCTTCGAGGAAGATGCTCCCGCTTCCCACTTCAAATTCCTCCTTCCCGGCGATGACCGAGGCCAGGGTACTCTTACCGGACCCATTGGGGCCCATGATGGCGTGTACCTCCCCGGCTTTGACCTGGAGGTTTATTCCTTTGAGGATCTCCTTGTCCTCGATGCTTGCGTGCAGATCTTTGATTTCTAACATGGTTTCTTCTTCGGTATGTTTACTCTTTTGATGTTTTGCTTCCCTGCAGGGTGCCGTTATCCGACGGACCCTTCCAGGCTGATCTCCAATAGTTTCTGCGCCTCCACGGCAAACTCCATCGGCAGCTTGTTCAAGACTTCCTTGCTGAAACCGTTGACGATCAAAGCAATGGCCTTTTCAGTGTCGATTCCCCTTTGGTTGCAATAAAAGATCTGGTCCTCCCCGATCTTGCTGGTGGTGGCCTCATGTTCGATCTGGGCCGTCCTGTTCCTGGCCTCGATATAGGGGAAGGTATGGGCCCCGCACCGATCCCCCATCAAGAGCGAATCGCACTGGGAAAAGTTTCTGGCGTTCTCCGCCCGACTGCCCACTTGGACCAATCCCCGGTACGAATTCTGGGACTGTCCCGCGGAAATCCCCTTGGAGATGATCGTGCTCCGGGTGTTCTTGCCCAAATGGATCATCTTGGTGCCGGTATCGGCCTGTTGGAAATGGTTGGTCACCGCTATGGAGTAGAATTCCCCTATGGAATTGTCCCCTTTCAGGATACAGGAGGGATATTTCCAGGTAACGGCCGAACCGGTCTCCACCTGGGTCCAGGATATTTTGGCGTTCTTTTCACATAGGCCCCTCTTGGTCACAAAGTTGAAGACCCCGCCCTTGCCGTCCTTGTCCCCGGGGAACCAGTTTTGGACCGTGGAGTACTTGATCTCCGCCCCGTCCAGGGCGATGAGTTCCACCACGGCGGCGTGCAATTGGTTCTCGTCACGGGAAGGG
>Ga0079224_100008774_pt1 | contig 13722 bp, 13 predicted proteins | sample Stecom2015_FD_80414 | JGI IMG/M metagenome (GOLD analysis project Ga0079224, IMG submission 80414) | Agricultural soil microbial communities from Utah to study Nitrogen management - Steer compost 2015 | ecosystem: Environmental > Terrestrial > Soil > Agricultural land | place: USA: Utah... | reverse complement strand
GGATCGACGAACACCCGAGGGTCGACCCCGCTGATCCGGGCCGCGAACAACGGCGACATCGAGGTCGTGAAGCTGCTGCTCGAGCACGGCGCCGATCCGACGATCTACATGGCCGATCGCCAGACTCCGATCCATGCGGTGCTCGCGGGCCGCGCGCCCGAGCCGCGTGCGCTCGAGCTGATCCGCATCCTTCACGAGGCCGGCACCGACGTGAACGTCGTCGCCCTGGTCCATCACATGCAGGAGGTTCGGGGCGGCTCCGCGCTGCACTATGCGGTCCGCAAGCGCTACAAAGAGGTCATCAAGCAGCTCGCCGGTTACGGTATCGACATGAACGCGAAGGACCAGGACGGCCTGACCGCGCTCGATTACACGCAGTCGCGCGGATTCATGCCGTTCATGGCGCTGCAGACGCCGCTCTACGCGGAGGAGGCCGCGCTATTGCGCGAGCTCGGCGCGACGGTGGAGGTGAGCAAGGATCCGGTATGGCCCGTCCTCGGCCCGCCGCAGGGCATTTGGCCGGATATCTGGCCTCTCGGCGAGCCGCGCGTTCACGAGCCCGTCTATACGCACTCCCGGGATGAGTAAGCGCGAGCTCTCGCGGCGGCGCCTCTTGAGCGCTGCCGCCGCGGCCGTCCCCGCGCTCGGGCTCGCTTCCGTCGGGGCGTGGCTTCCGTTCACGGCGGCCCGCGCGCAAAGCGGGAGCTCCGGCGCGAGGATCACGACGACGGACCTCGGCGGTCTCGTGCTTCTCCAGGGTGCCGGCTGCAACGTGCTCGCGATGCCGGGCGATGTCGGCGCATTGATGGTCGACGGCGGTCTCGCCGAGCACGCCGACGCGCTGCTCGCCGCAGTCCTTGCCGCGACCGGCAACGATCGCGTGCAAATGCTGATCAACACCCACTTCCATCCCGAGCAGACCGGAGCGAACGAGATCGTCGGCCGCGCGGGCGGCGTGATTTTCGCGCACGAGAAGACGCGGTTATTTCTCAGCCATCCGCGGTACTCGCCGACGTACGAGCGCATCGAGCCATTGCCGGAAGCGGCAAGGCCGAACGAGGTCACGCGCGGCGACGGCTCGCTCGAGTTCGCAGGCCGGCGCATCGACTATGGCTATCTGCCCGCCGCCCATACCGACGGCGATCTCTACGTGCACTTTCCGGAGCTCGACATCCTTGCCGCCGGCGGCGTCGTGGCGGGAGACCGATGGCCGCTCGTCGACTACCGCAGCGGGGCCTGGTTCGGCGGCCGCGTCCGCGCCCTCGAGTGGCTCGCCGAGCTGACGAAGCCGGAGACGCGAGTCGTGCCGGCCGACGGGCCTCTGCTCACGGGGCGGGACATGGTTCGGCAGCGGGACATCTATCTCGAGCTGTTCGAGACGCTGATCGCCTACCTGAACATGGGCCTCGGGCCCGAGGACGTCGTCGCGCGCAATCCGCTCGAGCGGTACGAGGACGAGTTCGGCGATCCGTCGGCGTTTCTCGACGGTGCTTACCGGAGCATGATGATCGCGTACGTGCCGGAGTAGCGCAGCGCGATCTGCCTTCCCGGGCGCGCGGCTGCGCTGCTGGGCTCGCTAATTCCGCTCCGCAGATCCGATCGCCGCCCGCTCCCGAGCGATGTCCCTCGGCGCCTCGCTTTGCGGGCCGGCGACCTGCTGCTCGGCCGAATCCAAGGGGACATTGTCGCCGACGGGCGGGTCCGCCGGTGCCGGGGCGGCAGCCGAAGCATCGGCGCCGCCGCTCGATGCGCCGGCGGGCGGCCCGTCGAGAACGAACAGCAGCGCGAGAACGACGATCGTCGTGCAGAGCGCGCCGCCGGCGACCATGATCAGCGGCACGCTCGGTCGAATGCGTCGCTGCCTGCGCGGCGCGTGCCGGCCTCTCGGGCCGAACGGACCGGGCGGGCGTTGATCGGCGCGCTGCGACGCGCTCCGCCCGCTGAGCGGCCCTTCGCTGCCGACGCTGCGATCTCCGGCCGTGCCGCGTCTGCCGCGCCGGTCCGCCCGGCTCGACAGCGCGCAGCCCTGCCGCGCCGGCGGGAGCGCATCGGCTGCTCTGTTCGACTGCTCGAGCTCCTCGATGAGGCTGCGCAGCTCGGCGCCGCCGTTCGTCAGCGACGGCAGACGCTCGGCGATCGCCGATTCGTACGCGAGCCATTCCTGCTGCAGCCGATCGGCCCGATCGGCAGCCGCGAGGAGACGCTGCGTCGACTGCGCGATCCGCTCGCGCTCCTGATCGAACCGCGTGATCGCGCCGGCCGCGCCGGATTTGAAGTAGTGCAGATGCGCGTCGCGCTCCGCATCGTCCCCGAAGGTGCCGGGGCCGATGAAGATCGGCCGGCCGGGCTTCCAGCGCAGCCTTCCGTGGCCCTTCATGCCCTGCATCAGCACGTCGAGCAGCACGAGCGGTGAGCATCGGCTCTCGAGGAGGGCCGCGGTGTCGGCGAGGCCGTAAGTGAGGCCGCCGAGCTTGAAGTCGCTCGCGAACCGATCGTCGGGGCCGAGGAAGCCGCTAAGGCGCCCGAAGATCTCCGAGACCCGGTCGATGCAGTTGGCGGCAACGTGCAGCGGCAAGGCCCGGGCGGCGACGAAGCCGACGGCGACGTAGGCGCCGCGATTCGACGCGCTGTCGTTCGGATTGATGCGCCGATAGCGGGCGTACTTGACCAGCGCGCGGCTGTCGATTTCGATCCGCTCGAAACCGTGCGACAGCCGCTCGTCGGGCGGCGGTGCATCGAGATACTGCGGCGGGGATCCGGGCAACGGCACGGGCCCGAGCTCGACGTGCTCGAACCCGCGGCGATCGCTGATCACCCCGCACGCATAGAAGGCGGCTGCGCTCGAAATGGCCTATCCCCCGACTCCGGCGAAGAATCCCGTCAATCTCCCCCAGAGCGTCTGTCGGACCTGGACGTGGTCGACCAGCCGCCTGCGCGTAAAGCTGCCGTAGATCCAGCTGATCAGGGTATCCACGTACCGCGTTTCCTTGCGAACGATCTTCGCGATCGATCGGCCGTCGCCTTCGGAGTGATCGACCGCGACCTCGCCCACGCTGAACGGCATGAAGCTCGCGCGAATGCGCTTCGTATGCGCCACCGTCGCGAGCGTCTGCGGAAAGTTTTCTCGGAAATAGTGGCGTTCCGATTTGTAGTCGTTCTTGACCTGGTCCCACTTTGCGGCGACGAACAGCGCTTCGAGGCGCTTGAGCCCTACGCCGGAGCGCTTGAGCAAGTAGCGCAAAAGGGTATCGAACAGAATGTCCTCGCTATACATCGCCGCTTCACGATGCGATCCGGGCCTGTTCGCCGCCGCGTCCGAGACGAACAGGAACCGCTTTCGAATCCGCGGCTCCCGCAGGTAGCGCTCGAGATACGGGCTCAGCCCGAGCTCGTGTCCATCGCCGCCGTTGCTGCCGGGCACGATCGTGCGAATCTCCTCGCCGGCGATCTCGATGAAGCCGAGCTCGAGCACGGGACGTCTCGCTTGTCCGAAGCGCACGGTGAATTCTCTGACCTTGCCGGCTTTCGTGCGCTGCGGGAAAAAGCCGTTCGCGATGTTCTGCACCCACCCGTTCAAGTACGCGTCGTGGGCACTGTTGCCGTCGGCCGTCGCGTACTCGAACACTAGCCGAGGATCCGACCACAGCCTGTGCACGAAGTAGCTCTGCAGCGTCGACTTGCCGCTGCCGACGTTCCCGACCGTGAAGAGGTAGTTCCCCGACTTGCCCTCGATCGCGTCGTCGTCGACGAAGTTGTCGTACTCGTCGACGTTGATCGGCTCCCAGCGCCGCTTGTGCGGATGCACTGCCGGATCGGAAACGACGCCGACGATCCGCCCGTCGTCTCGCACCGGCGAAAGGCTCTCGGTGCGCCCGATCGGTTTCTCGTTCATGCTCATACTTCCTCCTCGTATCGATACAGGAGGACCGACAGCAGCGGCGCGAGGAGGTCCAGCAGCGCGCCGAGCAGGACCGACAAGATGATCGCGGCCGGGCTGATTAGGTTGACGAAGTTGCGCCACGTATACCGGAACGAGCCTATCTCGTCGGCCGCATTGTTGATCTCCGCCCGGACCGGGTTCTCGTCGAGGAGCTCCGTCGCCCGGAACGAGATCGAGCTCAGATCCCGAGCCATCAGGTCGGTCGTGTCTCGATCGTAGTCCTTCGCGATCATCTTGCTCTCGTAGAGCGCCCGCAGCTCGTTCGTCCGGTCGCGGAGCTCGAGTATCGGCCGAGCCGGATGGTTCCCGAGCCGTATGCGGGCCTGCTCCTCGATGAACGCGTCGAGCTCTTCCGCGTAGCGCGCCTGCTGCGGCATCGGCGCGGTCGTATCGGGGGCGCGAAGCGGCGTCAGCTGGAGGCCGAGCAGCGACTCGATGTCCCGGAAATGCTGCTGGGCCAGCGAGCCGAATCCCGGATTGCGCGAGTCCGTGATCTGCTGGCGCAGGTTTCGTCTTGCGATCTCGAGCTCCGCTTGCCGCTCGGCGAACTCCGAAACGGACGGGATGGCAGCGATCGCGGCCAGCAAGCGGTTGGTTTCCGCGTCGAATACGCGCCACGCGGCTTCCTGCGTCTGACCCACGATGTCGCGTTGGACGAAGAACGTGTAGATCGCATTTGTGTTGCTGATGAAGCTGAAGACGAACACGATCAGGAAACCGATGAACGGACCCTGCAGCGGCAGCCCTTCGCGGCGGGCGCGGCGGATGACGAGATTGATCGCGAGCAGCGCGAGGCCGATCACGATGCACAGGAAGCCGGCGAGCAGCGACGGCAGATCGAACGAGAAACCGATGTACGTCGTGTAGGCGCTGAAGGTAGCGGTCAGCACGATGATCAGCACGATGACGACGTCGATCAGCGTCCCGCGCTGCGGACGCGCTTCGTCCTGATGGTCCATTATGAAATCGATGCTCACGTCACTCTCCGGCTCGTGGGTCTTGTTCAGTCGTCGCCGCCTGTCGCGCCTCGAGAGCTCGTCACGAGCCAAAAGCCAGGAGGCTTCTCGAGGGCAGTGACGGCCGTGTCACGCAGGTGAAGGCCGAGTGTCACGCGCGGCGGTTCGGCCCGGGGCCGAAGCGCCGCGAGAGCCCAGGCGCCGCCGGTCATCCAAAGCAATCGTCGTGCCTTGCGGGCCGATTCCTTTAACTTCTTGATTCCGTGAGAAGCTGGCGGCGTGCGCGCCGATAATTCCTGTGCCCGCGTGACGAATAGATGGCGATTGCCGCTAAAGTGTGAATATATGTGAGAGCATCCTGGGGGCGGCAATGAGTACGCCTACGCGTGCGGCGTAGATTGCGCTCGATCGGTCCGGGCGCCGTCGCGACGGCGGCCTTCATCGGCCCCGGCACCGTCACGACGGCCACCCTCGCGGGGGCCGAATTCGGCTATGCGCTCGTGTGGGCGCTCATCTTTGCGACCGCGGCCGCCGTCGCGCTGCAGGAGATGGCGGCGCGGCTCGGTGTCGTGTCTCGCGTGGGCCTAGGCGAAGCCCTCCTGATATCGACCGCGAGCCGTCGCGCCGTGCGAGGCGCCGCGATCGGACTGATCGTCGCCGCGCTCTTCATCGGCAACGCCGCATACGAAGGCGGCAATATCGCCGGCGCGGCTTTAGGCATTACGGCGTTGAATGAAGCCTGGCCGCGCGGCCCAGTCTGTGCCGGGATCGCCTGCGCGGCCGCGGCGCTGCTCGTCCTCGGCGGCTACCGGGTCATCGAGCGTGTGCTGATTGCGATGGTCGTCGTGATGGCGCTCGCGTTCCTGATCACGGCGATCATCGTGCGGCCCGACATCGGCGAGCTGGTGCGCGGCGCGGCCGTGCCGCGGCTGACGCTCGACGCCGCACCCATCGTGCTCGGTCTCGTCGGCACGACGATCGTGCCCTACAACCTGTTTCTCCACGCGGCGGCGGCCCGGACGAAATGGCCGGGGGCGGAGTCGTTGAGCGACGTGAGGTTCGACACGTGCTTCTCGATCGGCATCGGCGGAATCGTTTCGATCCTGATCCTCGTCACGGCCGCCGCGACCCTGTTCGGGTCGAGCTTCGCGATCACGAGCGCGGCCGAAATGGCCCGTCAGCTCGAGCCCGCTTTCGGGGCCGCTGCAAAGGGGCTGCTCGCGGTAGGGCTCTTCGCCGCAGGCTTGAGCTCGGCGATCACTGCACCGCTCGCGAGCGCATACGCGGCCGCGGAGCTGTTCGGGTTTCGCAGCGATCCGAAGGCGACGCCGTTTCGAGTCGTGGCCTTGGTCGTTCTTCTCGTCGGCGCCGCCGCTGCAGTCACGGGGACGCAGCCCGTCGAGCTGATCCTGTTTGCTCAGTTCGCGAACGGGCTATTGTTACCGATCGTCGCCGCCTTCCTCGTTTACGCCGTGAACAGGCGAAGTCTGCTCGGCGACTACGCGAACGGACTTCGCACGAACGTGATCGCCGCGGCCGTGATTCTTGTCTGCGCCGTGCTCGGGGCACGGGCGTTGATACGAGTCGCCGCGTCGTTATGAGCGCGATCACGGCCGTCGTATCCGCGGCCGTGATCGGCGTCGGCTCGGGACGGAAGGCGAGGGCTACTCCGCAGGCAGCGCGAAGCAGTACAACAACCCGTCGCCGCCCGTGCCGATCAGCGCCTCCTGGCTGCAGCCTCTCGAGTCGTGCGCGGAGTTCCATGCCGCATAGTCGTGGTGGCCGACCCGAGCCTTGCCGTCATCGCTGCTGCTCGTCCAGTTGCTGCATGTCATGTCTTCGCCTGCGGGATACGCCGTGCCGTCCGGCTGCGACCCGGTCAGGATGTCGTGGCGGTTCGGAGAGTAGCCGCTGCCCGGAATCCGGTTGCCCCGCTCGTCGACCGCGGTGAACGCGCTTATACGGTGCAGCATACTGTGCAGGGCCTCGACGTTCGCCGCGATCTGCGCGCCGTTCGCGTTGAACCACGGCCCCGGGCCGATCCTGTCCCGCGCATTCACCGCATCGTCCCCTTGGGTACTGAGATACGCCCGCCACGTGAGATGGCCTTGATCGACGCTCTCGGCAAGCGACTGGCAGATCGCATCCGCGCCTTCGAGTCCGCCGAGGTCGCCGCCGTTTCCGGAGCCTGTGCTCGTCACGAAGAACGACATCGGCCCCGTCGGCGGCTGGCTCTGGGCAAGCCCCGCGCCGACGAGAGCGCAAAGGGCCAGGCTCCTGGTCACGATCCATTTGTGCTGACGCATCGTTTCCCCCTCATCTGTTGGTTTTGTCATCCGGATACTAGGCGAAGCCTAGCGGATTTCATATGCGAGCCGCAGCGGGCCGGTCTTCGGCCCCGGCGTCGCTATGCTGCCGGCGATGCAGGCTCAGCCTCCGGCTCCCCTCGCTCCGGCTCCGCCCGGCCGGCGCCCGCCGCCGCCGCCAAAGCTCGGATACGGCTGCGGATCGACGATCAGGCGATCGAGGAAGAGATCGATCGACGAAGCCATGAGGTCGACCGCGTCGAGCGCGGCGTTGTCGAAGGCATGAGCGGCGCCCTGGATCAGCGTCAGGGCCGTCGGCACGCCGAGATCATGTAGCTTGTTGAAGAAGTCGATGCTCGACGACATCGGCACCGTCGTGTCCGCCGTGCCGTGGATGAAGATCGTCGGCGCAAAGCGCTCCGAGATGTATCTCGTCGGCGATGCGGCCGCAATGTTCTCGGGCGTCGCCTGGCCCTCTGGGAAGAGACCGCGGGCCGTCTGCGCGCTCGCGAGCGGATACACGCCGATGCACGCCTGCACGTCCGAGCTCACGCCGGCATTGCCGCCGTCGCCCTCGAACTCTTCCATGCCGTTCGTGCCCGCCGCCATCAGCGCGAGCATGCCGCCGGCCGAGTAGCCCGCGACAGCGATCTTGTCCGCGTCGATGCCGATTCGCTCCGCGTTCGCGCGGGTCCAGCGGATCGCCGCCTTCGTATCGTGGATCTGCGCCGGCCAGGAGCCCTCGCTCTGCAGGCGATAGTTGGCCGAGACGCTCGTGTAGCCGAGACGACCGAGCGCGCGCACGTCGTTGACGATGTAGCCGGCGTTCTTGTTGCCGACGAAGAAGCCGCCGCCGAAAAGGTGCACGATCGCCATCCGCTTCGGCGTGACGCCCTCGGGCGGATGATAGACGTCGAGCAGAAGGTCCATGTCTCCGCCTTTGCCGAAGACGATGTCGCGCTCGACCCGAAGGTCGCTCGTGTCTTGCTGCTGCTGAGCGCGTGCTCCGGCCGGAACCGCCGTCAGGGCCGGGGCTGCCGCGAGGGCGCCGGTGGACTGGATGAATCTTCGTCTGCTGATGTGCTTCATGTTGTTGTCTCCCGAAGAAGCCGTAGCCCGATCCTCCCCCGAGGCGAGCGGTTCAGGAGATCATAATGGATCTCGTCGGCGTGTGCGGCCGCCGCGAGGCCGAAGGCTTTCCGGATACAACCCCGGCAGCGTTCGGGCCGCCGCCGACGCTCACCGTTCCCGAGCAATGCCGGCCAGGGCTCTTCGCACGGCGAGCTCGACCGGCGAATAGTCGCCCTTCGGTCGATCGAGCACGAGCTCGGACGTTGGAAGCAACGGCGGCTGCGCGATGAAGCGCGGGCGCGTGCCTCGATGCGGCTGGGCGGCATGCACGAGGAACGGATGGCACAGATAGACCGTGCCCGCTTCGCCGGTCGCGAGCGCCTCCGGCCGCTCGGCGCTCTCGGCAAATCCGTTCGCGGCGAGCTCCCGAAGAGACAGGCCCTCGTCACCGGCCGGCGCGAGCCGTCTTGCGATGTCGAGGTGCGACCCGATGCGGAGGCGGGTCGGCGCGTCGTCGGCGCCGACGTCGGAAAACAGGAACAGCATCAAGAGCGCTCTTCCCTTGGACGTGACATTCGCCCGCCAAGAGAGGAAGTCCTCGTGATCGGTGCCGAAGCTCGGATCGATGTGCCACCCGGTATCGCCCGGGTCGAGGTCCGACGGGAAGCGAACAGGGAACGTGCCGAGATTGCCGCGCGGCATCCAGCGGCCGGAGCCGACGAGCTGATCGAACGCGAGATGCAGCAGGCGCGTGTTCGCCGCCTGAATGAACGGCGTCTGCGCGTAGAGACCGAGCCGGATGACGGGCTTCGTCCACGTGCCCGGATCGTCAGGGTCGCAGCCCGTGTCGCGCCACAGGATTGCGCGCGCCTCGTTCGCGAGACGCCGCGAGAACGCACCCTCGATTTTCACATAACCGTGCTCGATGAACGCCTCGATCTGCTCGGGCGTCAAGCGCGACGTTGTGTGCGCGTCGGGCGAGATCGGTTCCATCGGGGAGCTACGGACCTGTGATGGCGGGAGGCCGGCCGGCGGATAAGCTACCTCCACTCGGCGACACAATCTGTATCGATTGTTGAGTCAGTTTGTGCGGAAAAAATTCCTTCGCCCGCGGCGGCGAAGCGGGCGCGAGGGCCTTCGGGCAGGCGTCGGGCTTGCGCGACGGGATGGTCCTGGTTGCGCTATGATCGCTCGCGGCGGAAGCATGTCGGTCAGCCTTCGTAACGCTTCGAGCAGGTCCGCTCGAGGATACCGCCGAGGAACGAGAATGGTGTACGGAAAGCATGCGAAGTCGATCCTGGCCCTGTCGCTCACGGCCGTTGCGCTTGCGACGCAGGCGGGCGCTCATCACTCGCCGGCGATGCTCTATGATCTCAGCCGGGAGATCACGGTGGAGGGCACGGTCACCGAGTACCGGCTCGGCAATCCGCACCTCAGAATTTATCTCGACGTCGACAACGGCGGGGTCGTCGAGAAGTGGATGGCGGAAGGCGGTTCGCGCACCGTGCTGCTGAGGAAGGGTTGGGACGGCAACGAGGTCGCGCCGGGCGACCGCGTGACCGTCAAGGGCCACCCGACGCGCGACGGGTCGAAGGTCGTGCACCTCGAGTACCTGACGCTGCCGGACGGCACGGAGCTGTACGCGGAGGATCTCGACGGGAACTTGCTCGAGGAGCGCCGCCGGCGCTGAGCCGAACGTGGAGACCCGTATGCGCACGTTATCGCTTGCCGTCCTGCTCGCCGTGCCGGCCGCGGCTCCGGCGCAATCCGAGCAGGCCGACCCTGCCGCACCGTTCCTCGGCACGTGGAGCGGCGTGTTCACGACGCAGGATCACGAGTACTGGGGCGTCGAGGACTTCGTCTGCTTTCCCGGCTGTGCGGCCGCGGTGCACGAGTACCTGAAGGGACTGCTCGACGATCCGGCGAACGACGAGCGCCCGGTCGGCGAGCTCCTCGGGCGCGCGGCGGCCTTCGGAGACGAACAGATCGCTTCGATCCTGACTCCGGAAGGACGCCGCATTCAGGCCGAGAATGCGCCCGAGAACGATCCGAAGCTGCACTGCCAGCCGTACGGCTTCGTCCGGCAAGTCACGAACCCGCTGCCGATGATCGTTCGGCGCGACGGCGAGCATCTGCTCGTCCAGTACGAGGAGTGGTCGCTGCTGCGCACGATCTATATGGACGGGCGCCCGCATCCGCAGTATCGGACGCCGTCGCTGCTCGGCCACTCCGTAGGGCGGATAGAGGACGGCGCGCTGATCGTCGAGACCGCTCGCGTGACGCCGGACCGGATCTCGGATGCGACCCAGGCCGGCTATAGCGGCGAGCTGACCGCCGTGGAGCGCTATACCGTGCACGACGATCCTCGCCGTCTCGAGCTCGAGCTCACGCTGCACGATCCCGTCACGCTGACGGAGCCGTTCGTCGTGACGAAAACGTGGCTTGCGACGCCGGACGTCGAGCTCGTCCAGGACCGCTGCGGCGATCTGCCGGGCAAGTTCTGATCCTGCCCGGCGCGCTGCGTCAGCGTACGTGCCCGATCATTCGCTGCCGGGCCGCACGAGGCGGAGCTCCACACGCTCGCCCGGAGTGGCGGGAGCGATGCCGAACGCGGGCATCCCCGCGGAAGACGCTCCGGCGCTCGTGATCTCGTAGTCCTCCGGCACCTCGAAGAGCTCTGCGGGCGGCTCGTCGAGGACCACGTTCACGAGCTGGTAGACCGTCTCTCCGAAGCGCGGATCGGACGTGCGCCTCGACATCAGCGCTTCGAGCTCGTCCGAGTACCACGTCTCGGTCACGATTTCGATCGGCCACTCGTTGCCGATTGCACCGGAGGCGATCGTCTGGATCTGCCGCGTGCCGCGCGCGCGCACGCCCTGAAGAACCCGCTCGCCGAGGTCCTCCGTCCGGACCTCCATCGACGGCGACGCGCCGATCCCGAACGCCTGAACCGTCGGCGCGGCCGTGATCAGCGGCGCCGCCGGCTGGAAACCGGTGGCGTCGGCGGGCGCAGCGCCGGTCTGCGGAGGCAGCCGGCGCACGAGCACGTTGCTCGGGGCGATGCCGAATTGCGGGGTCTCGTCGTTCTCCATGACGGCCTCGAAGCGGTACGGCCGCAGCTCTCTTGCAGTGCGCGATTGAGGATCGAGGAACCAGCTGACCTTTGCCGCGGGATCGTCGATCGTCACCATCGTCACGGGCTGCTCGCCCGCGGGCCACGAGCCGAGGCGGGTCAGCGTCTGCTCCTGGCGGGTGCGGCCGGCGGAGTCTCGATAGATGCGCGAAGTATTCGTGCTGACGAGGCGGTTGCCGTCCTGCAGCACCTGTATCGTCTCGGTGATCGATTCGGCGCTGTACGGCTTCCCGGTCACCGCTTCGCCGACGACGCGTCCTTCGCCGGAGACGACGCGGACGAACGTGCTCGTCGCGGGCAGGGCGCCCGGCGCGACCACGAGCATTCTGTCCGGCTCGGAGGCGCCGGCCGGATCGCCGGTCCCCTGTGCCGCGGCGCCGTGCGCGGCGAGAAGCGCAAGGCCGGCCAGCGGGATGATGGGTCGGAACTGCAGCTTCATGTCATTGCTCCTTAAAGTCGACCGCTGCGGTCACGAAGACCTGGTCGGGGTGAATGAATCGAATCGCAGCCGGGATGCCGTCCGGGCCGAGGAGGATGTCCGCCTCGACGCTGGCATCGGGCTCGGCGGCGTACACGACGGGAAAGGACGCAACCGGGATGTGCACCCGAACGACGCTGTACGAGGCGCCGGGCGACACGCCGGGCGAGAACGGGAGCGCGTGAAAGACGGCGGCGCTTCCGGGCCCGTCTTCCGAATCCCCGGCCGGGAGCGACCCCGAGGCCGCGGTGGCCGGCGTTCCGGCCGGTTTGCCTGTGTCGAACGGGCGCAGCGCCGCGACGATCGCGATCGCCGCCGCGGCCGCCGCAATGCCCGCCGCGCCGATGCCGAGCCGCAATTGCCGGCGCGACGTCGTCCGGCGCGCGTGCGCGGCCCGGAACGACTCGAGGAGGCGCTCGTCGTCGAGGAGCGCCTCCTGCGGAACCCGCATCGTTTCCCGCAACGTAGCGAGCCGCCGCGTCAGGTCTTCCTGAGCGCGGAAGTCGGCGTCGACCGCGGGCGAGGCGGAGCGCTCGGCTCGCAGCCGCTCGAGCTCCTCGACGTCCATCGGCTCGCCCCGTGCGGCGCCGATGACGAGCTCTTCGATCGGCTTTCGGGTCATCCGCATACCTCTTTGACGCGCCGCAACGGCGTCTCCTTGTCGTCGATCTCCGCCAGCCGCTCGGCCAGCAGCGCGCGCGCCCGATGCAGGCGGGACCGCACCGTGCCGATCGGGCAGGCGAGGACCGCCGCGCACTCCGCGTACGAAAGCTCGGCGATCTCGCACAGCGCGACCGCCTCGCGGTACTCGATCGGCAGGCGCAGGATCTCGGTGTGGAGCCGCTCGAGCCGCTGCTGCGCGAACACGGTATCCTCTGCCGGGCACGGCGCGGACGGTCCGTCGTCGGCCGTCGCTCCGGTCGTCCACCGGCTCTCGGCCCGCAGGCGGTCGAGCACGACGTGCCGCGCGCAGCCGAGGAGCCACGCGCGCACCGTGCCCTTCGACGAATCGAAGCGCGTCGCGTCCTCGAGCAGGCGCAGAAAGACGTCCTGCACGACGTCCTGCGCGAGCGCCGCCGAGCGAGTCATCGCGAACGCAAAGCGATAGATCTCCCGGCGCCGCCGGCGATAGAGCTCGGCAAACGCCCACTCGTCCCCCGCGAGCAGATCGCGGATCAGCAGCGCGTCCTCGTTCTCGGTGGCGGTCATGCGCTCGGCTTTTGTGATATCCCTGTGTATTCGCGGGACGGACCTCGAAAGTTCCCGGCCGATGGGGCGGCGCCGCGGCCCGGTGGTAGCATAGCCCCCCAGCCGTCTTCAGATTGAGAGCACCGCGATGTCCGGCCCGTCCTTCTATAAGAACGTCGTACCCCTCGACCGCGAGCGCCACCGAAAGCTCAGGCTTCGCACGGACGGCGGCGTCCGATTCGCCGCGGGGACGCACTTCGTGCCGCTTGCCGCCGTCGAGCTTTACGAGGCGGCGAGGGAGTATCCGGTGGTTTTCACCGGAGGCGACGACGCGACCCCCGTCGCCATTCTCGGGCTGCGCGCAGGGGAGAACCTGTATGTCGACGCGAACGGGCGATGGGCCCAAGGCGCCTACGTGCCGGTGTTCGTCCGGCGCTACCCGTTCATTCTTTCCCGCACCGAGCCGGGGTCGACGGATTTTGCGGTCTGCATCGACGAGAGCTTCGACGGCCTGTCGGACACGGAGGGGCTGCCGCTCTTCGACGACGAGGGCAACGAAAGCGAGCTCGTGAACCGGGCCGTCGGCCTGCTGAGGGATGCGCTCACCGAGGGCGAGCGCACGCGCCGGTTCATCGAGCGGCTCAAGGCGC
>Ga0079224_100008773_pt1 | contig 13722 bp, 11 predicted proteins | sample Stecom2015_FD_80414 | JGI IMG/M metagenome (GOLD analysis project Ga0079224, IMG submission 80414) | Agricultural soil microbial communities from Utah to study Nitrogen management - Steer compost 2015 | ecosystem: Environmental > Terrestrial > Soil > Agricultural land | place: USA: Utah... | reverse complement strand
TTCGAGACCGATCCGCTCTACCGCAAGCACCACCACAACAAGCTCACCTTCGGGCTCATGTACGCGTGGAGCGAGCAGTTCGTGCTGCCGCTCAGCCACGACGAGGTGGTGCACCTCAAGGGATCGCTCCTGGGGAAGATGCCGGGGGATGCGTGGCGCAAGCGCGCGAACCTGAGAGCGCTGCTCGCCTGGATGTGGGCGCACCCGGGGAAGAAGCTGCTCTTCATGGGCGGCGAGTTCGGGCAGCCCTCGGAGTGGAACTCGGAGCGCAGCCTGGACTGGCACCTGCTGGAAGATCCCGGCCATGCCGGGATCAGCAGACTGGTTGAGGCGATCAACCATCTCTACCGCAACCACCCTGCCCTTTATGCTCTGGATGGTTCGCCCGAGGGCTTCCAGTGGCTCCAGGTCGACCGGGCCCCGGAGAACGTCCTGGCGTTCCTGCGTCGGGACTCAGAGGGACAGACCCTGGCCTGCATCGCGAACCTCTCCCCGGTGCCACGACAGGATTGGCGGGTGGGACTGCCCGTCGAGGGCGAGTGGACCGAGCTGCTCAACACCGACGCCCAGAAGTACGGAGGCAGCGGGATGGGGAACCGGGGACGCGTCAGCGCGGAGCGGAAGGAATGGGACGGACAGCCGGCGTCTGCGGCGTTCCAGCTCCCGCCCTTGAGCGTGATGTGGTTCCTGGCGCCGGAGGCTGAGGACGCGACAAAGGCCACGGAGGATGCGGCCGACGTCGACGAAGCATGATCGAGCAGGGCGACCCGGTCGGCCGCATCGGCTCACCTCGCCGGACGTGCCGGTCCCCGACCCTCACGGAGGATCCCGATCCAGGTCCCCACGTCGAGCCGGGCGGTCTGCACGAAGAGCTGCAGCCCGCGGTCCACCTGCTCGGCGAGCGCTGCCATCCGCTCCAGCCGCGTGCGCTGGGCCTCGGGAACCGCTGCGTCCTGCCGGGCCATGGAGAGCGCCGCCTCGAGCTGCCGGCGGATGTCGGCGACGAAGCCCGCTTCCCGCTCGGCGATCACCCGCGCCACCATCCGCACCACGTCGGTCGAAGCCAGGTAGCGGTTGGGGCCGGCGCCCTTCCGCGGAACCCGGCTCACCACCCCCCAGTGCTCGAGGTCGCGCAGCAGCATCGACACTGCGCCCTTGGAGAGGGTGAGCTCCTGCTCGATGGACGCGGCAGGCAGCGCCTCTCCGCGCAGGTAGAGCAACGCCCACACCCGGCCCTGGTTGCGCTTGAAGCCCCAGAACTCGATGACGCTGCCAACCGCATCGATGGCCATCGCCTCCCAGGTGCCCGGGGGCGAACCTTCAGCGCCCGGCGCCGAGGGAGACACCGCGGCCATCAGGCACGCGTCCCCAGCAGCTCACGGATTCCGTCGCGGAGCATGTGGGCCCAGCGGATGAGCTCCACCCCCTCGGGCTTCTCGGCGAAGGAACCCAAGGCGTCGATGGCAGCGGCGATCTCGGCGTCCATCATGGCCAGCGCCTCCTCCACCACGCCCAGCGCCAGGATCTCCTCGCCCAGCTGCGCGGTGCGCTCGGGCGACATCGAGGCGAAGGCCCAGGCGTCACGCAGCCGACGACGCAGATCCTGATCCTTGGAGACCGCCAGGATGATGGGCACCGACGGCGAGCGCGCGAGCAGGTCCGCGTACTGCGGTTTTCCCGGGTCGGTCCCGGTGATGTCCCGGATGTCGTCGGCGATCTGAAAGGCCACGCCCAGGTGCCGACCGAAGGCGTCGAAGCGGCGCCCGACCTCCGGACGCCCCGCGCGCTGGGCCGCAGCCACGCCACACCAGCCGAAGAGCGAGCCGGTCTTGCCCTCGTGGATGTAGCGGATCTGCGGCAGGGTCAGCGAGAGATCCTCCCGCGACTCGACCTCCACCACCGCGGCCCGGGTCATCTCCGCGACGAGCTCGATGGCGGCCGGCGTGAGGTGCGGATCCAGCTTGCCGAGCTTACCGAAGGCCGTGGTGAGCAGGAGATCCCCACCCAGCACCGCGACCACGTTGCCCCAGCGGGCGTTCACCGTGGGCTTGGAGCGACGGAACATGCCGCCGTCGACCACGTCGTCGTGCAGGAGGCTCGCGGCGTGGATCATCTCCGCCGCGCAGGCGATGTCGACCAGCCCCTCCCCGGGGGCCTCCACCGCTCCGGCGAAGAGGCGCACCAGCGTGGGCCGCGCGCGCTTTCCTCCGCCCAGGCACAGGTGCCGGGAAGCCTCCCTCAGGATGTCATCGCGATCACCGGCCGCTTTGCGATCGTCCACCAGGCTCGTGGCCAGGGCGGCCTCGACCTGCTCCAGGAATTCGGACATCTCGCTCGCCACGTCCATGCTCGTCGATCGGCTCCTTCTGGCAGCCCCTATAGTTCAAGCCGCCTTGAACTCCAACCGAAGCTGACACGGTCGCTGCAGACCGCTGCTGATGGGAGCGCTCAGAAGGTCCGTTCCTCGTGACAGGTTCCTTTACAAGATCACGGGAAAAAACTTTGCCGACGTAAGCAACCCTGCGGCCGAGCGGACGAAAACATCTTATAGTCGCGCCAGTCGTCGCTCATCCATCTCGATCCTCTGCTCGTCGTTCCAGGGTGGCCCTCTTCATGACGCCTCTTCACAAGCTCCCGAGCCGCGCTTCGCTTCCCACCCAGGGAACCCAGAAGACCGATCGTCCGGCGACGAAGAGCGGGACCCCACCGGCCGCCGCCACGGTCCGTCCCCCTTCCACGGATCGCTCCGAGTACACCGATCGCCCCGGCCTCAATGGCAACGAGGTGAGCCAGCGCTCCATCATCGTCCAGATGGGAGAGCGCCTGCGCGATCTGGCCGAGCGCACGCGGGTGGCCAAGCGCGCCGACAGCAGCTTCCCCGAGGTGTCCGGCAGCAGGGACGCGGCCCAAAGCCAGAGCGCCACCACGGTGCGTGGCTCGGCGACCCCCGAGCTTCCCATCGCCGATCACCAGGCGGCGACGTCCACCCTCACCCTCGACGGGAACGTGAAGCTCGAGGAGCTGAAGCTCAAGCTCGACGTCGCGCACACCTTCCCCCGCGATCTGGTGGTGACCCTCACCAGCCCCGACGGCACCGAGCACACCGTGGTCAACCGCGATGGAACCCACCGCGGCGGGATCACCGAGAGCTTCGATCTGAGCGAGGCGTTCAAGGGCACCGAGGCCCGCGGCGAGTGGACGTTGACCGTCCGCGACGAGGCCACGCGGGACACCGGGACCCTGCGCGGCTGGACCCTGGAGGGCAGCGGCAAGGCGCCCGAGGTCGACGCGCCCAAGCCCTTCCCTACCCTCGAAGGTCCGCCGGTGGTGGTGGTGGTCGACGGTGGCATCGACACCGCCCACCTCGATCTCAAGGACAGCCTGTGGGTCAACGCCAAGGAGATCCCCAACGACGGGATCGACAACGACGGCAACGGCTACGTCGACGACGTGCACGGCATCAACGTGCACAAGAGCAACGGCGACCTCCACAAGGCTGACGGCGTGGACCACGGCACCCACGTGGCGGGGATCGTCGCCGCCGCCGACAACAACAAGGGCAACACCGGCGTCGCCGCGGGCAAGGCCCTGGTGATGGGCGTCGGCGGCATCTACGACGCGGATGACTCCCTGGTCGCCTTCGAGAAGGCCGTCGAGTACGTCGTCGATCAGAAGGTGAACCACGGCGTGAACGTCCGGGTGCTCAACGCCTCCTTCGGTGAGGACGTGCACGACGCCACCAAGCTGCGCCGCTGGGATGAGGCCGTCGCCAAGCTTCGCGAGGTGGACGTGCTGGTGGTCGCCGCCACCGACAACGGCAACGGCAGCAACATGGACTTCGTCCCCGGCGATCGTCCGGCCAACGCCAACCTCGACAACGTGCTCGTGGTGGCCTCGATGGACGCCAAGCTCGAGAAGCTCGCGAGGTTCTCCTCCTACGGGCCGGAGTCGGTGGATCTCGCCGCGCCCGGACAGGACATCCTGAGCACCACCGTCAACAACCGCTGGAAGAAGGACAGCGGGACCTCCTACGCCACGCCCCACGTCGCCGCGACCGCCGCGCTCATGTTCGAGGCCCACCCCGGCCTGACCGCCATCGAGGCCCGCAGGATCATCCTGGAGACCGTGCAGAAGGTCGACACGCTCGAGGGCAAGGTGGTGACCGGCGGCATGCTGGACATCGAGCGGGCCGTCGAAGCCGCCCGCGCCCTGGGTGAGCGCGCCCGCGCAGAGGCCGGTGGAGACGAGGCCCGTCCGGCCGTGGCCTGGGGCTGAATTGCTGCCGGGACACCGGCATCCCGATGACGTGGAAAGGCGGCGCCGGAGAACGACCGGTGCCGCCTTTCGTGCATCTGCGCCCCGGCCCTCCGATCTCCCAGATCCTCCTGCGTGGTTGTGCGTTGATGAAGATGGCCCGGCGGTGCACGTTCGAACGCGCCGCCGCAGCTTCCAGCACCCACCGGGCCCTCAGGACGCGGCCCGAGAAGGAACACTGATGATGACCTCGCACCAGGACCGACAGCCGCCCACTTCTCCGGTTGCCATCACGACAGAATCAGGGAAAGTCCGACCTCCTCCGCCTTCCAAGGAGTCGCCCGTGAGCTCCAAGCACTTCCTCTTCGCCCTCTGCCTGCTCTCCTTCACCGCCTGCGCCGCCTCTGCGCAGAGCCGTCCGGACGGCCTCTCCATGACCGATCTCCAGATCGCCAACTCCATCCACGTCAGTGGCACCGGTGAGGCGCGCGCCCCCTCGGATGAAGCGACCTTCTACGTCGCCGTGGAAACCGAGGGCGAAACCGCCAAGGACGCGGGCGAGGCCAACGCCAAGCGCATGAACGTGCTGCGCTCCGCCCTGCTCAACGCGGGCCTCACCGACGGCGAGATGAAGACCGGCAGCTACAACGTGTACCCGGTCTACGGGAAGCAGGACGGCCCCGAGCCCCGCAAGCCCACCATCATGGGCTACCGCGCGACCAACCAGCTCTCGGTGAAGACCTTGAAGCTGGACCAGCTCGGCAGCTTCATCGACCAGGCGCTGGTGGCCGGCGCCAACCGGGTGGAGAACGTGCAGTTCGGCCTCTCCAACCCCGAGGCCGCCCAGGCCGAAGCCCTGCAGGACGCGGTGAAGCGCGCCCGGGCCTCCGCCGAGGTCATCGCCAGGTCCCTGGGCGTGAAGCTGGGAGACATCATCGAGGCGAGCACCGTCACCGATCCGGTCCGCCCCATGGTGATGGCCTTCGCCCGCTCCGAGTCGATGGCCTCCACCCCCATCGATCCCGGCGAGCAGACGGTCACCGCGCAGGTGCAGCTGCGCTTCGCCATCGGTCGATGAGCGCCGCGACCGCTGGTTGAAGGCGGCGCCCTTCCCCCACGGGCTCCCGGCATGTTCCGGGAGCCCCTCGTCCCCGGACCGGCCGCCCTGCGCACCCGCGGGCGCGGGCGCGGCGCACCAAAGACAAAGCCCCCGGAACCACGTGGATTCCGGGGGCTTCGTTGGTCGGGGTGACAGGATTTGAACCTGCGACCACTTGCACCCCAAGCAAGTGCGCTACCAGGCTGCGCTACACCCCGTACTGCAGGCACTGCGTGTTGGGGGCCGGTAATTAGCCGCCGGACGCGCAAGCGTCAAGGACCATCTGGCGGTCCCCCGGCTCAAAAGCATGGCGTCAGGAGCCGGCGTCTTCCGAAGCCTCGAGGTCGGGATCCACGCCCTCGTTGGACACCCCGTTGAGGGCGTTCTTGAGGACCTGGCTGGGGCGGAAGGTGAGGACCCGTCGGGCGGAGATTTCGATCTCCTTGCCGGTCTGCGGGTTGCGCCCCACGCGGGCCTTCTTCTCGCGCACCTGGAAGTTCCCGAAGCCCGAGATCTTCACCTTGTCGCCCCGCTCGAGGGTCTCCTTGAGCGTGTCGAACACGAGCTCCACGATCTCCGCGGACTCCTTCTTGGAGAAGCCCACCGTCTCGTAGACCCCCTCGATGATGTCGGCCTTGGTCATGCGGTCTTGCGCTCAGAAGTCAGGTTGAGGCCGGAGTCCTCACTGAACCCCGGCCCGCGGAGCTTCGCAATCTGCCCCGCAGGGTGTCAACCCTGCGACTTCATTCGAGAATTTCTTCAAGCGCGCAGACTCGCCCCCAGCCGCTCGTGCACCCGCTCGACGATCCGCTGGTGGGCCTCGGTCACCTCGGCGTCCTGGAGGGTGCGCTCGGGCGAGCGGTAGCGGATGGCGAAGGCCAGGCTCCGGTGCCCTTCGGGGATGTTCTGGCCGGTGTAGACGTCGAAGAGCGCGGCGTCCTCCACCAGGGCGCCCCCCTCCTCCAGGATGAGCTGCCGCACCGCCTCCATGGCGTGTTCCCGGGGCACCACCACCGAGAGATCGCGCAGGACCGCCGGGAAGCGCGGTAGCGCCTGCGCGAGGGGCACCAGGGTCGCCCGGGCGAGCAGCCGCGCGAGATCCAGGTCGAAGACGAAGACCGCTTCGGGAACGTCCGCCGCCCGGGCCACCCGCGGGTGCAGCTGGCCCACCGTTCCCAGCAGCTGTCCTTCGGCGTCGTGGATGGCCGCCGCCGCGCCGGGGTGCAGGGAGGGCACGTCCCGGATCGCCGTGAAGCGGGCCCCGTGGATGTGCAGGGCGCTGAGCACCCCCTCCACCGCCCCCTTGGCGTCGTAGAAGTCGACCGTCCCCGACCCCTCGCTCCAGCTGCGTCCGGCGCGCAGGCCGTAGAGCAGCCCGCCCAGCCGGTTCACCTCCCGGGCCGCGGGGCGCTGCCCCTGTCCGCCCTGGGGATCGCGGTGGTAGGTCCGGCCGATTTCGTAGATCCGCAGCCGCTCCACCTGGTGGCGCACGCTGAGGGACAGGTTCTCCAACAGCCCCGGCAGCAGCGAGGTGCGCATCACCCCCTGCTCCGCGGAGAGGGGGTTGAGCAGGGTCACGACGTCCCCGGTCTCGCCCACGTTGCGCAGCGCCTGCTCGGAGGTGAAGGCGTAGTTGATGACCTCGTCGTGCCCCAGGCCGGAGAGGGCGGCGCGCAGCCGCGCGGTTCCCACCGCCGCCGGATCCGGAGGCGCCAGGGCGCTGCCCCCGCGCGGCAGCACCGAGGGAATGGTGGCGTAGCCGCGGATGCGGGCCACCTCCTCCACCAGGTCCACCTCACCGGTCACGTCCGGGCGGTGGCTGGGGACACGCCACCGCGTGGCCCCGTCCTGCTCCCCCTGCGCCGAGAAGCCCAGCGCGGTGAGGATGCGCCGCACCTCCTCCGCGGGGACCTCCACGCCCAGCAGGCGGGAGACGCTGCCCTCGCGGAGCATCACCTCCCGCGGCGGGTGGGGCACGGCCACCTCATCGATGCGACCCCGGGCGATCGTCCCGCCCGCGAGCTCGGCGATGAGTCGCGCTGCCCGGTCGAGCGCCACCGGGATGATCTCCGGGTCGGCGCCCCGCTCGAAGCGGTGGCTGGCCTCGCTGTGCAATGCGTGGCGGCGGGCCGTGCGCCGCACGCCCTCGGGTGCGAACCACGCGCTCTCGAGCACGATGCGCGTCGTCGCCTCCCCCACCTCGCTCTCCGCTCCGCCCATCACGCCCGCCAGCGCCTGCGCGCGTGCGGCATCGGCGATGACCAGATCCCCCGCCTCGAGCTTGCGCTCCTTGCCATCCAGGGTCTTCAGCGTCTCGCCCGCGGCGGCGGTGCGCACCACCAGGGTCTTCTCCGCCAGCCGATCCAGATCGAAGGCGTGCAGCGGATGTCCCAGCTCCAGCAACACGAAGTTGGTGACGTCCACGATGTTGTTGATGCTGCGCACCCCACAGGCCTCGAGCCGACGGCTGAGCCACGCCGGGCTGGGGCCGACCTTCACGCCCTCGATCACCCGGGCGGCGTAGCGCGCGCAGCGATCCCCCGCCTCGATGCGGACGGTGAGCGCATCGGCGATGGCAGCTTCACCCTCCTCGCAGGACGTCGGGGGCAGCGTGAGCCTGGTCCCGGTGAGCACCGCCAGATCCCGCGCCACGCCCACGTGGCTCAGCGCATCCGGACGGTTCGGCGTCACGTTGAGGGTCAGCACGCTGTCGTCGAGTCCCAGGGCCTCCACGATGGGCACCCCCGGCTTCAGCGAGGAATCGAGAATCAGCAGGCCATCCTCGCCCTCGGGCAGCCCCAGCTCCTTGGCCGAGCACAGCATCCCGAAGCTGTCGACGCCGCGCAGGGCCGCGCGACCGATCTTCATCCCGCCGGGCAGCTCGCTGCCGACGGTGGCCAGGGGCACCTTGTCCCCCACCTTGAAGTTCTTCGCGCCGCACACCACCTGCAGCAGCGCGCTGGCCCCGATGTCGACCTGGGTGACCTGGAGGCGCTCGGCGTCCGGATGCGGCACCGCCTCCTTCACCTCGGCGACCAGGACCCCGTCGAGTCCCTCACCCAGGTGGCGGATTCCCTCCACCTCCAGCCCGCCGTCCGTCAGGCGCGCTGCGGTCTGCTCCACGCCCTCCACCGGGACGTAGTCCTTCAGCCACTCGAGAGAGATCTCCATGTCAGAACTGCTCCAGGAAGCGCGCGTCGTTCTCGAACATCATTCTCAGATCGCCGATCTGGTGACGCAGCATGGTGAGCCGCTCGATGCCCAGACCGAAGGCGAAGCCGGTGACCGCCTGGGGATCCTGACCGCTGGCGGCGAAGACGTTGGGATGCACCATCCCGCATCCCAGCACCTCCAGCCATCCGGTCTGCTTGCACACCCGGCAGCCCTTGCCGGAGCAGGCCGCGCAGCTGATGTCGACCTCGGCCGAGGGCTCGGTGAAGGGGAAGAACGAGGGGCGGAAGCGGGTGCGGGTGTCGCTGCCGAAGAAGGCCTTCACGAAGGCGTCCAGCGTCCCCTTCAGCTCGGCGAAGGAGACGTCGGTGTCGACCAGAAGCCCTTCGATCTGGTGGAACATCGGGGTGTGGGTCAGGTCCGAGTCCCGGCGGTACACCCTCCCCGGAGCGATGATCCGGATGGGGGGCTTCGCGTTGAGCATGGTGCGCACCTGCACCGGCGAGGTGTGCGTGCGCAGCAGCACCGCGCTGTCGGCCGGCTTCGCGTGCCCCAGCGACTCCGGCGCCACGTAGAAGGTGTCCTGCATGTCCCGCGCGGGATGATCCGGCGGCAGGTTCAGGGCCTCGAAGTTGAAGAAGTCCAGCTCGAGCTCCGGGCCTTCGGCAACGTCGAAGCCCAGGCGCGCGAAGCAGGCCACCACGTCCTCGAGCGTCTGGCTCACCGGGTGGCGGCGACCCGGGCGCACGAAGCGGCCGGGCAGCGTCACGTCCAATCCCGGCCCCTGCAGGCGGGCCTCGAGCGCGGCCTCCTCGGCGCGGGTGGCCGCTTCGGTCAGCAGCCCTTCGAGCTCATCCTTGATCCGGTTGGCGATCTGCCCCACCGCCCGCCGCTCGTCGGGGCTGAGCTTCCCCATCCCCTTGAGGATGGTCGAGAGTTCGCCCTTCTTCCCCAGGTACCGGACGCGAAGCTGTTCGACAGCGTCGGGCTGGGTGGCCCCGGTGATCTCCGCGCGGGCGCCCTGCGCCAACGCCTCCAACCGCTCCTGCATGCTCGCCTCGGACTTCCAAACGCGAAAGAGGTCGATAGACAGAAGGGGCCACCTTCACGAGAAAGGCGGCCCCTTCGAAGACTGCAAGCTCGTTGCCTGATGCGACGTGCTGTGACTCAGGCCTTGGCCAGGGCCACCACGGCCTCGAACCCCTTGGGGTCGGCCACGGCGAGGTCGGCCAGCACCTTGCGGTCGATGGCGACGTTGGCCTTGTTCAGGCCGGCGATGAGCTTGGAGTAGCTCAGGCCCAGCTGACGGGCGGCCGCGTTGATGCGGACGATCCAGAGGGCGCGGAACTCGCGCTTGCGGACCGCACGGTCACGGGTCGCGTAGTCCAACGCCCGCTCAACGGACTCATTGGCACGCTTGTAGGTGTTCTTGCGGCGGCCACGGAAGCCCTTGGCCAGCTTGAGAACGCGATTTCGACGACGACGGGCCTTGAAACCCTTCTTGACGCGCATGATTCAGATTCCTTGGTGAAACGGGCTTCTCAGCCGCCGTAGGGGAAGAGTTCCTTGATGACCTTCTTCGCGTCCATGTCCGCGAGGTGGGCCGTGCCGCGGTGGCGACGATCCTGCTCTGCCGACTTGGCGTGCGTGAAGAGGTGCTTGCCGTACGCCTTGGCGAACTTCACCTTCCCCGACTTCTTCACCTGGAAGCGCTTCTTCGCGGCGCTCCGCGTCTTCAACTTCGGCATGTTGGTGTCCTTGCTGTGTCTGGGGTGCCGCCGTTGAGAGGCCGCTGATCTGCGGCCCCCGGTGACACCTCGTTCATCCCCGCCAGGGACTGCCGTTCCCCTGGTCGGTGGAATCGTTCTGAGGGGCCGGCCTCATAGTCCAGCGCCGGCCGTCTGGCAATGGGGTCAGCCCGCCCGGTTGGGCGTGGCCGGGGCGTCCCGCTTGGGCTCCTCGACCTGGGGCTTGGTCTCCACCTGCGGCTGCGCAGCCGGCCGGTCCTGGGAGGCGGCGGGCGCCTTGTCCTCGGCCTTGGAGCCCTCGCCGCCCTTGGCCCCCTCACCGGAGATGGGCTGGCGGACGGTGGCGGCCGCATGGGCCTTGGCCGCGTCGCGGGCGCGCTGGGCGACCTTGGGGTTGGGCGCCAGGATCATGAACATCTGGCGACCTTCCATGCGGGGCGTCTGCTCCACCACGCCGACGTCCTTCACGTCGTTGCGCACGTCCTCGAGGATGCGCTGGCCGATCTCCTTGTGGGTGATCTCACGGCCACGGAACATGATCGTGACGCGCGCCTTGTTGCCCTCCTCGAGGAAGCGCCGGACGTTGCGGACCTTGAAATCGTAGTCGTGATCCTCGGTCTTGGGGCGGAGCTTCACCTCCTTGAGCTGGATCACCACCTGGCGCTTCTTGGCCTCGTTGGCGCGCTTCTTCTCCTCATACTTGAACTTGCCGTAGTCCATGATCTTGCAGACCGGCGGCTTGGCCATGGGGTTGACCTCAACGAGGTCGAGACCTTCGGCCTGAGCGCGCTCCAGCGCCTGCTCGATGGGCAGCACGCCGAGCTGTTCGGCGTTCGGCCCCACCACGCGTACCTCACGTGCACGGATGCGACGGTTCGTTCTTTGATCGCGAGCGATGAGAGACCTCTCCTGAAACCTGGGGTTTGAGCGCCCCCACGAAAGAGGCGCAACATACTTGCGGGTGACGTCCAGTCAAGCGGTCCGTCGGTCCCGCCAAAGCTGATTTTCTACTTCCTTGCTTCCCGAAACGCACCGTTTTCATGGGAAGGCTTCGGCGCCGGAACGCAAAGCTCCGGCTGGGGGACCGGCCTCACCGCGGCGGGGTCCCCTCCTCGGTGAGCAGCGCCTCGAAATCGGAGAGCGCCATGCTCCCCAGATCCTTGCCCCCATAACGGCGCGGGGCAACCGCGCCACCCTCGACCTCACGGTCCCCGATCACCAGGGTGAAGGGGATCTTGGAGACCTGAGCGTCGCGGATGCGGGCGTTGAGGGACATGTTGCGCTCGTCCACCTCCGCCCGGAAGCCCTTCTCGCGGAGCGAGGCCTCGACCTTCCGCGCGTACTCCAGGTGGCGGTCGGCGACGGTGACGATCACCGCCTGGGTCGGCGCCAGCCAGGCGGGGAAGGCCCCGGCGAAGTGCTCGATGAGAATGGCGATGAAGCGCTCGAAGGAGCCGAAGATCGCCCGGTGCAGCACCACCGGCCGGTGCTGGGCGTTGTCCTCACCGATGTAGGTGAGATCGAAGCGCTGCGGCGCGAGGTAGTCGAGCTGGATGGTCCCCAGCTGCCACTTGCGGTTGAGGCTGTCGCTCACGTCGAAGTCGATCTTCGGACCGTAGAAGGCGCCCTCCCCCTCCTTCACCTCGTACTTCAGGCCCTGCCCGTCGAGGGCCGTGCGCAGCTGGGCCTCGGCGCGATCCCAGGTGGCATCGTCGCCCAGGCGGACCTCGGGGCGGGTGGAGAACTTGGCCTCGAAGGACAGCCCCAGGCCGCCGTACACGCGGGTGAGGAGCTTCACGAAGGCGGTGATCTCCTCGCCGATCTGGTCCTCGCGGCAGTAGATGTGCCCGTCGTCCTGGGAGAACTGACGCACGCGCGTGAGCCCGGAGAGCGCACCGGTGGCCTCGTTGCGGTGGAGGGGATCCTGTGAGGCCAGCCGCAGGGGCAGGTCGCGGTAGCTGTGCCGCTTGAACCCGTAGAGCAGGTGGTGGCTCGGGCAGTTCATGGGCTTGAGCGAGTAGTCGTGCTCACCGGTCTCGTTGTCGAGCACCATGAACATGTTCTCGCGGTACTTGCCCCAGTGCCCCGAGGTCTCCCACAGCTCCTTGTTGAAGAGCAGCGGCGTGGAGATCTCCTCGTACCCGCCCTCGTCGGTCATGCGGCGCATCCAGTCGGAGAGGATGCGGTAGACGCGGTAGCCCTTGGGCAGCCAGAAGGCCGCGCCCGGCGCCGAGGTGTGGAACTGGAAGAGCTCGAGCTCGCGGCCGAGCTTGCGGTGATCCCGCTTCTTGGCCTCCTCCTGCTGCGTGAGCCAGGCATTGAGCGCCTTCTTGTCGAAGAAGGCCGTGCCGTAGATCCGCTGCAGCATGGGGTTGCGGTGATCGCCGCGCCAGTACGCGCCCGAGCTCGACAGCAGCTTGATGACGCCGATCTTCCCGGTGCTGGGGCTGTGGGGCCCCAGGCAGAAGTCGACCCAGTCCCCGTGCCGGTAGAGGGTCAGCGTCTCGGCGCCCCGGGCGGCGATGTCCTGGATGATCTCGACCTTGAAGGTCTCGCCCATCTCCCTGAACGTCTCGAGGGCCTCGTCCATGGAGACCTCTTCGCGGACGAAGGGCAGATCGCGGGCGATCTCCTCGTTGGCCGCGGCCTCGATCTTCTCGAGGTCCTCGGGGGTGAAGGGCGTCTCCTTGTAGAAGTCGTAGTAGAAGCCGTCCTCGATCGCCGGGCCGATGGTGACCTGGGTCCCGGGGAAGAGGCGCTGCACCACGCTGGCCACCACGTGGGCGGCGTCGTGACGGATGAGCTCGAGCGCCTCGGGGCTCTTGGTGGTGAAGATCTGGAGCGAGGCGTCCTTTTCCAGCGGCCGGGACAGATCCCGCTCCTCGCCGTCCACCTTGGCAAAGAGCGCCGCCTTGGCCAGGCCCGGGCCGATCTGCTCGCGGACGAAGTCGGCGATGGTGATCCCCGCCTCGGTCTGCTTCTGGCTTCCGTCGGGCAGCGTCACGGTGATCTGCTGGGACATCCTCGCCTCTCCACCGGCCGGCTGGCTTCGCGTCCGGCCCTGAAAAACACAACGGGCGGCAGGCGTCCCGAGTAGGAAGCCGCGCCGCCCGCCGCCACTGCTGATGAAGTTGTGGGTCCTAGTGGTTTCGAACCACTGACCCCCACCGTGTCAAGGTGGTGCTCTACCACTGAGCTAAGGACCCGGGGACTGCTTGGAACCGCTTGAAGCGGCGCGAGCGAATAACAAGCCCGGACGGCTGCTGTCAACGTCTTCCTTGCTCCGCGAGCGTGCGCGCCTGGGAGAGGACCGCGTCGAACATGTCCGGGGTGAGCCGCCCGGTCTGGGTGTTCTGCTGGCTCACGTGGTAGCAGCCGAGCAACCAGGGACCCTGCGCCGGCTGGAACACCGCGCCGTGCCCGAAGACCGGGCGGGGCCTGGGAACCTCG
>Ga0079224_100008772_pt1 | contig 13723 bp, 7 predicted proteins | sample Stecom2015_FD_80414 | JGI IMG/M metagenome (GOLD analysis project Ga0079224, IMG submission 80414) | Agricultural soil microbial communities from Utah to study Nitrogen management - Steer compost 2015 | ecosystem: Environmental > Terrestrial > Soil > Agricultural land | place: USA: Utah... | reverse complement strand
GACCAGATCAAGATAATCTTGCGATCCACGCTTGTATTCGACCATCTTCACACCGTTCAAATAGTGTGTTACCGTATTGTCTTCCGAGACAACTACTCGACCACGGTTCCATTCGCCTATTGGGCGGCGCGCACGCCGGTCTTTATTGGATGTGATCAGATCATACAAAGAAGCTAATGTACGGTTTCCGTCGCGGCCCATCTTCGCATCAGGATGCTTTTCATCGTCTAAAACCTGATATTCCAATCCGATGGCAGAGCCTTTTGTTTTTTCTTTGAGGGTTACGAAATACTTTACACCGCTATTCGCTCCCGGAGTCATCTTGAATTCAAAAGAAAGATCAAAAACAGCAAATTGATCACGTGTGATGATGTCTCCTCCATTGGTGGATTCTCCTCCGTCCGACTTTAATACGGTGATCTCTCCATTCCCGACTTTCCATCCCTTTTCTGGAAAAGAATCGCCACGTACACTTCTCCATTGGTCAGCTGTATTGCCGTCGAAAAGCAACTCCACGCCAGATTTCTTCTCGGCATCGCTCAAATCATTGGGCTTAAGATTCACGACAAATACATCATCTGGAAAATCCGTAGGTTTTAGGTTTTCCGTTTGTATGCGAATATTTTTAAAATGTACTTTCTTGCCGTGTAAATCGTCCGAAATACTATGTACCTGTAAACCAATAAAACCTTTCCTGTCGATGGTGTCGATTACATACGAGACCGGAACACCATTTACCCATGTACGTAGTTCATCGCCGATAGCTTCAATACGATAATGATTGAATTCATCATGTTTATAGGCAGATCTAGCGGCTTCATTAAGGTCCAGCGGGTAAAGCCATCCGCGACGGGCTTCGTCATAGATCCCTCCAGACCAAGCTCTCGGGGTAGGATCGATTTCTACCTGCCGCCCATATACGCGACCCTTGCCCTTATTGGCATCTGGGTCATAATGACTGCGCGTTTGGATGCCAGAATTCGTCCGGTCTCCCTCCAGTTTCACATCAACTTCTAAAATAAAGTCGCCGTATTCTTCTTCTGTCACCAAGAACGAATTTGGTGTTCCTTTCGTCATGGTTCCGACGATCGCGCCATCCTCGACCGTATAGGGAGCTTTTCCGCCTACAGGTTTCCACCCCTGCAATGTTTTGCCATCAAAGAGATCTTTCCATTTTCCTTTACCTTGTTGTGCTTCCACCTGTATAGGCTGGTAAGCTATCATTCCTGCAACCGCAGCAATTAAAAATTTTGATACTGTGTTCATCTTCATTTTATTTTAAACGCCCTAAACTTTCGGCAATTTATATCCATTCTGGTATTTTGCTAATAAATAACTGTTGGCCTTTTTGTCCGTAAACTTATGTTTCGTCTTATCCCAATATAGTTTCTCACCTGTCCGATAGGCAATATTCCCCATCTGACAAAAATTGGCGATATGCGCCCCAACGTGGATAGGTGCATGCAACAGGTTACGATCTTTTTTTCCGATCGCCTGCACAAAATTCTGCATATGGACGTCCAGCCCATTGTCTTTCGGTTTTTGAAGAGAAACCGCTTCCATTTTCCCTTTTTCCGGAATGACCTCCCAGCCATCTCTATTCAACACCAAGGTACCATTGTTACCAATGAAAGCAACACCATGATTTCTTCCGTATGGCCCCAGCCCTAATCCTAAAGCGTGTTCCCATTGTATACTGAAGTCTTCAAATTCATAGACCGCATTCATGGTATCCGGTGTTTCCGCAGCACCATTTGGATCTGCATATTTACCACCAGAAGCCATAACAGATATCGGATCGGAAACTTTCATGCCCAGTAGCGCATAATCCAGCATATGCACACCCCAATCGGTCATGAGTCCACCGGCATAATCCCAAAACCAACGGAACTCAAAATGGAAACGATTTGGATTGAAAGGTCTCCGAGGTGCTGGACCTAACCACCGATCATAATGTACACCTGCAGGAACCGGTGCATCCGGCTTTTTTTCAATAGTTTTTTTCCAATCCACATAGGACCATGCCTTTACCGTTCTTACCTTTCCTAATTTCCCCGAATGAACGAAATCAATAGCATCCCGAAAATGTTGTTGACTTCGTTGCCATTGCCCAACCTGCACGATACTGGAACTGTTATCAACGGCCTTGACCATCAAATCACATTCTTGTACGGAATTACCAATTGGTTTTTCCAGGTAAACATGTTTTCCCGATTTGACGGCATCTATGAGCTGTAGACAATGCCAGTGATCCGGCGTGGCGATAATGACCACATCGACTAAGTCTTCCGCCAACATATCTTGGTGGGAAACAAATGTTTTGACTTTTATACCTCGCTTGGCTAGTTCAGCGGAACGTTTTTCCAACACATTCTCATCTACATCACATAGGGCGGTACATCGCACATTCGCATTCTTCAATATCGCATTTAAATTTGCCCATCCCATTCCGTGCGCGCCAATCAAGCCCACCCTAAGGGGTGCTTGACCAGCAAGAGCTTCAGAAAAAGGCATAAAAGCAGATGCAGCAAAAATCGATGAAATCTTTATAAAATCTTTTCTGTTCATTGCGTACTTTATTTTTTCCGATTTCAAGAAATTCAATCTTATTCTTTCGGGCTTACAATTAAGTCAAATGTAAAGAATATCGAACGTAGTTTCTGCACGCGTAATATTTAATTTACGAAAACGTTGTAATTTTAAAGGGGTTTAATCTGCTTTAACCGTGGGTCCGTTAACCTTTAATTCTCCATTTTCTGTTAGCTGCAACTCATCTAAAAATACCAAGCGATCGTCGCCGGTTTTACTCGTTCTGCCGTGGTATACACACCACATTTTTCCGTCCCGGTCTTCCAACACACTATTGTGCCCAGTACCCGATACGATACCGCCACTTTCTGTATTCTTTTGTAAAATAGGATTTGTTTCCGATTTCTGGAAAGGCCCTAGCGGACTAGTTGATGTGGCGTATCCGACGGCATAGTGCTTTCCACCGAAGAAATTTGCAGAATACATCATGTAGTATGTGTCTTTATGCTTCATCAGATAGGATCCTTCCGTCCATCTGCGGTTTACTTCACCAGAAGTTACCGATCGGCTTTCCCATTCGGCTTGCTGATCATCCATCGAAACGGGAGGTCTGAGCAAGAGCACCGGCTCACCTATGACAGAAGAGAAATCAGCCGCTAGCTCTACACCGTATATCCAGCTTTCTTCTATTTCATCAAACATCTTTTTTTCCCGGGCCCAATCAGCAATTTCGGACTCTACAGCGTGTTTGTAGCAGCATCTAGAATAATATAAATACAACTTACCGTCCTCGGCGAAATAAACATTGGCATCTATAATGGGATAGCCCGGATCAAAAAGAGGTTCTCCCGTCATATCTTCAAATGGGCCGGTAGGACTGTCCGAAACCGCCACGCCAATTTTATAATTTTCCAATTCGTCGTTCGGATTGTTCTTCCAATGCGCACTATAGAACATATAGTACTTCCCGTTTCGCTTGTAAACCTCAGGCGCCCAAAAATCTTTGGTACCCCAAGCCTTTTCTTGATCAGATGAGTATACCTGCCCACGCTTCTCCCAAGTTTTCAAATCCTTAGATGAGTAAGCCATGAAACCATTTTTAACACCACCGGTTCCATACATATAGTACATATCTGATTCATCATCATAAACAATAAATGGATCACCAAATGCTACATCTAATGGATTATTCGACTCGTATACTACTGCTTTATTATCTTGGCTTTCAAGATTTTCTTGACTTTGCGTACGATTGCTATTACACGACAACATAGTAAACAGCAATCCAATTAGGATAAAAAATAGTTTATTCATGATTTTCTATTGTTTAAAATAAGGTTTACTTTGAGCAACAACACTGGGTGTATCCCCCTTTATAACGGGCCAATCGTCTGTCCAATCTATCTTATCAAGGAACAGCATCCTTCTACTGGCGCCGCCGGAAACTTTACCCCGTGTTATATCAATTCCATGGTATAAAATCCAATCCTGATCGGCATCATCTGTCAAGATGCGGGAGCCATGTCCCACGCCCACAAATTTGTCATTGGCTTTTAGGACGAGCGTACCGTTCCCCCTTTCACGTAGATCACGCCCCTCCTTATCCAGATACGGGCCTTTCAGATTTTTAGATCTTCCCACCACCATATGGTAGCTACTTCTCACCCCCTCGCAACACGACCCTCTGGAGCCGATAAAATAGTAGTAATCATTACGTTTATGGATAATCACAGCCTCCAAATCGCCTGCTGCAATCTTAAACTTCTCATTCGCGTTGGTAATTTGGATGCCGTTGTCGTGCAACGGCACGCCATAGGTACCTTGTTTTGGTCCATTGTTAAAACTTCCCCAGAACAGGTACTTTTCACCATCTTCCTGCCATAGGAACGGATCGATTGAATTAGGCACATCAATCGATTTACTATCAAAAATTTTTCCGTGATCTTTAAAAGGACCTTCTGGCTTATCTGCCGTTGCTACCCCTATTCCCGGATTGGGATCGTCCCAGATCGAGTAAGCGTAATACAAAAAGTATTTACCATTGTCATATACCGCCTCTGGTGCCCATATGCCGCCGCTCTTTTTCCAGTTCGGCATAGATTCAAATGCTTCACCTACAACTTCCCAATTCGCTAGGTCTTGTGACTTCAGTACAGGGACCAACCTGCTTCCTTCCCCGTCTCCCCAGTCATCTTGGGTACCGTATGCATAGAAGCTTCCTGAAACGGGATCTCGAAGCACTGTGGGATCGGCTAATATGGGTTCAAAAACAGGATTGGTAAATTGATTTCTAACGTCCGGATCTTTTTGGCGATAGCCTTGTCCCTGACCGCCTGTACTGCTTGCACAAGCAAGAAATAGGCAAGATGAAATAACCGACAAAAAAGGCGCGATAAGTTTTTTACTTTTTATCTTCATTCGTATGTATACTCTATTTAATAACGATCAAGGTTAAGCTTAAATAATACGTTTATAACTGCACGTTGCGTGCAGCGTTAAGGTTTATATAAAAATATATAAAAGCCAAAAAACAAAAATGCGGAACGCTTCTCATTAAAAGTAACCATTTTAAATCAAAAAGAAATCATTTTGTATCATCACATATCCCTATCCTGTAAAAAAAATTTTATGATTGAGACAAAACAACAATTTATTGATACAATCAAGCAATTTCTATCGTTGAATATTACCAAACTTTGTCTGTTAAGTTTCTGTTAAGGAACCATTATAAACATGTTTTAACGATGTAACTAATATAAGTCTTATGTTAATTCCCTATAAAACCAATCGCCATTTTTCACTGGCGAAAACGAAATGGATATCGGCCAGTTGCTTGTTTTGTTTGATCGCGGTCGGCAATCCGAATGCTGCATCGGCGACACGGTCAACCATAACAGCAAGAAACCTGGACGTGCAAAACAAGGAGATCCGAGGAAGAATAACCGATTTAGAGGGTACACCTTTAGCAGGTGCAACCATCACGGTTAAAGGAACTTCTCTCAGCGTGGCTTCTGATGAACAAGGTCAATACACCTTATCTGTTCCTAGCACCGCACAAACGTTGGTTGTAACACTGATAGGCTACGAAACACAGGAGCTGCAAATTGGATCACAAAATGTGATTAACGTTTCTTTATCTAGTGGTAACGATGCCTTGGAAGAGGTCGTTGTTGTTGGATATGGCACGATGCGGAAAAAAGATTTGACGGGCTCGATTACCCAGATTCAAGCTGACAGGCTAGCAAATGAGAACCCCAAGACGGTTCAGGATATCCTGCGTGGAACACCGGGAATACGAGTTGGCTATAGTCCTTCGGCAAAAGGTGGCGGCGACATTAACATTCGCGGCCGCCGCTCCGTATATGATGAGGGCGGCCATAATAGTCCACTAATCGTTCTCGATGGCATGATCTTTTACGGTGAACTTTCGGAAATAAATCCCGATGATATTGAACAGATAGATGTACTGAAGGATGCCTCAGCAGCAGCGGTCTATGGTGCCAAAGCCGCAAGTGGCGTCATTATCGTAAATACAAAAAAAGGAAAGCAAGGCAAACCCGTGATCAATATGACCACTAATATTGGCATGACAACCCCTGCTGATTACAGAAAGCGGTTCAGTCCGGAAGCCTATTTGCAACACCGCCAAGACTGGTATACAAAGAACACCTATGGCGTAAACCCGGAAACGGGTGCCTATGAGGCTTATCAAACCGGTGTTTACACCAACAGACCCGGCTATTTTATGCGTCCCGATCAACTTCCTGAAAACATATCGCTCGATACTTGGCGGAATTACACGACCAATAGTGGAGACGAATCCGATTTGAGTATATGGGGTAAGCGTCTAGGCTTCCAAGGTAATGCGCTTCAAAATCTGATCGCCGGTAAAACCGTCGATTGGGAAGATGCCACTTACCGTAACGGGTTCGACCAGGATTATAACATTAGCGTAAGCGGGGCTAGCGAACGCACCAATTACTACTTATCCATGGGCTATCTAAAAAACCAGGGAGCGGACGTCAGTGACGATTACAAAGCTGTTCGTGCGAACATGAAACTAAATACGATGGTTACGGATTGGTTTGAAATCGGAGCCAATGTAAATTTTCAGGATCGATCCGACGGCAATATGGATGTTGATTTAGATTATCAACTTCGAAATAGTCCATACGCGGATTACCGTGACGAAATGGGTAATCCGGTGCAATTCCCCCTAAGCGGAGAATATAGCCAACGCGGATATAATTACGAGTTTCAGCGGCAATATCTGGACCTAGAAAAAGGTTATACCGTATTGAATACAATACTGCAAGCGAAAGTGAAGCTGCCTTTCAATATTACCTATTCGTTTAATGCTTCTCCGCGGTATCAATTTTTCTATGATCGTTATTTTATGTCGGCAGAGCTACCCGGTTCCGATCCTGCTTCACGCGGCGTCAACCGTGAACAAAGAAAACGACTCGACTGGTCGTTAAACAATACCATTACCTGGGATCAGACATTCAACGAAAAACACCATTTCATTGTCACCCTCGTACAAGAAGCAGAAGAACTCAAATCCTGGAATGATCGTATCGAAGCACGAAATATTCTTCCGTCCGATGCATTGGGCTTCCATAATACAGAGAATGGCGCTAAAGAGAACAGTGCATACTCTAGCAATGATGCACATCAAACTGCTACGGGTCTGTTAGGACGTTTATTCTACTCCTATGACGACCGTTATTTACTGACCGCATCGATTCGTCGCGATGGCTATTCCGCGTTCGGTACGTCCAATCCATATGCTACATTTCCTTCTGTTGCTGCTGCTTGGTCGTTTACCAACGAAGAGTTCTTTCCGTGGAGTGATATCATGAGTCAAGGTAAATTGCGGGTATCTTACGGGGAAAATGGGAACCGATCACTGGATAATCCTTACGTAGCCCTAGCCAACCTATATTCTGGTGCAGGTAGGATGCAGGGCTATATCACGCCGTCAGGAGATCTTGCTCTCTACCGTTACTTAATGGCCGAGCGATTGGCAAACCCTTACTTGCAATGGGAAAAAACTGCTTCCTGGAACTTCGGTCTAGACTTCGGCTTCTTAAACGATCGTATATCAGGTAGCTTAGAATACTACAATATGAAGACACACGACATGATTATGCAGCAACGCTTACCTACTTTCACCGGTTTCACCAACATTACGAGCAATCTGGGACAGGTTAACAATAGCGGTATCGAGCTGGCGATCAATTCCGTGAATGTCAGCAAAGATAATTTCCGATGGTCTACAACGTTCGGTTTCTCTTACAACAAGAACAGGATCAAGCATCTGTACTACGAATATGAAGACATACTGGATGCTAACGGAAACGTAGTCGGTCAAAAAGAAATGGACGACATATCCAACGGTTGGTTTATTGATAAGCCTATCGGCGCTATTTGGGATTACCGCGTAACAGGAATCTGGCAAACCCATGAAGTCGAAGAAGCCGCAAAATATGGACAGAAACCCGGTGACCCGAAGGTAGCCAACAATTATACAGCTGACGATGTGGTAAACGACGACGGATCCGTTACTTATGTGTACAACGACAACGACAAAGAGTTTTTAGGAGAAACCCTTGCTCCTTATCATTGGTCGTTACGCAATGAATTTGTATTATGGCGTGATCTCAGTTTCTCTTTCAATATTTATTCCTATATGGGACATAAAAGCTTAAATGGTCAGTACCTCAACAATGATGATCTGGGCGGACGTATGGCTTATGCCTTACAAAATGTGCCAGCAAAAGAATATTGGACTCCCGAAAATCCGACGAACGAATATGGACGTATTGAAGCTGCAGGGCCAACCGGTGCGGCAGGCGCTCAGAAACTGCATGATCGTTCCTTTATCCGTCTGGAAAACATTTCGGTAGGTTATACCTTACCCCAAAGATGGACATCTAATTGGAACTTAAACCGAGTTAAACTTTACGGCACTATCCGCAATGTAGCTACCTGGGCCAAAGATTGGGAATATGGCGATCCAGAGGCCAACCCCTCTTTTGATAGAAATATCGGCGGAGATGGGGGATTGGCAACACGGGTATACACCTTGGGACTAAATTTAGTTTTTTAAATCCATTAAAAAATAATAGAAATGAGACACTTAGCTAAAAAAATACAATATATATCTTTTACACTCCTTATGGGCGGTACCATTATCGTTAGCAGTTGCTCCAAAGATTTTTTAACCCCGAAGCCGCTGTCTTTTTATGATCCCGATGCCGCTTTCAGCACCGAAGAAGGATTGTTTTCAGCGCTAGCGATCTGCGATCGCCATCTTAAATCCTATTGGGCCACGGATCACAACGAGATGTTGACATTGGGTACGGAATACATCTTTTCCGAACTCATGGTAGCTAGCGCAACCGATAAACGGAATATGCTTGCGGACGTAGCGAATATGCTCACGCCTACCAGTGAAACTTCTCATCAAAATATCGAGCGAACAAATAGCATCTGGTATTTATGGGATGAAACCTACAAGGGTATTATGTATGCCAATACCGTTATTAAATACGCGGACTTGGTAGAGGGTCTGGACGAGGAGGCTAGAAACGCCTACATAGGTAGAGCTTACTTCCATCGCGCTTTCCGCTATATGGCATTGGTATTTCAATTCGGTGACGTGCCGTTAGTGACCACCATTATCGAAGCTCCTAAACAGAACTATCAAAGCACAAAAAGGGAAGCTATTCTCCAAATGTTACAAAAAGACTTAGAATTCGCCATAGAATGGGTTCCAGATCAGAAAGATATGAATTTGGTCGGTATGGTCAATAAGGGTGCTTGCCGCATGCTGCTTGCAAAGTGTTATTTAGCATTGGGTGAATACGAAAAAGCAAAAGAACAAACCGATATTTTAATTGATCAATCGGGCTATGCTCTTATTTCAGGCGATAGCTTCGGCAATTTTAATGACGGTGGCGAACCCGAGACCTGGGAAATCACCCGTAATGTTATCTGGGATTTACATCGACCAGAGAATAAACTCATTGCCGCAAATAGTGAAGTAATTATGGGAATGCCTAACCGCGGTTCAGACACCGAAGCCTTTACCAAGATGTTAACCATGCGTATCTTATATCCATTTGTTTTCGATGAACGGCTGAAAACAAAAGACGGCAAACAAGCTTTGCTTAACCTTAGACGGGACCATGCGGACTATAACCCTAAATATGACTATATGCGCGCATTCGGTCGCGGTATCGCGACTTTCCGTCCTACCCGTTTCCACATGACCAATTTATGGCAAGTTAATGGCGTAATGGACGAAACAGATTTACGCCACAATTCGGAAGTGGGTAACTGGATCCGTATGGAAGATTACCGCGTCAATAATAAAGCATCTTCGGAATTTGGTAATCCAGTGATACTTTTCAATCCGGATAATGGCGCATTATTATGTAGCGACACCGTCCGCCGTTGGTATGATGTTCCACATTATAAGCTTTTTCTGGACGATCCGGTAAACGAAGCGAACATTACAGGTTCAGACGGTCTTCGAGGCGCTACAAACGGAGGAAATGCAGACTGGTATCTGTACCGATTAGCAGAAGCTTACTTACTTCGGGCAGAAGCCAAGTATTATATCAATCCTGGGGATCCAACTATTAAGGACGACCTCAATATCATCAGGCAACGAGCCAAAGCCACTCAACTATACGAAGGAGCCGTTACCATAGGCGATATTATGAATGAACGTGCCCGTGAGCTCTATTGGGAGGAATGGCGTAACGTAGAATTAAAACGCGTATCTTTATGTCTGGCACGCAGCGGCAAACCGGACGAATGGGGAAATACGTATAGCCTGGATAACTTTGATAAACAAAGCGGTCGAGGAACCGAAGGTGGAAGCTACTGGTACCAACGTATCGTGCATTATAGCCTTTATAATAAGGGACCTATACAAATCGATGCTACGGGTAACAGTAATCCTAATTTTACCATGGATAAAAAAAACATGTATTGGCCTATCCCCCATGCGGCTATTACCGCTAACAATAAAGGAGAACTAGCACAAAACTTTGGTTACGATGGCTACAATCCCGCCGCACCAAAATGGGAAACGTGGGAAGAAGCAGTGGCCGATGAAGTTAGCACAGGAGATTAATTTATAGTCATATGAAAAATTTTATCGGAACGAATAATAGGCTTAAGAGCTTATTATTCGTCTTTCTATATGTAATACATCTACAAACGGCTTCTGCTCAGGATGCAAATAATGCGACCCATGATTCCAACAAGCCCAACTTTGTCATCATCATGGCGGATGATCTGGATATACAGCAGCTTAGTTGTTACGGCGGTAAGAATTTGAAAACAACGCATATTGACAGACTCGCATCAGAGGGGTTAAAGTTTAACTCTATGATTGCCTCCGAAGCCATGTGTATTCCCACGCGCGCCTCGTTATTGACAGGTTTATATCCAGCTCGGCACGGTGCCTATCAAAACCACAAGCCCGTAAATGACGGGTTGAAAAGCGTCGTACATTACCTCGGTGATCTAGGATACCGTGTCGGATTAACCGGTAAAGACCACATGACGAAACCGAAAGCTATTTTTCCTTTCGACCGCGTCGATGGTTTTGAACCCAATTGCGTATCTCCAACGGACGTCTATTTTTTAGACAGCGTACAAAACTATATCACGCAAGGCTCACCGTACTGTCTTTTCATCATGAGCAATAACCCCCATGCACCCTGGACCGTCGGCGATCCGAGTGAATTTAACCCGGGGGAATTGAAATTACCAGCCCATTGGGTTGACACAGAACAAAGCCGTACAGAGTTTCGTAAATACTTGGCTGAGGTTAGACACCTGGACAATCAGGTGGGCGATGTCTTAGCAATGTTAGAAAAGACCGGGCAGGACAAAAACACGATTGTCATTTTTCTGGGAGAACAAGGGCCGCAGTTTCCGGGTGGAAAATGGGGCCTCTATGATTATGGGCAGAAGAGCAGCATGATCGTTCGATGGCCGGAGAAAGTCCGAGCAAGCGTCGAAACCGATGCAATCGTACAATACGAAGACATTACCCCTACCCTTGTCGATATTGCAGGAGGTAAGGCGATTACTGGTTTGGATGGAAAAAGCTTTAAACAGGTGTTAGCGCATCCGGGTAAGCCACATCGAGAAGTCGCGTTCGGCATTCACAACAATATTCCCGAAGGCCCAGCCTATCCCATGCGCAGTATACGCGACAATCGTTACAAACTTATCTTAAATTTAAAACATGAAGCCACCTATTCTATCAAATGGATGATGAACGATAGAGATCCATCGCTGGTATGGCCTACCTGGATAGCTGTAGCCAAACACAACGAAGCCGCAGCCAAGTTAACAAACCGTATTTCACACAAACCAGCCATTGAATTCTACGATTTGCAAACAGATCCCCATGAACTACATAATCTTGCGGAAGAATCTGCTTATAAAAAATTAGTTGTGGACTATACCAATCGCCTACAAAAATGGATGAAAGAACAAGGCGATTCCGGTATCGATATGGATACAAAATTTTAAACCTAATTAGTAAAAATAAATCTTATGTTAAAAAAATTAATTTTATTGGTCGTTGCAATATGTTCGCTGCAAATGCTAACTGCGCAAGAGAATGTATTAAAAAACTTTCCCAAAGGATCCACACCAAAAGAAGTTGGAAAACGTTTGGCAGATCATTTTGTAGGTAGCCGACACGACCTGTATTTCGGACAATGGGTGCACTATGCCAGCGTATGTTCCTGGAACGGTGCTATAGATTATGCGCTGAAAGTCAATGACAAAAAGCTTATCAAGCAACTGGAGAATAAATTTGAGCCATTTTTCACATACGAAAAAGCGTTGCTCCCTCCGATGAACCACGTAGACTACAACATGTTTGGAAGCCTCGCCCTAAAACTCTACCAAATCAACAAGGATGAGCGCTACAAAGAATTAGGCTTACAGTATGCCGATACGCAATGGGAAGTTCCGGCAAATGCTAAAGCTGAGGAGAAAGTCTGGGCGGAGAAAGGCCATTCCTGGCAGACTCGCCTCTGGATCGATGATATGTATATGATTACCGTGGTTCAAGGCGAAGCCTATAAAGTGACCGGCGACAAGAAATACCTGGATCGCGCAGCCAAAGAAATGGTGATGTATCTGGACGAATTACAACGCCCGAACGGATTGTTCTATCATGCACCGGATGTACCGTATTATTGGGCGCGTGGCGACGGCTGGATGGCGGTCGGTATGCCCGACCTTATGCGTATGATGCCCGAAGATCATCCAGATCGTCCACGTATTATGGCGGGTTACCTAAAAATGATGAAAAGCCTGAAAGAGCATCAGCAACCAAGCGGCATGTGGAACCAATTGATTGATGAGCCTACTTTTTGGGCAGAAACTTCCGGAACGGCTATGTTTACCTACGCTTTTATAGTCGGTGTTCAGGAAGGTTGGTTGGATGCTGCCGAATATGCGCCAGCAGCTCGTAGAGCTTGGCTAGCGATGATTCCTTTTATTGACGAGCGCAATAACGTAACAGAAGTTTGTATCGGTACAGGAAAAAAGAACGACAAACAATACTACTATGACCGGCCGCGTAATCCGGGTGACCTACACGGTCAAGCTCCTTATCTTTGGTGTGCGGCCGCATTACTGGGCAAATAGTGATATTATTTGTAACTTACTCATAATTAGCAAAATGAAATCCTTCGATATGATACAAAAATCTATCTACCTCTTCACGATCTTGATTTTCCTCAGTTCTTTTGGACAAGCTCAAGAAAGGCTACCAGATTGGGCTTTAGGTCCATTCGTGCGGCCGGCGGGCGCCAATCCCATTATTTCCCCTGATCCAAACACCACCTTCTTTGATCCAATGACCAAACAGGAAATCGCCTGGGAGGCGGGTGACATTTTCAATCCTGCGGCTGTCGTAAAGGATAATCGAATATACGTCCTCTATCGCGGCGAAGACAAATCCGGCATGGGTATCGGCAAACGTACCTCCCGTATCGGGATTGCCGAAAGTAAAGATGGTATTCGCATGAAGCGGGAGAAGAAACCTGTATTTTATCCCGACGAAGATGCACAGAAAGAAAATGAATGGCCCGGCGGTTGTGAAGATCCACGGATCGCCGTTACAGCAGACGGTCTTTATGTGATG
>Ga0079224_100008769_pt1 | contig 13726 bp, 9 predicted proteins | sample Stecom2015_FD_80414 | JGI IMG/M metagenome (GOLD analysis project Ga0079224, IMG submission 80414) | Agricultural soil microbial communities from Utah to study Nitrogen management - Steer compost 2015 | ecosystem: Environmental > Terrestrial > Soil > Agricultural land | place: USA: Utah... | reverse complement strand
TTGGTCAGCTGGCGGACGGCATTCGTTTCGATGTTGAGGACATACAGGTCGCTGATTCCGCCATCCAGCCCCGAAAACGCAATCGACTGGCCATCCGGAGACCACGCAAGATTCGTGATGGCGGAAACCCCATCGACCGCAATCGACCGCTCGACATCGAGCGACTCGACATTCAAAACGGCAATCTCGTTGTCGCCTTCCGCGAACGCCACGAAGGCCAGCCGGCGGCCGTCGGGCGACCACGATCCCGCCGAGTTGATGAAGCGCAGGGCATCCATGTGCGGATCGGCCGAAGGACTCGGGAGTCGCTTCAGTACGCGCCCGGTCTGAGCGTCTGCGATAAACAAATTGATGGTGAAAATGTCGCGCTCCGAAAGGAAGGCCACGTACTGCCCGTCGGGACTGACGGCCGGCGAAATGTTAAGCTGGCCCGCATCGATGTCGGCGGCGAGCACGCGCCGCCCCGCCTCCTGCGGCGGGGTACGTCCCTCCATGAGGGGCTCGTAGGTCTCCCGGACCACCTGCTTCCACTCGGCCGAAAGCGAGTCGGTCGAGATGCCGAGTGTGTAGACGAAGGCCGAATCGACCCCGGCCACGCCGGCGAGCTTGTACAGATTCGCCACGGCCAGATCGCCGTACTTGCCACCGATATAGGCCATATAGGCCTGCCCGTATCGATATGGGAAGTACCGCATATCGCGCGTGAGCTGCGTGATCGTCGGCAGATCGTCGCGCAAGATGGCATCCCGAAGCCACATCGCCGTGTGGGTATCATGTCGGCCCACAGAAAGATATTCGGCCGTGCCCTCGATCATCCAGAGCGGAAGCAACCCCAGATTGAAGCGGATCGTGTCGCCGCCGCCGAATGCAATGTCGTACTGGAAGGAGTGGACCAGCTCATGGCCGAGAACGTGGTCCGTCTCTTCATACATACCCGTCAGCGGCATGACTACGCGCTGCTTCAGGCCCTCGGTGACGCCGCCCGTGCCTTCTCCGATGAAGCCGCTAATGACGTTTGTCTGCTGGAAGTCTGCATCATTCGCATAAAAAATGATGGGCTTCTTTTCGCGGAACTGGCGCAAGAAGGTCTGCGAATGCCGCGCATACCACCGCTCGGCCATGCGAGCGGCATCCCGAACAGCCTGCTCTTCCTCAGGATAATAGTGGATGCGGAAGTGCTCCGTCTCGAGCACCTGGAATCTGAATTTGTCGTATTGAACCTTATTTCGGCCGAAGTACTGAGCGTCGGCCGCCCGGGCAAAGGACAACGAGAGGATTCCGATGAGAAGGAATGATAAAGCCAGGGCGGAAGTACAAGAGGGGCCTTTACGACGCATCAGTCTCGTTGGATTGGTCGCCAATTGATCGCGGGGGAAGAGGCGGGAGGATAACGCGGCCGACTACAAGGAGGGCTCCGCTGCTGCAGACACCCGCTGCCTAGAACGACAGCGGCATCGGCCTGTTCGTAAACTTGGTGCACTATTTGTAACGGTATTGTAGACCGGACGGTTGCCGGGGGCATGAGCAAATACCTTTGAGCGGTTCGTTACACGCGCGGAGCGGTGCTTCACGGCTGCTGAATGGATCCAACCCCGTGGAACTGGCCATTCCTCACTGGGCTTAAACGAGTGCACATCAACCGATCTGCGCGCCGTTTTTGTGCGGAGCCGGGTATGCGCATCGGAGCACCTTGCCCGCGGTCACGCCGGAGCTGTCATGGACGAGTATAGAGTACGCGTACGCATCTTTATCGGGATCATCGTTGTAGTGCTCGGGATCCTGGGACTCCGGCTTGCCCAGCTCCAGCTGCTTGATGTAGAGGAATACGCCGGCGAATCCCGCTCCAATGCCATCAAGGAGCGCCGCGTGTACCCTGCGCGGGGTGCGATTTTCGATCAGCACGGCATTTTGATGGTGGACAACAAGCCGAGTTACACCATCACCATCACACCGCGCATGTTCGAGCCGAAGAACATCCCCCTGCTGGCTGAGCTCCTGGAGGTTCCTGACAGCCTCGTCGTAGCCCGATATGAGCAGGCGCGAGCGCGGAGCCGTTATCAGGCACACAAGGCCTTCCGCGAGGTGCCTTTCGACATCTTCAGCCGGGTCGTAGAAAATCTATACCGCCTTCCTGGCGTGAGCTACGAGGAGGAGTTCAGTCGCCGGTATCACACGAAAGCGACGGCGGCGCACGCACTCGGCTATATCCGTGAGATTACGGACCGCGAGCTATCGGCTCTCAGCGATCGCGGCTATCGCCAGGGCGATCTGATCGGAAAGTCGGGCATCGAGCGCACCTACGAGGCCTATCTTCGCGGGCGTCTCGGAGCCGAGTTGAAGCTGGTGAACGTCCACGGACTCGAGGTCAAATCGTACCAGGATGGCCGCCACGACATCCAGCCATTGAGCGGCTACAACATTTATCTGGGCATCGACTCCGAGGTGCAGGCGCTCGCCGAGTCGCTCTTCGTCAACAAGCGCGGCGGCGCTGTAGCCCTCGATCCGAACTCAGGCGCCATCATCGCCATGGTCAGCATGCCGGATTTCGACCCGGGTCTTTTCGCCCAGTCCGTCGATCCGGAGACCTGGGCCTACCTGAACAACAGCCCCGACAAGCCGCTATACAACCGGGCGACCATGAACATGCTGCCGCCGGGCTCCACCTGGAAGCCGTTCATGGCGCTGATGTCGCTGCAGGAAGGAAACATCACGCCGGATACCTACATCACCTGCCCCGGATATCACCCATTCGGCCGTGGCAGGATGTTCAGGGATATGGCCGTCCACGGGCGGATCGCCGTGCGCGAGGCACTCCGGCGGTCCTGCAACACGTTTTTCTTTGAGATGATGATGCGCGTGGACGTGAACACGTTCAGCAAATACGCGCACATGTTCGGATTCGGAGAGAATGCGCCCACAGACATCGGCGAGCAGACGCCGGGTCTGATTCCGGATTCCGCCTTTTTCTTCGACAGGTGGGGCCCGGCCGGCCTCAAGCCGGGCTTTACGCTCAGCCTGGGCATCGGCCAGGGAAACATGGGCGTCACACCCCTTCAGCTCGCCAATTATGTCTCGGCCATAGCAAACAAGGGAACGCTGTACCCTCCCCACCTGGTCACGCGACTCGAGCATCCCGAGACGGGCGAGGTGTACTATCCGGCGCTCCCCGCCCCGCGCAAAATTCCGATCGAGGAGCGGCACTTCGACGTCGTTCGCGAGGGAATGCGGATGGTGATGGAGGCCGGCACCGGCTACTGGGTGCAGATCCCGAACATTCCGAGCGCGGGCAAGACCGGCACGGCGCAGAGCCCCCGCGGGAAGGATGATTCCGTGTTCATCATGTTTGCGCCTTACGATGACCCGCAGATCGCGATCGCCGTACAGGTCGAGAACGCCGGATTCGGGGCGACCGCGGCGGCTCCGATCGCGTCATTCATGGCCGAGCAATATCTCACCGGCCGGATTTCAGACGATCCCTACCGGCAGGGGCGGCTGCGGGCCCTCCTCGACGTGCGTTCAGACCCGCTCCCCGGGACCAACTGAGACAACATGCGAACGTGGTATAGAAATCTGGACTACCTGACCATCTTCGCGTGGATGGTCGTCGTGTCGATCGGGCTGATTGCCATCTATAGCACGACGAACGGCCCGGCGAGCCAGTATCTGCTCGAGTCGGTCCAGCGGAATTTCTGGCGTCAGCTTACGTGGGTGTTTGTCTCCCTGGCCGTAGTGGTTTTCTGCCTGATGCTACCGGTGCGGTTCTTCCAGAAAGCGGCCTATCCGGCCTATTTCACGACGTTGATGCTGCTGATGGCGGCGCTCCTGTTCGGGCGCGAAGTCAACGGCGCCAAGAGTTGGCTCTACGTCGGCGGCGTCGGGTTCCAGGTGTCGGAGTTCGCCAAAGTGGGCGCCGTGCTGGCCGTAGCACAGCTGATCGCATCCAAGCGGCCGAACACGAAGAACGTGCGCTACGCGGCTGGCGTGGTGGCACTCATCACGCTGCCTGCCGTACTCATCGTGCTGCAAAACGACACGGGCACGGCGCTCGTATTCTTTGCCCTCGTTCCCATCATGCTGTTCTGGTCGGGGCTTCCGATCAGCGCCGTCATGCTGATGATCTCGCCGGCCATCACGGGCTATCTGGCCATCGTGTACATGCCGGCCGCGATCGCCTTCGCCGTCATCTTTACGGTGATCATGTTCATCAGGTCGAAAGAACGGCGCTACGCGGTCCTGGCCGGTGTCTTCACGGGGGGCACGATCGGGGCCGTGACGTTCGCGCTGACGCGGCTGCTGCAGCCGTATCAGATCGCACGCATCGTGTCGTTCACCAACCCGGAGGCGGAGGAATTCCGCAAGGGCGTCGGATTCCACCTCGTGCAGTCCAAGGCAGCGATCGGCTCCGGCGGCCTGACCGGCAAGGGCTTCATGGAGGGCACGCAGACGCAGGGCGCCTACGTACCGGAGCAGTCCACGGACTTCGTCCTCTCTGTGATCGGCGAAGAATGGGGCTTCATCGGTTCGATGGTGCTGCTCCTGGCCTTCGGGCTACTGCTCATCCGGCTCGTTCGGCTGGGCACGCAGGTCAAGCATCCGTTCGGAAGCATGGTAGCGGCGGGCGCAGCCGGCATCTATTTGATCCACATCTTCATCAACATCGGGATGGTCACGGGTCTGCTCCCTGTGATCGGTATTCCGCTTCCCTTCGTCTCGTACGGAGGCTCGGCACTGCTGGCGAACACGACGATGCTGGCCATCATGCTCAACCTGCATATGAGGCGCGACGATTTCTCGATCTACGGTTATTGACGCCATGTCGCACCCGTTCGCGGAGGCGGTGCCACGGCTGCACGATCCGGCAATGTCCATCGTGGGCCGCGGTGGAAGGGACGGGTCCCGTGAGGATGTGGTCGAGGTCTTCGCCGAGCACGCGTACCGGGAACAGCTCACCGTGTCGTTCGATCGGGGCCGTTCATCGGGTAGGCCTCCCGAGCTTCACAGCCGGACGGAACAGTCCGGATTCAGCCTTCGCCTCGTGGGCCCGCGCATCTCTCACTTCACGAGTGCGCCCGGCCTCGACGAAGACAGGCTCGTGCTGGCCGCCCTACAGGTGCTTCCCACGACGAGTCGCGATGGTGGTGGAGGCTCAAGGTCGCGAAACGCCCACGAGATCCCGGTCCCGTCGTCCGATCTTCCGCCCGATGCACCTGACGCGACGTCGCTAGACGAGAAGCGTGAATTGCTTCGCGCTGCGGCCGACGCTGCCCGATCGCTCGCTCCCGATCTGGATAGCCTCGAGGTGAGCTTCCAGGGCTTCGTGCGACGGATCGCCGTGTGGGCCTCGGACATCCAGCCGGCAACGTGGAGCACGGTCCACTCCGGACTGTGCGTCTCGGCCGCGGGCCGGGGCGTATCCACCCATGCCGTGGGCGGCGCGCCGGGCGGACTCGGTCATTTCATGTTGGAGACGCCGGAGGCGATTGCGCGGGCATGCATCGAGCGGCTGCATGCCATCGAACGCGCAGCCGCTGCATCGAATCTGCGGGGCGAGATGCCGGTCATCCTGGAGGCGGGTTGGGGTGGCGTGTGGCTTCATGAAACGATCGGGCATCTGCTAGAGGCCGATGTCCGCTCGCCGCTCTTCGAGAGGCACATTGGGATGGAGATCGGAAGCGAGCACGTCACGATCGTGGACGACGGGACGATGCCCGACGGCCGGGGCTCCGCGCCGTACGATGACGAGGGCATGCCGTCGCGCAGAACCGTGCTCGTCGAGCACGGCATCCTGCGGTCCTTCATGACTGACCGTCGGAGAGCGATGGATCGGCGCCTCGCGCGGACTCCTAATGGCCGCCGGCAAAACTTCAGCACCCCGCCGCTGCCTCGGATGACCAATTTGATACTGGACAATGGCACGCATCCGCCAGAGGCGCTGGTGGCCGATGTTCGCCACGGGCTGTATGTCAGCATGATCGGAAACGGCGTGGTCCTGCCGGCTGAAGACCGGTTCCACTTCGACGTGATGGAAGGGCGGCGTATCGAGAACGGCCGGCTCACCGAGCCTGTGTCGTCGCTGCGCTTGAGCGGCCGACCGTCCGATATGCTTCAGCGCATTCGAGGCGTCGCGAACGATTTCCGGCTCGACCCCGCGCGCGGCGCGTGCATCAAATCGGGCCAGACGGTGCCGGTATCCGTCGGCATGCCGACCGTTCTCATCCATAGGCTGGATGTGGCGCCGCCGGGCTAGGCGTGCCACGGCGGACATTGCCGACGACGCCCGAAACCGCGCGTCATTTGCGGCTTACTACTGGCCCCCGAATCGGCCGTACGTCCTTCATCCATGCACGAATACCTCAGACGAGAGTTGGCCGCCGTCCTCGCTGAAATTGACGGCGTCCCCAGCGATTTTACGCCGGAGTTCGAGAAGCCCAACAATCCCGACCACGGCGACCTGGCGACGAACGCCGCCATGCAGCTGGCACGGCACCTGCGGCGCTCTCCGCGAAGCATCGCCGAAGATCTCGTCGCCCGCCTCCGCGATCGGCCACTCGACCCCGCGCGAGTAGCCTCCATCGAGGTGGCCGGCGCCGGCTTCATCAACTTTCGATACGCGGACGACTACCTGGCCGATAGTCTCGCCGACCTCCTTGCCGCCGGCGACAACTACGGCCGCACGATGGAAGGCCTCGGGCTCACGGCCATCGTCGAGTACGTCAGCGCCAATCCGACCGGGCCTCTCACGGTGGGACATGGGCGCAACGCCGTCCTGGGAGATACCATCGCGAATCTGATCGAATGGACCGGCTACGACGTCACGCGCGAGTATTACTTCAACGACGGCGGCCGCCAGATGCGCGTGCTGGGAGAATCCGTCCGCGCTCGTTATCAGGCCATCGCCGATCCGGAGACGCCGACGCGGCAGCTGAAGGTGGGCCAGGATGAGTGGGTCACCGTGCCCGAGTCGTTTCCGGATGACGGCTATCTCGGCGAGTACATCATCGACATCGCGCGCGACCTTTACGAGCGTCACGGCACCGAGCTGCTGGGCGTGGAGGAGGTAGCGCCCTTCACGGACGCCGCCAAGAAGGCCATCTTCGCGGAGATCGAGCGAACCATGGGGCGGCTCGGCATCCGCATGGACTCCTATTTCAACGAGAACAGCCTCTACGAGGACCGGCGCGTCTGGACGACGCTGGACCGCCTCCGTGAGTCCGGCTTCGTCTACGACAAGGATGGCGCCGTGTGGTTCAAGACGACGGCTTTCGGAAAGGAGCAGGATACCGTGCTCGTCAAGAGCAGCGGCGAGCCTACGTATCGGCTGCCCGACATCGCGTATCACATCGACAAGATGGAGCGCGGCTACGACCGCATCGTCGACATCTTCGGTGCCGACCACATCGCCACGTACCCCGACGTCATCGAAGGCGTTCGCGTACTGGGCTACGATGCGACCAAGATCGAGGTCGTCATCTACCAGTTCGTCACGCTCGTGCGCGGGGGCGAGCCCGTGAAGATGAGCACCCGGCGCGCCACGTACGTCACCTTGGACGACCTCATGGATGAAGTCGGCGAGGACGTCACGCGGTATTTCTTCCTGATGCGCTCGCCCAACACGCATCTCGAATTCGACCTCGACCTCGCGCGGGAGGCCAGCGAGAAAAATCCGGTCTTCTATCTGCAGTATGCGCACGCGCGCATCTGCTCGATCATCGCGAAGGCGCAGGAGGTCGGCTTTGCGTTCGGTGGGGAGCCGGACCTGTCACTCCTCAACCACGACGCGGAGATCGCGCTGATCAAGGAGCTGCTTCGCTTCCCCGAGGTGCTGTCGCGGGCGGCCGAGGACATGGAGCCGCACCAGGTCGCCAACTACTTGCGCGAGGTGGCCGTCGCCTTCACGCAGTTCTATGGGCACTGCCGTATCATCGGCGAGGAGCAGCGTCTGGCGACCGCCCGCATGCACCTGGCGCGGGCCGCTCGCATCGTGTTGGCGAACGGCCTACGTGTGCTGGGCATCTCGGCACCGGAGCGGATGTAGGATGGGGAGCTCCAAAGACGATGTACAGGCTTCATCCACCGCTGCGGTGAGCTCGATCCGCGAGATGAGAATAGCCTTTCAGGGAGAGGTCGGTGCATTCAGCGAGGAAGCCGTGGAGGCCCTCTTCCCGGGGGGCGAGCCGGTCCCGTATCCGACGTTTGAGGAGGTGTTCGAGGCCAGCACGAAGGGGGTCGTGGATCGTGCCGTCATCCCCATCGAGAACTCCCTGTTTGGGAGCGTCCACGTAAACTACGATCTGCTGCGGACGCACGACCTCTGCATCGTCGGCGAGCTACAACTGCGCATCCGTCACAACCTCCTTGCGCCGCCCGGGGCGAAGCTCGCGGATCTGCGAATCGTCCACTCGCATCCGCAGGCGATCGGGCAGTGTCAGTCATTCCTAAAGGAGGAGCTGGCGCACGCCGAGGTCACGCCGGCCTACGACACGGCGGGCGCGGCGAAGATGATCGCCGAGCACGGTCGCCTCGACGAGGCGGCGATCGCCAGTGAGCGCGCGGCTGCCACGTACGGGCTCGAAATCCTGGCGAGCGGCATCGAGAGCAACCACCAGAACTACACGCGCTTCCTCGCCCTTTCCAGAGCGCCGGAGCTGCCGGAGGCGCGCTCGACATCCACCCGAAAAGACTGGAAGACGTCGATCGTGTTCTCGATGCGGCAGAACGTGCCGGGTGCGCTGTTCAAGAGCCTGGCGGTGTTTGCGCTTCGAGATCTCGACTTGTTCAAGATCGAAAGCCGTCCGCTCGTCGGAAGTCCGGGCAACTACATCTTCTACATCGATGCCGAGGGCGCCTTGAACGACGAGCCCATGGAGCGGGCGATTGAGCACCTCGGCGAGATCGCCGCGGAGCTCAAAGTGCTCGGCTCCTACCCGCGGGGGCGCACCGTCGATTGACTTACGGCCGTTCCGATACGGCCGATACTCGACACGCAGATGGTTTTCAGGTTGATCGGAGATGTTGATTCCTTACAGCGTCAAGGAAGGATTGGCGGGATTTCAGCGAGCCAAGTTCGCCGTCTTCGCTGCCACCAGCGCGATGAGCGTGGCGCTCGTTCTGATCGGGCTGTTCGCGCTCTTGAGCTTCGAGGCGCAGCAGGTCTCGACATGGCTGCGCCAGCGCGTCGGAGAGCTGGAGATGTTCCTGGCCGAAGACATCGATCGCACGCAGGCGCAGTCGCTTCACCTGCGTGCGGAAACCATGCCCGGAGTGCTCGAGGCCGAGTACATCTCGAAAGAGGAGGCGGGTCGCATCTTTCGCGAGGAATTTGGCGAGGGCGCCGAGGTCTTCCTGAATGAGCCGTTTTTGCCGGCCTCCATCAAGGTCCGTGTGCGCTCGAGCTACGCCAATCCGGACAGCTTGAGCCGGCTCGTCTCCGAGTTCAAGAGCTGGAATCGGGTGGATGACGTCGTCTTCAACCAGCCCCTCCTGGTCAAGGTGCAGCAGAACATCCGCCTGCTGTCGATTGCGGGTCTCCTTCTGGGCACGATCGTCGTGCTCGCCTCCATTTTCCTGGTAGCCAACACCATCCGGCTCACGATCTATGCCCGGCGGCTGCTCATCCGAACGATGAAGCTCGTGGGGGCGACCGACGGCTTCATCCGGCGGCCGTTCATCGTGGAGGGCATCGCGCAGGGACTCCTGGCCGGCGTGTTGGCCGCGCTCGTGCTCTCCGGCTTCTACAGCGTGCTCGCAGAGTATCTGCCGCAGCTCGGCATTTCGTCGGGCGTCGTGGTTGTGCTCTCCAATCTGGGAGTCATCATTGCCGGGGTGACGCTCGGTTGGCTCGGGTCGCTGTTCGCCGTGCGGCGATTCATCCAGAACGTCGCCATCAGCTAGGGGCGGATTCCGTGGCTCGGGCGATGTGGGCCGGGGTCTCTCGGCTAGGGCGCGATTCCCACGATCCGCAGCGGCCCGCCGCTACCTCCTTCAATCTTCATGGGTAGCGCGATCACGGTCGCCCCTTCCACGGGAAGCTGGTCGAGGTTCGCCACATTCTCGAAGACGGGGATGTTGTCGGCGGCCAGAATCTGGTGCGTCCGGAAATCCTGCGACTGTCCGTAGTCGATGCTCGGTGTGTCGATGCCGATGGCCTTGACGTTGCGGTTGCCGACGATCCACTGTGCGGCCTCAGGATCGAGACCGGGAAAGTGCAGCTCGCGAACGGCTTCCGGTCCCGTCTTAGATGTACCGAGGTACTGCTCGCGATTCGGCCAGTAGCGCCCCCAACCCGTGCGTAACAGCACGATGACGTCATCCGGAAGGGGCGTGTGCTCCGCTTCCCACTGCTGGATGTCCTCAGGAGTGATGCGGTAATCGGGATCGGCTCCCGCCTGGGCGGTAACGTCGATAACGACGGCGCTTCCAATCAAACGATCCGGCGGAATGGCATCGACGGTCCACCCGTCGGAGGAGAAATGGAAGGGCGCGTCCAGATGCGTGCCTCCGTGCTCGGCGGAGGAGAATTCGCCGGCGGCGTAGAAGTACCCCTGTGGCGTCGTCCCCTCAGAGGTAGCGGTGCGTGAGAAGCCCTCACCGGTGGGCCAATAGATGGTCTCGTCGCCGAAGGCGTACGTTAGATCGATGACATTGGCGGCCAACCGGGCGCCCAAGGGGGTGGGTTCGAGGGGCGTGTCCGAGTCTTGCATGGGACCACAGGCCGGCAGGAGGGCCAGACATGCGGCGAGCGCGGCGACGAGCGATCGGCGATGATTTTCCATGGTGATTTCGGCAAGGTTGGATGACTTTGCGGCAACGCGCCGGTTAAATTCTCAGTTGCAACTCCCGCACGCAAGTCCGGCCCTCCGTCGGATGTGTAATAGGTGAGGCCAGGGTAGACGATTTATTGACTTTACACATAGGTGCTGGTAGATTGAACGACTGCCTGGTAACCCACCCCGTTTACGTCTCTGTTCTCGGCAGCCTTACTAGGGCGGTATGATCCGCATTCTCTTTACGATTGTGGCCCTCGTGGCCGCGATTCTCGGGGTGGTTCTTCCCATGCCTGAGCTTTTCTTCGCGGCGGGACTGGCCCTGCTGATCACCATCGGACTCGTCGTCGTGCGTGCGCGCCGCCGGGCTGCGGCAAGCCGCCCTCCGAAAGGAAAGTATGCCCCGACGCCGTATCAGGGAGCCGAAGACCTCAGCGCGCTCGGCATCCTCGAGCTCCGGCCCCGGCAGAAGGGCAACGAAGGCCGCCCCGAGGACGACGATGCCCAGCGCTTTTATGACGACGTCCAGGACGAGGAGGCCGCTGTGACACCATCCGAACCCGCCTGGCGTCGCCGACAGATGACGGCCCCCCGCGGCGAGGCGACCTATTCGTATGGCACCGGCCCGCGAGAGGATCGCGCGGTTTCGGCCCCGGGTGACGGTGCACTGGACGACGTGGATGCTTTCAGCGAGGACCGGGAAGAGCTCCATCGCACCGCGCCGGAAACGACGCCGACATACGCGGCAGCACGCGAACTCGAAGCAAATGGAGCGGGCGCTCCCGCCGATTCGATCGTAAGCATCAAGGAGAAATCCACTCAACTCCGCGCGGGCGTCGACGAGCGCGTCCCCGATCACTACCGCGAAGTCATCGCGCCCTTCCTGCAGTCGTTTCGCGCGGCTATCCAGGCTCACACCGTTTGCCTCCTGAAGCAGCCCGTCGACTCGCTTCACCATCACATCGAGGCCATCGTGAGTTTGAACGGCTACGCGCGAAGCGGAGGTGATTTCGCGACGCGCGTGCCGCTGTTGCAGACGCGCGATTCGCACATGGCTACCGAGGTTCGGCGGGTTTCGGATGATGACTTTCCGGCTACGAGCGTCGGCTACTATCGCGAGGCAATCAACGTGAAGGAGATCGCCGTCACCCCGGTGCCGGGTGAAGCCGCGGCGGGTCAGTATCTCCTTCTCGCGGATTCGATGAAGGAGCACGCATTCGATGACGAGCGCACCCTCTCGCTGACACAGCATTTCGCGCGGCTCCTGGGCGCCGTGATGGACGGCACGTCGGGTGGGGCCGTTCTCGATTCCTACGACTACGTGCGGCCCCGCCGCGAGATCATCAACGAGGAGATTCAGCGCGCCCGCATGGCGAAACGCCCACTGGTGCTCGCCCTCGTTCACCTCAACCGCGCGGAGAGCGTCGCCGACGAAGGGGCACGCGCCGTACAGGATGCAGAGCGAGAGCTCGCCGCCCATCTGCGCCGCACGGCCCGCAACGCGCGCGTGGAGCGATTCGGGGAGCTTACCTTCGGCGTGTTCTTCAATGCGGCGGCCTCCACCGTCGAGAAATGGGCCTCCCGGCTTCAACTGGAGCTCGAAAGCTCGGTCGGTCTGCTCGAAGGTGGCGTAAGCATCGGCATTGCCGTACTGCAGGATCGCCACGAGGATGCGGACAGCTTCCGCCGCGATGCCACCGAAGCCCTTCGTGAGGCCTACGAGACCGGCACGGCCATCATCGTTGAGTGAGGGGAGGCGGAAATCGGTCGATCTCTTCGTCACGATCGTTCTGGATGGCGTCGGTATCGGCGCCCAGCCGGATGCACATCTCTACGGCGATGAAGGGTGCAACACCCTCGCGCACGTCTGTGCCGCCGCTCGCCCACACCTGCCGCACCTCACCCGCCTCGGGCTCGGCTGCATCACGCCGCTAACCGGCGTGCCTCCGGTAGACCGGCCCGAAGCAGATTTCGGGAAGATGCAGGAGGTCTCCGCCGGCAAGGATAGCACGACGGGCCACTGGGAGCTCGCGGGACTCCGGCTCGATCGTCCGTTCCCGACCTACCCGAACGGGTTTCCGCCGGAGGTCATCCAGCGATTTCTGGATGTCACCGGGGCCGACGGCGTGCTGGCGAACAAGCCCGAATCCGGAACCGTCGTGATCGCCGAGTTCGGCGAAGAACACCAGCGGACGGGCCGACCCATCGTGTACACCTCGGCGGATAGCGTCTTCCAGATCGCGGCTCACAAGGACACCATCCCTCTGGAGCGGCTCTACGAGATGTGCGCTCTGGCGCGCGACGAGGTATGCATCGGCGATCATGCCGTCGGGCGCGTGATTGCCCGTCCGTTCGTCGGCCGGCCGGGTGCGTACGTCAGGGTGTCCGCGGAACGTAAAGACTACTCATTGCGCCCGCCGGGCACCACCGTACAGGAAGCCCTCCAGGCCGGCGGTGTTCGAACAAATGCAATCGGAAAGATCGGAGATCTATTCGGCGGGGTAGGGTTCGACCACATCCGAAAGACCAAGACCAATGCAACGGGCATCGAGGAGACCCTGCGATGCATGCGGGCGGCCGAAGGCCGGTCATTCATCTGGACCAACCTCGTCGATTTCGACCAGGAGTTCGGCCACCGCAACGATCCAGACGGGTTCGCGCGCGCCCTGGAGGCGTTCGATAGGGCGCTTCCCGACTTGATGGAGTCGCTGCCCGCCTGGGGCAAGCTTGTCATCACAGCCGACCACGGAAACGATCCGACTACGCCGGGCACCGACCACACCAGGGAGTATGTGCCGCTCCTGGTCTATGGAGGAGGATCCGGCGGCCGCGACCTGGGGACGCGACCATCCTTCAACGACCACGCCGCGACGGTCGCCGCCCATTTCCGCGTCGATTTCGAGACGCAGGGCACGCCATTTTAGCCGCTTGGACGCACCACGCCGACCCTGAGCCCGAACTGC
>Ga0079224_100008767_pt1 | contig 13728 bp, 15 predicted proteins | sample Stecom2015_FD_80414 | JGI IMG/M metagenome (GOLD analysis project Ga0079224, IMG submission 80414) | Agricultural soil microbial communities from Utah to study Nitrogen management - Steer compost 2015 | ecosystem: Environmental > Terrestrial > Soil > Agricultural land | place: USA: Utah... | reverse complement strand
TTTCTCCCGAATAAGCATTCTCGTACAATTCATAAAACACATAACTGCCCAGGGGGATCTTATCGCTTTCCATATAACTGGGATTCCAGTTTACCGGCTCAGGCTCTGAAGCCTCCAGGTAAGTTAAGAAGAGCACCAACAACAGGAATGCACCAAATATGAATTTACCGCTATTTCCCATTTGGAAGTTTTAAGATTGAATTTTCAACTTCCCGAAAGGAATTTTGAGCCACTAAAAAATCATTTTCACTTACACTGAAACTTCCATACCATATAAAATCATACAGGCGCATAAGCCTTTTTACTTTGGGCTTATAAGAATCGTCCTTTATTTCTGCCAGATATTCGGCATTGGTTTTCTGAAATTCATAATCTATAAGTCCTTTGTTATCCAGATGTTTTAAAAGCTGAAGGTAATAGTATCTCACGGCAAGACGATAATTTCCCGCACGTATGGCCGAATCTATAAGGGATGAGATATCCTGTGATCGTACGATCTCTTCCTCTTCATTGAAAGTAACACTTCCCGTTTCGGGAACCCCAATGAGGGAAGGTCCGGGATTTAGCCGGATAAAGAGCCAGACTATGAGGCCTATAATTGCGGCAATAAGTAAATAGGGTAGGACCAGGAGCAATATGGCTACCAACCTGTTTGCCGTATAATCTCCAAATAGCCATTCCATCAATTGATTATAATTTAATGATAACCAACGTTTAAAACGGGTCCACCAGGAATCATTTTCAATGTCTGCCAGGTAATCAAAGGCTTTATCATTTTTAAATTCTGTAAGCTGCTCCCGGTTGAACTCCACTTTTTGCAGAGAGGAGGACTCATCATAAACTACGGTTTGAGTTGCCGGCGCCAGGCTGTCCTGTGCTCCATAAATAATGGGGCAGGAAAATATTATACAGAATAAAAAAAGTAATAGCCGCATTGATCTATTTCCCTAACTTTTCAATGGTTTCATATGTACCTGTCAAATGCTTATGCTCGTTTAGATTGAAGTAGATGAATGCAATGGCAATTATGGTGATAATTGAAAGCAGGTACTGGATTATTGATGAAAATATTTGAAGGGAAATAAAAAGCCAGTCCCTGAAAAGCTCTGGATTTGCCAAAGAACCTTCCTGTACCGCGGTGAGGGTTTTGATCACCGTATAAATTATGAGCGGCACCTGGAATACAAGACCAATAATATAGACCAGGATTCCAATTATAAATAATGTGATAAAAGTGATCCACCAATGATCTTTTATAAGCGTAAAACTGTAGGAAATTGATTCGCTTACGCTGTAATTCTTAAATACGAGAATTGCGCCCCCTAAGGACAATGGGACAATAAGAAATATTCCCGGGATAACGAGCATCATAAACCCTGCTAAAACCAATATGGCCGATAAAAAAGAGAGGAGTAAAAGTTTAAAGAAATCTTTTTTAACACCTGCTACTACTTCGGCTTCAGCAACAATACCCTTATTGGAAATATAGGCTTTAATATAATGAAGTATGGTGCCATACATTGCAGAATAAAATAGCATAAGGGCCACAGCGAGGACCATAAAGGAAACAATGAAATTCCCGATATCCCCTGAGAAATTCTCAAAGGGACTCCCCGCAACAGAATAAGTGTAATAACCCACTGCAACCACTAGTATCAGGAAAAAAGGTCCGGTTGTTTTCAATAAATAAGTAAGCAATAACTTATAGTTTTCCCTGATGAACCGGAAAGTATCGGTAATAATATCGCCTATTTCACGCTGTTTTTTAAACTGAATGGTATGATCGTTATGCATTTTTAAGTTTGTTATTATTTAAATAGAAAGGATAATAAACATAGTAAAATAGAATGAGAAAAAGGGATGTGGAAATAATAGTTATTGCAAGCCAGTCCGGCATTCCCGTAAGCCTTGTAACAAAGCCTTCAAGAAACCCTGCAATTATAAAAAATGGAACGGTGCTTAAAACTATTTTCAGGCCATCTTTAACCCCTTTTACAAACGATGTGAGCCTTGTATATGTTTGAGGAAAGAGAATGCTTTTTCCTACTACAAGTCCTGCACAACCCGCAATCACGATTACCGAAATCTCAATGGTGCCATGTATCCAGATGGTTCTGGCCGATTCCCATAACATTCCGTTCTGGTAAAAGAAATATTGAAAAGATCCCAGCATGATGGCATTTTGCATAAGTACATAAACAGTTCCTAAACCCGCAAGGATGCCTAAAGTAAACGCCATTAAAGCTACCCTAATGTTATTGATGGTAATACCCAGGAACATGTCTAATTCTCCCATTTGTTTATAAACAGCCATGGGATCATCTTTTGAGATATTATCTAATGTCATATTGATATAAGCATCTCCAAGGATCGCCCTTACAAAAGAACCATCACTCGCAGCTGAAAAAACACCCACGGCAATGAAAAGGGAAAATATCACAAAGCTTAGCAACAGCTGTTTTTGATATTGATAAAAGAACTTTGGAAAGTCATGAATGTAAAAGTTCCAGAACACATTTCCCGACTCTTTTTTATTGGTATAGATCTTTTGGTGTGCCGATGCTGCAAGCCCATTTAAATAAATAGCGGTATTGCTGCCGGGATAAAAAGTTTTTGCATAGCTAAGATCCTCTGAAACTTCAAGATAAATAGAGGAGATCTCACCGGGGGGTATCGTTTTATTATTGTGAAGTTCCTGCTCGAATTTAATCCATTTATTCTTATTTTGCTTGACAAAAGCAGCCTCGCGCATAGGTCTTTTATATTTGTCTCAAAGAAACGTATTAATGGATAATTTTCAAATAGAAACCGCTCAAAATATAGGCATTCATCAAAATGTTGCAGGCATTGGTGATAGAATTCTTGCTTTTTTGATCGATATGGCAATTATACTGTCTTATACTATCATGACCGCCTTTGCCATCGCAGGATTAGGTCTTGAGGGAGGTTCACTTTGGGTATATTATCTAATTATAGGCCTTCCTGTTTTTCTTTACTATCTGGTTTGGGAAACTTTTAATAAAGGCCAAAGCCCGGGTAAAGCTGCTTTAAAATTAAGGGTTGTTCGCCTTGATGGCTCACGCCCACGCTTCAGCCAGTATATTATAAGATGGCTTTTAAGGATTATTGACATAAGTTTAACCACAGGGGGAGTAGCGGTGGTGTCAATATTACTATCTGGTAAGGGGCAACGTTTGGGAGATCTTGCTGCCGGGACTACGGTGATCTCTGAAAAGAAAACGGTAAATATCTCACAAACCCTGCAAATTGATATCCCAGATGATTATGTTCCTTCTTATCCTCAGGTTACGGTTTTGAAAGACCGGGATGTTCAAAAGATTAAAAGACTATATAACAATGCCCGCCGCAATGGTAATCATAATGTGATTCTTTCCCTATCGCAAAAGATCTCTGAACTTATTGAGGTTCAACCCCGGGAAAAACCTGTTGATTTTGTCAATGTTATACTTAAAGATTACAATTACTTTACTCAAAAGTAATTACTCGATGATCTCCATTTTAATGTGAATGTTTAAATTGGGCCATTCCCCTTCGCCTACATCCTGTTTTGCGATCTCATCTACCACCTCCATCCCCCTGGTGATCCTTCCAAAAACGGTATGATCATTATCAAGATGATGTGCTCCCCGGGCACTTTGCACTATAAAGAATTCATACGGGGAAGAGGCCTTGCTTACATTTTGTTCTGCATATTTTGCTGCGGAAAATGCTCCCCGGGTATGACGATGTCCTGCCTCAAATTCTGAAGGAATGAGGTAGGAACCAATTTTGGTCCTTTTTCTGGGAGTGTCAGTATTGTCGGAATTCCCTCCCTGCACCACAAAATTTTGAGCCACCCGGTGAAAGAAGGTGTTGTCAAAATACCCCAGTTTTACCAGGTAAATAAAATTTGCCCTGTGAAGCGGGGTATCTTTATACAATAATACTTCTATATCACCAAATCGCGTAATGATCCTAACCCGGTCCTCAGGATTTTCTTTCCCGTATTCCGTTAAAAATGGTATCAACTCCTTTTGTGTTATCAAAGGACCATCGATATTGACCCATTGGTCTTCTTTCTTTTGGTTATTAGGTGCCTGTTTGGTTTTAGCAGGTTCAGGAGTAGTTACCGTAGATTCGGTTTGGTTTTCCGGCTCCCTTTTATTGGAGTTTTCCTTATCTTCACAACTTGTGAAAATCAGAATAGATGCACTAAATAAAATCTGGAGATACCGTTTCATGGAATATGGCAAGTTTAAAGATAAAGTCTCAAATTTAAAAAATTTACCGCTACCGGGGGTGGAAGCACAACTTAAATTGGCACCAATCCTGCGTATCCAGGAATTGGAAAATTTAGACATGTCTTCAAAAAACCCGAATAAGGCAGGGGTAATGGCAATGTTTTATCCCGATGTGAATGACATGACCCATTTGGTACTCATCCTTAGAAAAACCTATCGCGGGGTGCATTCTAATCAGGTGGGATTCCCTGGTGGCAGGGTAGAGGCCGAGGATAAAAACTTAAAGCATACCGCCCTTAGGGAAACGGAAGAAGAAATAGGGGTTCCAGGAAAGGAGATCACAGTTATAAAACGGCTTACCCGGCTTTATATACCACCCAGTGATTTCTGGGTATATCCATATGTAGGGCTGTATGATGCGACTCCCATTTTCATTCCGCAGGAAACAGAAGTAGAACAGGTTCTCGAGGTGGCCTTGCAGGACCTTTTAAATGAGGAAAGCCTGATAACCAAAAAACTTAGCACCTCTTATGCTGAAGAGATCGAGGTCCCCGCTTTTTTCTTGAGCGGCCATGTTGTATGGGGAGCTACCGCAATGATGTTAAGTGAATTGAAAGATATGCTTAAAACTATCCTGTAAGAAGTAATTTAGTATATTTACCTGCTGTTTATTGCATATTTAATAAACACCCTACTCCACAAATTTTATGGGCTTGTTTAAGAAAAATCCTTTTGGTCATTACGATTTTTTAAAGAAATGGCTTATTCGCATTTTTGCAGTGTTAACCCATCGCAGGTTTAGAGGGTTTAATGAATTGAAGATAGAAGGTTCAGAGATCATTAAGAATCTACCCGATAATAATGTGCTTTTCGTTTCAAATCATCAAACCTATTTTGCCGATGTTGTTGCAATGTTCCATGTTTTTAATGCCAGTTTAAGCGGCAGGGTAGATTCAATTAAGAACCTTGGGTACATCTGGCAACCCAAGCTCAACATATATTACGTCGCTGCAAAGGAAACCATGCGTGAAGGCCTGCTTACCAGGATCATGGCTTACGGCGGAGCCATAACCGTTGAAAGGACCTGGAGAGCAAAAGGTAAAGAGGTACAAAGAGAGGTAAACCTTAACGATACCGAAAATATAGGGATGGCCCTTAAAGATGGGTGGGTGATCACCTTCCCGCAGGGAACCACTAAACCCTTTAAACCAATTAGAAAAGGTACTGCCCATATCATTAAAGAACACCGGCCCATTGTAATTCCTGTGGTTATTGACGGGTTCAGGCGTTCCTTTGATAAAAAAGGTTTGCGCATAAAGAAAAGAGGGATACTACAGTCTTTTCAAATCAAACCTCCGCTGGAAATTGATTATGATAAGGAGACTATAGAAGAGATTGTAAGCAAAATTGAATACGCCATTGAGCAACACCCGTCATTTCTTAAAGTTATTCCGCTGGAAGAGATTGAAGCCATGGAAGAGCTTAATAAAAAGCGAAAATGGGAGTATTAAATTTCTGAACTTTGTTTTCTTTGATTCCTGTACCTTTTTAAGCTTGCTGCATTTTTAGTGGAAGTCTTATTTATTATCGGTGAGGGTAAAGCAGAGTAACTTACAGTTGCATCGATTATTTCCTGTTGCATCTGTTTCACAGTTTTGGAACTCCCGTCATGACTCCAGCCAGGAGGGCCAAAAACATACATGAATTTATCTCTCCATCTCTGAGACTTTTTAGTGTCCTCCCATATATTTTTATATTCATGAGTTAGAATAACCCAAATATTATAGGAATCTGGTGGCGTAGAAACACCATATTTTATATCAATATTCTCATCAAGTTCTTTCCAGGTACCAAAAATTCTGTCAAAAATATTAAGAATTCCCCCATGGTTTTTGTCCATATACTCAATATTCCTGGCGTGATGCACCTGGTGCATGGTATGGGTGTTGATGAATTTTTCAAAAATTCCCAGTTTTGGAATGTACCGGCTGTGAAGCTGAAATTGCCATAAGGCTTCAATTCCCAAACACACTACCAGCATTTCAGGTGGAAACCCAATCATTACGATCCAAACATAGAACAAAGGTTTATAAAGAATGGTAAACCACCCATTGCGTATCGCGGTTCCCAGATTAAAATTATCTGAAGAATGGTGCACAATATGAGCCGCCCAAAAGAACCTTATCATATGGTTTTGGCGATGAAACCAATAATAGGTAAGATCATCGAGGAGCATACAAAGTATCCAAATATACCAAACATACCCGAAGGACTCCCATCCAAAAATGTTCATCCTTTGACCATTTACCAAAGGATTAAATAGTTCATAGAAAAAGTTGAAGATAAGGATTACCGCAATGGTCTTGATCAAAGCTCCCAGAATTGCGGAGCCAATACCTATCAAAAGACTGGAAGTTAGATCTCTCCAATGATATAAATTTTTATTTCCGGTACTCTTGCTATAGGTGAGTTCCAATAAAATTAATCCGAGAAAAGCGGGGACCCCATATACGAGGGGGTTTGTAAAATCCATAATTGTTTTGTGCTAATTATTATAAAAAACGGGGGAATTTAATATAATCAAAAGCTTTTACTTAGGAGTTAAAAACAATATAACTTTTATGATAATATATCACATCACAATCATTCCATTTCAAGTTTTTGTAACTCCTTGAAATTGCGGTGTAATCTTTTTAATAAAATTCCATACAGAAGCCGATAAAAAAGCCAGATCACTGCCAGGAAGACGATCATAAACAGTAAAAGTATGCCAATGAAGATAAGCCATTGGGTGGGAGTAAAGGAATAGGCAGCTACATCTTCAACTGTTGTGTTTAGTGAGTGGTAGTGAAAAATAAAGTATGTCATCACCAGCATTGTAATTGCTGTAGAGATCAAAACATATCCTATATAATATTTTACCGTTTTCCTTGTTTTGATTATATTTCTCATCAGGGAGGCCACATCATCTGTAGAAGATATTTTTCTATAATTTCTGTAGAACCTGTAAATGAAGAAGAAGGTTATCGCATATCCAATGATATAAGACACAATGGTAAATTCCTTCAGGTGCAGCCGCTCCATTTCATTCCAGTATTCATTGTCAGCAAAAAATATCGTGATAACTGCCCAAAACAGGAATTCTGCAATACTTATTACAAATATCCATTTTACGATAGAAGATGATTTCTTCCACAGCATCTTATAGATCTGGTCATAACTAAGCTTCGGATAATTTTCATCCTGCTTATTCCAGTCTTTTTTTAATAATTCTAATTCGTCCATCCTTTAACTACGGATTTAAAATATTTTTCAATTTTGTTTTGACCCGGTTCATCTTCACCCTTGCATTTACCTCACTTATACCCATGGTCTCTGAGATCTCTTTATAATTTTTATCTTCCAGATATAAAAAAACCAGTGCCTTTTCAATATCATTCAATTCTTTTACCGCGTTGTAAAGCAATTTCAACTGTTGCTCGCTTTCATGGTCATATTCCTCGGCATGTATCCTGAAATGCACACTATCATAGTCTGTAGTCTGTATTCCTCTTTTTTTCTTACGGTATAATGTTATTGCTGTATTGAGAGCCACCCGGTACATCCATGTACTGAATTTTGCATCGCCTCTGAATTTTGGATAGGCCTTCCATAACTGTATAGTGATCTCCTGGAACAAGTCATTATGCGATGCCTGATCATTGGTGTAGATACGGCAAATCTTGTGCACAATATTCTGATGCCTCTCGAGGTTAGTTACAAATTGATGTTCAAGTTCTTTCTTCACTAAATTTGGTTGGCATTATATATGTATTGATAAAGTGAAATTTGTTACAAGTTTAGTCAATTCTCAAGGAAGAATAATAAATGTAAAAAATTCAGAAGTTTTGTATACGTTATATGCAAGGTTATTGGGTTAATGAGAATTCATGAACAAACAGGTTTGGGGCCGATTGTGGTTCTTTTTTCTAGTTTTATAATATTGATAAACAAAAAACAGGGAGCTACCAATGGTGCTCCCTGTTCTTAAATTATTATGATCTGGTTTTACATTCTTATGCTACCACATCCAACACGTGTGCCTGCATCACCTGCAGGTTGAGATGTAAAATCATCAACACCGTCGTGTACAACAACCGCTTTTCCTACAATATTCTTGTTTTGATCATCACAACCAATACACCATTGGTCTGTAGTAAAAGTTATGGTTCCATTCCCGTTGGCATCTACTTTAAAGTTACCAATGTCACCCCTATGGTATCCTCCGGCATCTCCCCATTTACCATGCTTCTCTTTTGTAGGATTCCAGTGTCCTCCTGCTGATGATCCATCCTGGGCGCTGCAATCGGCACTTTCATGAAGGTGTATGGCATGTAAGCCTTCAGATAAGCCGTCAACAAGCGCCGTCATTGTTACCTGTCCATCTTCATCAGTGAATACGGCATTTCCTGAAAGATTGCTGCCACTTCGCGATTCTATGGCAACAGTTATTTTTCTTGCTTCTTGTCTTTCTGCATTTTGAGTAGTTTGATTGGTGTTGGCCGGTGTAGTGTTTTCATCGGCACGTTTGTCATTTTTACATCCTGAAAGCACGAGGATTGCAGAAAATAATAATGTAAAGCTTACTTTTTTCATAATTACAAAAATTGGTTGATTTTAATCTACTAATGTAAAAGCTTAAAAATGAATAACCAAAGTTTTATAGTTAGCTTAACACCACATGAACCGCTGTAGTGAATCTGTGATTAAATTGAGTTTTATTCTTATAAATCCTGTTTATTGTAGAAATATTAACTCAACAATTAGTAAAAAATAATTATAATTAATGATAATTCAAAAATTCAGGATATGGTTCTGAAAAAATTACAGAAAGTCAATACAGTACTTTTTTTCATTTTTTTAATTATTGTAGGTTTATATTATGGTTCAGCATTTTTTATTCCTCTCGCATTTGCAACCTTCTTTGCCGCCTTGATTGTACCGGTAAGTAATTTTCTGGAGAAAAAATGGAACTTTGGAAGGATCACTTCATCACTCACAAGCACATTTATTTTATTTGTTGGTATAGGCCTTATCATTTATTTTCTTTTCAGGCAATTGGGAATATTTTTAACCGACCTTATTGAGAGAAAAGATGAAATAGGCAATTATATTACATTTTTGCAGGAACAAATTACTGAATCTACAGGCTTATCTATCTACCAGCAGGAGGAAGTATTAAGGGAGAGACTGGGATTTTTCTTTGATTTGGTCCAATCCTTTATATCAAATTTTCTTGCAGGTTTAACCGGCACCCTTGTAAATTTTCTTCTTGTTTTGATCTATGTTTTATTACTTCTTATAAACCGGGATAAATTTGTAAAATTCCTGATGATGTATGTTTCTGAAGAAAAGAAGGAAGAAACACGTGAGATCATGGACCGTACCCAAAAAGTTGCCCATAAATATCTTTGGGGTCGCTTAAAGGTTATGCTTTTACTGGGCGTTATGTATGCGATCACTTTTTATGCATATGGCCTTGAACATGCCAGCTTACTTATAGTTTTTGGGGTGATCATTACAATTATACCTTATATAGGACCACTGTTAAGTGGGGTACTACCTGTTTTATTTATGATCATTTTTGGAGGGAGTAATCTGGAAATTATTTCATTTACTATAATCGTTCTTATTATACAGCTCATTGAAAGTTATGTTGCAGAACCTTTGATCATTGGTTCTGAAGTTCACCAAAGCCCATTATTTGTTATTATTGCGATCATTATTGGCGGCGCTTTATGGGGAATTGCAGGAATGATACTTTTTGTACCAATATTTGGAATACTGAAGATTATTTTTGATACTCATCCTGATCTTAAACCTGTAGGATTTCTTATTGGTTATGAGAGACCGGGATCCGGAGAGGATATGTTTCAAAAACTAAAGAAGAAATTAAAAAAATAAATTACCTGTTGTCCATGACAGTGTTGATCTGCACTTTATCATCCAGGGTTTTATGTACAGGACATTTATCGGCTATTTGAAGAAGCCTGGCCATTTGGGTTTCATCGAGGTCTCCCGTAATGGAAATCCTTCGGTTAAAAGTATCAATCTTTGCCGAAGATCTCTCACATTCCTCACAATCTATGGCATGAGATTTTGAATGCTCCACGTGAGTTTCCACTGTGCCCACATGCCACTTTTTTCTACGGGCGTACATTTGAATAGTCATTGAGGTGCAGGATGCCAAACCTGCTGAGAGGAAATCATATGGGGTAGGCCCAAAGTCATTGCCTCCAAAACTTAGGGGTTCATCGGCAATTAAATTGTGTCTTCCTGCTTTTATGTTGGTAGTAAAACCTTCCTCCCCTAAACTGGCGAGTACCTTATAATCAGATTTCAGGGTAAAAGCTTCGGGTATCGGGATATACCTTACCGCCCAGCTTCCAATTAATTCTCCCACGTAGGTTGAGTCTACCCTGCGGGACAGTAAATGATCGGCCCCGTCAAGAGAAATAAAACTTTTCGGATGTTTTGCTGCCACATATAATTTCTCTGCATTTTTGATCTCCACAGTGCTGTCCTGGGGAGAATGTAAGATTAATATAGATTTATTTAGTTTGGAAAGAACGCTGCTTAATTCACGGGTTTCCAGATCATCCAGGAATTGTTTTTTTATATTAAAGGACCTGCCTCCAATATTTACCCTGGCACTTCCCTGGGAATTGATCTTAGTTATATCATCTTTTATAAGATGTGTGACGTGTGTTAGATCGGCGGGAGTTCCTATGGTAGCGATTGCCTGTACATAGGCTAATTCATTAGCGGCAAATATTACTGCAGCTCCTCCCAAACTATGCCCTATTAGCAGGGTGGGGGCTTCATAATTTTCTTCTAAAAATAGGGCTGCAGAAAGCAGATCCTCAACATTTCCGGAAAAATTGGAATCGGCAAAATCTCCTTCACTTTCGCCCAGACCTGTAAAATCAAAACGCAATACCCCAAAGCCTTTTGAAGTGAGCGCTCTGCTTATATTACGTACGGCAAGGAAATTTTTGTTACATGTAAAGCAGTGGGCAAAAAGAACATAATTATGGGCATTTTGGGTTGTGGGCAGGTCAAGAAATCCTGTGAGTAAGTCACCATTTTTATTTTTGAATTTTACATCTAAGATTTCCATTACAAATAATTTGTTATTTTGAAAGGTGAATTGCTTATTCCATTAACAAAGGCCCCGCAATCATTAGTTCGCGGGATTTGATCTTTACATGCACATCCCGACGCTCTCCCAAAAATTCTCCATCTATTTGAAAAGCCACCGGTTTAATACAACTTATACGCGCTTCGGTTGTTTGAATTGTCTCAACAAAATCAGGGTCCAATTCCACCTCGTTTCTAAGGGTTTTTAAAATCTCAATGACATCAAAGTTCTTAAAGATAAGGATCTCAAATTTCCCATCGTTGATCCTTCCTCTTGGATTTACCGTGGCTCCTGTGCCATATGAACGGGCATTTGCTATTGCTACTAGAATTCCTTCGGTTTCTATGATCTTATTGTTGGCTTCAATAATAAATTGAAAAGGGTACTCACTTTCCACAAGGGTGGGTATAGATTGAAGCAGGTAACCAAGTTTACCCCTTAATGCTGACTTTTCATAATTTCTTATAAGCTCTGCATTGAGGCCAAAATCACTCATATGGAGGCAAACTTCATTATCTAACAGGATAATATCCATTGCATTCACAGACTCTCCCAGGGCTGTTTTTATTTGTTCTTGTATAGTACCTGGTAATTCCAGGTTTGTTGCCAGACCATTGGCCGATCCTGCTGGTATTATACCAACCGGGATCTTACGGGATTGCAGGGCTTCTGCCACCAATTTTATGGTGCCATCACCCCCTGCGCAAATGATGCGACAAGGATTAACCTCTTTAATAGAAGCCTTGAGATCTTTAATATCATTTTTTCCTTTTGTGTAGAAAATGACCAGGCTTGCCTTTATTTTTATTATTTCTTTTTTTACCTGATCTAAAAGGTTGGTTTTATCTAAATCACCCGAAATGGGATTTACTACCAATAAAACCGTCTTAATGTTCCCCATTGTTTTAAATTGTGACTAAAAATAATTAATTTGGAAGATAATCTAAGTTAATAAAACGTCAATAGGTGAAATTAGATCTCAAGCTTTACAGGGGTTATGTAAACGATGGCCATTTGGTCGTTTTTGGACATGTTTTTCGATCCTGGGCTCCAGATAAATACAGGACAGACCGCCGGGGTATCAAACACGCTTTTTCCATTATTCATATGTTCAGGATTAAACCTATTAAAAATATAGAGATTTGTTTAAAATTTAAAAATCTTGAAGTAACTACCAAAACTCTGGATGACGGTTATTTTAGATTTGATGTGCCTTTTTATGAAGAACTTGAGAGCGGTTGGCACACATACCAGGTTACCTGCAAAGTAGGGCCCATAGGTATTGTTGAAATAGAAGAGGTGCTAAAACCTTTTGAGAGTAAAGTGGGGATTATATCTGACATCGATGATACTTTTTTGGTGTCTCACAGCAATAATTTTTTTAAAAAATTATATGTAATGCTGCTAAAGAACATCAATAACAGAAAGATCTTTGATGATGTGGTAGATCATTATAGGTACTTAAGTATTCACGGGCAAAAAAGTGATCAAGCCTGCAATTCTTTCTTCTATGTATCAAGCAGTGAGTGGAATCTATATGGTTTTATCAACGATGTGGCAGTGATGCATGATCTGCCAAAAGCAGTGATAAAATTAAAGAAGATTAAGACTGGAATATCAGATTTTTTAATGACAGGGCGAGGGAGCCATGATCATAAATTTGAAAAGATCAAAGATATTATTTCCTTTTATCCATCACTTAAATATGTTTTGCTTGGTGATGATTCCCAACATGATCCTCAAATTTATGAGCGCATTTGTAAAACCTTTCCCTTAAGCATAAGAGCTGTTTATATAAGGCAAACCGGAAAAAATTCTAAAAGGAATGTTGATGAGATCCTTCAGAATATAGAAAGTATGGGGGTTTCTATATGTTACTTTAAAAACAGCCATAAAGCCATTCTCCATTCCAAAAATCTTGGGATTGTATAAACCTGAATTTGATGATTAGTGCATAGATTCAATTTAAGAGGAATATCTTTGCTGTAAATAATCCCGCAAATTGGAAGTAGTAAATTTTATTCAAATAAAGACCAATCTCCCTGAAAGGTCTGTAGCCAATACCATAGATTTATTATCTCAGGACGCGAGTATTCCATTTATTTCCAGATACCGAAAGGAACAAACAGGCAACCTGGATGAAGTTCAAATAGAGCAAATCTCCATATTCTACAAGGAATTCATAGATATTTCAAAAAGGAAAGATACAATCCTGAGATCTATTGAAGAACAAGGATCGCTCACCGGGGAACTCAGGCAAAAAATTGAAGCAGCAACCAGTATTATAATTCTTGAGGATCTTTATTT
>Ga0079224_100008766_pt1 | contig 13728 bp, 13 predicted proteins | sample Stecom2015_FD_80414 | JGI IMG/M metagenome (GOLD analysis project Ga0079224, IMG submission 80414) | Agricultural soil microbial communities from Utah to study Nitrogen management - Steer compost 2015 | ecosystem: Environmental > Terrestrial > Soil > Agricultural land | place: USA: Utah... | reverse complement strand
TTGCCGCTGATGAAGTTGGCGCCCGGCGACAGGAGGAAAACGATGGCCGCAGCGACCTCGGATTCGGTGCCGATGCGTTGCAACGGCACGTGATCCTTAAGGTTGCGGATCATGTTCTTCATCGACTCGGGGTAAGTGTCCATGCCGCTGGAGGCGATCCAGCCCGGGGCCACGGCGTTGACCCGTACGCCGGCGTGACCCCACTCGTAGGCCGCGGTCTTGGTGAAGTTCTCCATGCCGGCCCGCGCCGCCCCCGAGTGGCCCATGCCGGGCATGCCGCCCCACATGTCGGCGAGCATGTTGACGATGCTGCCGCCGTGTTTGCTCATGCTCTGCAGAAAGACTTCCTTGGCCACCAGGAAACCACCCACCAGGTTGGTGCGCACCACGGTCTCGAAGCCTTTCTGGTTGATGCCGATCAGCGGCGCGGGGAACTGGCCGCCGGCGTTGTTGACCAGTTGGCGAATTTGGCCGCGTTCCCTGATCACTGCGCCGACCATGGCCTTCACGGCTTCTTCATCACGAATGTCGCAAACCTGGAAGCTGGCGCTGCCGCCGTCTTCGGTGATCTCGGCGCAGGTCTTCTCCAGCTTTTCCTGCTTGCGCCCGACCAGCACCACGTGGGCGCCCAGAGCGGCCAGCTCGTGGGCCACGCAGCGGCCAATGCCGCTGCCGCCGCCGGTGACCAGGATGGTCTGCCCGGCAAACAGGCCGGGCTTGAAGACTGAGTCGTATGCCATTGTTGTTGTCCTTGTTACAGGCTGTCAGCCAGGGCCTTGGGCACCGGCACGGGGAATTCCAGCAGCTGCTGGGCAAAGGCCTTGCCCTGCGGGTCGATGCGCAGACTGGCCACGCCACCACCACCGAGGGCGTTTTCCAGCAGGAAGTTGAGGCTGTGGCTGGCCGGCAGATACCAGCGGCTGACCTTGCCGGTCTGCGCGTCGAGCAGGTGGCCCATCCACTCGCCCACGGCTTGCGGGGTCAGCGCGGCGGCGATCCACGGCAGGTACTCGGCCTTGCGCGCCATCACGCCGATGTTGCTGTGGTTGCCCTTGTCGCCGGAGCGGGCCACGGCCAGCCTGATCAGCGGCACGCTGGCGTCGGCCGAGCCGGTGGGGGCGGGCAGGACGGCTTCGGCAGCGATGTTCGCCGGATCGAAGGTGTCGATCTGCGGCAGGCTGACCGGAGTGCGTTCACCGCTGATTTCCACTTCCAGCGCGCAGCTGCTCTTGTCGGCCAGGAAGGAGAACAGGCGGATCACCGGGTAGACGGTCGGGCGGCCGCCGACGATGCCGGTCAGGCCCGGTGCCATGCCGGTGGAGGCCTGGGCGATCTCGCGGGAGAACAGCACCAGCGCTTCCTTCTTGGCGTGGCTGACGCCTAGCTTGATGATCACTTCGCGGGTGTCACCGCGCTTGCCGTGCGGGCCGTAGGTGGCCTCGGTGCCCAGCAGTTCGATATTCACTTCGCGGTAGGCCGGCCAGCCGCGCTCGGCGAACATCTCGTTGGTCTTGTTGATGATCGCCTGGCTGACGCGTTCGGCCTTGGCCACGGCGTCGATACCGGCGATCAGGCAGCTGGCGGTGCAGCGGAAGCCATCCGGATAGGTGGCGCTGACCTTGTACGAGTTGGTTGGCGGCAGGCCGCGGGAGCCGCTGACGTGCACGCGGTGCTCGCCGACCTGCTCCAGCTTGACCTGGGTGAAGTCGCAGATCACGTCCGGCAGCAGGTAGGCACGCGGGTCGCCGATTTCGTAGAGCATCTGCTCGCCGACGGTGAATGGGGTGACCAGGCCGCCGGTGTTTTCCGGCTTGGTCAGTACGAAGCTGCCATCGGCCTCGACTTCCAGAATCGGGAAACCGATGTGCTCGTAGTCCGGCACGTTGTGCCAGTCGGTGAAGTTGCCACCGGTGCTCTGGGCGCCACATTCCACCAGGTGACCGGCGAGGGCGGCCTGGGCCAGCTTGTCGTAATCGTTCCACTGCCAGCCGAATTCATGCACCAGCGCGCCGCTGACCACGGCGCTGTCGGCCACGCGGCCGGTGATGACGATGTCGGCACCCTGATCCAGCGCGGCAGTGATGCCGGGCGCACCCAGGTAGGCATTGAGCGATACGCACATGGCCGGCATCGGCGCGCCACTGAACATTTCCGTGGTGCCGGCCTTGGCCAGCTCGCCAGCCTTGCTCTGCAGGCTGTCGCCATGCAGTACGGCGATTTTCAGGTTGACCCCGGCCTTCTCGCAGGCGGCGGCCATGGCGGCGGCGCAGGCAGCGGGGTTGACGCCACCGGCGTTGCTGATGATGCGGATCTTCTTGGCGGCGATCTCGCCCAGCAGGGGGGCCAGTACTTCGACGAAGTCCTTGGCGAAGCCTTCCTGCGGATTCTTCATGCGCGCGCCGGCCATGATCGACATGGTGATCTCGGCGAGGTAGTCGAAAACCAGATAATCCAGTTCGGCACCCCGAACCAGTTGAGCTGCAGCGGTGGAGGTGTCGCCCCAGAACGCGGAGGCGCAGCCGATGCGTACGGTTTTGGTCATTGGAATTGGCCCGTCACACATTGATAAGGTGAGTCGACATTACCAAGCAAGCGCTTGGTTGAAAAGTGGCAAAAGAGGACAATTCGGCCAAAAATACGCCCAAGCGCTTGCTTGGTTGGTTACTGGCGCATACATTTCGCCAAGCAACACAAGCACTTGCCGGCAGCATCAATAATTCATCAGAACAATCGCCGAGCGGGAATCAGGGGAGAAGCCAGCGTGGACGAACACAAGGCCCAGGCCGTTATGCAGGAGCTGGTCGACAACGGCCAGCTGACCGATCCGGACAGTGCACGCGGCAAACTGCTGCAGATGGCTGCCCATCTGTTTCGTAGCAAGGGCTACGAACGCACCACTGTGCGTGACCTGGCCGCAGCCATCGGCATTCAGTCGGGCAGCATCTTTCATCACTTCAAGAGCAAGGATGAAATCCTGCGCTCGGTGATGGAGGAAACCATCGTTTACAACACCGCTCTGATGCGTACAGCCCTGGCTTCGGCGCAGGGTACGCGCGAGCGTTTGCTGGCGCTGATCCGCTGCGAGCTGCAGTCGATCATGGGCGGTACCGGCGAGGCGATGGCGGTGCTGGTCTACGAATGGCGTTCGCTGTCGGAAAACGGCCAGGCGCAGGTGCTGGCGCTGCGTGATACCTATGAGCAGATTTGGCTGACGGTGCTGAGCGAGGCGCGCGAGGCTGGCTACTTCAAGGGCGATCCGTTCATTCAGCGACGTTTTCTCACCGGAGCACTGAGCTGGACCAATACCTGGTTCCGGCCGCAGGGACCGATGAGTCTGGATCAGCTGGCCGAAGAGGCGTTGTCGCTGGTGTGCAAGGAAGTTTGAGCGAACTCGGCTAGGATGGAAGTAACTGCCGGTTTCAGTTCGAGCACGCGACCTTGACTGTCCTGTGCCCGGGACGAGAGGTCGAGTTTGCGAGCACTATCCTTCTGCCTGTTGTGCTGTCTGTCGCTGCTGTACCTGTCCAATGCCGTCGCGGTGCAGGACGTACGTGTTGGCGGTTATCACTTCCCTCCCTAATCTGGACAAACCCGAATCACCGCACCCTCAGGGGCTGGTACCGGAGCTGTTGCGCGCGCTCAACGCGGTGCAGCAGCAGTATCGTTTCGTCCTGGTACCGACCTCGGCGACCCGTCGCTATCGGGATCTGGAGGGCGGGCGCTTCGATCTGATGTTCTTCGAGTCCAGTCATTGGGGGTGGCAGAGTACGCACCACCTGGCTCTGCGGCTGGATATCGAAGATGCGGAAGTCTATGTCGCCGCTGCCGAGCCAGGCCGGGGCCAGGACTACTTCGCAGACCTGAGCAACAAGCGCATGGCGCTCTATCACGGCTACCACTACGGGTTTGCTGCGTTCGACGCCGACCCTGACTACCTGGCGCGCACCTACAAAGCGGTGTTGACCTATTCCCACGACAGCAATTTGCGCATGTTGCTGGCACGGCGCGTCGATATTGCCGTGGTGACGCGTTCCTACCTGGAGCTGTTTCTGGATCGGCACCCGGAATTGCAACCGGGGTTGCTGATCTCCGAGCGTCAGGATCAGGTCTACCATCATCAGGTGCTGTTGCGACCCAGGGCGACGCTGGCTCCAACTGATGTCGCCGGACTCCTCGACCAGTTGCACGCCAGTGGCGAGTTGTCCAGGTTGCTTGGGCGCTATCGCCTGGCATTGGGCGATAAAGCGTCCGTGCAGTGAAAATCCATCTGGTCGGTCAGGAGAGACTGGAGTAGGCTGCTGCTCACTAAAAGAAGGAGTTTTTGGGGATTCGACATGCGGCAATCACGGCGCTGGATTCGTGTCTGTTGGGCTGCCCTGGGGCTGATGTCCGTCGGTTCTCTCTATGCTGCCGAGATGGTCAAGGTCGGCGGTGCGCATTTTCCTCCCTACGTGATCAAATCCAATCTGCAGGAGTCCAGTGGCCTCCTGCCTGAACTGCTCGAAGCGCTGAATCGAGAGCAGAGCGACTATCAGTTCACCATGCTGCCTACCGCTATCGTGCGGCGCTTCAGTGATCTGCAGCGCGGACGTATCGACATGGCTGTTTTCGAGAATCCGCAATGGGGGTGGCAGGGCATCGATGCCAATGCCGTCGATATGGGGTTGGAAGACGCCGAGCTGTTTGTAGCCAGGGATGAACAACGGCGCGGTCAGGGTTACTTCGAACAGCTAGACGGCAAGCGTCTGGCGCTCTATCGCGGATACCACTACGGCTTTGCCAGGTTCAACAGTGATCCGGATTTCCTCACCCGCACCTTCAACGCCAACCTCGGGCATTCCCATGACAGCAACCTGCTGATGGTACTGCGTGGTCGTGCGGATATAGCCCTGGTGACGCGCTCGAACCTTTACGACTTCATCAAGCGCAATCGCGATCACGCACGCAAACTGCTGATCTCCGAGCGGGTCGATCAGGTCTACCGCCATCACGCGATGATCCGCGCCGGTGCGCCGATCAGGCCCGAGCGTTTCGCGCAATTGCTCGAGCAGTTGCGCGCAAAGGGCGAGTTGCAGCGCATCTTCTCGCCTTACCGCATTGCCGTCACATCAGTCACAGCGGATAGCTCAATAGCAGCAGATGCGGAACATTGACTGCTCCGCGGAGAGCGACTGCCAGGGTCATATGTCCGCTGAAGAAGGCGGCGCTGGGAGCAGGGCGAACTGCGGACTGAAGGGCAGGTAACGGCACCGAACAATGCCACTGTCAGGGGCATTCCCGGCCGGGCTCCCGGACGTTGCATCGCCGCTCAGCTTTCGCGGCGATCCTTGGCGTCCTGTTCGACGTTACGCTCGTGGATGCGTTTGAGCTGTTCCTCGGTCAACGGCAGTTTCCTGGCCGTGTCGCGCAGCAGCAGCAGGCTGCCGAGGATGGAGCCCAAGGCCAGGATCAGGATGAGCCAGGCGAACCAGGGCATGATCGACTCCTCTTGCGGGTAAGTGCTTCCACCATACCCGCTCGTCACCCGCTTGTCAGGCTGGTTGCAGCTGCACTGCCTGCATATCGCTCTCGTCCTTGAGTTGTACGCCGCTCAGTTGCAGGCGCAGTGCCTGGCGTGCCAGGTAGTCGAGTTTGTATGCCGCCGCCTCGTAGGGCAGGCCTTCGGGGCGCACGTTGGAGATGCAGTTGCGCGCACTGTCCAGGCAACCCACTCTCGGGGCGTAGGTCAGGTACAGGCCGAGGCTGTCTGGTGAGGTCAGGCCTGGACGTTCGCCGATCATCACAATCACCAGGCGAGCACGCAGTGCCTCACCGATGCCGTCGCCAATCGCCACGCGGCCCTGCTCGGCAAGAACCACCGGAGTGTTGGCCCAGTCGGTATCGAAGCGTTGGCGAAAGGCCTGCAGCAGAGGCAGGGCATGGCGTTGCACGGCGACGGCCGATAGACCGTCGGCCAGCACGATGGCCAGTTCCGGGGCCGGCAGTTCATGTTGCAACTGCAGCTGACAGTCGCTGTGCAGATGACGGCCCTGATCCGGTCGCAGCAGGTAGGCCTGCCGATCCTCGGCATTGCTGCGCACTTTCAGGGCGCGAAAACCGGCTGCATGCAGCTGATGCTTGAGTTCAGTTAAATCCAGCGGACGATGTACCGCATCGCGTGCCTGGGCGTGGGCCAGACCGAACTTCAGCACCTCCCGGGTGGGCAGGCTGCAGCCGACACGGCCAAGCGCGATGCGGGCCGAGGTATGTGCACGCAGGTCGTCCCAGGGGTTGTGCTGGATGAGATCGATATCCTTCATCAGGCCGCTCCGGAAATCTGTGGCAGTCGCTTGAGCAGATGATGCCCGCGACCGACCTCGCGCAGCCTGCCGCCGGGTTCGGTAATGGCCATGCGTGTCAGCCAGGCGTCGAACTCCGGCGCCCGTTTCAGGCCCAGTAAGCTGCGCAGGTAAAGCGCGTCGTGGAACGAGGTGCTCTGATAGTTGAGCATGATGTCGTCGGCGCCGGGGATGCCCATGATGAAGTTGATGCCGGCTGCGCCGAGCAGCTTGGCGCAGAAGTGATCTTCCAGCCCGGCACGGATGATCTGCTTGCCGTCGTAGAGGTATTCCGGGCCGATGAAACCGACCACGGTATTGACCAGCAGTGGGCGGAACTCCCGGGCCACGGCATAGGCGCGGGTTTCGCAGGTCTGCTGATCGACGCCATGGTGGCCGCCGGCGGAGAGCGCGCTGCCCTGGCCGGTTTCGAAGTACATGACGTTATCACCCAGAGTCCCGCGCCCCAGCGACAGCGCGGCCTCGTGGGCTTCGCGCAGGATCGCCAGGGAGACGCCGAAACCGGCGTTGGTGGCCTCGGTGCCGGCGATGGACTGGAACACCAGGTCGATCGGCGCGCCGGCCTCGATGGCCTGGATCTGTGTGGTGACGTGGGTCAGCACGCAGCTCTGCATGGGAATTTCGAAGTGCTGGCGTACCTCGTCCATCATCTGCCACAGGCGCATCAGCGTCGGCAACGAGTCGCTGGCCGGGTTGATGCCCACAGTGGCGTCGCCGGAGCCATAGAGCAGGCCGTCGAGCATGCTGGCAGCTATGCCGCGTACGTCGTCGGTGGGGTGATTGGGCTGCAGGCGCACGGCAAGGTGGCCGGGCAGGCCCAGGGTGTTGCGAAAACGGCTGATCACCTGGCATTTGCGTGCCACCAGAATCAGGTCCTGATTGCGCATCAGCTTGCTCACGGCAGCGACCATCTCCGGCGTCAGCCCGGCGGCTATTGCAGCCAGACGAGCGCTGTCGGTCTTTTCCAGCAGCAGCCAGTCACGCAGATCGCCGACGGTGAGATGACTGATCGGTGCGAAGGCGACGGCATCGTGCCGGTCAATGATCAGGCGGGTGACTTCATCCTGCTCATAAGGGATCAGCGCCTCGTCGAGAAAACGTTTGAGCGGCACATCGGCCAGAGCCAGCTTGGCCGCCATGCGCTCTTCGTAGGTGGCAGCAGCCAGCCCGGCCAGGTAGTCGCCTGAACGCGCGGGGCTGGCCTTGGCCAGCAGGGTCTTGAGGTCGGCGAAGCGGTAGACGAGGCTGCCGATGGTGGTTTGGTAGGGCATGCTTGCAACCCATGACACGGAGATCCATTTGCCGTGCAGCGCTCATGCCAGAGCCCAGAGCACTGGCGGTGCGCGGCAGGTGGGGGCGTGCTGGCCGTGACCGGTGAGTGAAAAAGGTGCAGAAAATGCTCGGATGCACCTGCCTGGTACATGACAGGCCGCTCATGGCACATCGGCAGAGGGGGCTTCAGCCGCGACCAGTGCCGGGACGCTTTGCGCTACAATGCGCGGCGTTTTTCACCTGTTCGAGACCTGCTCATGCCCGCCTGCAAAACACCGATCATCGTCGCCCTCGACTTTCCCAGCCGTGATGCTGCTCTGGCCCTGGCCGATCAGCTCGATCCGGCGCTGTGCCGGGTCAAGGTCGGCAAGGAGCTGTTCACCCGCAGCGGGCCGCAGGTGGTCGAGGCGTTGCAGGCCAAGGGCTTCGAGCTGTTCCTCGATCTGAAATTCCACGATATTCCCAATACCACGGCGATGGCGGTCAAGGCTGCGGCGGAACTGGGCGTATGGATGGTCAACGTGCACTGTTCCGGCGGTCTGCGCATGATGGCGGCCTGCCGTAACGAGCTGGACAAGCTGGCCGGCGCCAAGCCACTGCTGATCGGTGTGACGGTGCTGACCAGCATGGAACAGCAGGATCTGGCCTGCATCGGTCTGGATGTGCCGCCGCAGGAGCAGGTGCTGCGCCTGGCTGGCCTGGCCGCCGAGGCGGGGCTCGACGGTCTGGTCTGCTCGGCGCAGGAGGCGCAGGCGCTGAAGGTCGCGCAGCCGCGTCTGCAGCTGGTGACGCCGGGTATCCGTCCCGCCGGCAGCAGCGCCGATGACCAGAAACGCATCCTCACCCCGCGTCAGGCGCTGGAGGCAGGCTCCGATTACCTGGTAATCGGCCGTCCCATCAGCCAGGCCGCCGACCCGGCACAGGCGCTGGCGGCGGTGGTTGCCGAACTGCGCGCCTGAGCCCTGTAGCCCGGATGAAATCCGGGGCGCTCTGGCATCCCGTCCGATCTGTCCCGGATTTACATCCGGGCTACCCGCTGATCGCGGCACCGCGCTGGTGGCGTCGCCATCAGCGCCCTGCATGACCCTCCACTCCAGAGCCTGATAGTGCTGCTCACCGTCTGGCTTGCTGGCTAGACTCCTCGCAAATTCAACAAGAATCGCTGCGAGGAAGCAGACACATGAGCATGACGTTCTCCGGCCAGGTCGCCCTGGTCACCGGCGGTGCTGCCGGTATCGGCCGGGCCACGGCCCAGTCCTTCGCCGCCGAAGGGCTTAAGGTGGTGGTTTCCGATGTGGATGTGGCCGGCGGCGAGAGCACTGTCGAGCTGATTCGCGCGGCCGGTGGCGAGGCCTGCTTCGTACGTTGCGACGTGACCTGCGACGCCGAGGTCAGGGCTCTCATGGACGCCACGCTGGCCCAGTATGGTCGCCTGGACTACGCCTTCAACAACGCCGGCATCGAGATCGAGCAGGGCAGGCTGGCCGACGGCAACGAAGCCGAGTTCGACGCCATCATGGGCGTCAACGTCAAGGGCGTGTGGTTGTGCATGAAGCACCAGATCCCGCTGCTGCTGGCCCAGGGCGGTGGTGCCATCGTCAACACGGCGTCGGTGGCAGGCCTGGGGGCGGCTCCGAAGATGAGCATTTACGCAGCCTCCAAGCATGCGGTGATCGGCCTGACCAAGTCCGCTGCGGTGGAGTACGCGAAGAAGAAAATTCGCGTCAATGCGGTGTGCCCGGCGGTGATCGACACCGACATGTTCCGCCGCGCCTATGAAGCCGACCCGAAGAAGGCCGAGTTCGCCGCTGCCATGCATCCGGTCGGGCGCATCGGCAAGGTCGAGGAAATCGCGGCTGCAGTGCTCTATCTGTGCAGCGATCATGCGGCGTTCACCACCGGCCACGCGCTGGCTGTCGATGGTGGCGCCACGGCGATCTGAGCGCTCTGGCCCGCTAGTTGCTGGGGAACCAGGGTTGGCTCGCAGGGCCACTGTCAGCAGTGGCCTGACTGCGCACAATCTCGCGAGGTACAACTGGAGCGATAACAATAATGACCGCCGATCCCTTGCTGACGTTTTTCCTTCCCGCTGCGCTGGGCATCATCATGCTCGGGCTTGGCCTGTCCCTGACCCTGGCCGATTTCGCCCGCGTGGCCAGATTCCCCAAACCGGTGTTGATCGGCCTGGCCTGCCAGCTGTTGCTGCTGCCACTGGCCTGCTTCTTCCTGGCCAAACTGTTCGGCCTGGCACCGGCGCTGGCCGTCGGTCTGATGCTGCTGGCGGCCTCGCCAGGCGGCACCACCGCCAACCTCTACAGCCATCTGGCCCATGGTGACGTAGCGCTGAACATCACCCTCACCGCAGTCAATTCGGTGATCGCAATCCTGACCATGCCGCTGATCGTCAACCTGTCGCTGGCTTACTTCATGTCCGCCGATCAGGCCATTCCGCTGCAGTTCGCCAAGGTGGTGCAGGTGTTTGTCATCGTCCTCGGGCCGGTGGCCATCGGCATGTGGCTGCGCAGCCGTTTCCCCGGCTTCGCCGAGCGCATGCAGAAACCGGTGAAGATCGTCTCGGCACTGTTCCTGCTGCTGATCATCCTGCTGGCAGTGGCCAAGGACTGGCGCACCTTCGTGGACTACGCGCCTTCGGTGGGCGGCGCGGCGCTGGCCTTCAACCTGCTGAGCATGGCGGTGGGCTACTGCGTGCCGCGCCTGCTCAGGCTCGACCTGCGCCAGGCGATTGCCATCGCCATGGAAATCGGCATCCACAACGGCACCCTGGCCATCGCCCTGGCACTCAGCCCAGTGCTGCTGAACAACCCGGCCATGGCCATCCCCGCAGCCATCTACAGCCTGATCATGTTCGTCACCGCTGCGCTGTTCGGGCTGTGGGTCAACCGTGTGCACGGCGTCGAGCTGGCCGAGCCGGCGGTGCAAGGGGAAAAGGCGTAGCGTTAAAGAATGGGGAGGGCTTTGCCCGTGATAGTCGCGGCTAAAGCCCCTCCCATTTCGACCGAGTCCGTAGCCCGAATGCAATCCGGGGCGACCTGGCAGAGTGCTCGCGGATTGCATCCGGGCTACGGAGAATCTAGCGCTTGCCCCAGTTCAGCACGGCCAGGGTCAGCAGGCCGGCGACAATACCCCAGAACGCAGAGCCGACGCCGGCCAGGGTCATCCCGGACGCGGTGACCAGGAAGGTGATCAGCGCCGCTTCGCGCTCGTTGGGTTCGCTCATGGCCTGGGTCAGGCCGCCAATGATCGAGGCGAACAGTGCCAGCGCGGCGATGGACAGGATCAGTGCTGCCGGCAGTGCCGCGAACAGCGAGGCGAGCGTGGCGCCGAAAATGCCGGCAATGGCATAGAACACGCCGCACCAGACCGCCGCGGTGTAGCGTTTGTGCGGATCTTCGTGGGCTTCCGGGCCGGCGCAGATCGCGGCGCTGATGGCGGCCATGTGAATCCCGTGACTGCCGAACGGCGCCATCAGAATCGACACCAGGCCGGTACTGGTCAGCAGTGGCGAGGCCGGCACGTCATAACCGTTGGCGCGCAGGACGGCCATGCCTGGCAGGTTCTGTGAGGCCATGGCGACGATGAACAGCGGAATGCCGATGCTGATCGCAGCGGCCAGCGAGAAACTGGGCGTGGTCCATTCCGGCGTGGCCAGTTGCAGCTGGAAGTCCGTGAAATCCAGCAGACCGATGAGTGCCGCCAGCACACTGCCGACGATCAGCGCCGAGAGCACCGAGTAGCGTGGCCACAGGCGTTTGCCAAGCAGGTAGGCGAGCAGCATGGCGACCACCAGAACCGGCTGCTGTTCGGCCGCCACGCAGATTTCCAGGCCGATCTTGAACAGCACGCCGGCCAGCAGGGCCGCGGCGATGGAGGCAGGGATGCGGCGCATCAGGCGGTCGAAGGTGCCGGTCAGACCGATCAGCACGATCAGGCCCGAGGCCAGGATGTAAGCGCCGATCGCCTCGCCATAGGACACTTGCGGCAGGCTGGTGATCAGCAGCGCGGCGCCGGGGGTGGACCAGGCGATCATCACCGGCGCGCGATAGCGCAGCGAGAGCACGATGCAGCACAGCGCCATGCCGATCGACAGTGCCCAGATCCATGAGGAAATCTGCCCCGCGGTGAGGCCGGCAGCCTGGCCGGCCTGGAACATCAGCACTAGGGAGCTGGTATAGCCGGTGAGCATGGCAATGAAGCCCGCGACCACGGCCGAGGTGGAGGTGTCCGCCAGTGGTCGCAGGCGGGTAGGGGCGGCGTCTTGCATCAGAACATTCCAGTGTCGACGATGATGGGATAGAGCGAGGCGACCAGCAGCAGCGCCATGCCGATGTTGAAGGCGCGCAGGGCACGCGGGTTGTCCAGCCACTTGCGCAGCATGCTGCCGGCGACGGTCCACAAACCTACGCTGGGGCAGTTGACCAGCGCAAACAGGGCCGCGATCAGCAGCACGTTGCTGAAAAAACCATCCTGCGGTGTATAGGTGGTAATGGCGCCGATTGCCATGATCCACGCCTTCGGATTGACCCACTGAAACGCCGCGGCCTGAAGGAAGGTAAATGGCCTGGCCTCGAGATTCTCGCGGCTTTGCGGCGCGCCGGACTGGGCGATCTTCCAGGCCAGATAGAGCAGATAGGCAGCGCCGACATAGCGCAGCACGTCATGCAGCACCGGCAGGCGCTGGAACACCTGGCCAAGGCCCAGGCCTACGGCGGCCACCAGCAGCATGAAACCGAGGCTGATGCCAAGCATGTGCGGGATGCTGCGGCGCACGCCGAAGTTCACGCCCGAGGCGAGCAGCATCATGTTGTTGGGGCCTGGCGTCACCGAGGTGACGAAGGCGAAGGCGATGAAGGCGAGCAACAGTTCGGTGGACATGGTCGTTCTCCCGTGACTGGCAAAGCCTATTGCGCGACCGTAACGGCGTCGCGGTACAGCCATGGCCGGCTTGAGCCGTACAGTCTGGTCAAGCGTTGCGCCGCTGGTTAGCCTCGGGTTTTTGCCGCAAGGACTAAGGCGATGCAACCGGACAATCCCTACAGTGCACCGCAGGTGGAGTTGCTCGACGGAACCGGCGAGCAGGCATTGCCTGGCTGGAGTGCCAGGCAGTTGCAGGTGCTGGGTTGGCTGGCGCTGGTTTCGGTGCTGGCCAATGCCCTGCTGGTCGGGCTGCTGTTCGCCGGCTCGCTGCTGGAAGCGTATGAGGCCGAATTGCTGTTCACCTTCACCGACTGGCTGGGGCTGATGCTGGTACTGCTCGGCTGCTACCTGCTGCTGCGCTTGAAGGCCTTTGCCGAAGCCCGTTTCGCTGCGCGCAACCTGAGCCTGCCGGTATGGGCCGTATTGGCAGGTTCCCTGTTGCTGGAACTGGCTGACCTGTTGTTCGGCGAGCAGCTGTTTACAGCTCCTGGCTGGCAAACGCTGAGTTACATGGCGTTGCTGTGCCTGACGGGAATCAGCACCGCCTGGCTGGGAATCCGTCTGCTCAGGCTGCAATACCCTTATCCGGCGCTCAAGGTAATGGCCTGGCTCGATATCGTCGGCGGGCTGATGCTGGCCAGTGTGTTGTTGCTGCTGCTCGCGCTGCTGCCCCTGCTGGGTGCCGGTGTGACGCTGATGCTGGTGTTCTTCAGAGGGGCTGCAGAGGTGCGGGCGAAGGCGAGCTGAGCGTGGCTCCCCTACACGCGCCAGCGATTGCAGCTGGCAGCCCCAGGCTCAGGTGCGTTCATGGCGTGTGCGCGCCAGGGCGTGGTTGACCGCCAGCCAACCCCGTACCGCCTCTTCACCCACTTCGGCGAACACTCGCTGCAGCAGACGCGCCTGTTCGCGGCGCAGGGCCTGTTCCAGTTTGGCGCCTTCGGCGGTGAAGCCGAGTAGGCGCTTGCGCTTGTCGTCTGCGGCTGCTTCGCTCTGTACCAGGTTCATTTCGATCAGCTGGCGCAGAGGCATGTTCAGCGCCTGTTTGCTCACGCCCAGATAGCCGAGCAGTTCTGTCATGTTCAGGCCCGGATATTTGGCGATGAAGAACAGAATGCGGTGATGCACGCGTGACAGACCGCGTTTGGCCAGCATCTCATCGGGCTTGGCAGTGAAGGCCTGATAA
>Ga0079224_100008765_pt1 | contig 13729 bp, 10 predicted proteins | sample Stecom2015_FD_80414 | JGI IMG/M metagenome (GOLD analysis project Ga0079224, IMG submission 80414) | Agricultural soil microbial communities from Utah to study Nitrogen management - Steer compost 2015 | ecosystem: Environmental > Terrestrial > Soil > Agricultural land | place: USA: Utah... | reverse complement strand
TGCCGTCCGCCGACCGCCGTTCATCGACTCCCCGAGGCTTTTCGTCGTGCTCGCCCAGCTTGCCAACGTGCTGCTGCCGGTCTTCGCCGTCGCCGGCGTCGGTTACGGCTGGCGGCGGCTCGGCATGCCCTTCGAGCGCGAGTTCGTGACGCGCATGATCATGAACGTCGCGGGCCCCTGCTTGATCGTCGACAGCCTCGCGGGGCTCGATCTGCCGCTCGAGCGGTTCGTGACGATGGTCGGCGCGTCCGTCGCGATGTTCGCGACGACGCTTGCGGCGGCATGGCTTCTGCTGCGAGCGCTGAAGCTTTCCGTGCGCTCGTACCTTCCCGCCGTCGGCATCGGCAATACCGGCAATCTCGGCCTGCCGCTGTCGCTGTTCGCGTTCGGCGAGGCGGGCCTCGGCCTCGCGGTGGCCGTCTATGCCGTGAACTCTGTCGCGCAGTTCACGCTGACGCCGATGCTGCAGAGCGGGCAGCCGGCGCTGCGCGCGCTCCTGACCACGCCGGTTGTCTACGGCGCCGTGATCGGGACGGCGCTCCTCGCGTCGGGCGCCGAGCTGCCCGGGTGGCTCGGATCGACGATCGCTCTCCTCGGCGACCTGATGATCCCGCTGATGCTGCTCGCGCTCGGCAATACGCTCGGCGGGCTGCACGCGCGGCGCCTGTCGCTGGCCTTCGGGCTCGGCGCGGCGCGGCTCGTGCTCGGCTTCGCGGTCGCGCTCGCCGTAAGCTTCGCGTTCGGGCTCGAAGGCACCGCGCAGGCCGTGCTCGTGCTGCAGGGGTCGATGCCCGCGGCCGTGTTCAACTACCTCTTCGCCGCGCGCTACGGCCGGGACGCCGACGACGTCGCGGGCATCGTGCTCGTCTCGACGCTGCTCGCCGCCGTGACGATGCCGCTGCTCGTCGCGTTCGTGCTGCGGCTAGCCGACGCATAACGCGCGGCGCGGGGTCAGGCCGCCTCGAGGATCGCCGTCACGCCCATGCCGCCCGCCGTGCAGACGGAGATAAGGCCGCGTCCCGAGCCGCGCTGGTGCAGCAGCTTCGCGAGCGTCGCGACGAGCCGCGTGCCGGTCGCGGCGAACGGATGGCCGATCGCGACGCTGCCGCCCTTCACGTTCAGCTTGTTGCGGTCGATCGAGCCGAGGGGGCGATCGCGGCCGAGCTTCTCGCGGCAAAACTTCTCCGACTCCCAGGCCTTCAGCGTCGCGAGCGTCTGCGCGGCGAACGCCTCGTGGATCTCGTAGTAGTCGAAGTCCTGCAGCGCGAGGCCCGCGTCGTTGAGCATGTCCGAGACGGCGTACGCAGGCGCCATCAGCAGCCCCTCGCCGCCGACGAAGTCGACCGCCGCCTCCCGTGCGTAGGTCAGGTACGCGAGCACCGGCAGGCCGCGCTCACGCGCCCATTCCTCCGAGCCGAGCAGCACGGCGGAGGCTCCGTCCGTCAGCGGCGTGCTGTTGCCCGCCGTCAGCGTTCCCGCTGGGCTCTTGTCGAAGACCGGCTTCAGCTTCGCGAGCCGCTCCATGCTCGTGTCCGGCCGCAGGTTGTTGTCGCGGCGCACGCCCTGAAACTCGATGAGCAGGTCGTCGTAGAAGCCTTCCTCGTACGCCGCGACTGCGTTCATGTGGCTCGCGAGCGCGAGGCGGTCCTGCTCCTCCCGCGAGATCTGCCACTCCTTCGCGGTGATCTCCATGCTCTCGCCCATCGACAGCCCCGTGCGCGGCTCGACGACGGCGGGCAGGCTCGGCTTGAAGTGCTTCGGCCGCAGCCGGAGCCACGGCTTCAGCCGCTCGGCCGCCGTGCGCCCGCGCGAGCTCTCGAGCACGATCGAGCGGAACGCCTCGTCGTAGACGATCGGCATGTCGCTGATGCTGTCGGTGCCGCCGGCGATGCCGGAGTCGATCATCCCGACGGAGATCTTGCCGGCGAGCGCCGTCACCGCCGAAAGGCTCGTGCCGCACGCGCGCTGAATGTCGAAGGCCGGGGTCTCGGGCGCGAGCCCGGAGGACAACGTCGCCTCCCGCGCCAGGTTGAAGTCGCGCGAATGCTTGATCACCGCGCCCAGCGAGACGTCCCCGAGGCGCTCGCCCTTCAGGCCGAAACGCTCGACGAGCCCGCGCAGCACGGCGCTCATCATGTCCTGGTTCGAGCACTCCCGATACGCGGTATGCGCGCGGCAGAATGGTATTCGCACTCCGCCCAAGATCGCGACGCGCCGAGCCGGTTGATTACGCATCCTTGACTCCTGACCCCAACGAAGAAATTCGCTCGTTCACTGCCCGAACCGCGGTCCTCCCTCGCGGAAGTACGCGCGCTCGGCTTCGGTATCGGTGCGGCCGAGCGCGCGGTTGCGGTGAGGAAAGCGGCCGAACCGCTCGACGATATCGCGGTGCAGCTCGGCATAGTGAAGCATCTCGTCGAGCGCCCAGGCGATCTCCTCCGTCACGCTCGGATCGTCGCGCAGCGCGGCGAACATGCGCACGGAGAGCTCCTGCGCGTCGCGGCGCTCGGCGTGCTGCAGGGGCATGTAGAAGAACGACCGCTCGAGGACGGGCAGCGCCTTGTCCATCCCCGACTCGATCCCTTCGATCGTCAGCGCGAGCGCCTTCGAGTCCTGCGCGAACGCCTCGGCCGTGCCGCGGTGCAGGTTGCGCGGCACCTGATCGAGCAGCAGGATCAGCGCGAGCCGGCCGCGAGGATCGTCCCGCCAGTGCTCGAGCTCGCCGCGGGCGGCGCTCTCTGCGAGGCCGCCGAAGCGCTCGGCGATCATCGCGTCGGTCTGTTCGTCGGCATTGAACCAGCGGTCGAAAAGCCGCTCGAGGTCTTTCTTCGTCTGCGGCGCGGGTTCGAACCAGAAACTCCGCAGATGCTCGATTCGTTCGTCCATCGGTCGTTCCACGTCCTACCTTACGTGCTGCGCCTCGGGACGCCAAGCCCAGCCCGTCGGCCCGGCGGCGCCGAAGTTCTCTGCCCCGCGCCGGAGCAATGCCGCAGACGCCGGGCCGTGCGGCCCGTACAATCGGCCGGCGCCCGCGATGCGCGAGGCCGTCCGGGCGGACCGGCAGAGACAGGAAACGGAGAGACATGGGAATCGGAAGCTTGAAGGCGCTCTTTTCGGCCGCGCTCCTCGCGTGCGTCGGCCTCGGTGTCGCGTCGTGCGTCGCGACGCCCCGCTCGCTCGTCGCGCCGGACGTGCAGCTCGTCGGCCTGTCCCTGCTCGGCGTGTCGGCCGATTCGCAGCGTTTTCGCGTCGACCTCGCGGTCACGAACCCGAACGAGGTCACGATTCCGATCGAGCGGCTCAGCTTCTCCGTCCGCCTCGCCGGCTCCGGGGTCATGAGCGGCCGCTCGCTGTCGCCGTTCGAGCTCGCGTCCGGCGAATCGACGACCTTGCAGCTCGAGGTGACGACGAACCTGGTGTCGTCCGTGTCGCGGCTGCTGGCGCTGCTGCAGGGCCCCGCGGACTCGATCCAGTACGATCTGGACGGCCTGGTCACGCTGTCGCGCGGGCTGAACCCGACGTTTCCGTTCAGCCGCAGGGGCGAAGTGCCGTTGTCGCTGCCCGCGGGGTTGATAGTGCGTTAGCGCCGGCGCGCGGGCCGTTGCCCGAGGGCGCGCGCTGGTCCGGAGTTGCGATGTCGCTGAGGGCGCAGCTGCTCTGCTTCGGCCTGCTCACCCTGGTCCTGCCGTGGGCCGGCTACCGCTTCGTGCAGGAGATGGAAGCGGCGCTGCGCACCGGCTTCGAGCGCTCGCTGCTCGCGAGCGCGGGCACGGTCGCCGCGGCCCTCGACGATCAGGCCGCGCTGATGGAGCGGCCGCAGGGCGCGCCGCGCCGTGCGCCGCGCGCCGGGACGCTCTATGCGACGGCGCTCGGCGGCGCGCCGCGCGTCGACGGCGTGCGCGACGACTGGACGAGCCGTGCCGAGACGGCGTTCCCGATCGACGGCGGGCACAGGCTCTGGCTCGGCGTCCACGACCGCTACGCCTATCTGTTCTTCGAGGCGGACGACGAGACGATCGTCTACGAGAGCTCGCCCGGCGAGAGCCCTTACGGCGATCGGCTGCTGCTCGCCGTGGAGCCCCCCGACGAGCGTGCGGAGACGTTCCTGCTCGGCACTCGCGCCCCGGGCCCGTTTCGCGCGCGGCGCACGAGCCCGCCGCTGTTCGCGCCGTTCGCGGACTACGAGGACCGCATCCAGAGCGCGTGGCAGGAGACATCGCGAGGCTTCGCCGTCGAGGTGCGCCTGCCGCTCGGGCTGGTCGGCAACGCGCTCGGCGTCGCGTTCATCGACGTCGACCCCGCCGGCAGCGACTATCGCGTCGCCGTGCACGCGACGTGGGACATGGAGCACGGCGCGCCCGGCGCGTTCGTGCACCCGGTGCCCGAGCTCGAGCGTCTCGTGCAGGCCTTCGGGCAGCCCGGCGACCGGTTCCGCGTCGTCGACATCGAAGGCTGGGTGCTGACGGATACCGGCCCGACCGTCGAGCTCGTGCCGCAGACGGCGCCCGCGGACGGCCTCGCGGGCTCGCTGTTCCGCTTCCTGCTGCGGCGCGACGATCCGGACTACGCGACCCTCGAGCAGCCGCCGGGGCGGGTCGGGGATCCGGCGCTGCGCCGCGCGCTCGAAGGGCACGACGCGACGGCGTGGTACCGCGGCGGGCCGGACGGCAACGCGACGATCGTCGCGGCGGCGCCGATCGAGAAGGACGGGCGCGTGCTCGGCGCCGTGCTGCTCGAGCAGCGCAGCGATCCGATCCTCACGCTGACGAACAGCGTGCTGCTGCGCCTGATGACCTTCACGCTGCTCGCGATGCTCGTCGTCGCGCTCGGGCTGCTCGGCTACGCGACCCTGCTGTCGATGCGCGTCAGGCGGCTCGCTCTCGCGGCGGAGAACGCGCTCGGGCCGAAAGGCGAGATCGACGTCGCGCTGCCGGGCCGCAGGGCGAGGGACGAACTCGGCGACCTGTCGCGCAGCTTCGCGAACCTGCTGGAGCGGCTGCGCGAGCACACGCAGTACCTGAAGACGCTCGCGGGCAAGCTCTCGCACGAGCTCAGGACGCCGCTCGCTGTCGTGTCGACGTCGCTCGAGAATCTCGAGCAGGAGGTCGACTCACCGAGCGCGAGACCTTATCTCGAGCGGCTTCGCGACGGCGCGAGCCGTCTCGACTCGATCCTCGCCGCGATGAGCGAGGCGACGCGGATGGAGCAGGCGATCCGCGACACGGACCCGCAGCGCTTCGACCTCGCCGCCGTGGTCGAGGCGTGCGCGATGGCGTATGCGGACATTTTCCCGGGCCGCCGCATCGAGCTCGCGGTCGACGTGCGCGACGCCGAGATCGTCGGCTCCGGCGAGCTCGTTGCGCAGCTGATCGACAAGCTGATCGATAACGCGGTCGGGTTCAGCGCGGAGGGGAGCACGATCAGGATCGGGCTCGAGGACCGCGGCGGGGACCTCGAGCTGTCGGTCGCGAACCCGGGTCCGACCCTGCCGGACGAGATGCGCGAGCGGCTGTTCGACTCGCTGGTCTCGGTTCGTAAGGAGCCGCAGGACGACGGCCGCCCGCACCTCGGGCTCGGTCTGTACATCGTCGCGCTGATCGCGGACTTTCACGGCGGCAGCGTGACGGCGGACAATCTGCCGGACGGCAGCGGCGCGGTGTTCCGCGTGCGGTTTCCGAAGCGGCGGGCGTAGGGGGGCGCGCATGGAGCCTCGGCCGCGCGCGCCGGACGTGTTCTACGTATTTTTGCTCATCGCGGGGCCGCTGCGAATGGGCAAGACTGGCGGCACCGTTACCGCAGTCCCGCTGCATCCATGAAGGTCTTCAGCCTGAATGCGAGCCGGTTCCTCGGTGCGCCGATCGCCGCGGAGCTCGGCCTGGAGCTGGCCGCGCACGAGGAACGGGAGTTCGAGGACGGCGAGTTCAAGGTCCGGCCGCTCGAGAACGTCCGCGGCGAGCGCGTCGCCGTCTGCCAGTCGCTCTTCAAGGACGAGCAGCAGAGCGCGAGCGACAAGCTGCTGCGTCTGCTCGTCTTCATCGGCGCCCTGAAGGACGCCGGCGCCGCCGAGGCGATCGCCGTCGTGCCGTATCTCGCCTACTCGCGTAAGGATCGCAGGACGAAGCCGGGGGATCCGGTCACGACCCGTTACGTGGCCGGGTTCTTCGAGGCGGTGGGAACGGATGCGATCGTCACGGTGGACGTGCACAGCCGCGCCGCGTACGACAACGCCTTCCGCTGCCGCACGCTGCACGTCGAGGCCCTCTCGCTGTTCGTCGACTACTTCGCCGCGCGCATTCCTCGCGAGCGGCGGGTCGTCGCGCTGTCGCCGGATGCGGGCGGGATGGACCGCGCGATCCGCTTCGCCGAGGCCCTCGGTGCCCGGCTCGGCGCCCCGGTCGGGGTCGCGCTGATGGAGAAGCAGCGCAGCGAGGGGCGCGTGCGCGGCGAGGCGTTCGGCGGCGACGTGAGCGGCGCGTTCGTGATCATCATCGACGACATGATCAGCACCGGCACGACGATGCTGCGGGCCGCGCGCGCGGCGCGCGAGCGGGGCGCGGCCAGCGTGCACGCCGCCGCGACGCACGCCGTGTTCTCGGCGGCCGGCGCCGACGCGCTGTCCGATTCAGCGATCGAGTCCGTCGTCGTGACGGACACGGCGGGCGAGCTCCGCGGGAAGTTTCCGGCGCTCGATCCGAAGCTCGCGGTGCTTTCGACGGCGCCGCTCTTTGCCGCCGCCCTCGACGGGCGCTGAGCCCGGCGGTCTCGCGTCCGCGAGACCGGCCGTCAGCCCGTCGCGCGGTACGGCACCCCGCAGCCGCCGATGCCGCAGTACCCGCCCGGGTTCTTCGCGAGATACTGCTGGTGGTAGTCCTCCGCGTAGTAGAACGGCTGCTCGCCGCAGATCTCCGTCGTGATCCGCCCGAGGCCGCGCGCGGAGAGCTCGCGCTGGTAGCTGTCGCGGCTGCGGACCGCTTCGCTGCGCCGCGCATCGTCGCCGACGTAGATCGCCGAGCGATATTGCGTGCCGACGTCGTTGCCTTGCCGCATCCCCTGCGTCGGGTCGTGCGATTCCCAGAACACCTTGAGCAGCGTCCCGAACGGCACCTCACGCGGGTCGTAGACGACGAGCACGACCTCGGCGTGGCCCGTCATGCCGGTGCACACCTCGCGGTAGGTCGGGTTCGGCGTGAAGCCGCCGGCGTAGCCGGCCGCGGTCGTGTAGACGCCGGGCAGCGTCCAGAACAGGCGCTCCGCGCCCCAGAAGCAGCCCATGCCGAACGCCGCGGTCTCCATGCCCGCCGGGAACGGCGGCTTGATCGGACGGTGCAGCACGAAATGCTCGTTCGTCACCGGCAGCGGCTCGTCCCGTCCCGGGAGCGCCTGCTCTGCGGTGATCAAGGTCTCTGCTTTGCGGCCGAACATCGGATTCCTGCTCCTTGGAATGACTGTGGAGAGGCCGGAAACGGCGTCATCGTCGCTTCCCCGGTCTTCTCACTCAGTGTACGCCAGAAGTTGGACAGCGGCGCCGCACGGGGTTCCGGCGGGATGCCGGCCCGAATGCCGCGCCCGTGTACTACACTGGCTCGGCCCGCTCGAGGACGACGGGATCCTGGGTCGCGGGCTCGGCAGGAGAGGTCATGCGCATACTGGGAGTGTCATTACTGATGTTGGCTTTGCCCGGCGCGGTTTGCGCGCAGGCGCCGGCGGCGGGCGTCGTCGAGAAGCCGGCCGCGCTCGTCGCGGACGGCATCCCGCCCGTCCCCGCGGAGCTCGCCGAGCGCACGCGCCCGTACATGGAGTTTCGATCCGCGAGCTTCGCCGGCTGGCAGCCGCGTGACCGCTCGATGCTGATCACGACGCGGTTCGGCAACACCGCGCAGCTCCATCGCGTGGCGATGCCGATGGGCGCGCGCGAGCAGCTCAGCTTCGAGGCGGAGCCGGTCGCCGGCACCTGGTCGCCGGCCGGGGACGTGCTGCTCGTGCGCAAGGACGTCGGCGGCAGCGAGTTCTACCAGCTCTACACGCTCGAGTCCGGCCGGCTCAGGCTCGTCACCGACGGGCAGAGCCGCAACAACTTCGGTGCGTGGAGCCGCGACGGGCGCCTGGTCGGCTACTCGTCGACGCGCCGCAACGGCCGCGACACGGATCTCTACGTCGTCGATCCGCGGGATCCTTCGACCGACCGGCGGGTCGCGGAGGTGAGCGGCGGCGGCTGGAGCATCGCCGACTTCGCGCCGGACGGGCGCAGCGCGGTCGTCGTCGAGTACCTGCAGATCACGAAGTCGAACCTGCACCTGCTCGATCTCGACAGCGGCCGGCTCACGCCGATCGGCGATCATGCGCGGCCGATCGCGTATCGCGGCGCGGAGTTCGCGCCCGACGGCACGCTGTGGGTCACATCGGACGAGGACAGCGAGTTCCTGCGCCTCGGCCGGCTCGACATCGAGACCGGTGCGTTCACGCCCGTGTCGCCCGAGACGCGCTGGGACGTCGAGCGCTTCGACGTCGCCCCCGACGGCAGCTTCATCGCCTACACCGTGAACGAGGCGGGGCAGAGCCGCCTGCGCGTGCTCGACCCGTCGAGCGGGGAAGTGCGCACGGTCGACGCGCTGCCCGCGGGCGTCGTCGGCGGAATCGAGATCGCGCCCTGGGGCACGATCGGCCTGACCCTGAGCTCCGCGCGCAGCCCCGGCGACGCGTACTCGGTCGACCCGGTCACGCTCGAGGTGACGCGCTGGACGCGCAGCGAGACCGGCGGCCTCGACGCGCAGCGGAACGCGCAGGCGGAGCTGATCGAGATCGAGAGCTTCGACGGCGAGGCGATGTCCGGCTTCCTGTATCGCCCGGACGCTGCGCGCTTCCCGGGGCCGCGGCCGGTCATCGTGAACATCCACGGCGGTCCCGAGTCGCAGTCGCGCCCGGGCTTCCTCGGCCGAACGAACTACCTGATCAACGAGCTCGGCATCGCGGTCTTCTACCCGAACGTGCGGGGCTCGTCCGGCTACGGCAAGCGCTTCGTGAGCCTCGACAACGGCCCCGACCGGCGCGAGGACTCGGTGCGCGACATCGGCGCGTTCCTCGATGCGCTCGCGGCGGACCCCGGCATCGACGCCGAGCGCATCGCCGTGACCGGCGGCTCGTACGGCGGCTACATGTGCTACGCGAGCGCGATCCGCTTCGGCGACCGGCTGCGGGGCGCGAACTGCGTGGTCGCGATCTCGAACTTCGTCACCTTCCTCGAGAACACGGAGAGCTACCGGCGCGACCTTCGCCGCGCCGAGTACGGCGACGAGCGCGATCCGGCGCAGCGCGCGAAGCTCCTCGAGATCTCGCCGCTCACGCGCGTCGACGAGCTCGACATCCCGCTGCTGATCGTGACGGGCGCGAACGACCCGAGAGTGCCTGCGTCGGAGGCCGATCAGATCGTCGACGCGGTTCGGGCGCGCGGCCGCGAGGTCTGGCACCTGATCGGCCTGGACGAAGGGCACGGCTTCGCGAAGAAGGCGAATCAGGACTATCAGTTCTGGGTGAGCCTGATGTTCTGGGAGCGCGTGCTGCTCGGCGAGAGCTAACGCGGGACGGGAAGCCCGATGCGCTCCGCGAGCCAGCGCGCCGCCGCTGCCGGGGACACCTTGCCCTCGTCGCGGTCGACCATCAGGTTCGCTTCCCGCATCGTCTCGGCCGCGATCGAGCCGAGCAGCGGCTCGAGCGCGGCGCGCAGCAGCGGGTCGTCGGCGCGCCGCGGTGCGAGCAGCACGATCGCGTCGTACGGCGGGATGACCTGCCGCGGGTCTGCGAGCGTCACGAGCTCGAAGGCCGCGATGCGCCCGTCGCTCGAGAACGCGGAAATCACGTCCACCTCGCCGTCGGCGACGGCCTTGTACATGAAGGTGGGCTGGAACTGGCGCCGGCTTCCGAAGCGAAGGTCATAGGCGCTTCGCAGCGCTTCCCACTCCGGCCGGTCGAAGAACTCGAGGTCGCCGCCGATCGAGAGCTGCGGCGCGTGCGCGGCGAGATCCTCGATCGTCTCGATGCCGAGCGCTGCCGCGCGGTCGCGGCGCATCGCGAGCGCATACGCGTTCTCGAAGCCGAGCGGTCCGAGGAGCGTGACGCCGTGCTCGCGCTCGAGCCAGGCGCCGAGCGCGGCGAGCACCTCGTCGCGCGGCGGCGTGTCCGTGCGGCCCAGGACGTTCGCCCACAGCGTCCCCGAGTAGTCGACGTACACGTCGAGCTCGCCGCGCGCGAGCGCCCGGAACGCGATCGTCGAGCCGAGCCCGGCGCGCTGCTCGGCGCTCGCGCCCTGCGCCTCGATACGGTCGGCGATCAGCTCCGCGAGGATGAACTGCTCGGAGAAGTTCTTCGCGCCGACGACGTACTTCGGTCCGCCGGGCGCATCGAGCCGCGGCGCGAGCGCCGCCGCGGTGCCGGCGACGAGCGCCGCGACGCCGACCGCGATGCGCGCGGGCTTGCGCTCGGCGGTGCCGGACTCGATCAGCCCGAGCAGCAGATCGACGACGAGCGCGAGCAGCGCCGCCGCCGCGCAGCCGAACAGCACGAACACCCAATTCTCGATCTGCAGGCCCGCGAAGATGTAGTTGCCGAGGCTCGTCTGTCCGACCGGCGTCGACAGCGTCGCGGCGCCGATGACCCAGACCGCGGCCGTGCGCAGCCCCGCCATCAGCATCGGCGCCGCGAGCGGCAGCTCGACGCGCAAGAGCCGCTCGCGGTCCGTGAAGCCGACCGCGCGCGCCGCCTCGATGACGGCGGGGTCGAGGTTGAGTATCCCGGCGACGCCGTTGCGGAGGATCGGCAGCATCGAGTAGAGCGTCAGCGCGAGCAGCGACGGCAGGAAGCCGAGCGCCGAGAAGCCGAAGCCTGCGATCTTCGCCGTCGCTGCCGACAGCGCGAGCAGCAGCGGATAGAACAGCGCGAGCAGCGCGAGGCTCGGGATCGTCTGCACGACACTCGCGAACGCGAGCACGGCGAAGCGCACGCGCCGGCTGCGCAACGCAAGGACCATGAGCGGCGCGCTGATCGCAAGCCCCAGCGCGAGCGATGCGGCGGACAGCACGACGTGCTCGCCGAGGTACTCGGGCAGCACCCGCCACGCCGCTTCGAGCTGCCCGCTCAACCCGCCGTCACCCGAGTGCGCCGCTCGCGTCGCGGAGGAGCCTTCCGAGGCGCTCGGCGTGCCGGCGCGGCATGTCCATCAGCTCCGCGACGCCGGCATCGCCGTCGTGCGCGAGCAGCTCGCGGGGAGAGCCCTGGGCTACGACCTCGCCCGCCCGCATCACGACGATGCGGTCCGCGAGGACGAGCGCCTCGAGCACGTCGTGCGTCACCATCAGCGTCGTGAGGCCCATGCGCTCGTGGAGCCGCCGATACTCCGCGGCGAGCGCGTCGCGCGTGATCGGATCGAGCGCGCCGAACGGCTCGTCCATCAGCATGATCGCGGGCTCGGCGGCGAGCGCGCGTGCGACCCCGACGCGCTGCCGCTGCCCGCCGGAGAGCTCCGCGGGGAAGCGCTCGGCCATCGCCTGCGGCAGCTGCACGAGGTCGAGCAGCTCCCGGACCCGAGCGGCGATCCGCGGGCGCGGCCAGCCGAGCAGCCGCGGCGTGACCGCGATGTTCTCGGCAACGGTGAAGTGCGGGAAGAGGCCGATGCCCTGGAAGACGTAGCCGATCCGGCGGCGCAGGACATGGGGCGGCAGCGCGTCGACCGGCTCGCCGCCGACTTCGACGCGGCCCTCGTCCGCGTCGATCAGGCGGTTGATCGTCTTCAACGTCGTGGTCTTGCCGGATCCGGAAGCGCCCACGATCGCGGCGAGCTCACCGCGGCGCACGGCGAGCGTCACGCCGCGGACGGCGAACGTCGCGCCGCCGTCGAACGACTTCGACACGCCGTCGAGCGCGACGACCACGGGCGCCTCGCTCACGCCGCCTCCGAGCACGAGCCCGATGCCCGTGAGCCGCGTCCCCGGCAACGGCCGGACGGCGAACGGCAGCTCGGCGGGCCGGCCCGCTGCGCCGACGATCCGCGTGGCATGGAACGTGCTCCCCGCACGAGCGCCCAGGGCTTTGGCGTGGGCTCCATTCCGTGCATTGTAACGGTCACGACTCACGATGCCCCCGATGCCGAGCTTCACCCGTTTGCCTTGCGACGAAGGCGTAATCCGGACCGCGGACCTCGAGACCCGCGGCGCGCCGCCTTCCGCGCGGCCGTGGGTGCTCGCGGCGACGATCCTGGGCTCGAGCATCGCGTTCATCGACGGCTCGGTCGTCGGCGTCGCGCTGCCGGTGATGCAGGCCGAGCTCGGGACGACGGTGCGGGGCGCGCAGTGGATCGTCAACGGCTACCTGCTGATGCTCGGCGCGCTGATCCTCGTCGGCGGCGCGGCCGGCGACCGCTTCGGCCGGCGCCGCGTCTTCGTCGCGGGCCTCACGCTGTTCGGTTTGGCCTCGGTCGGCTGCGGACTCGCGCCGAGCGCCGGCGCGCTGATCGCGATGCGGGTGCTGCAGGGCGTCGGCGGCGCGATGCTCGTGCCGTCGAGCCTCGCGATCATCAGCGCCGCTTTCCCTGAAGAGGAGCGCGGCCGCGCGATCGGCACGTGGGCGGGCTTCTCCGCGCTCACGACCGCGTTCGGTCCCGTGCTCGGCGGCTGGCTGGTCGACGCGTGGTCGTGGCGCGTGATCTTCTTCATCAACGTGCCGCTCGCGCTGCTCGCCGTCGCGATCAGCCGCGCGCGGGTGCCGGAGAGCCGCGCCGCGGGGGCGGGGGCGGTCGACTGGCTCGGCGGGCTGCTCGCGATCGGCGGGCTCGCGGGGCTTGCTTACGGGCTGACCGCCGCGTCGGACCACGGTTGGACGGATCCCGCGGTGTGGGGACCGCTCGCGGCCGGCACGCTCGTGTCGTGCGCCTTCGTCGCGCACGAGGCGCGCGCCGCGGCGCCGATGATGCCGCTCGAGCTGTTTCGCTCCCGCGCGTTCAGCGGCGCAAACGGCATGACGCTGCTGCTCTACTTCGCGTTGGGCGGCGCGCTTTTCTTCCTGCCGTTCAATCTGATCCGGGTGCAGGGCTACTCGGCGGCCCTCGCGGGGGCGGCCCTGCTGCCGTTCTCGCTGATCATGGGCGGGCTGTCGCGGTGGGCGGGCGGCCTCGTCGAGCGTTACGGCGCGCGCAGGCCGCTCGTCGTCGGCCCGCTGATCGCGGCGGCGGGGCTCGTCCTCCTCGCCGTCCCCGGAATCGGCGGCTCGTACTGGACGACTTTTTTCCCGGCGACGGTCGTGCTCGGGTTCGGCATGACGGTGAGCGTTGCGCCGCTGACGACGACGGTGATGGGCGCGGTCGACGAAAGCCATGCCGGCGTTGCCTCCGGCGTCAACAACGCGGTCGCGAGGGTCGCGGGCCTGCTCGCCGTCGCGCTGCTCGGTGCGATCGCCGTCGGCGCGTTCGGGGCCGCGATCGACGAGCGCGCGGCCGCGCTCGCGGTCCCCGCCGAGCAGCGCCATGCGCTCGAGCAAGAGGCGCCCAAGCTCGCCGAGGCCGCGGTGCCGCCGGAGATCACGGGCGACGAGCGGCTTCGCATCGCGCGCGTGCTGGACGAATCGTTCGTCGCGAGCTTTCGAATCGTGATGCTGATCGCCGCGGCCTTCGCGCTTGCGAGCACCGCCTGCGCATGGGCGACGATCGATTCGTCGAGCGCCGCCGGCGGCCGGTCAGGCTCTTAGC
>Ga0079224_100008763_pt1 | contig 13730 bp, 14 predicted proteins | sample Stecom2015_FD_80414 | JGI IMG/M metagenome (GOLD analysis project Ga0079224, IMG submission 80414) | Agricultural soil microbial communities from Utah to study Nitrogen management - Steer compost 2015 | ecosystem: Environmental > Terrestrial > Soil > Agricultural land | place: USA: Utah... | reverse complement strand
TCTTCGGCGCCTTCGGCGGCGTGCCGAGGCGGTCCTGGGCGGCGACCACCGGTGGCGGGGGCGCCTGCTCGCGGCCGCGGCCCTGCCTGCGCCCGGAGGAGCGCCTGCCACCGCCGCGCCCGGACTCGCCGGAACCCTTCTGCTCGACGGCTCGCCCCTGCTCGGTTCTGTTCTGCTCGGACTTGTTCTGCTCGGGCTTGCCCTGCTCGGACTTGTCCCGATCGGCCCCCTTGCCCGAGGCCGCCTTTCTGCCGCCCTCGCGGCGCGGCTCGGCGGCGACCGCCTCCACCGACCCGCCTGGCTCGGCGGGCTGCGCGGCGGATCCGCGACCGGACCCGTCGGCGCCGGGACTCGCGGCGGTCGGCTGCGAGGTGACCTCCCCGGCCGGCGTGGCCTGCGCGGCGGGAGCGGCGGCGGGCTGCTCCTCGACCGGTGCGGGCGCACCCGCCGGACGGCTGGCGGCGCGACGAGGACGACGCGGTGATGTCATACGAGTACCCCCGCTGCCCGCAGGTCGGCGGACAGCTGATCGATTTGCGCGGAATTGGGCATGAGCTGCGGCAGCCTCGGCTCGCCGACGTCGATGCCGAGCAGGCGCAGGCCTGCCTTGGTCATCGCGACGCCGCCGAGTCGGGCCATCGCGGCGTTGAGCGGCACCAGGGTGGCGTTGAGTTCGCGGGCGCGCACCACGTCGCCCGCGTTGTACGCCTCGTAGATCTCGCGCAGCCGCTCGGGCACGAGATGGCCGATGACGCTGATGAATCCGACCGCGCCGATGGACAGCCACGGCAGGTTCAGGCAGTCGTCGCCGGAGTAGTAGGCCAGCGAGGTGTTGGCGATGATGTCGGCGCCGGAGTTGAGATCGCCCTTGGCGTCCTTGACCGCGACGATGCGCGGGTGCTCGGCGAGGGTGCGCAGGGCGTCGGGACCGATCGGGATGATCGATCTCGGTGGAATGTCGTAGAGCGTGACCGGCAGATCGGTCGCGTCGGCGACCGCGGTGAAGTGCGCGATCAGCCCGTCCTGGCTGGGCCGGGAGTAGTACGGGGTGACGACGAGCAGGCCGTGCGCGCCCGCGCGCTGGGCGTTGCGCGCCAGCTCGATGGAGTGCGCGGTGTCGTAGGTGCCCGCGCCCGCGATGACGGTGGCGCGGTCGCCGACGGCATCGACCACGGCGTGCAGCAGATCGAACTTCTCCGACTCGGTGGTGGTGGGCGATTCGCCGGTGGTGCCGGAGATGGCGAGCAGGTCGACCCCCCGGTCGACGAGGTGCGCGGCCAGGGAAACCCCGGCATCGACATCGAGCTTCCCGTCAGCGCTGAAGGGGGTCACCATCGCGACACCCACCGTGCCGGATGCACGCAGCTCCGTGGGCGTCGATTCACCGTTCGTCATGGTCGGAAAGGCTACCCGGTGGCCATCACAGCTTCGACAGCGTGACCACGCTACGCGCCGTCGCCGTATTCCGCAGCACTTCGATGTGCTGCCACGATGATGTCATCTCTTTCCTTGCGTGACGCCATGCATGACATCACACTGGTGTCATGAATCTGGAACGCTATACCGCCCAGCTGCGCGAGAACCTGGTCGCCGCGGCCGCACTGGGGGACGAGAAGACCCAGTCCACCGCCGCCGCGCTGGCCGCGGCCACGGAGCAGTCCGCACGGCTCGTGCTGCTCGAGGCGCTGTCGGACCTGGCCGCCGAGATCGGCGGCGAGCTGCCCGACCGCAGCGTCCACCTGTCCACCAACGGCGCCGAAGTCACCGTCGACGTGCGCAAGGACACCGCGGGCGAGCCGCCCACCTTCGAGGAGATGACCGGTGACATCAGCCGGGTCACCCTCCGGCTGGTCGAGCAGATGAAAGCCAAGGCCGAGGAAGCCGCCGCCGCCAACGGCGTCTCGCTGAATTCCTGGCTCTCGCGAGCGGTGGACGGCGCACTGCGCGAGCAGATGCGCGGCTACGGCGCCAAGCGCGAGGCGGCCCGCGGGTCGGCCAGGCGTCAGGACACGACCGAGCACGACACGGCGAAGCACGACACGGTAAAGCAAGACACCGCGAAGCACGACACGACAGAGCACACCGGCGCCGGGCACACCGACACCGGACGGGGTCAGACCGGCGGCGCGCAGGCCACGAGCGCGGACTGAGCGGCGAGGTCGGCGGCCAGGTCCCCACGCTCGCCGATCACCACGTCGTCGAGTCCGAGCCAGTCCGCCATCTCCCGCAGCGATCCGGCCAGCGCCCGCGCGACCTCGGCGTTGTCGTGGCCGGGCTCGGCGAACGCGCCGGGCACCAGCAGCCGTCCCTTCGCCCGCTCCGCGCGCAGGTCGACGCGGGCCGCCAGGCGGTCGCCGTGCAGGAAGGCGAAGACGTAGTAGCCGTGGACCCGTTCGGCGGCCGGGGTGTAGATCTCGATGCGGTAGTGGAAATCGAAGACCCGCAGCGCGCGCGGCCGGAAGAAGATCACCGGGTCGAAGGGGCACAGCAGCGCGGCGGCGTCCATCCGCCTCGGCACGACGGCCTCGGCCCACAGATAGGCGGGCGCGTCCCAGCCTTCCACCGCCACCGGCTCCAGTTCGCCCGCGTCGACCAGATCGGCGACGGCGGGCGCCGTCTGCGCGCGCCGCAACCGGTAGTAGTCGCGCAGATCGGCTTCGGTGGCGACGCCGAGGGCGCGGGCGGCGCGGCGGACCAGCTCCCGCACCGCCTGCTCCTCGGGCACCACGCGCGTGCGCAGCTCCGATGGGACCACCCGCTCGGTGAGGTCGTAATAGCGGGTGAAGCCACTGCGGTGACCGATGCTCAGCTCGCCGGCGGCGAAGAGCTGCTCACAGACCAGTTTGGTGTCGCTGAGGTTCCACCAGCTGCCCTTCGGGCGCGGCCGGTCGAGTTCGAGATGGCGTTCCACCTCGCCCGCCGCGCTCGGGCCGTGCTCGGCGATCACGGCGAGGATGTCCTCGCCGAGACGCGGATTGCGTTCCAGCGCCGCGCGCATCCCGGACCAGCGGCCGAGCCGGTAGCGGTCCATCCGCCAGCGCATGAGCGGCCAGTCCGCCACCGGGATGAGCGCGGCCTCGTGCGCCCAGTACTCGACGAGCTTGCGAGGACGGCGGGCGCTGTGGCTCCACGCGGCTTCGTCCAGCAGCCCGCGATCGTAGCCGCCGATTCGGGCGAACACCGGCGCGTAGTGCGCGCGCACCACCGCCGAGACCGAATCCAGCTGCAACAGCTGGGTTTTCGACAGTACGTCGAGGACGGCTCGCCGGGTGGGCGGACCGGACCTGCTCGCGCGCCTGCCGAATCCCTGGGCCGCCAATGCCGTACGCCTGGCGGCTGCCGCGCTCATGGTCCGCATGGGGCGCACTCTGCCATGCCCCACCGACACGACCACGACGTCTCAGGCGCTCACCTCGGTGCGCCCCGCCCGGTCGATGTCCGTCCGGTGATCACCCTGCGCGCCGCCGACCAGGACAGTGGCCAGCAGACTACGGCCGGGCGGCAGCACCCGGACGGTGACCGTCCCGCTCTCGGCGCGGGTCAGCTCGGCGACGGCGAGCTCGACGACCTGCTCGCGGACCGCGTCGGGCACGTCGGCGAAGCCGCCGTCGTCGAGCAGCACCACCTCGACGCCGCGCGCGCGGGCGACCCGGGCGGCGCGGCCGATCTCCTCGGTGGCCAGTTCCGGCGCGCGCAGCCGGTCGCGCAGTTCGGCCTCGAGCAACCCGCATTCCTCCTGCTCGGCCCGGCTCAGTTCACCGCCGCGGGCGATGCGCGCGAGCATCGGGCGCGCCACCTTGTCCAGTTCGGCGAGTTGCCGGTCCCGCTCGGCGTTCTCCGCCGCCATGGTCGCCTCGGCGGCCGCGCGCAGGGTGGCCTCGGTCCGCAGCACGCGCAACGAGCGCTGGGTCGGTCCGAGGATGGCGACCGCCACGGAGACCGCGGCCACGGTCATCATGGGCACGTCGCCGACCTCGAAGGGGCTGTCGGCGCCGAGCACGTCGGTCACGAAGACCACCAGCGCCAGCGCGCCCACGCCGAACCAGGCCGACCAGAACCGGCCGCAGAGCACCAGGATCGCCAGCACGTAGGAGGCGGCGAAGATGGTCGCCGGGGTGACCGTGGCCCCCTCCTGGGGGAACAACCTGCTCAGGACGGACGCGACCAGCACCGCCCCGAGCACGAACAGCGTCGCTCGCCAGGGCAGCGGCTCGCGTTCCACCAACACCACGATCGCCCCGGCGGCGGCCATGAGCACCAGTGAGACCAGCCCGGCCGCCAACTGGAGGCTGCCGAAGTTGTGCAGGGTGTACAGGGCGAGCGTGGCCTGCAACAGCACCAGGAACTGCCAGGCGCCGCGCCCCCGGAGATTCAGCAGTTCGCGTAGGCCACCATCGGCCGCGGAGTCCGTCTTCACATGCCCTCCCCGTGCGCGGCGAGCGCCGCCACGCGATCGCGTCCCGCGCTCTGCCGTCCGACGAGTCCGTCACCGTCGCCCGCGAGTTCCACCCGTTCCTCGCCGGTGTCCGCCCGACCGATCGGCCCGCGGGCAGGCCGCTCCGGTCGCTGCGGGCCGCCCCGGGGCCGGTCGCCGCCTTCGGCACCGGGCACCTGCGCCACGCTGTCCTCACGGGCGGACTCGGCGTCCCAGCCGAGGGTCACCACCGCGCCCTGCCCCGGACGGGATTCGATCCTGGCCGAGCCGCCGTCCACGCTGCGCATGCGGCCCAGGATGCTGACCGACAGCCCGAGGCGGTCGACGGGCACCTTGTGCGGGTCGAAACCGGCCCCGTCGTCGTGGACGCGCACCCGCACGCCGTTTCCGGCCAGGGTCACATCGACCCCGCGGTGGACGACCCGGCCGTCCGCCGCGGCGTGGCGCAGGCTGTTGCGGACCGCCTCGGCCGCAGCCGCGGTGAGGGTGCCCGCCGCGTCCACCGGGATCTCCAGGTGTTCGCTGCCGGGCGCTCTGGTGACCTGCACGGCGACCTCGGGGGCGGCCTCGCGGACCGCGACGGTGAGGAACATGCTCACGCTGTCGGCGTCGAGCCGCTCCGGGCCGCTGCCGCCTCGGCGCAGGGCGTCCAACTGGTCGAGGGTGCGGGCGGCCTGGGCGCGCAGCACCGGCGAGACGACGCCGGAGCGGGAGGCGCCGAGCAGGGTCGACAGCACCGCGTCGTGGATGAGGGCGGCGAAGCGGGCGCGTTCCCGGTCGCGCGCGGCCGCGCCCGCCTCCTTCGCGGCACGGGCCTCCGCGACCGCGGCCGCCCGGTCGACCGCGGCCGCGCCCCGCTGGGCGTAGATCGAGCACCACAGGAACAGCGAGCACAGGCCGATGGACCGGAAGAGCACGCCGAAGAACCATGGCGCCGACGGGTCGGCGATCGCTGTCAGCACACCCAACGCCAGCCCGACATTGCCCACCAGCATGAAGGTGATCGACCAGGTCGCCCGCCACGCCACCGAGGCCACGATGACACCGAGGGAGAACACCCGGAACATCCAGGTGGCCGTCGACTCCGGCACCGAGTGGTCGAAGCTGAAGGAGACCAGGGCGGCGGCGGCCAGATACCCGAGCGCGGTCGCGCCCGCCAGACACCGGACCACCGGCAGCGGGGCGAACATCGCCACGACGGTCAGAGCGGGAAACAGCGCGAAAGCGGCGATCGAGGCGACCGCCACCCAGCCACCGAGGTAGACGAGCTGTTCGAGGAAGCGCGGCAGTTCCAGCACGGCGGTGATCACGCCCGCGCAGCCCACGGTGATCGCCATCCGCCGCACCATCCGGTGGGCGGCGGGCTCGGACCGCATGCCGACCAGCGGCCGGGTCTCCCACTGCCGCGTCGACCACGCCCACAGCGACAACCGGCCGCCGGCCCGGTCACCGGCGGGGGCGTTCATGCGCGGGGCGCGCGCTCGGGCACCGGCAACCAGCCGTCCACGACGGCGCGCTTGTACAGATCGGTCTTGGTCGGCGCCGGCCTGCCCGCGTCGGCGTACTTCTGGCGGATGCGCCCGAGATAGTCGTTGACCGTCTGTTCGGACAGCCCGGTCAAACGCGCCACCCGCGACGCCTTCTCCCCGGAGGCATAGAGAGTGAGCACTTCCTCCTGACGCGGGCTGAGTCCCACTTCGGTCAACTGCGGGTCGCCGTCGATGGCGGCGGCCCAGTCGGTGGTCACCACCTGCTCGCCGGAGGCCGCCCGGCGCACCGCGGCCACCACGGTCTCCGACGGCTCGGATTTGCGCAACACCCCGAGCACGCCCGCCTTGGCCGCCGAGCGCACCAGGTACGGGTTCTCCGCACCGGTGAACACCAGCACCTCGACGCCGCGCTCGCGCAGGGTGCGCACGTTCTCCTCGGGCAGCGATCCGTCCGCCAGACGCAGGTCGAGGACGACCAGGTCCAGATCGAACTCGGGTCCGGTGCGCTCCAGCAGACCGGACACGGTGCTCGCGGTGTGCACCACCTCGAGATCCGGCTCCTCGGCGAGCATCGCGGTCAATCCGATCGCCACCGACTCGTGATCCTCCACCAACGCGATCCGATATCGCGTTCCCACACCGGAATCCACGTTCCACTCCCATCGTCGCTACACTGCCGACACCGCTTGAAAACGGTGCTGCTTCAGTATGACGGTTTACGAACAACTATGTTCGGTCGTACCGAGAACATCGGAACGACGACTCACTTCGTCACAGCCGCGGCAAAATTCGCCGGCATGGTCCGCTCAGCGCGGGCGACTCACCACCCCATCACACGGCCGCTCAGCCCATCAGCGTGGCCGCGACAGTCGCGCCCAGATTCCAGCACGCCTCCACCTCGGCCTTGCCCGGCTTGCCCGAGACGACCACGGTGTCGGAGGCCTGCTCCCAGCCGAGGCCGGTGGTGATGGCGGTCAGCGCGCGTACGGCGCCCTCCGTGCCCTCGTTGCCGTGCAGCCACGCGCCGAACGGGCTGCCCCTCGTGGAGTCGAGGATCTGGTAGTAGGCGCAATCGAAGGCGTGCTTGAGCGCCCCGGAGAGATAGCCGAGATTGACCGGGCTGCCGAGCAGATAGCCGTCCGCGGCCAGGAAATCGGCGGGTGAACAGGTCAACGCGGGGCGGCGGAGCACCTCGACACCCTCGATCTCCGGGTCGGTGGCCCCGGCCAGCACCGCCTCGAACATCTCCTGGCAGTGCGGCGAGGGGGTGTGGTGGACGATCAGCAGCCGCGCCATCGGGCTCAGCCCTCCTGTTCCCGCTGTTCGCGTTCCAGGGCCACGGCGCGGCGCATGGTCTCGCGCGCGCGGCTCCGGTCGCCGGCGTAGTCGTAGGCGCGGGCCAGCCGGTAGGAGACGCGCCAGTTGTCCGGGTCGGCCTCCCACTCCTTCTGGACCCGGGCGAACAGGTCGTCGGCCGCCGCGCGCTCGATCCGCCCGGACGGCCGTCGCGGCAGGTCGGAGACGTCCAGTTCCAGCCCCTCCGCCCGCATCCGCGCAGCCAGCCGCTGGTGGGCCAGCGCGGCGGTCACCGAGGCCGTCACGATCCAGACGCCGAGCACCGGCAGCAGCAGCACGCCGACGCCCAGCGCGATACCCGCCGCCTCGCCCGAGGTCAGCAGCGCGAAGGCCATCCGGCCCAGGAGCAGGAAGTAGAAGGCCAGCGCGGCGACCAGCACCGCGATGAAAGCGACGGTCTTCAGGCTCCTGCGGCCGTCGTCGTCCTGTCCGCTCACCGGTCGCCGCTCACAGATCCAGGAACGGGTCGAGGCCGACGGTGAGACCGGGCCTACGCGCGATCTCGCGCACGCCGAGCAGCACGCCGGGCGCGAAAGAGGAACGGTCGATGGAGTCGTGCCGGATGGTCAGCGTCTCCCCCTGGGTGCCGAACAGCACCTCCTGGTGGGCGACCAGGCCCGCCAGCCGCACCGAGTGCACCCGCACACCGTCCACGTCCGCGCCACGAGCGCCGTCGAGTTCGCTGGTGGTGGCGTCGGGACTGCGGCCGACCCCGGCGCGCTGCCTGGCCTCGGCGATCAGCCCGGCCGTGCGATAGGCGGTGCCCGACGGCGCGTCGGCCTTGCCGGGATGATGCAGTTCGACCACCTCGACCGACTCGAAGAAGCGGGCCGCCTGCTCGGCGAAGCGCATCGACAGCACCGCGCCGATGGCGAAGTTGGGGGCGATGAGCACACCGGTGTCCTGGCTGCCCGCCAGCCACCCGCGCACCTCGTCCAGACGGGCGGCGTCGAAGCCGGTGGTGCCGACGACGGCGTGGATGCCGTTTTCCACCAGGAACTTCAGATTGCCCATCACCACGTCGGGATGGGTGAAGTCGACCACCACCTGGGTGCCCGACTCGGTGAAGCGCTCCAGCGCGTCGCCCTTGTCGACCTCGGCGACCAGTTCCAGGTCGTCCGCGGCCCGCACCGCCGCGCAGATCGCCTGTCCGACTTTCCCGCGTGCTCCCAGCACTCCGACCCGAATGGTCACCGCAGCTCCTCGTATCTCTTGTGTCGTCACAAAGCCTATCGAGCGTCCGCCGGGGCCGGACGAAGCCCCGGCGGCCGCCGCCGGTCCCGTTGGCTCGACCGGTCAGGGGATCGGCCCGCTCGGGGGATCGGCTCGATCGAAGACGATGACCTGCCGCAGGGCGTGCCCGGCGGCAAGCTCGTCCATCGCGGCGTTGATGCCGTCGAGGCCGATGTGCGCGGAGACCAGCCGTTCGACCGGCAGCGCGCCCGCGCGCCATCGGCGCACGTACTCGGGGATGTCGCGGGAGGGCACCGCCGAGCCCAGGTAGCTGCCGACGATCGAGCGTCCCTGAGCGACGAGGGCCAGCGGCGAGATGCTCGCGCGGGCGTCCGGGGCGGGCAGGCCGACGGTGACCGTGACACCGCCCGGCGCGGTGGCCGCGACCGCGCTCTCGAAGGCCCGCACCGAGCCCACCGCCTCGATCACCACCTCGGCCTGTACGCCGCGCTCGGCCGCCTCGGCGGGCGTGCACGCCGTCTCCACGCCGAGTTCGGTTGCCAGCGCGAGCTTCTCGGGCACCGGGTCGACCGCGATCACCTCGCGCACGCCCTGCGACAGCGCCACCAGCACCGCCGCCATCCCCACGCCCCCGAGACCGACGACCATGACCCGGTCCCCCGGCCCCGGCTTCGCCGAGTTCAGCAGCGCGCCGCCGCCGGTGAGCACCGCGCAGCCGAGCACAGCGGCGACTTCCGGCGGCACGTCGTCGCCGACGGGGACCACCGACCGCCGGTCCACCACCGCGTGGGTGGCGAAGGCGGAGACCCCGAGATGATGGTGCACCGGCTCGCCGGCGCGCCGCAGCCGTCTGCCGCCGCCGAGCAGCACGCCCTCGTTGTTGGCGAGACTGCCTGGCACACAGGGCATCCTGCCCGCACTCGCGCAACCCGCGCAGTCACCGCAGCGCGGCAGGAAGGTCATCACGACCCGCTGCCCGACGGCGATGTCGCTGTCACCGCCGCCGACGGCCTCGACCCGCCCGGCGGCCTCGTGCCCGAGCAGCATCGGCACCGGCCGCACCCGGTTTCCGTCCACCACCGACAGGTCCGAATGGCAGATCCCGGCCGCCTCGATGCGCACCAGCAGCTCGCCGGGCCCCGGCTCGTCCAACTCCAGCTCGGACACGCTGATCGGCCGCGAATCCGCGTAGGGCGCCCGCGCGCCGATCCGTTCCAGCACCGCGCCACGAATCCTCATGCCCTGCACGGTACCGACTGTCACGCCGCGTCGACCCGGTTGCGGCGCAGGCCGAGGGCGGCCGCGCTCAGGCAGGCCACCGCCACGACGGTCACGAACCAGGGGAACACCTGCTCGACCCCCCAGGTGGTGGCCGCCCAGCCCGCCACCACCGTGGGCAGCGCCATGGCCGAGTAGGCCAGCAGGTAGAACGCCGACATGGTCTCCCCACGCACGTGCTCGGGGATGACCTCCGAGAGGTGGCGCAGCGAGCCGCCGAAACCGAGACCGAAGGTAGCGCCGAGCACGATGCCCGCGCCGAGCACCGCGATCCAGTGGTGGGTGGCCAGGGCCGGGATGGTCAGCAGCAGAGCCGCGGCCATGCCGGTGTCGCCGAGGATGGCCGCGCGGCGGGCCTGGATACCCGCGCCGAGCAACTGCGCGGCCGCGCCCGCCAGCGCGGTCGAGGCGACCACCGCACCGCCGAAGACGATGTTGTGGATGTCGGTCTGCCGGGCGGCCAGCGAGGGATACAGCGACAGCAGCACGCCAAGCACCGACCAGGCGGCCATGGCGCCGATGGCGGAGAACCAGAAGTCCGAGCGGATCGCCTGCGGCACGGATGGTTTGGCGATGCGGATCGCGCCGGGGGTGCGCGCGCCGTGCGGCTCGCGCAGGGCGAGCACCCCGGCGCCGATGGCCAGGCAGATCACGGTGATCACCACGTACGGCGTGCGCAGCGGGTGCGGGGCGTACTGGGCCAGCGTCGCGGTGCCGAGCACCGCCACGGCGATGCCGACGTTGAAGGCGACGCCGCTGAGCTTGCCCGAGCGCGCGCCGTGCTGCGGGCGCAGGTCGAGCAGGGCCGCGGCGCCCGCCACCACGGTCGCGCCGACGCCGAGCCCGTGCAGCGCCCTGGCCAGCAGCAGCATCGGCACCGACTCGGCGAGCAGGAACGCCGCCAGCCCGGCCACCAGGACGGCGAAGGCGCCGATCAGCACCGGCTTGCGGCCGACCACGTCGGAGATGCGTCCCGACACCAGCACCGCGATCAGCGCGGCCACGGCGTAGACGGCGAACACCAGCGTGGTGGTCAGCGGCGAGAGGTGCCACTGCTGTTCGTAGAGGCCGTACAACGGCGCGGGCGCGCCCGACACCCCGAGCGCAACGCCGGTGGCGAGCAGCACGAGTCCGTAGGCCCACCGCTGCACGGCGGGCCGTTCGTCGAGCGCCGTGTTCATCGCTGTCATCGAGGCTCCCGATCCGGTAGGTTTGATAATGATCAAACCCGACAGTACATCCAGTTCGATGATCGTCAAACCAGCGGGGAGTCAGACCATGACCGACGAGCACACCGGAGCCGCGCCTCCCGTCGCCGCCCTGCCCATCGTGCTGGGCGCCCTCCAGGACCCGGTGCGGCTGGAGATGGTGCGCAGGCTCAGCAACGCGGGCGAGGCGGTGCGCTGCGGCGCGCTCTACGACGCGATCAACAAATCGACCGCGACCCACCACTTCAAGATCCTGCACAAGGCGGGACTGGTGGAACGGGTCGTGGTCGACGGCAACACCTGTCAGCGACTGCGCGCCGACGACGTGGAGGCCGCGCTGCCGGGACTGCTGTCCTCGGTGGTCGGCGCGGCCAACCGGGCGTCGGCTCAGCAGGTGTCGTAGCGCCAGCTGCCGTCGACGAACTTCCAGGTGGCGGGCGCGGTGTCGTCCTCGCCCGCCCGCTCGTCGGTGTACCGGACACTCACCTGGCCGGTCTCCCCGGTGACCGCGACCGTGATCTCCGGCTCGGCACCGGCCAGATCCCGGCCCGCGTAGCGCTGGGACAACTCCTCGACGTAGGCGTCCTGGCCGATGGTCAACCGGCAACGCGCGGAACGGAACCCGTAGGCCGCCGCGTAATCGCCCTCGGCGATCGCCTTCGACCACTCCTCGGCGGCCGCGCGCAGGCCCGCCTCGCTCGGCCCGCTCGCCGCGGCGGCGGTGCTCACGGCGGCCTCGCCGCCGTCACCGCACGCGGCGGCGCTCACGGCCACGACAGCCAGTGCGGTCGCGGCCGTGAGCACGCGGGCGACGCGAACGACTCCTCCGATGCGGATCATCCGACCTCCTCGTCAGCCAGTTGGGCCCGCCCCGGGGGACGAGCCGGGGACGTCCTGCTCAGGCGACCAGCCTGCGCACCGCGGCGGGCAGATCGCGGGTACGCCGGTACGGCCCGGTCACCGAGGCCGCGAACGGCCGCGAGAGCAGCGTGGACGCCACCGCCGCGACCTCTTCGGTCGTCACCGCGTCGATGCGCGCCAACGTCTCGGACACGCTGCGGTGGTTGCCGTAACTGAGTTCGCTGCGGCCGATGCGGTTCATCCTCGACCCGGAATCCTCCAGCCCGAGCACCAGCCCGCCACGCAGCGAGCCCTTGGCCCTGGCGCACTCGGCATCGGTGACGCCGTGCTCGGCGACCTCCTCGAGCACCCCGCGCGCCAGCGCCGCCACCTCGCCGAGATTCTCCGGCTGACAGCCCAGATACACCGAGAAGGCGCCGGTGTCGGCGAAGGTGTCCACGCTCGAGTACACCGAATAGGCCAGCCCGCGCTCCTCACGGATGCGCTGGAACAGCCGGGAACTCAGCCCGCCGCCGACGACGGTGTTGAGCACCGACAGCGGCCAGCGGCGCTCGCCCTCGTGCCTGCCGAAGGCGCGCACCCCGAACACCAGGTGTGCCTGCTCGCTGTCGCGATAGCTGCGCCGCAACTCCGGCACCGCGCGCCCGCGGAAGGTGCCCTCCCGGCGCGGCGCAGGCCGGGCGGCGGGGTCGAGCCGGGCGGCGAAGGCGCGGTGCACCAGCTCGACGGTGTGCTCGTGCTCGACATTGCCCGCCACCGCAACCACCATCCGGTCCGGCCGGTAGCGGCGCAGGTGGAAGCCGCGCAGCTGGGCGGCGGTCATCGATTCGATCGACTCCACCGAGCCGATCACCGGACGGCCGATCGGGTGATCGCCGAACAGCGCGGTCAGGAAGGCGTCGCCGACCAGGTCCTCGGGGTCGTCGTCGCGCATGGCGATCTCCTCGAGCACCACCTGCCGCTCCACGTCCACGTCGACCGAGCGGCACAGACCGTTGAGCACCACGTCGGAGACCATGTCCACCGCCAGCGGCAGATCCTCGTCCAGGACGTGGGCGTAATAGCAGGTCTGCTCCTTGGCGGTGAAGGCGTTCAGCTCGCCGCCCACCGCGTCCATGGCCTGCGCGATGTCCAGCGCCGAGCGCGTCGGCGTGGCCTTGAACAGCAGATGCTCGAGGAAGTGCGCCGCGCCCGCCACGGTGCGGCCCTCGTCGCGGGAGCCGACCCCGACCCACACGCCGACCGAGGCCGACCGCACGCCGGGCACGTGCTCGGTCACCACCCGCAGGCCGCCGGGCAGCACGGTCCGGCGCACGCCGGAGCCGCTGTCGGCCGCCTCGTCGATCTGCCGTTGCACGGACGAACCCCCCTGCGGCAGCAGGGGGGTCGTCGTCTTCTTCTTGCTCACAGAGTCAAGTACTACTCGGTTCAGGCTTCCGACGCAGACCCGGCGGCGGCGTCGGCGGGCTCCTCGGCGGCGTCCTCGACCGGCACCAGCGAGATCTTGCCGCGATTGTCGATGTCGGCGATCTCCACGCGCAGCTTGTCGCCGACGTTCACCACGTCCTCGACCTTGGCCACCCGCTTGCCCTGACCCAGCTTGGAGATGTGCACCAGGCCGTCGCGGCCGGGCAGCAGCGAGACGAACGCGCCGAAGGCGGTGGTCTTGACGACCGTGCCGAGGAAGCGCTCGCCGACCTTCGGCAGCTGCGGGTTGGCGATGGCGTTGATCGCGTCGATCGCGGCCTGCGCCGACGGGCCGTCGGTCGCGCCGACGAACACGGTGCCGTCGTCCTCGATGGAGATGTTGGCGCCGGTGTCCTCGGTGATCTGGTTGATGACCTTGCCCTTGGGGCCGATCACCTCGCCGATCTTGTCGACCGGGATCTTGATCGCGGTGACGCGCGG
>Ga0079224_100008762_pt1 | contig 13731 bp, 11 predicted proteins | sample Stecom2015_FD_80414 | JGI IMG/M metagenome (GOLD analysis project Ga0079224, IMG submission 80414) | Agricultural soil microbial communities from Utah to study Nitrogen management - Steer compost 2015 | ecosystem: Environmental > Terrestrial > Soil > Agricultural land | place: USA: Utah... | reverse complement strand
GTCTCGCGGGACTTCTCGCGATTGTCCCAGTACATCAGCGCCGAGCTCGGCCCCCGGATGTAGAGGTCGCCGACCTCGCCGTCCGGCACGGGCCTGCCCTGCTCGTCGCGCAGGTCGATGTCGTAGCCCGGGACGGGGCGGCCGGTGGTGCCGTAGCGCACGTCGCCCGGCCGGTTGGACAGGAAGATGTGCAGCATCTCGGTCGAGCCGATGCCGTCGATGATCTCGCAACCGAAGTGGCGGGTGAAGCGCATGCCGATCTCCGCCGGCAGCGCCTCGCCGGCCGACGAGCACAGCCGCAGCGCGACCTGCTCGCGGGACGGCAGCGCGGGCGATGCGAGCATGCCGGCGTAGCCCGTCGGCGCGCCGAAGAACAGCGTCGGCCGATGCTCGGTCCAGCGCCTGAACACCGCCTCGGGTGTGGGCCGCTCCGCCATGAGCACCACGCTCGCCCCCACCGACAACGGGAACGACAGGGCATTGCCGAGGCCGTAGGCGAAGAAGAGCTTGGCCGCCGAGAAGCAGGTGTCGTCCTCGCGCAGGCCGAGGATCGGCTTGCCGTACAGCTCCGAGGTCCACCAGGGGCTCGCGTGGCAGTGGACGGTTCCCTTGGGTCGGCCCGTGGAGCCCGACGAGTACAGCCAGAAGCCGATGCTGTCGCCACAGGTGGCCGCCGGCCGGTCGGGCGGCCCGGCGGCACCGAGGAAGGACTCGAAGCCGTGCGTTCCGCCGGGCAATCCCGCCACCGCGGCGGGCGCCTCGTCGCCGATCACCACCAGGGCCTGGAGCTCGTGGGGCCCGAGCGCCATCGCCTCGGAAAGGACGGGCACCAGCGGCGCGGAAACGATCGCGGCGCGGGCCCGGCTGTGCCCCAGTACGTAGGCGTAGTCCGCGGCGGTCAGGAGCGTGTTGAGCGCCACCGGTACCACCCCGGCGTACATCGCCCCGAGGAAGGCGACGGGCCACTCGCTGGTGTCGTGGGCGACGAGCAGCACCCGCTCCTCGCGGCGGATGCCGGCCGCCAGGAGCGCCGCGGCGAACCGCCGCGACCGTTGCGCGAGCTCGCCGTAGGTAAGCGTGCCCCGGTCGTCGATGTAGGCGATCTTGCCGGCGCGCGAGGCATTGGTCTCGAACAGGTGCGCGGCGTAATTGAACGGTTCGCCAGCCGCGCCGGGTCTCGCATGCGATTCCACCGCCGCCTCCTCCTCGGAATTTCTTGAAGCCAACCGGTTTGTGCAGTATTGTTCAAACCGGCAGTATTGTTCAGGCGGGCCGCCGACCAAAGCACCATACGGCGCAGGTAGTCGGTCGTCAAGCACTATATTGCATTTTTCTCGGTTTCTCCGAGGCCTCACAGGATGAATCCGTGGAGAGACGACGTCCACACGCTGGCCGGGAGGCCGAACCGGTCGATCGGCCCGAAGACGCCGACGGACCCGGAAGCCCGGAGACCGACGGACCCGGGCCCGCCGGGGCGCAGGTCGGCGACGGGGGCGGCGGGCGCGCCGCGCTGGCCGACCGCAACCTCTTTCTCTGCGCGCTGGGCGAGCGCGTCCGCAGCCTGCGGGCACGACGCGGCCTGACGCGCAAGGCGGTGTCGGCCGCCGCGGGCGTCTCCGAGCGTCACCTGGCCAATCTCGAGTACGGCACCGGCAACGCGTCCATCCTCGTGCTCTACCAGGTTGCGCGCGCCCTCGACTGCTCGCTGGCCGAGCTGATCGGGGACGTCACCACGTCCTCGCCCGAGTGGCTGTTGATCCGCGAGCTGCTCGAGGGCCGCGCCGAGCCCGAGCTGCGCCAGGCGAGGATCGCCCTCGGGCGGCTGTTCGGCACCGGCGGCGAGTCGCCCGGGCGAACGGGGCGCATCGCGCTCATCGGCCTGCGCGGGGCCGGCAAGAGCGCGCTGGGCCGGCTGCTCGCCGCGGAGCTGGGCTATCCGTTCGTCGAGCTGTCCGCCGAGATCGAGAAGTTCGCCGGCTGCTCCATCGGCGAGATCCACGCCCTCTACGGAACGAGCGCCTACCGGCGCTACGAGCTGCGGGCGCTCGAGGAAACGATCCAGATCTACCCCGAGGCGGTGATCGCGACCCCGGGCGGCCTGGTGTCCGACCCTGCGAACTTCAACCTGCTGCTCGCGCACTGCTTCACGGTGTGGCTGCAGGCCGATCCCGAGGACCACATGCAGCGGGTGGCCGCGCAGGGCGACCTCAGGCCGATGGCCGCCAGCCGCGAGGCCATGGAGGACCTGCGCCGGATCCTCGCCGGGCGCACGCCCTTCTACGCCAAGGCCGACATGAGCTTCAACACCAGCGGCGTGTCACTGGAGTCCGCCTACCGGGCCCTGTCGCGACGCCTGCGTGCAAAGCTCGGGATCTGACGAGGGTCGCGCCCTTTGCCTTGACAGGGGCAGGTGCACGCACTATGCTGCATTTTCCCGCATAAAAAGGCACTATAGTTCATTGCCGATCGTGCCGGCAGGCCGATCCCGACGGAGGCATCCCATGTCCGCTACCCTGGAAGCCGACCGACCCGCCATCGCCACGCCCGGGCGGGTCGACTACCGGACCGAGCCGGCGCGCTACCGACACTGGCGCATGTCGTTCGACGGGCCGGTCGCCACCCTGGCGCTCGACGTGGACGAGGATGGCGGCCTGCGCCCCGGCTACAAGCTCAAGCTGAACAGCTACGACCTCGGGGTCGACATCGAGCTGCGCGACGCCCTCGACCGCATCCGCTTCGAGCACCCGGAGGTCCGCTGCGTGGTGATGACCAGTCTCAAGGAGCGGACCTTCTGCTCGGGCGCGAACATCTTCATGCTCGGCAGCTCGAGCCATGCCTGGAAGGTGAACTTCTGCAGGTTCACCAACGAGACCCGCAACGGCATCGAGGACTCCAGCCGCCATTCGGGCCTGCGCTTCCTCGCCGCGATCAACGGCGCCTGCGCCGGCGGCGGCTACGAGCTGGCACTCGCCTGCGACGAGATCGTCCTGATCGACGATCGCTCCTCGGCCGTCTCGCTGCCCGAGGTGCCGCTGCTCGGCGTGCTGCCGGGCACCGGCGGCCTCACGCGCCTCACCGACAAGCGCCGCGTGCGGCACGACCTCGCCGACGTCTTCTGCACGACCGCCGAGGGCGTGCGCGGCCAGCGCGCCCTCGACTGGCGGCTCGTGGACGCCATCGCGAAGCCCGGCGCCTTCGCGCAGACGGTCGCCGAGCGAGCGCGCGCGCTCGCGGCGACCAGCGACCGCCCCGGGGACGCCCGCGGCGTCGCGCTCACCCCGATCGCGCGGCGGGACGAGCCGGACGCGCTCGTCTATCGCCATGTCCGCGTGGCGATCGACCGGGAGCGGCGAACCGCCAGCTTCACGGTCATGGCGCCGACCGACGAGCAGCCCGCCGACATCGCCGGCATCGAGGCGGCCGGCGCCGCCTGGTGGCCGCTCGCGATGGCGCGCGAGCTCGACGACGCCATCCTCTGCATGCGGACCAACGAGACGGAGATCGGCACCTGGCTGCTGCGCACCGAGGGCTCGCCGCAGGCGGTGCTCGCGGCGGACCGGCTGCTCGCCGAGCATCGCGACCACTGGTTCGTTCGCGAAACGATCGGGATGCTGCGCCGCACGCTGGCGCGGCTCGACGTTTCGTCGCGCTCGATGTTCGCACTGGTGGAGCCGGGCTCGTGCTTCGCCGGCGTGCTCGCCGAGCTCTGCTTCGCGGCCGACCGCAGCTACATGCTCGCCCTGCCGGACGAGCCGGGGCGCGCACCCGGCCTGGCGCTGTCGGAGTCCAACTTCGGCATGTTCCCCATGGTGAACGGACAGTCGCGGCTGGCGCGTCGCTTCTACGACGACGCCACGGTGCTCGGGGCCCTGCGCGCCCGGATCGGCGAGAGCTTCGATGCCGAAGGGGCCGAGGCGGCCGGGCTCGTCACCGTTGCGCCGGACGCGCTCGACTGGGACGACGAGATCCGCATCGCGATCGAGGAGCGGTCCGCGATGTCGCCGGACGCCCTCACCGGGCTCGAAGCCAACCTCAGGTTTTCCTCGACCGAAACCATGCAGACCCGGATCTTCGGCAGGCTCTCGGCCTGGCAGAACTGGATCTTCACCCGGCCCAATGCCGTCGGCGAGGCCGGCGCCCTCAAGGTCTACGGCACGGGCGAGAAGGCGCGCCTCGATCGCCACCGCGCATGAGCAACAGGAGACACGGATGAGCTCGATCAACTACAGCGAACGGATCCCCAACAACGTGGACCTCGCGAGCGACCGCACGCTGCAGCGGGCGCTCGAGCAGTGGCAGCCGAACTTCCTGCAGTGGTGGGGCGACATGGGGCCCGAGGGCTCGCATGGCTACGATGTCTACCTGCGCACCGCGATCAGCGTCGATCCCAAGGGCTGGGCGCAGTTCGGCTACGTGAAGATGCCCGACTACCGCTGGGGCATCTTCCTCAATCCCGCGGAGGAGGGCCGTCGCATCCACTTCGGCGACCACCTCGGCGAGCCGGTCTGGCAGAGTGTGCCCGGCGAGCATCGGGCCAACCTGCGCCGCATCATCGTTACCCAGGGCGACACCGAGCCGGCGTCGGTCGAGCAGCAGCGTCATCTCGGCATGACCGCGCCCAGCATGTACGACCTGCGCAACCTCTTCCAGGTGAATGTCGAGGAAGGCCGCCACCTCTGGGCGATGGTGTACCTCCTTCACCGCTATTTCGGGCGCGACGGGCGCGAGGAGGCCGAGGCCCTGCTCGAGCGGCGCTCCGGCGATGCCGACAATCCCCGCATCCTGGGCGCCTTCAACGAGCGCACGCCGGACTGGCTCTCGTTCTTCATGTTCACCTACTTCACCGACCGCGACGGCAAGTTCCAGCTCTGCGCCCTGGCAGAGTCGGGCTTCGATCCGCTCGCCCGGACCACGCGCTTCATGCTGACCGAGGAGGCGCACCACATGTTCGTGGGCGAGTCGGGCGTCTCGCGCGTCATCCAGCGCACCTGCGAAGTGATGAACCAGTTGCGCACCGACGACCCGGAGAAGATCCGCGCGGCGGGAGTGATCGACCCGCCCACCATCCAGCGCTACCTGAATTTCCATTTCTCGGTGACGATCGACCTGTTCGGGGCCGACCAGTCGAGCAACGCGGCCACCTTCTACAGCACCGGCCTCAAGGGCCGCTTCGAGGAAGGCAAGCGCACCGACGACCACATCCTTAAGGGCGACACCTACAAGGTGCTGGAGGTCAGGGACGGCGCGCTGGTCGAGAAGGAAGTCCCCATGCTCAATGCGCTCAACGAGGTCCTGCGCGACGACTTCATCAAGGATTCGGTGGGCGGGGTCTCGCGCTGGAACAAGGTGATCGAGAAGGCGGGGCTGCCCTTCCGGCTCCAGGTGCCGCACAAGGCGTTCAACCGACGGATCGGCAGCCTGTCGGGCGTGCGGGTATCGCCCGAGGGCCAGGTGGTGAGCGAGGCCCAATGGCGCGAGAATGAGGACAAGTGGCTGCCGAGCGCCGAGGACCGCGAGTTCGTCGCGTCGCTCATGGGCCGCGTGGTCGAGCCGGGCAAGTTCGCCAACTGGATCGCGCCGCCCGTCATCGGCATCAATCGCCAGCCCATCGATTTCGAATACGTCCGCCTCAACTGAGGCCGGCGCCACTGCCGGAGACCCAGCCATGGCAGCCCTGCAGGAACTCGTCGATTCGCAGGTCATCGATCAGCACCTGATCGATCCGGAGATCTGCATCCGCTGCAATACCTGCGAATCGACCTGCACGATCGGCGCGATCACCCACGATGATCGCAACTACGTCGTCGATCCGTCGATCTGCAACCTGTGCATGGACTGCATCCCGCCGTGCCCGACGGGTGCCATCGACAACTGGCGCAAGATGCCGCGCGCGCGGGCCTATACCGTCGAGGAACAGCTCGGCTGGGACGAACTCCCCGCCCAGGTGGACATCGACGACCTGGTGGCCGACCGGGAGGGGCCGACACCCGCGCCGTTGCCGCGGGCGATTCCCGTGGCCGCCACCGAGCCCGGCGAGCAGCGCATCGTCGCCTCCGAGTACGCCTCCACCCTGCCGCCCTGGTCGGCGGCCCATCCGTTCACCAACCTCTACGTGCCGAAGGCGCCGACCGAGGCGACCGTCGTGGGCAATGCGCGGATCACCGAGGCCGGGCGCGAGAGCGAGACGCACCACATCGTGCTCGACTTCGGCGGCATGCCCTTCCCGGTGCTCGAGGGGCAGTCGATCGGCATCATTCCGCCAGGCGTCGATGCCCAGGGCAGGCCCCATTTCGCCCGCCAGTACTCGGTCGCGAGCCCGCGCAACGGCGAGCGTCCCGGCTACAACAACCTCTCCCTGACGGTGAAGCGGGTCACGGTGGACCACGATGGCAATCCCGTCACGGGCGTGTGCTCGAACTACCTGTGCGACCTCGCCGTGGGTGACCGGGTCAAGGTCATCGGACCCTTCGGCAATTCTTTCCTGATGCCGAACCATCCGGGATCGCACATCGTCATGATCTGCACCGGTACGGGCAGCGCGCCCATGCGGGCCATGACGGAGTGGCGCCGGCGCCTGCGCGCAAGCGGCAAGTTCCAGGGCGGGCGGCTCATGCTCTTCTTCGGGGCGCGCACGCGCGAGGAGCTGCCTTACTTCGGGCCGCTCATGAACCTGCCGAAGGACTTCATCGACATCAACCTCGCGTTCTCCCGCGCCCCGGGCCAGCCGCGGCGCTACGTCCAGGACCTCATGCGCGAGCGCGCCACCGACCTCGGCGCGCTGCTCGCCGATCCCGAGACCTACATCTACGTCTGCGGCCTGAAGAGCATGGAGGACGGCGTGGTGCTCGCGCTGCGCGACGTGGCCCGCGAGGCGGGCCTCGACTTCGAGTCCCTCGCCCGCGACCTGCGCGAGCGCGGGCGCCTGCACATCGAGACCTACTAGCGTCCCAGCCGCAGGAGGCGCACCGCGTTGTCCTTCAGGATGAGCGGGCGCACCTCCGGCCTGAAGGCCGCCTTCTCGAAGTCGGCCAGCCAGCGGTCCGGCTGGATCACCGGGTTGTCGCTCCCGAACAGGACCCGTTCCTTGAGCAGCGTGTTGGCGTACTGGACGAGCTTCGGCTCGAAGTACTTCGGCGACCAGCCCGAGAGGTCGATCCACACATTGGGCTTGTGCAGCGCCACCGACAGCTGCTCGTCCTGCCAGGGCACGGCCGGATGCGCCATGACGATCGGCATGTCGGGGAAGTCGGCCGCCACATCGTCCAGCCAGAGCGGATTGCCGTACTTCAGCCGCAGGCCGCCGCCTCCTCTCATGCCCGCGCCGATGCCGGTCTGGCCGGTATGGAAGAGCGCCGGCAACCCGGCCTCGGCGATGACCTCGTAGAGGGGATAGACGTCGCGGTCGTTGGGGTAGAAGCCCCGGATGATCGGGTGGAACTTGAAGCCCCGCACGCCGAAGTCGCGGATCAGGCGGCGTGCCTCGCGCACCGCCATCTTGCCGCGGGCCGGGTCGATGCTCGCGAACGGGATCGCGACGTCGGCGTGCTCGTGCGCCGACTCGGCGACCTCCTCGTTGCTGATTCGCCGGATGCCCATCCCGCGCTCGTGGTCCACCGTGAAGACCACGAAGCCCATCCTGCGGCTGCGGTAGTACTCCGCCATCTGGGCGATCGTCGGGTGCTTCACCTCGTAGCGGGAGTACTTGCCGCGCGCCTCGAGCGCCTCGGCCTGCGCCTCGTCGGGCAGGATGCGGGTGGATACCTCGGCGTGGGTATGGATGTCGATGGCCACGAGTTCGTCGACGTTCATGTCCGGCTCCTTCTCCGGTTGCCCCGGTCACTGGAATGCGACTTCGGCGAAGCTGCGCAGCTTGCGGCTGTGCAGCCTGTCGACTCCCTGCTCGCGCAGCAGCTCGAGCGCACGGATCCCGATGCGCAGGTGCTGCTCCACCCGTTCCCGATAGAAGCGGTCCGCCATGCCCGGGAGCTTGATCTCCCCGTGCAGCGGCTTGTCGCTCACGCACAGCAGCGTGCCGTAAGGCACGCGGAAGCGAAACCCGTTGGCGGCGATCGTCGCCGATTCCATGTCGAGCGCGATCGCGCGGCTCTGGCTGAACCGGCGCTCCGGCGTGCTCGCCACGCCGCGGGCAGGCAGCAGTTCCCAGTTGCGATTGTCCGTGCTCGCCACGGTGCCGGTGCGCATGATGCGCTTGCGCTCCTGTTCGCGCAGGCCGGTGACGTCGGCCACCGCCGTCTCGAGCGCGACCTGGACTTCCGCGAGGGCGGGGATGGGCACCCACAGCGGCAACTCCTCGTCGAGCACATGGTCCTCGCGGACGTAGCCGTGCGCGAGGACGTAGTCGCCCAGCCGCTGGGTCGTCCGCAGTCCGGCGCAATGGCCGAGCATGATCCAGGCATGGGGGCGAAGCACCGCGATGTGGTCGGTGATCGTGCGGGCGCTGGACGGGCCCACGCCGATGTTCACCATCGTGATGCCGGACCTGTCCTCCCGCACGAGATGATAGGCGGGCATCTGGGGCATGCGGGGCGGCGGCGTACCGGAGGGACACTGGCGGGTGTCGCCGGCCCGCGGCGTGACCAGGTTCCCGGGTTCGACGAAGCATTCGTAGCCATGCGCCGACGCGACATCGGCCATCAGCGCATGGCCGATGCGCTGGAACTCGTCCAGGTAGAACTGGTAGTTGGTGAAGAGGACGAAGTTCTGGAAGTGCTCGGGGCTGGTTCCCGTGTAGTGGACCAGGCGATGCAGCGAGTAGTCCACCCGCGGCGCGGTGAAGAGGGAGAGCGGCTGCGGGGCGCCCGGACGCGGCACGTAGGTGCCGTTGGCGATGCCGTCGTCCATCGCCGCGAGGTCGGGCAGGTCGAAGGTCTCGCGAAGCAGCTGCCGGCGCTCCGGATCCAGCTGGCCTTCGACATGTTCCGAACCGTCGACGGCGAACTGCAGCGGGATCGGCTCCCGGCTCGTGCCGATCTCCAGGGGTACGGAATGGTTCTCGAGCAGCAGCCGGAACTGTTCCAGGTAATAGGACGCGAAAAGATCGGGCCTCGTGAGCGTGGTCTCGTAGAGGCCCGGCCCGGCGACGAATCCGTAGCTCAGCCTGGACACGGCGCGCGCGAACGAGGTCGTCCGGATGCGCACATACGGATAGTGGGCATGCACCGGCGCCGGGAACGACTCGCCGGCGGCGAAACGCTGGAGCGCCTCGCGTAGCCAGGACGTATTCGTCTCGTAGATGAGCCGCGCGCGGGCGAGCGCCGCCGCGGGATCGTCGAACTGCGCCGGTGCGAAGTAGTCGGGTTCGCTGCTCAACGCTCGTCTCCTGCAGGACGCGGGCGCGCCGGCCGGGCGCGCGCCCCGATCCGATGGTAGCAAGCCGGGACGGCCGCGAGGCCGGGCGGGCATGGCATCATTGCCCCATGCCGAACGAAGGAAGATGGATGGCCATGGTCGATCCGACGAGCCGCGCGCGGCGCGGCGTCCTCGCGGGCGCGTGCGGAATCGCGCTCCTGGCCGCGTGGCCGGCGTTCGCATCCGGCCAGGCGCGGCTGCAGGTCTGGAAGTCGCCGACCTGCGGATGCTGCGGCGACTGGATCGCTCACATGCGGCAGGCCGGCTTCACGGTCGAGGTCCACGATACCGGCAATGCCGCCGCGCGCGCCCGGCTAGGCCTGCCCGCGCGCTACGGCTCCTGCCACACGGCGCTCATCGACGGCTACGTCGTCGAGGGCCACGTCCCGGCGGACGACGTTGCCCGGCTGCTGCGCGAGCGGCCGAAGGCGCTGGGCCTCGCGGTCCCCGGCATGCCGATCGGTTCGCCGGGCATGGACGGGCCGGAATACGGGGGCCGGAAGGATCCCTACGACACCTTGCTCGTCGAGCTCGACGGCGGGCACCGGGTGTTCGCCGCCCATCGCTGAGCCGGTCGCCCCGGGCCGGAGCCGAGTTGGACTACCTCGCCTGGAAGACGCTCCATGTGGCGATGGTCGTCGCGAGCGTCGCCGGCTTCCTGGTTCGATTCGGCTTGCGCCTGGTCGCGCCGGACGTCCTGAAGTCACGCGTCGCCCGGATCCTGCCGCACCTCGTCGACACCCTGCTGCTGGTGAGCGCGATCGCGATGGTGCTGGCCGCATGGCCCGGCGTTCCGGGCTGGATCCGCGCCAAGATCGCCGGCCTGGTCGTCTACATCGTCGCCGGGAGCTTCGCGCTCAAGCGCGCCCGCCGGCCGGCGGCCATCGCGCTGGCCTTCGTCGTGGCGATGGCGGCGGTCGCGTATATCGTCGCGACCGCCTTCACGAAGGACCCGTGGTGGTTCGTCCCCTGAGCGGCGCTCGCTAGCGGTCGCCCTGCACGCCCAGCCGACCGCCGGCGGGAAGGGGCGGGTGGCGGGGCGCGCATACAATCCGCTGGATGTCCGCCGCCCCTCCAGGATCCGGGTCGCCGCGGCGCCCGGGCGCGGCGCCGGGGCCGCCCGGCCGGCCTGCCAGCGCCCTGCCGGTGCTCGCCGCCGGCGTGGTCGCCGCGATGCATGTCGGCAAGCTGCCGCCGGCGCTTCCCGAGATTCGGGAATCCCTGCAGATGGAGCTGGTCGCCGCGGGCTTTCTCGTCGCGCTCTTCCAGCTCGGGAGCGCCCTGGTCGGGATCATGGGGGGCGCGCTGGCCGACCGCTTCGGGCCGCGGCGCGCCCAGGCATGCGGGCTCGTCCTGCTCGGCGTGGCGAGCATCGCGGGCGCCGGCGCCGGCTCGCCCACGGCCGCGCTCGCCTGGCGCTGCGTGGAGAGCGTGGCCTTCATCATGAGCGTCCTGCCGGGGCCCTCGCTCATCGGGCGAATGGTCGATCCCCGTGCCATGAGCCGCTGGATGGGCCTGTGGGGCGCCTACATGCCGGTCGGATTCGCATTGGCGCTCGCCGCCATGCCATGGCTGCTCGCCGCATGGGGCTGGCGGGGAAGCTGGGTGGCGGTGGGGCTGGCATGCCTCGCCTGCGCGGGATGGATCCTGCTCCGGGTACCCCCCGACGGCGGGCGGTCCTCGCCGGCGTCCGCCCTCGGGCCGCTCATCCGGCAGACGATCCGGCGGCCCGGCCCCTGGCTGCTGTCGCTGTGCTTCGGCTTCTATGCCGGGCAGTTCATCGCGATCTTCGGCTTCCTGCCGACCATCTACGAAGAGGCCGGGATCGAGCCCGGCATGATCGGCGTCCTGACCGCGGTGGCCGTGGCGGTCAATGCGCTCGGCAACATCGCCGCGGGCCGCCTGCTGCATCGGGGCGCTTCCGCGCCCGTCGTCATCGCGACGGCATCGACCGTGATGCTCGCCTGCGAATGGCTCGCCTTCGGCTCGGAGCTCGCCTTCGGCTGGCGATACGGCGCGGTGGCGGTGCTGAGCCTCGTGGGCGGCGCGATTCCCGGCACGCTGTTCGCCTGCATGCCGCGCCAGGCGCCCGGGCCGCAGGTGGTCGCCACCACGGTGGGGCTCGTGCAGCAGGGAGCGGGGATGGGCCAGCTGCTGCTCCCGCCGCTGGTGGCCTGGGTGGCGGCCGCGAGCGGCGGCTGGACCCTGACCTGGCTCGTCACCGGCGCCTTCGCCGTCGCCGTGCTCGTCATCGCCGGGCTGCTCGCCCTGCACGAGCGGGGCGAACGCGAGCCGAACGTCGCACCCTAGCCGAGCAGGCGGCGGGCCTTCTCGCGGGCCGCCTCGTCGGTCTGCGCGCCCGGGGGCGGGGCATCGGCCGGCGCCTCGGCCTCGGCGGGCGGCGCGGCGGGCGATCGGCCGGCGAGCCGCTGGCGGCGCTGGATCGCCCACCAGGCGCCGGCGCCCGCCGCGAGCAGGGCGAACGGACCGGCCCAGAGCGGCCAGGTCGTTTCCTTCAGCGGCGGCCTGAAGAGCACGAAGTCGCCGTAGCGCGCGACGAGGAAGGCCTTGATCTCCTCGTCCGTCTTGCCGCTCGCCATCTGCTGGCGGACCTCCTCGCGCAGGTCGCCGGCGAGCTCGGCCGAGGAGTCGGCGAGCGACTGGTTCTGGCAGACGAGGCAGCGCAGCTCCTCGGCGAGCGCCTTGTAGCGGTCCTCGTCGATCGGCTGGGGTGCGGTGTTCTCGCTCATCGATCGCGCCTCAGGCGTCCGGCTCGGCCTCGAGCTGGCGCACGAGCGGCATCAGGGTGTCGCGGATGATCTCCGGCGAGAAGGGCCCGGTCTGCTTGAAGCGGATGATCCCGCGCTTGTCCACGAGGAAGCTCTCCGGTGCGCCGTAAACGCCGTAGTCGATCACGGTCCGCCCGGGGCGATCGCTGATCACGATCGTATAGGGGTTGCCGAGCTTCTCGAGCCAGCGGGCCGAGGCCGCGGGATCGTCCTTCCAGGCGAGTCCGACCAGGGGCAGCCTGCCCTCGCGCGCGATCTCGTTGAAGAGCGGATGCTCGACCTGGCAGGCCGCGCACCAGGAACCCCAGACGTTGAGGAGCCACACCTTGCCGCGCATCGCGTCCGGACCCCAGGTCCGGCCCTCCTCGCCCAGCACCGGCAGCGAGAAGGCGGGCGCCGGCTTGCCGATCAGGGGGGAGGGGATGTTGCGCGGATCGTTCGACAGCCCCTTGTAGAGGAAGGCGCCGATGGCGGCGAACACCAGCAGCGGGATGACGAATCGAAGGCTTCGCATCTCGTCGCGACCTCAGGCCCGGGCGCCGGCCACGGTGTCGGCCTCGCGCTGCGCGACACGGCGGCGATAGCGCCGGTCGGCCACGGCGAGGAAGCCGCCACCGGCCATCATGAGGCAGCCGAGCCAGATCCAGTTCACGAAGGGCTTGACATGCGCGCGGATCGCCCAGACGCGGCCGCCCAGCGGCTCGCCCATCGAGAGGTAGATGTCGCGCAGCAGGCTGCGGTCGATCGCGGCTTCCGTCATGGGCTGGCCGCTCGCGCGGTACACGCGCTTCTCGGGATGCAGCTTGGCGACGAGCCGGCCGGAGGCGTCGCGCACCTCGAAGTGCCCGCGGTCCGCGTCGTAGTTCGGGCCGGTGACCCGGTCGAGCCCGGTGAAGGTGAAGCGGTAGTCGCCGAGCTCGATCGTGTGCCCGACCTCGGCGCGCAGCTCGGTCCCGATCTCGTAGCTCTTCACGAGCGTGACCCCGAGCACGAAGACCGCCACCCCGAGGTGGGCGAGATGCATTCCCCAGACGCTCGGCGGCTGCATCCGCGCCCGGCTCGCCGCATGGCGCGGCGAGAATGACCGCCCGGGCGTGCGCAGGCTCTCGAGCACCGCCATCGCGACCCCGGCAGCGATCCAGGTCCCGAAGCCGAGACCCAGGCTCGTGAGCGGGCGCCAGGCGGGACCGTCGATGCCGGCCATCGCCGCCACCGCGGGCGCGAGCAGCGACACGAGCACGCTCACGGCGAACGTCCAGCGCAGGCGGCTCGCGAGATCCGGCAGCTCGGTGCGCTTCCAGCGCGCCAGCGGGCCCACCGCGATCAGGAAGAGCGCGGGCGCCATGACCGGAACGAACACCGCCTCGAAGTACGGCGGTCCGACGCTGATCTTGCCGAGCCCGAGCGTATCCAGCACCAGCGGGTACAGCGTGCCCAGCATGACCGCCGCCGTTGCCACGACCAGCAGGATGTTGTTCGCGAGGAGCATGGATTCGCGCGAGACCGGCCCGAAGGGATTGCCGGCGCCGATCTGCGGCGCCCGCCATGCGAAGAGCAGGAGCGAGCCGCCGAC
>Ga0079224_100008759_pt1 | contig 13731 bp, 12 predicted proteins | sample Stecom2015_FD_80414 | JGI IMG/M metagenome (GOLD analysis project Ga0079224, IMG submission 80414) | Agricultural soil microbial communities from Utah to study Nitrogen management - Steer compost 2015 | ecosystem: Environmental > Terrestrial > Soil > Agricultural land | place: USA: Utah... | reverse complement strand
GGCTCAGAGCGAGTCGATCACCTTGGCGCGCTCCTTGTCCCAGAGCTCGCGCAGGCCTTCCTCGTCGGCGGACTTCGCCGCGGACGACTTGATGAAGTCCTTCCAGGCGGCCTGCATCGCGGCATGGCGCTTCAGCATGCCGTCCTGCCAGGCCTGGTTCTCGTCGCTCCACTGGCCGATCTCCTTGAGGTAGCGGATCGCCCCCTCGTGGAAAGCCGCGTCCATGGGCGGGGTGCCGGCTTCCTTGATATGCCAGCGCGGCATGATCGGCGCCGCATCCTTGAACAGGTCGTAGGTCTCGGCGACGGCCTTGAGCATCAGGTAGGCCTGGTCGGCGCTCGATTCGGCCGGCACGGTGATCATCGGATAGCGATAGCCCATCATCCAGACCGGGTTCTCCTTCGACAGGCCCGCGCCGATGGTTTCCTGGAACGGATCGATGAAGGGCACGACCCGCTTCGCGCGCGCCCAGCCTTCCTTGTTCTCCGGCGGCAGCGGAATCCAGTTGATGCCGTACTGGCTCGCCTCGAGCTCGCGCAGGGCGGCGGCCGCAGGCGCGACGCCGCAGGCGTCGGCGCGGCCCTCGATCAGGGCGCGGATGGCGGCGGCGTAGCTTGGCACCTCCACCAGCTGGACGTCCTCCCAGCCCAGGCCGCCGAAGGCGAGGATGGGCAGCGACTTGATGTTCACCGAGCTGTTCGCCTTGGCGATCGCGAAGCGCTTGCCCTTGAGGTCCTCGGCCTTCTGGATGCCGCTCGTCTTCGTGACGGCGATCGAAAAGGCGTTGAGGCGGCCGGCGAGCGTGCGCAGGTTCTGCGGCCCGATCTCCGGGGTGCAGTACTCGTAGATGCCTTCCGTCGCGAAGAAGAGCTCGTTGGCGAGCCAGGCGTGCGAGACGCGGCCCTCGAGCAGCGGTTTGACGCGACCGATCGCGGTGCCGGACGGCTGCAGGCGGATGCGCGATCCGTATTTCTTGCCGAAGGCGTCGGCGATGGCCGAAGCCTCGACGTAGCCGGTCGAGCCGACGTCATACGTGCTCCAGATCATCGTTGACGGCAGTTCCGACTGGCCGAAAGCCGAACCGGCGCGTCCCAGTGCCGCCAGGGCGGCGAGGCTGCCGGTGGCCTGGAGGTATTGCCTGCGGGTGATTCCCATGTCGATGTCTCCTTGGTATCGGATGGCTGCTAGCCGTGAGAGGCGTCTGGCCTTGGTCGAGGACGGCCGATTCTGCGATGCCTGCTGGCGACAGGCCGGCTGGGCGCGGGCGCATGGTACATGCCGCCCGGCTGTCCCCCAAATCGGGCGTGAACGATCGGCCCTACTTTAAGGGCGTACTAATGTACACGGAAGTCGCGGGATTCCGACATGGCGCATCCCGGCCGGAAAATGCGTAGGCGCGGGGCGAATGTTAAGCTGCCGGCACGACAAGACCGACGGAGACAGCCCATGGTCGCAGCCCCCACGACGGACACGACGGCGCGAGCCACCGGGACCGCGGCGACCGAGCATTTCGACGTGCTCGTCGTAGGTGCGGGCATTTCGGGGGTGGGTGCGGCCTGGCACCTTCGGCACCGCTTCCCCGGCAAGCGCTTCGTGGTGCTCGAGTCCCAGGACGGGTTCGGGGGCACGTGGCGCACCCATCGGTATCCGGGTATCCGATCCGATTCCGACCTCTTTACCTTCGGCTACCGCTTCAAGCCCTGGATGGGGAAGCCGATCGCGACCGCCGAGGAGATCCTCGCCTACATGGGCGAGGTGATCGACGAGAACGGCCTCGCGCCCCACATTCGCTACGGGCATGCGATCGAGCGCGCGAGCTGGTCGCAGGACGACGCGCGCTGGACGCTCGAGGGCCGGCGTGGCGATTCCGGCGAGGCGTTCCGGATCACCGGCGATTTCCTCTGGATGTGCCAGGGCTACTACCGGCATGCGCGCGGCTACACGCCGCACTGGCCGGGGATGGACCGGTTTGGCGGCACGATCGTCCATCCGCAGCAATGGCCGGACGACCTGGAACTCGAGGGCAAGCGGGTCGTGGTGATCGGTTCCGGCGCCACCGCGGCCACGCTGGTGCCGGCAATCGCGGGGCGGTGCGCCCACGTGACGATGCTGCAACGCTCGCCGACCTACTACATCACGGGCCGCAATGCGAACGAGCTCGCGCAGACGCTTCGCGAGCTCGAGATTCCGGACCAATGGACGCACGAGATCGTGCGCCGCAAGATCCTGTACGACCAGCGAAAGTTCACCCGACGAACCTTCACCGAGCCCGAGGCGGTGAAGGCCGAGTTGCTTGCCGGGGTTCGCGCCCATCTCGGCGACGACTTCGACATCGAGCGGCACTTCACCCCCGGTTACCGGCCCTGGCGCCAGCGCATCGCCTTCATTCCCGACGGCGACCTGTTCAGGGCGATCGCCGCCGGCACCGCCTCCGTCGTGACCGACCATATCGAGGCGTTCGATGCCAGCGGCATCCGGCTCGCGTCGGGCGATCGTCTCGAGGCCGATGTCGTCGTCACCGCGACCGGGTTCGACCTCAATGTGCTGGGGGACATCGCGTTCGAGATCGACGGCAAGCCGCTCGCCTTCCAGGACACCGTAACGTGGCGCGGCACCCTGTTCACCGGCGTGCCCAACATGGCCTGGGTCTTCGGCTACTTCCGCGCGAGCTGGACGCTGCGCGCCGATCTCGTCTCGGATTTCGTCTGTCGCCTGCTCGAGCACATGCAGGTCCGTGGGGCGAGGCGGGTCGTCCCGCGGCTGCGTCCCGGGGACGAAGGCATGCCCCTCCTGCCCTGGGTGGACGACGAGGACTTCAATCCCGGCTACGTGCATCGCGGCATCCATCTCCTGCCGAAGCAGGGCGACCGCCAGCCCTGGCGCCATACCCAGGACTACTGGGCCGACAGCGTCGAGCTTCCGCAGGCCGATCTCGACGACGGCCTGCACTACAGCTGAGCCCGGCCCCCAGGGCGAGGCCGGGCGGCCTGGAGTAAATTCCGATGCTGCAGGCGCCGTCGCGCATGACGACGGGGCGTTCTACGGAGATGGTCCATGGCATTCGAACTCAACGACGAGGTCGTCGAAACCCCGCCGCGCGACGCGGCCTCGGTGCTGCTGCTGCGCGATGCCGCCAGCGGCTCCGGCGTCGAGATCTTCATGGTGCGGCGCCACCAGAAATCGGACGTGCTCGGCGGCGCGTATGTCTTTCCCGGCGGGAAGGTCGACGAGGACGATGCGAAGGTGATCAGGGAAGCGGCCCTGATGGAGCAGCTCTACCAGCGTCTCGGCGAGCCCCAGCTCGGCCGTGAGATGGCCGCCGCGATGTTCGCGGCCGCCGCACGCGAGACGGTCGAGGAGTGCCACGTCACGGTCGGGATCGAGGCGCTCGTTCCCTTCACGCGCTGGATCACGCCGCGCACGCCCTCGTTCCAGCGCAAGCGCTTCGATACCCGTTTCTTCGCCGCGCCGCTGCCCGAGGGGGCGCAGGCGGTGCACGACAACCACGAGGCGGTCGACAGCGTCTGGTTCGCGCCCCGGCTCGCGCTCGAGCGTTACTGGGCGGGCGAGATCGACCTCGCGCCGCCGCAGATCATGAGCCTTGCACAACTCTCGCGCTACCGGAACCTCGCCGAGGCGCTGGCGGACATCTCGCGTCGCCCGCCGCCGCTCATCGAGCCGGCCTCCATGAAGATCGACGACACGCGGGCGGTCGCCTATCCCGGCGATCCCGCGCATTCGCTGCGCGAGAAGGTGATGCCGGGCCCGACCCGGCTCGTCTACCGCAACAAGCGCTTCGAACCGGAGGGCGGGTTCGCCGCCTTCTTCCAGGACTGATCCGTCGGCGGCGCATGCGCGCCCGCCTTGCCGTTTCCACCGAACCAGGTCCCGAGCCCCATGAACAAGCCAGCCTTCCTGCCCGAACCCGTCGCCGATCCCGCCACGCTGGGATTCTCCGCCGCCCGGCTGGGCCGTATCCGCGACCGGCTCGCGGCGGACGTGGATGCGGGCGTGCTGCCCGGCGCCGTATGGCTGGTGGCGCGGCGCGGGCGCATCGCGTGCTTCGAGGCGATCGGCCGGCGTGATCCGCAGGCCGCCGACCCGATGGCGCTCGACTCGATCTTCCGCATCTATTCGATGACCAAGCCGATCGTGTCGCTCGCCACGCTCATGATCCTCGAGCGGGGGCAGCTCAAGATCGGCGACCCGGTGGCGGAGATCATCCCCGCCTTCGCGGACACGCCGGTCGCCGAGGAGCGCGACGGCAAGCTGGAGCTCCGTCCGCCCGCGCGGCCGATGACCGTGCAGGACCTGTTGCGGCACACCTCGGGCCTCACGTACGAGTTCCTCGGGCCGGGCGAAGTTCGCCGGCGCTACGCCGAGGCGCGCATCGGCTCGCGCCGGCGCACGAACGAGGAGTTCTGCAACGAGCTGGCGAAGATCCCGCTTCTCGTCGATCCGGGCACGGCCTGGGAGTACAGCCGTTCGACCGACGTGCTGGGGCGGGTGGTGGAGGTCGTCGCGGGCAAACCGCTCGGCGCCTTCCTCGCCGACGAGGTCTTCGGTCCCCTGGGCATGGTCGACACGGGATTCGCGGTCCCCGCCGAGGACCACGGACGCATCGCCGAGCCCTTCGCGAAGGACCCGGACACGGGAGAGCCGGTGGAGCTGCTGGATCCGCGCGTGGTCCCGGGCTTCGAGTCGGGCGGGGGAGGGCTGATGTCCACGGCGCTGGACTACGCGCGCTTCCTCCAGATGATGCAGGACGGCGGGCGCTCGGCGGATGTGCGCCTGCTCGGCCGCAAGACCTGCGAATGGATGGTGGCCGACCACCTAGGCGACATCCCGAGCATGTGCGACCTGCTCACCCCGGGCTACGGCTTCGGCCTGGGCTTCTCGGTGCGCCTGGCCGACGGTATCGGCGACTCGCCCGGGTCGGCCGGCCAGTACACCTGGGGCGGCATCGCCGGCACCACGTTCTGGGTCGATCCGCGGGAGTCGCTTTTCGCGATCCTCATGACGCAGGCGCCGGGGCGCCGGAACTTCTACCGGCCGCTCTTTCGCAACCTGGTCTACCAAGCGCTCGAGGATTGATGCCCTGGCCCGCCCGGCCGGTTGGCCGGGCGCCTCAGGCAGCCGCCGCCAGGACGCTCGCCGGCGCCTCGGTGCGGTTGCGCCCCCCGGCCTTGGCCCGGTAGAGCGCCGCATCGGCCTCGCGCCAGGCCGCTTCCCAGCCGGCCGGGTGCGCGATCGGGTTGGAGAGGCCGACGCTGACGGTACAGGCGAGCCGCTCGCCGCTGGCAAGCGGCACGCGCAGCTCGCCGATGCGCGTGCGCAGGCTTTCCGCAAGCCGGTAGGCCTGCTCGGGGCGAACCCCGGCGCAGCCGACCAGGAACTCCTCGCCCCCGGTTCGCGCCACGAAGTCGCGTGGGCGGCAATGATGCCGCAGCATGCGGGCGACCTCGATCAGGACCTGGTCGCCGGCCTCGTGGCCATGGAGGTCGTTGATCTCCTTGAAGCGGTCGATGTCGATCTGGAGCAGCACCAGCGGTTCGGCGGCATGCTGGCGGAAATGCCGGGCGATCGCCTCGGCGAGGCCGCGCCGGTTCAGCACCCCGGTCAGGGCATCGAGGCTGGCCAGCCGGCGCAGGGCACGGGTGATGTCGAGGAAGGCGATCCACATAACCAGGTACGACAGCGTGCTCAGGCCGATCGCGACCACGACGAAGAAGGGCCCGGCATGCAGGGTCTCGTAGATGGGGCCCGGGTTGCGCAGCATCGCGGCGGAGCGCGTCAGTCCGAGGCCGCCCAGCCCGGCCAGCAGGACGCCGCACAGCGCGATCGGCACCCGCAGGTGGATCCCGGGGTCGGCGTGCCGGAACGAGGCGAGGGCGACGGCCGCGGCCCCGAGCGTCATCAGGTTGAGCCCGAGCGAGAATGCGGGGTACTCCCAGGCGGGCGCGACGAGCCACACGGCGAGATAGGCGCCGACGAGCCCGAGCCAGCCCCAGGCGAGGGACCGGCGCGACCCCAGCAGGTCGCCCGGCAGGCGAAGCCCCGTCTGCATGAGGAAGCCGCGGGCGAGCAGCATCACCCCGAGCAGCATCAGGGCGTTGGCCGTGATGACGTCCGGCCCCTGGATCCGGTCCAGTCCCTGGTACAGGCGAAGCAGGTACGCCCCGCCGAAGAGGATCGCCGCCGAGCCCCAGTCGTCCAGTCCGCCCCGGCGGGGAAGCCAGCATGCGGCGATGCGGTACAGCACGCCGCAGACGAGCAGGTGCGCGGACATCAGGAGGATGACCGAGGCGGGGTCGATCTTCATGGCGGGATTCTCGCTCCGTGGCCGTTCGCGCGCCCGTGCGAGGCGACGGACGGTAGGCGACCCGCCGATCGTCGCCTCGTAACGGGAATCCCGAATTCGGGGAGAATAAATTCCTCGACCCATCCGCCGGGAGGAGGCACATGGCGATCTACGAGCTTCGCACCTACGACGTCATCGTCGGCAAGATGGCCGACGCGATCAAGGTCTACCAGGAGTACGGCTACCCGGCCTTCAAGGCCGGCGGCTTCGACAGCAAGCTCAAGGGCTACTTCATCGGCGATGTCGGCGCCATCAACCAGATCATCCATCTCTGGTGCTTCGACGACGACAACGACCGGCGCGACTTCTGGACCCGCTGCTATGCCGACCCCGGCTTCCAGGACTTCGCCGCCCGGATCCGGCCGCTGCTTCGCAAGCAGAACAACAAGCTGATGCTCGCGGCGCCTTTCGGGCCCACGATCTGATAGGGTCGAAACCCGACCCGCGGCGGGCCCCGGCACGTCGCAACCGACCAGGAGGCAGGCCATGAACCCCAAGGACATGCTCGCGGCGTTCACGCGGGCCGTGGAATCCCGCGACGGCGCCGGCTTCGCCCGGCTCTTCACCGAGGACGGCGTCTATCACGACGCGTTCTACGGTGCATTCGAGGGCAGGGCCCGCATTGCCGAGCTCATCGATGACTGGTTCTACAAGGATGCCCGCGACTTCCTCTGGGACATGCACGAACCGGTGAGCGACGGCAGTACCCTGTACGCCCGCTACGTGTTCTCCTACGTCTCGACCCTTCCGGAGGCGCAGGGTCGCCGCGTGATGTTCGAAGGCGTCAGCATCATGCGCCTGCGCGACGGCCTGATCCGGGAGTACCGGGAGGTCGCCAACACCGGGCCGGCGTTGCTGCGGATCGGGTTCCCGCCCGAGCGGGTGGCGAAGATCCTGGCGCGGCAGGACGATGCGCTGCGGGCCAGGGAAGAGTCGCGCCGGCATGTCGGGTAATCCCGAGGCGCGCACCGACCTGCGCCTGCTGGAGGGCCTGGCCGAGAACTGGTGGCTGATGCTCCTGCGCGGGCTGGCGGCCATCGTCTTCGGGGCGCTCACGTTCGGCTGGCCGGCCGCGTCGATCATCGTGCTGGCCATCGTCTGGGGCGGCTACGCGCTGGTGGACGGCGTGCTGGCGCTCTGGGCCGGCGTCATCGGGCGCACGACCGCCCGGGCGGCGCGCTGGTGGCTCGCGGCGGTCGGCGTCCTGGGCATCCTCGCGGGCGGGCTTGCGCTCGCCTGGCCCGGCATCACGGCCATGGTCCTGATGTTCTTCCTCGCCGGCTGGCTGTTCGCGGTCGGCGTCCTCCAGCTCTGGGGAGCGATCCGGATCCGCAAGGAGGTGGAGGGCGAGATCTGGCTGGCCCTGAGCGGCCTGCTCTCGATCGGCATCGCGGTGCTGCTCGTCGCCCAGCCGGCCGCAGCGCTGCTGGCCATGGCCTGGGCGGTCGGCGCGGTCGCGATCCTGGTGGGGATCAGCTACATCGCGCTCGGCTTCAGGCTCCGCCGCGCCCTGGGCGTGTCGCGGGGCGGCGCCTGACGGGATCGCTTATCATCCGCTTCACAGAACAAGGAGGCAGTCACCATGAGTTCACCTGACCAAGTCGCGACCCTGACGGTCGAGGACGACATCGGGATCGTCACTTTGAATTCCCCGCCGGTCAACGCGCTGTCGCAGGCGGTCCGCGCCGGCATCCTCGAGAACGTCAACAAGGCGGTGGCCGACCCGGCGGTCAAGGCGATCGTCCTGATCTGCGAAGGCCGGACATTCATCGCGGGCGCCGACATCACCGAGTTCGGCAAGCCGCGCAAGGCGCCCTCGCTGCCCGAGGCCCAGAACGCCATCGAGAATTCCCCCAAGCCCGTGATCGCCGCCATCCACGGCACTGCGCTCGGCGGCGGCTTCGAGGTCGCCCTGTGCTGCCACTACCGCGTCGCGGTCCCCTCGGCCAGGTGCGGCCTGCCCGAGGTCAAGCTGGGCCTGCTGCCGGGCGCCGGCGGCACCCAGCGGCTTCCGCGGATCGTCGGTCCCGAGCGCGCGCTTGAGATGGTCACCTCCGGCCAGCATGTTCCCGCCCAGAAGTGCCTCGAGATGGGCCTGATCGACGAGATCGTGCCCGAGGGCGAGCTGCGCGCCGGGGCGATCGCGTTCGCGAGGAAGGTGCTCGCGGAGAACCGCCCGCTGCGCAAGGTGCGCGACATGGACGAGAAGGTCGTCGCCGCCCGCGGCAAGCCGGAGATCTTCGAGAACTTCCGCAAGGCGAACGCCCGCCGCTTCCGGGGCTTCCTCGCGCCCGAGTACAACATCCGCTGCATCGAGGCGGCGGTGAACCTGCCCTTCGACGAGGGGATGAAGGTCGAACGCCAGCTGTTCGAGGAACTCGTGTCGGGCACCCAGTCCGCCGCCCAGCGCTACGTGTTCTTCGCCGAGCGCGAGGTCTGGAAGATCCCCGACGTGCCCGCCGATACGCCCGTCGTGCCCGTCAAGAAGGTCGGCATCGTGGGCGCCGGCACCATGGGCGGCGGCATCGCGATGAACTTCGCCAACGTCGGCATCCCGGTGACCCTGGTCGAGACGACCGCCGAAGCGCTCGAGCGCGGCCTCGGCGTGGTCCGGCGCAACTACGAGAACACGGCGAAGAAGGGCCGCCTGACGCAGGCGCAGGTCGAGGAGCGCATGGGCCTGCTCACCGGCTCGCTCGAGCTCGAGTCGCTCGCCGACTGCGACCTCGTCATCGAGGCCGTGTTCGAGAACATGCAGATCAAGCAGGAGATCTTCGAGAAGCTCGATCGCATCGTGAAGCCGGGCGCCATCCTCGCGACCAACACCTCGGCGCTGAACATCAACGAGATCGGGCGCGCGGTGAAGCGGCCCGAGGGCATCGTCGGGATGCACTTCTTCTCGCCGGCGAACGTGATGCGCCTGCTGGAGGTAGTGCGCGGCGACAAGACGTCCAAGACCGCGATCGCCACGGCCATGGCGGTGGGCAAGAAAATCGGCAAGATCGCCGCGCTCTCGGGCGTATGCCCGGGTTTCATCGGCAACCGGATCCTCCACGCCCGCACCCGCCAGGCGCAGGCGATGCTCCTCGAAGGCGCCATGCCCTGGGACATCGACAAGGTGCTCTACGACTTCGGCCTGCCGATGGGTCCGTTCGCGATGTCCGACCTCGCGGGCCTCGACATCGGCTGGTCGAAGGAAACCTCGAAGAGCTCCACGGTGCGCGAGGTGCTCTGCGAGATGGATCGCCGCGGGCAGAAGACCGGGGCCGGCTACTACGACTACGACGAGAACCGCAATCCCCGGCCCTCGCCGGTCACCGAGAAGATCGTGCGCGACTTCATGGCCAAGGCCGGCAACAAGCCGCGCGAGATCACGGAGCAGGAGATCCTCGAGCGCTGCATCTACGCGATGATCAACGAGGGCGCCAAGATCCTCGAGGAAGGCATCGCGATCCGGGCCTCGGACATCGACATCGTCTGGATCAACGGCTATGGCTGGCCGGTGTACCGCGGCGGCCCTATGTTCTACGCCGATACCGTCGGGCTGCAGACGGTGATCGACAAGCTGCGCGAGTACGGTGATCGCATGGGCGCCGACGCCCAGGTCTCGCCGCTGCTGGAGCGGCTTGCCAAGGAGGGCAAGCGGCTGCAGGATGTGAAGAACGCCTGAGCCGACGACTGCGCAGCACTGGACGGCGGCCCCTGGCCGCCGTTCTTCATTTGCCCTTTCCACCACCTGCGCTCGCGCCGTGGCGAGCATTGCCCCAGGAGGGATACCCAGTGCATGAGCGAATCCTGGTTCCGGTCGACGGCTCACCGCGCTCGAAGGAAGTCCTGCCGTACGCCACCGCCATTGCCGGAGCCATGGGCGCCGAGCTCGCCCTGCTGCGCGCGGTGCGTCGCGAGTCGGAACGCGCGGCCGCCCAGCGCGACATCGACGCCCTTGCCGCTGCCAACGCCGCCGCCGCGGCCACCGTCGTGCTCGCCGACGAACCGTCGGCCGCCATCCTCGCCGAGGCGAAGCGCCAGCCCCGGACCCTGGTCGCGATGAGCACCCAGGGCCGCGGCGGCCTGATGGAGGCCATCCTCGGCAGCGTCGCATGGAGCGTGGTGCGCGCCAGTACGGAACCCGTGCTGCTCTACCGGCCCCGTGGGCCGGCGACCGGGCCGCGTCGGCCGGTCGAGCTGCGGACGGTCGTCCTGCCGATCGACGGCCATCCGGAATCCGAGACGATGGCGCCGCAGGCGGCCACGCTGGCCAGGGCGCTCGATGCCGATCTCGAGGTGGTCCAGGTGATCCTGCCCGGCACCCGGCGCTTCCCCGCGGTGGAGGGCTATGGCAACCACGAATCCGCCTGGGTCGAGTCGCGCGCGGACGAGATCCGGGAGCAGCACGTCGTTCGCACCCGCTGGACCCTGCTGCACGGTGATCCCGTCGATGCGCTCCGTCGCCACGTCGGCGAACGGCGCGACGTCATCCTCGCCATGGCCACCCGCGCCCACCGGCCGCTGCAGGAATTCGTCCTCGGCAGCGTCACCAGCGGCTGCCTGCGTACGACGGGGGTGCCGATCCTCACGCGGCGGCCGTAGGGCGACGTCAGGCCTTGCGCACGAACTCCGATTTCAGCCCCATGGCCCCGATCCCGTCGATCCTGCAGTCGATGTCGTGGTCGCCGTCGGCCAGTCGGATGTTCTTCACCTTGGTGCCGACCTTCACGACCTGGGACGCGCCTTTCACCTTCAGGTCCTTGATGACCGTGACCGTGTCGCCGTCCTTCAGCTCGGTGCCGTAGGCATCGCGCACGACGCGTACCTCGTCGGTATCCGGGGCGGCGTCCTTCGACCATTCGTGGGCGCACTCGGGGCAGACGAACAGGAGGCCGTCCTCGTAGGTCAGGTCGGATCGGCATTGCGGACAAGGGGGCAGGGTGCTCATGCGTGAATCTCCATGCGGTGTAGCCTAGCGGCATGTGCGGACGATACGCCATCCATGGCCCCCACAGCCGGCGCCGCGAGGCGCTGGAGGATGCCGCCGCGAGGTCGCTGGTCGATCGCTTCATCGATGACCTGATACGGCATACGCGCTACAACATCGCGCCCGGCACCGAGGTTCCGGTCATCGCGGCGCGTGGCGGCGAGCCGGAGTTGCGCGTCGTGCGATGGGGGCTCAAGAAGGACGGCAAGCCCTTCAACATTCGCTCGGACAGCGCGACCAAGCCGTGGGCCCGCTCGCTGCTGCGCTCGCGCGTCGTGTTCCCCGCGTCCGGCTTCTACGAATGGCAGGCGCAGGGCCGCGGTCCGAAGCAGCCCTGGTACTTCCGCGACCCGGAGGGCCGTTATCTCGCGATCGCCGGGGTGACCGGCCAGTGGGACGGTCCCGGCGCGGCGATGTTCACCTGCGACGCGAACGAGATCATGCGCCCGGTGCATGACCGGATGCCGGTCGTGCTCGACGAGGCGGGCGTTGCCGCATGGCTCGATCCGGCCACGCGCTTAGACGACGTGCTGGCGCTGCTGCGGCCCGCCGCGCCGCTGGTGCGCCATCGGGTCGGCCGGGCCGTGGGCAACAGCCGGAACGAGGGGCCGGGGCTGGTGGAGCCGATCGAAGAGGGCGCGGGTGACGCGCCGGCGACCGGAGGGGCGCCATCATGAAGATCGCCCGCCAGCTGACGCCCCGATCGACGAAGCCGATGTAGGCGCCGTTCACCATGCACGCCCATGCCATCGCCTGGCCACGCGAACCCGGATCAGCAGCCACCCAGCGAGATTCACGATCCAGGCCTCATCGATGGGGCCCTCGATCCTGGTCTCGCGGGAATTATCTGGTGGGCGGCACAGGGTTCGAACCTGTGACCCCTGCCGTGTGAAGGCAGTGCTCTACCACTGAGCTAGCCGCCCGCGGGAATGCGGATGTTCCGCGAACGGGCCTGCCGTTCGCGAAGGCCCGCATTGTGCCACAAAGCCCGGGCCCGCAAGTTACCAGGGCCCCGCGGATTACAATTCCAAGCCATGACGAACCAGACTTCCGGCCCCGGGGGCGGCGCCCCGCAGGGCCGCCCGGTGCGCACCCGATTCGCGCCCAGCCCGACGGGCTACCTGCATATCGGCGGGGCCCGCACCGCGCTTTTCTCCTGGGCGTACGCCCGGCATTACGAGGGGACCTTCGTGCTGCGGATCGAGGATACCGACCTGCAGCGGTCCACGAAGGAGGCCGTCCAGGCGATCCTCGACGGCATGGCCTGGCTGGGGCTCGATCCGGACGAGGGGCCCTACTACCAGACGCAGCGCTTCGACCGGTATCGCGAGGTCATCGACCAGATGCTCGCCGACGGCCGCGCCTACCATTGCTGGGCGACGCCGGAGGAGCTGGAGGCGCTGCGCGCCGAGCAGCGGGCGGCCGGCCTCAAGCCGCGCTACGACGGCCGCTGGCGTCCCGAGAACAGGGGCGACCGGCGCCCGCCGGAGGGCGTGAAGCCCGTCGTCCGCTTTCGCAACCCGGACGACGGCGTGGTCGAGTGGGACGACCTCGTCAAGGGCCCGATCCGCATCTCCAACACCGAGCTCGACGACCTGGTGATCGCGCGGGCCGACGGCAGCCCCACGTACAACTTCTGCGTGGTGGTGGACGACTGGGACATGGGCATCACCCATGTCATCCGGGGCGACGACCATGTCAACAACACCCCCCGCCAGATCAACATCCTGCGCGCGCTGGGCGCCGAGATACCGATCTATGGCCACGTGCCGATGATCCACGGCCCCGACGGCCAGAAGCTCTCGAAGCGCCATGGCGCCGTCTCGGTCATGCAGTACGACGCCGACGGGTTCCTGCCGGACGCGATGGTCAACTACCTGGCCCGCCTCGGCTGGAGCCACGGCGACGACGAACTCTTCGACCGCGACGCCTTCGTCGGCTGGTTCGACGGCACGCACCTGTCCACGTCGCCGGCGCAGTTCGACATCAGGAAGCTGCGCTGGCTCAACAACCAGTACATCCGCCAGCTCGCGGACGACGACCTGGCGGTCCGGGTGCTCCCGCGCGTCGGCAGGCGGCTGTGCGGGGGGGCGGGTGACGCCGCCGAGCACGAGAGGCGGGCACGAGCGGCCTTCGAGGCCGCGGGCGTGTCGCTGGCGGCGGTCTGTGGCCTGCTCAAGGAAAGGGCCGAGACCCTGGAGGAGCTCGCCGAGCACGCCATGATGTTCGTCGAGGAGCCGCGAGTGGATCCCGCCGAGGTGGCGGCGAAGATGAAGCCCGGTTCGCGCGAGGCCCTGCTGGCGTTCGCCGAGCGGGTCGGCGCGGCCGGCCATTCCGCCGAGGCCAATGCGGCGCTCATCAAGGCGGTCTGCGAGGAGGTGGGCATCAAGATGCC
>Ga0079224_100008758_pt1 | contig 13732 bp, 10 predicted proteins | sample Stecom2015_FD_80414 | JGI IMG/M metagenome (GOLD analysis project Ga0079224, IMG submission 80414) | Agricultural soil microbial communities from Utah to study Nitrogen management - Steer compost 2015 | ecosystem: Environmental > Terrestrial > Soil > Agricultural land | place: USA: Utah... | reverse complement strand
GTGGAGCGGGTGATGAGCGAGGGGGTGCCGAACTCGGCGAGCTCGCGCGGGGAGAAGGAGTGGACGCGGCCGAACACCTTCGAGCGCAGGTCCTTGCCGACCCTCATCGCGGAGCGGGCGGAGAAGAAGTTCGCCGCGACCAGGGCGATGATGTTCCCCAAGGAGATCAGCAGCATGAGCTTGCCGAGGTCCCAGATCACGTCGACGTCGGCCTTCGCGACGCCGTCGTCGATGATGTTCGCGTTCAGGGTGGGCAGGTAGAGAGCGGCCAGGACGCCGACGATCTGGAAGAGCACCACCAGGAGCACCCAGATCCAGTACGGCTTCAGGCCTCTGAGCACGAGGCGCAGCAGGGTCACGTGAATCCTTCCGAGAGGCCGCCGGGCCGGAGCGATACGGGCGACCAAGGAAGCATAGGCGCACCTGCCCGGGTGGGGCATCCGACTATCGGAGGACCCTCCTGGGAGCAGCCGGAGAGCTCAGCCCGCCCCACTGCCCGGTCCGCCCATGCCATCCCGACACCCTTCCCGCCCACCCCGGGTTACTGCCAGGTATCCCGTCGCGGTGGTCGCTATGACGCCGTATTCCGACAGCTGGGACTGGATACCGACGAGTAAGCGAGCGCGCGGCGCGGTCGCGCAGGGTCAGCCCGCCGCGCCGCCCGCGTCGGAGGCCCCGCCGGCGTCGGAGCCCTCGGGCGGGGCGATGGACATGTCGGTGACGCGCCAGCGCTCCCCATCCCAGGCGACCATGGCGATGAGCTGTCCGGTCACGGAGTCCAGGGCGTTCGCCTGCAGGGTCGGGTCGTCCACGAGGATCGACTCCTCCTGCGTGAAGTCGGCGACCACGGTGCCGGTCGCGGGCGGCTCGCCGGTGCCGGTGAAGTCGGTGCTGCGCACCTCGAAGGCGCCGTCCACGAGATAGCCGCCCTGGGCGGAGAGCTGCTCGGCGTTCTGCAGGAAGGTCACGCACACCTGGCAGTTCTGATCGACCTTGTCCTCCCATACGGACACGTCGCCGCTGCTCATCATGTAGTCGTAGGAGTCGAGCATGTACTCGACGGTGGCCTGCGCACCCTCAGCGCTCTGCTCGGTGAGCACGGCGGGCTCCTCCGGGCGGGGCAGCTCGGGGCGGACCGGCTGCTCCGCGGGGTCGACCGTCGGCCGCCCGTCGGGCGCCTGCGTGGGTGCAGCATCGTGCCCCTGCCCGCCGCCACCGAGCATCTGGGAGATGCCGAGCGCACCGATCGGGACGAGGAGCACGACGGCGAGCGCGATGACGATGAGGCGTTGGACGGGACGATTCACGGCCCCCACGGTAGAGGACGCGCCGGGGTGCGCGCTCTCAGCGAGTCCCCACCCCGGATCTCCCTCCACAACGCGCCGCTCTGTGGACAACTCCCACGCGGGCCCCGGGCCCGGGATGCTGAGGCGATGGCGCGCTCACCGACACCGTTCCCCGAGTCCCTGTCCTGGGCCGTCGTCACCCGGGCGGAGGCGCTGCGCGCGGGGGTGAGCCCTCGTCGGCTCCGACGACGAGGTCCGTGCCGCGTCGTGGGCGGTACCGTCCCTCCACGCGGGAGACACACCCCTGCACCTCCCGGCCAGGGTCACGACGCGGGCCCGGACCTGGCGGGACCTCGCGGGCACGGTCTCCTCCGAGCAGCTCACGGTGATCGGGGACCACCTGGTGAGGCGCCCGCGCCCATCGCTCGAGAAGGGACGCCGCAGTCCCTGGGCGACCCTCGAGGAGCTGCGGGCGATGTGCACGGGGCGTCACGCCTCGGCCCTGCGCTCCGCTCTCGAGGCGGTGCGCGTCGGGGCGGACTCGCCGCAGGAGACCCGCCTGCGACTCGCTGTCACACGCGCCGGCCTGCCCACTCCCCTGCTGAACACGACGCTCCGCACGGCGACGGGCCGGGCTCTGCACACACCGGACTTCCAGTGGCCTGAGCAGAGGGTCTGCGCCGGGCACGACGCGTGCAGGGACCGGCTGGGTCGAGGTGCGGCTGTCCGCTGAGGACATGCGCGAGGACTGCGCTGAGGCCGTGCGGCTCGTTCGCGAGGCTCGTGAGGCCCGTCGGCCCTGATCGATCCCGTATCAGCTGTCGGTACAGGGCCGGATAGCGACAGTTGAGACGGGATGGACCGCTCAGCGCGCGCGGTAGAGGAACAGGTCCGAGCGATAGGGGACGCCGACGGTCGCGCCGCGTGCGTGGCCGAGGTGGTCGTGGAGGTACCAGTCGAGGTTCGCGAGCACTTTCGCGCGCCGCTCCTCGGGGGCGGTGATCACATAGCTGCGGGTCCGGGCGAGGTCGATGACGTCCTGGGTGGGCATCGGGTCCTCCCACTCGTGCACGGCGCGGTGCTCGAGTACGAGCTCGGGGCCGACGGTGGGGGTGAAGTCCTCGCGATGGATGTCGCCAGCGTGCATGATCCGCGAGAGGCGGTGCACCCACGGGATCGTCACGTCGAGCATGTTCCACACCAGCGCCAGCACTCCCCCCTCCGCCAGCAGCCGCGTGACCTCGGCCGACGCCGCCCGCGCGTCGAACCAGTGCCACGCCTGGGCGACGGTCACGAGCTCGGCCGACGCACCGGGCAGCCCGGTCGCCTCCGCCGCCGCCACCTGCGTGCGCAGCCCCGCACCGCGCGCACGCGCGGTCGCGAGCATCGCCTCGCTCGTATCGACCGCCACCACCTCGAGCCCTCGCTCCACAAGCGCCCAGGAGAGCTTCCCGGTCCCCGCCCCGAGGTCGATCGCCCGCGCAGGTCCATGCGACAGCATCGCGTCGAGCGCCGCTGCCGGGTACCCGGGTCGCAGCCGGTCGTAGTCCGCCCCCTGCCCCGCGAACGCCCCGGCGAGCGCGCGCCGACGCTCCTCGTCCCGGAAGCGCGGCGCGTCACGGCCGGAGATCGGCGGCACCGGCGGGTGCAGCGGATCCGTCACCGCTCCGCCCGATGCGCGACCCAGGACCGGTGCAGCCCCGCGTAGATCCCGCCCTCGAGTCCCACGAGCTCGGCGTGGGTGCCGTGCTCGACGAGGTGACCGTGGTCGAGCACCATGATCCGGTCCGCGCGCTCGGCGGTGGAGAGCCGGTGCGCGATGGTGATGGTGGTGCGGCCTCTGGCCAGACCGTCGATCGCCTGGGCGAGGCGCACATCCGCTGCGGGGTCCACGGCGCTGGTCGCCTCGTCCAGGACGATGATGTCGGGGTCGGCGAGATAGGCGCGGGCGAGCGCGACGAGCTGCCGCTCCCCTGCGCTGAGCGACTCGCCGCGCTGACCCACGGGGGTGTCGAGCCCGTCGGGCAGCTCCTCGGCCCAGGTGTCCAGGCCCAGCTCGGCGAGCGCGCGGAGCATGTCCGCCTCGGTCGCGTCCGGCCGGCCGTAGAGCAGGTTCCCGGCGATGGTGGTGTCGAAGAGGAAGCCCTCCTGCGGCACCATGATCACGCGCTGGCGGAGCGAGGAGTAGGGCACGAGCGGCAGCGGCACGTCCCCGATGCGGATCTGGCCGGAGGCGGGGTCCATCATGCGGGTGAGCAGCTTCGCGAAGGTGGTCTTGCCGCTGCCGGTCTCGCCCACGATCGCGATGCGGGAGCGGGCCGGGATCTCGACGCTCAGCCCGTGGATCACCTCGGGCCCGGTCGGGTAGCGGAAGCGCAGGTCCTGCACGGAGATGTCGAGCAGCCCCTCGGGCAGTGCCTGCACGCCGGGGACGGACTCGCCGCGATGGCCGGTGCGGGGGTCGATCGCGCCGCCGGGGTCGGCGACGTCGGCCGGGGTGTCGAGCACGCCGAGCACGCGCCGCCAGCCGGCCACCGCGTTCTGCGCCTCGGACAGCATCTCGATGCCCATCCGGACGGGCTGGCTGAACAGGGAGACGAGGAAGACGAAGGCGACCACGCCACCCGCGGTGAGGTCCGCGCCGGGCATGTCCACGCCGAGCGCGCCGGTGCCGAGGACCACGCCGACCACGACCACGACGGCGGTGGCGAGGCCGTCCCCGGTCTCGGACAGGAAGAAGGACGCGGACTGGGGACGCAGCACCGCGAACTGGGCGTCGCGCACCTCCCTGACCCGCTCGACCTGGGCGCGGCGGGTGCGCTCCTCGGTGCCGTAGGCACGCACGGTCGCGGAGCCGACGAGGGACTCGGAGACGGCGCCGAGCGTGGTGCCGACCTTGGTGCGCACCACCTGGTAACGGGCCCGGATCCGCTTCTGCAGCGAGCCCATGATCGCAAGGATCGGGATGTAGCACAGCCACACCACGAGCGCGAGCGGCCAGGAGTAGAACACCATGACGGCGGTGGCGAGGACGAGCTGGAAGCTCATCACCACGAGCATGATCCCGCCGAAGCTCATGAACTGGCTGACGGTGTCGACGTCGCTGGTCACGCGCGAGACGAGGGCGCCGCGCTGCTCGGTGCCCTGGGTGAGCAGGGACAGGTCGTGGATGTGCCGGAAGGCGCGCTTGCGCAGGGTCGCCAGCGATGTCTCCGCGAGGCGGAACAGGCGCCGGTTCATCAGGACGTTGCAGGTGGCGGTGACGAGCAGCACGAGGGCGGCGAGCCCGGCGGCGCTGGCGACATAGGCGACGTCCGGGGTCGTCGGCGCGATGATGCCGCGATCGAGGATGGACTGGACAGCGATCGGGACCACGACCTTGCCGCCGGTCGCGATGACGGCGAGCAGCAGGGTGATCCACAGGCCGCGCAGCAGCTCGGGGGTGAGCGCGAGGCCGCGGCGGATCGTGGAGAGCGCGCCCTCGTCGGTCGTCGCCTCCCCTCCGAGCCGGGACGAGGTGGTGGCGTCGGGGCTCATCGGTCGTCCTCCTCCTTCTCCTCGCGGGCCTGGACCTCGATCGCGTCGGTCATGGTGCGCTCGCGCGCGGCGGGCACGGCGACCGACGGGTCGGGGCCATCGCTCGGCGGCACCTTCGTCGCCTCCAGCAGGCTGTGCGAGATCGCCGCTTCGTCGTAGGCGTCGACGAGGGCGCGGTAGCCCTCGCTGCGCCCGCGCAGCTCCTCATGGGTGCCGGTCGCGGCGACCCGGCCGTGGTCGAGGAAGACGACCTGGTCCGCCAGCGAGATCGTGGACTTGCGGTAGGCGATGAGCAGGAGCGTGGAGGAGGTCATCTCGCGGCGGATCCCGTCGAGGATCGCGAGCTCGACGCTCGGATCGCAGGCGCTGGTCGCATCGTCCAGGATCAGCAGGCGGGGCCGACGGGCGAGTGCCCGCGCGAGCGCGATGCGCTGGCGCTGACCGCCGGAGAGGGAGCCACCGCGCTCACCGAGCTCGGTGTCGAGCCCGTCCGGCAGCGCATCGACGAACTCCTCGGCCTGGGCGACGCGCAGCGCCCAGCGCACGGTGTCCTCGTCGATGTCCTCGCCGAGGGTGACGTTCTCGCGGACGGTGTCGTCGAAGACGAAGGCCTGCTGGAGGACGAGGGCGACGTCCGCGGTGAGCGCGTCGGCCGTGAGCTCGCGCAGGTCTGCGCCGTCGAGCCGGATCGCACCGGAGGTGGGTGGGACGAGCCCGGCGGCGAGCAGGGCGAGGGTGGACTTGCCGGAGCCGGTCGCGCCGACGACGGCGAGCACCCGGGTGCCCGCGTTCGGATCGGCGCGCAGCGTCACGTCGGTCACCGCATGCCCCTCCCGCACGGCGAGGTGCTCCTCGCGCACGCCGCGGCCGAGGATCACCTGGGCAGGGCCATCGCGGTAGACGAAGGAGACCTGGTCGAAGGCGAGCACGCCGGGGCCGTCCGGGAGAGCCCGATCCCCGTAGGTGCGCTCCTCGTCGACGTCGAGGATCTGCTGCACACGCCCGCCGCCGACGACGGTGCGGGAGAGATCCCCGAGCACCCAGCCGAAGGAGCGGATCGGCAGGGACATGAGCGTGAACAGGTAGGCGACCTCGACGAGCTGGCCGGTGGTGAGGTGGCCCTCCCCGATCCGCCAGGCGCCGAGCACGGCGACGGCGAGGATGCCGAGGTTCGGCAGGGCGTCGATCGCGGGGTCGAACCAGCCGCGGATGTAGCCGAAGCGGATCCCCGCAGTGCGCAGATCGTCAGCCGCGCGGTTGAAGCGCTGCTCCTCGACGTCCTCGCGGCCCAGCGACTTCACGACGTTCGCGCCGTCGAAGGACTCGTGCGCGATCTCCGCGACCTCGGCGCGCAGCTGCTGGGAGCGCATCGCGATCGGGGTCGCGAAGCGCTGCAGCATCACGTTGAGGATGATCAGCAGGACGATCAGCGCGAGCATGATCAGCAGGATCACCGGGTCGATGCGGGCCACGACCACCGTCGCGTACACGAGCATGACCAGGGTGGACAGCGCGAAGGGGAAGGGCGCCATCGCGAAGAAGGTCGCCTCGACGTCGGAGTAGACGGAGGAGAGCAGGGTGCCGGTGGCCTGACGGCGATGCCACAGCAGCGGCACCTTCGCGTACACCTCGACGATCCGCTCGCGGTAGAGGCGGAACAGGTCGAACTGAGCCGCCGCCGCGAACACGCGCCGCGCCATGACTGTCACGGCGCGCGCGACCGCGATGCCGAGGATCGCCACTCCGCCGCCGAGGACGAGCGCGGGTGTGGTCTTGCCGCTCTCGAAGGAGGGGACGATGACGTCCTCGGTGACGCGGCCGATGATCGAGGAGGTCGCGATCTGCAGCAGCGCGAACACGACCGCACCGAGGACGGCGAGGGAGAACCAGCCCTTCTGCTCCCATGAGCCCTTCAGCAGGCGCTTCAGGCCCGGGACGAGGACGGCGGGATGCTGGTTCTCGGGCAGGTCCAGGTGGAGGTCGTCGGTGCGGGTGCGGGTGCGAGTGGTGGTGGTCATGCGGTCACGAAGTGGATGACGACGGCGAGGCCGAAGGTGAAGGTGGACAGGATCGCCATCGAGAACTCGATGAGGATCCCGGTGCCGAGGGCCTTCAGCGCGATGCCGGTGTTCGTGAGGCCCTGCCTCCAGTCCTTCAGCCGCAGCGACTCGGCGATGTAGAGGCCCACGAGAAAGCCGATCGGCAGGCCCACGAAGGGGATGACGAAGAAGCCGACGATCGCGGCGGCGATCGCGACATAGACCGGCCACATCGGCACCTCCGCGGCGTGGAGCCGCCTGCCGGTGAGGACATAACTGGTGGTCATGCCGATCGCGCTGAACACGACCACGACCGCGAAGGCGACCCAGGCCGGCCAGCCGCCGAGCACGATCGCCCAGATCAGCGTCGCGATGACGATCGTGATGGTGCCGGGCAGGACAGGCACGATGATCCCGCTGAGGCCGACGACGTACGCGAGGCCTGCGAGGACCGTGACGATGACCTGGACGGTCAGGCTGTCGACCATGGGGTGTCCTCCGAACGGGGGGAAGGGGCGCCGGCGTGAGCGTTCACGGGCGCGGCGGGTCCCGTCCATCCTATCGGCGCGGCGCGCGCCCGGTCAGTGCCTGCTCAGGGCAGGCGCACCACCTGTCCGGCCCAGGAGAAGCCGCCGCCGAAGCCGACGAGCAGCGCGGTCGCGCCGGCGGGGATGCGGCCGGCCTCGCGCATGCGGGAGATCGCCAGCGGGATCGTCGCGGCAGAGGTGTTGCCGGAGGTGATGATGTCGTCGGCGACGATCGCGTCCTCGCGCAGGCCCAGCGCGGCGGCGAGCGGCTCGATCATGCGCAGGTTCGCCTGGTGGGGCACGAGCACGTCGATGTCCGCCATGATCAGGCCCGCCGCCTCGACGATGCGCTGGGAGATCTTCGGCGCCTCGCGCAGCGCCCAGCCCAGCACCTGCCGGCCCTGCTGGGCGAAGGCGGGCTTCTCCCCGTTGATGGTGACGGCGTCGGCGAGCTCGGGGACGGTGCCCCAGACGACCGGCGCGATGCCGGGCTCATCGCTCGCGCGCAGCACCATCGCTCCCGCCCCGTCGGCCGTGAGGATGCAGGTGGTGCGGTCGGTGTAGTCGGTGACCGCGGAGAGCTTCTCCGCGCCGATGACGAGGGTGGTGGTGCTCGCGCCGGTGCGGATCGACATGTCCGCGACGGCGAGGGCGTGCTCGAAGCCGGAGCAGGCGGCGCCCACGTCGAAGGCGGCGGGTGCGGGGATGCCGAGCTGCTGGGCGACACGGCCCGCGGCGCTCGGGGAGCGCTCCCAGTTCGAGCAGGTCGCGACGATGACCTGCGTGACCTCGGAGGGGTCCACGCCCGCGTCCTCGAGCGCGGCGCGGCCGGCGTGCGCGGCGAGATCGCCCACGTCCACCCCGTCGGCCGCGATGCGTCGCTCCTCGATGCCGGTGCGCTGGCGGATCCACTCATCGCTCGTCTCGACGAGCTGCTCGAGGTCGGCGTTGGTCATGATCCGCTCGGGGCGGTAGTGGCCGGTGCCGATGATCCGGGAGCCGGCGGCGGGCGTCGCGGCGGCGAAGGGGCGGGGGCTCGTGGTCATGGCACTCTCCTGGGCGCGGGGGAACTCCTCGATCGTAGTGCGGGCGGGCTGGGAGGTCGGGAGAGCTGTGTACCGTTCGCGCTGTGAGCGAGCTGCTGAGCCTGGGCGTGGTGGGGGTGGTGGGCGGCCTCGGCGTGTTCGCCGTGGTGCTGCTGCCGGCCTGCTGGCTGCAGCGCCGACGCTTCGGGCGGGTGCAGCCGCAGCGGCTGCTCGGCATCGCCGTGATCTGCGTGTACACGATGACGCTCGCGGGGCTGACGATCGCGCCGGCCTATGACGTGGCGCTGACCTGCCGTTCCCGTACCGGCGGCGCGCTGCGCCTGGACCCCTTCCACACGCTCGCCGAGGTGCGCGCGCTGCGCCGCGACGGGACGTCCTGGCTGGGGGTGGCGGTGAGCTTCCCGGTGGTGCAGATCGTGATGAACATGGCGCTGTTCGTGCCGCTGGGGATGATCCTGCGCGGCGTGTTCCGGCTGGATGCGACCGCGGCCGTGGCGACGGGGATGCTGCTCTCGGCGCTGATCGAGCTCACCCAGTACACGGGTGCGTTCGGGATCTACCCGTGCGGGGTGCGGATCGCGGACATCGAGGACCTGCTGGCGAACACGGCCGGCGGCCTGCTCGGCGTCCTCGCCGCCCCGCTGCTCAGGCGCTGGCGGGTGCCACTGTTCGTGCACGACCACGCTCCAGGCTCGGACCCGTGGGAGCACTGGCGGGAGCTGTGGCCGGGCGACGAGGACAGGCGCGGGCGGTGAGCCCGCGCCTGCTCAGGCGGTGATGGTCAGCGTCGAGCGGGAGTCCGCACCGCGGCGCACGTGGATCTGCTCGGCGATCTGTGCCTTCATGTCGCCGACATGGCTGACGATCCCGATCGTGCGGCCGGTCGCGGCGAGGCGCCCGATCTCGCGGACCACGGTCTCGAGGGTCTCGGGGGCCAGGGAGCCGAAGCCCTCGTCGATGAAGAGGGTCTCCATCGCCACTCCCCCGGCCTCGCCGGTGACGATGTCCGCGAGGCCCAGTGCGAGCGCGAGGGAGACGAAGAAGGTCTCGCCGCCGGAGAGGGTCTCGGGCACGCGCACCTGATCGGTGCGGCGGTCCAGGACCAGCAGGTCAAGGCCCGTCTTCCGTGCGCCGCGGGCGCCGGTGTCGCGCCGCAGCTCGAGCTCGGAGCCGGAGAAGAGGGCCAGGCGCACGTTCGCGGCGTCGATCACGGCGTCCAGGCGCCACATGAGCACATAGGTGGACAGCTGCACGCGGTCCCCATCGGCCGAGCGGCCCGTGGCGAGATCGGCGACACGCACCACGACTCCGGCGTCCTCGGAGACGGTGCGGACCTGCTCCGCGGCACGAGCGAGGGCGGTGCGGGCGGTCGCGGCGCGCTCGGCGATGCCGGCGGTCCGGGCGGCATGCCCCGCAGCCACGCGGGTGGCCTCCTGCGCGGTCGCGAGGGCGGCGGCGGTGCTCTGCACGGCGCCCGCGGCCTGCTCCCGGGCCTCCTCGGTCGCGACCGTCTCCGCGATCCCCTCCTCGGCGAGGCCGTCGGCGAGGCGGGACTCGTCCACGGCCCGGTCCTGGACCTGCTTCTGGGCGGCGGCGCGCTCGGCGGCGGGCAGGACTGCGGCGCGGGCTGCCTCGGCAGTCGCGAGTCCGCTCGAGGCGAGGGTCCGGTCCGCCTCAGCGGCGAGCTCCGCCGCGTGCTCCTCGGCCTGGATCCGGCCGCCCAGTGCTTCACGCAGGGCGGTCGCGGCACGGGCACGCGCAGTGCGGGCGCGGCGGCGAGCAGCGATCGACTCGTCCTCGCCACGCGCCTCGACGAGGCGTTCCCTGTCAGCCTCGAGGACGCGGGAGGTCTCCTCGATCCCGGTGCGCTCCCGCTCGATGGCGAGGGCTGCGCGCTCCCGCTGCGCAGCGAGTTCTTCGGTCGCGGTGTCGTGGGCGGTCAGCTGCTGCTCGAGCTGCTCGAGGCGGGTGCTGGCCGCGGTCGCCTCCGCGAGTGCCGCCTTCGCCGCGGTGACGCCGGCGCTGGCCGTCTCCGCAGTGTGCTCGCCGACCTGTGCGCGCAGGCGCTCCAGCTCCTGACGGGCGAGGGCGAGGGCCTGCTGGTCACGGGCCTGCTCCTGCTCGGCCCTCCGGCGCGCGGCCTCCGCCGCCTCGACCTGCTCGGGGGAGACAGCATCCTCGGCAGGGTCAGCCGGATGAGGATGATCGGCAGCACCGCAGACAGGGCAGGGACTCCCGTCGGTGAGGTCGACGGCGAGCTCGGCAGCGATCCCGGCGAAGCGCCGACGACGCAGCTCCGCCTCCGTCTCGGCCCGATCCTTGGCGGTGTGCAGGGACTGCTCAGCGGTCCGTTCGGCGGTGCGCACCGCCTTCTCCTGCGCGGCCGCGGCGGTGGTCGCCGCCTGCACATCGCGAGCAGCAGCCAGCGCATGGCGCGCCTCGGCCAGAGCCCCGGCCGCGGTCCGCGCGGCATCGCGCTGACCCACGAGCTCCGTCCGCGCCGCGGGCCGCGCCTCGAGCTTCCGAGCGAGCTCGCCGAGCTGCTTCTCCTGCCCGGCAAGGGCCTCCCGGCGCCGCGCGAGCTGTGTCTCGCGCCCCGGCAGAGCGGCCTCGAGCGCCTCGAGGTCCTTGAGCGCCCCCGCGGCAGCAGTCGCCTCCTCCGCAGCGGCGGCCAGCGCCTGCGCTGCCCCGTCGGTCCCGAGCAGATCGACGAGGTCAGGATGCGCGTCGCGCTGCTCGGCGGCGAGGGCGGTGAGCTGCTCGATCGCGGTTGCCGCGGCCGCAGCGGCGGTGTCGCGGCGGCGCAGCAGCTCGACGACAGGCCGGGCGGTCTCGTCCCGACCCAGCGCAGTGCGGGCCCGCTCCACCTGCGCCGTCTCCGCCTCGAGCCGGGCGGCCAGCTGATCGAGGGTGCGGCGGCGGTCAATGCGGGCGAGAGCGGTGCGGGCTGCCTCCGCGGCCTCGCGAGCAGCATTCTCGGCGGTCTGTGCGGCAGCCCCTGCGGCCGCGGCCTCGGCGGCACGCGCGGTGACCAGGGCAAGCTGCTCCTCCGCCCCGTCGGCGAGTGGCTCCAGGCGGAGTGCCTTCGCATGCTCGGCGAGAGCGGTGGAGTGCTCCTCCTCCAGTGCCGTGGCCTCGGTGAAGCGGGCAAGAGCGCTGGCGAGGGTCTGCTGGGCGGCGTCGACCTCGCGCCTCGCCTGCTTGCGCATCTCCTCGAGCTGCTTCTCGACGGCGGCGTAGGTCTCGGTGCCGAACACGCGCTGCAGCACCTGCTGGCGCTCGGTGGTGCCGGCGCGGAGGAAGCGTGCGAACTCGTTCTGCGGCAGCAGGACGGTCTGCGTGAACTGCTCGCGGGTGAGGCCGACGGCGCGCTGCACCTCTCGTCCCACCTCGTCGATGCGGCTCGCGACGACCTCGACCCCGGTCCCGGACCCGGCCTCGTCGGCGATCGCGGCGGGCAGTGCTTCCGGGGAGCCGATCCGCCACATGATGGCCTTGGCCTGTTCCTTCGTGGTGCCTGTGCCGCGCAGCTTGGGGCGCTGGAACTCGGGCTGTCGGCGCACGCGGTGGAGGCCCGAGGGCGTCTCGAACACGAGGTCGACGACGCTGGGCTGCGTGGGCGGCGCGAACTGGGAGCGGATCCGGGCGTCGCTCGTCGCACTGCCGGCGACCTGCCCGTACAGCGCGTAGACGATCGCGTCGAGGATCGTGGACTTGCCGGAGCCGGTGGGACCCTCGAGCAGGAACATCCCGCTCGCGCCGAGGGCGGTGAAGTCGATCTCGACGGTCCCGGCGAAGGGGCCGATCCCGGTCATCCTCAGGTGGTGCAGCTTCACAAGGCCTCCTGCCGGCGGCGCACGGCGGTGTAGGCGCGGTCTAGCACGTCGTGCTCCGCAGGGGTGGGGTCACCGCCGGTGACGTGGGCGAGGAACTCGCCCATCACCTCGAGCGGGTTCTGCTCGCGGCGCACGACGGGGGTGCCCTCGCGGGCCTCGCGGCCCTCGGGCGCGTACTCGGTGAGCAGCAGGTGAGGGTAGGCCTCGCGCAGCTGTTCCTGCAGGTGGGCGGGGCGGGCAGGGTCGGTGACGACGGCTTTCAGCCAGTCCCCGGCGTGCGTGTCGGCGCGGTCGAGGATCTCGGCGAGGGTGCCGCGCAGCTCGGTGAGGCGGCGCGGGACGGGGGTCTCGATGCGCCGCACCTCGACCGCGGCGCGGTGCCCGTCGGCCGCGGGGGCTCCGAGCTCGACGAGGAGCACGGACTTGCGGTGGTTCCGCTCGGAGAAGGAGAAGGCGAGCGGGGAGCCGGAGTACCAGGCGGGCGCGCCGACGGTCGTGGTGAGGTCCTGGCAGCCGTGGAGGTGGCCGAGGGCGAGGTAGTCGATGCCGCCGAGCACGCCCGCGGGGACGGAGTCGACGCCGCCGACGGACAGGTCGCGCTCGGAGTCGCTCGCTTCGCCGCCGGTGACGAAGGTGTGGGCGAGCACGACGGTGCGGGCACCGGGATGCTCGGCGGCGCGCTCGCGGACGCGGTCCAGGGCGGCGCGGGTGACGGCCTCGTGGCTGCGGGCGAGGGGTTCGTCACCGGGGTCAGCGAGCTCGGCGCGAGCGCGGTCTGGCTCGAGATAGGGCAGTCCGAAGAAGAGGACCTCGCCGTGCTCGTCCTCGACGCTGACGGGGTGCTCGATGCCGGGAATGGAGGTGAGGAGGTGGACGCCGCTGCGCAGGAGGGAGCTGCCGAAGCCGAGGCGTTCCGGGGAGTCATGGTTCCCGCTGGTCAGGACGACGGTCGCGCCGGTGTCAGCGAGGCGCGCGAGGGCGCTGTCCAGGAGGGTCACGCTGCTGACGGCGGGCACGGCGCGGTCGTAGACGTCGCCGGGGATCACGACCACGTCGACCTGCTCAGCCTCGACGAGCGCCACGAGCCAGTCGAGGAAGGCGGCCTGGTGCTCGTGCAGGTCCACCTTGTGCAGGGTGCGGCCCAGGTGCCAGTCCGAGGTGTGCAGGATCTTCATGCTCCGAGCCTATGAGTGGGGTGCGTCGTTCGAGACATGGCGGGGCTCCTCGGCGGGGTGGGCGGGGTGGGATCAGAAGGGCGGGGGTCCGTAGGTGCCCCAGCCGCCGGGCGGCGGCGTGAGTCCCTCGGCCGACGGGGAGTCGGTCGAGTGAGGGTCCTTCTTCGTGTGGTCCGGAGTGTCGCGCCTCGGCGATCGACGGACAGGCGCGTTGGGGCGCGCCGGGTCATCACCGGTGGAGGCGTCGTCGATCCGGGGCCGGGCCTGGGGCCGGGGCCGGGGCCGG
>Ga0079224_100008757_pt1 | contig 13733 bp, 11 predicted proteins | sample Stecom2015_FD_80414 | JGI IMG/M metagenome (GOLD analysis project Ga0079224, IMG submission 80414) | Agricultural soil microbial communities from Utah to study Nitrogen management - Steer compost 2015 | ecosystem: Environmental > Terrestrial > Soil > Agricultural land | place: USA: Utah... | reverse complement strand
GGCGATCCAGAAGCGTTCGCGCAGGATGATGAGGTAGTCGCGCAGGGTGCGGCGTTCGACGAGTTCTTCCTCGTGGGCGCGGGCGGTTGCGGGCGAAGTGCGGGGGGAGGCGTCGGCCATGGGAAGTGGGTCAGAAGAGGCGTTCGGGCACGAAGATGATGTCGCCGGCCTGGAGGACGAGGGAGTTGTCGGCGACGTTGGCGCCGCGCTTGCCGCGGATCATGCTTTCGACATCGACGGTGAAGACTTCCTTTTTGCCGTCGGGGTGGACGCGGGTGATGTTGATGGCGGTGCCCTTGGCGGTGTCGGTGAGGCCGCCGGCGCGGGTGACGAGCTCAAGGATGGTCATGGAGGACTCGATGGGCAGGGGGTAGCGTCCGGGGGAGCGGATCTGGCCTTGGATGGAGACTTCGCGGGGGGCGTATTCCTCGACGTTGATGGTGACCTTGGGGTCGCGCAGGAAGCGGCCTTCCTTGTAGGCGGTCTCGATGGCGCGTTCGGCTTGGTCGATGTTGAAGCCGGCGACCTTGACGGCGCCGACGAGGGGGAGGTTGACGTTGCCCTGGGCGTCCACGCGGGAGATGACGGAGAGGTCGTCCTCCTGATAGACGGCGATGCGGAGGCGGTCGGTGTTGGTCACGACGTAGGCCTTGGCGGCGGGTTTTTCCGCGGTGTCCGCGTCCTCTTGGGCGGACGCGGGGGCGAGGGAGGCGAGGAGCAGCAGGCAACCGGGAAGCAGGCGGCGGAGGAGGGTGGCGACGAACATTACCAACGGGAGGTGAGGTTGAGACTGACGGTGTGGCGGTTGAAATCTGACAGCGCGTTGGTGGAGGAGTTCGAGAAGAAATCGTAACCGCCGCTGATGGTCAGGTGCTCGTGGAGGGCGTAGGTGAAGCCGGCTCCGACGCTGTAGTAGGTGTCTTCGCGTCCGGCGGCGGCGGAGTCGAGGTATTCGTTGGTTCCGATGCTGGCGCGGGCGTTGAGGGAGAGCTTTGCGTTGACGGCGAACTGGCCGTCGAGGGTGAAGGTGGTGCTCTCGGTGTTGGTGTCGGTGGAGGTGGTGCTGAAGTCGCGGGCGAGGGAGGCGGTGGCGTTGATGCGGCGGTTGACGGTCCAGGTGACGGAGGCGGAGGCGCTGACGCCGTTGAAGGTCTCGTCGGGGCCGACGATGGGTTGCGTGTCGCGGATCTGGTAGCCGACGCGGACCGAGCCGTTGAGTTTGGAGAGGATTTTCCCGGAGACGCCGGCGGAGAGGTTGTGATCGACGCTGCTGGAGGTGGAGGAGGTCTCGCTGTGGCGGTGACGGTAGCCGAAGAAGAGGTCGCGCTCGGAAGTCCAGGTGTAGTAGAGGTCGGCGCTGGCGGTGTAGGTGTCGAGGTCCACGAGTCCGGCGCTGTTGTCGTTGTAGTCGATGACGGCGTAGCCGAGCTGGGCGGCGATGGAGTAGCGTTCGATCACCGGGTAGCGCAGGGAGAGGCCGGCGTCGTAGTTCCAGGCGCGGGTGCGGATGTTGGCGTCGATGTCGGGCTTGGAGGTTTCCCGGGCGTTGAGGTTGAGCGATCCGGTGGTGCGGCCGGTGCTCTTGGTGAGTTCGAGGCTGTAGCTGGGGGCGGAGAAGTTTTCGTCCGAGAATTTGTCGAAGTTGGTGATGTTCCAACCGATGCTGCCGTTGATGCCGATGAGGCCGGCGCGGCGCAGGTAATCGAGCGAGAGGCCGGAGTTGAAGATGAGGTCTCCGTCGCCGCCGTTGGCCGTGTAGATGTTGGAGTCGTAGATGGCTCCGGCGGTGAAGGTGACGTAGATCTGGTCACGTCCGTCGTTGAAGCGCAGCAGGGCGTGCGACGGCAGGGCGGCGACGAGGGTCGCGGCGGAGGCGAACAGAATGCGGAGCGGGTTGCGGGTAGCCACCTGGGTCATGCGGTCGTGCGGCGGGGCCGTTTAGTTGCCGGGGAGGGCGGAGGAGCTGATGACGGGCCCGATGTCGTCGGGGTTGACCGGGGTGACCGGCACGGGGGTCAGTTCGGGCGGGTCTTCGGTCTCGTTTTGGCGTTCGGCGATGTCGAAATAGACGGTGCGGCGGGCCATGCAGGCCTGGGTCACCTTTTCCTCCAGGGCGGGCAGGTCGGCCTCGGGAATGGGGCGAATGACCACGAGCGGGGGTTGACCGGGGGCTCCGCGGGTGACGACCGCCTGCTGGCCGGGCTGGAGAATCTCGCCGCCGGAGAAGCCTTCGCCGCGCACGGTGACGTCGCCCGCTATGAGCGAGACGCGGGTTTCGTCGTCGGTGGATTGCACCACGAGTTTCTGGCCGCGCACGCTGACTTCCGCGAGGGGAGTGGAGATGGTCATGACGCTGCCGGCCACGAGCTTGCTCGTGCAAAGGCCGATGGTGCCGCGGGGAAGGTGCGACTGGGTCTGGGAGATCGAGGGCTCGGTCTCCAGGTCGGTGCGGTTGGGCAGGAAGGGCTCCTGCAAAAACCGCCGGATCTCCAGGCGGCTGTCGGATTCGAAGAAGATGCCGGTGCCGTTGGAGAGCACGATGGCATTGGTGGAGTCCGCCTTGGTCTCGATGACGGTGCCTTCGGCCGAGAAGACGGAGCTGTTGGTGAGGTCCTCGATTTTTTCACCGGTGTTGACCTCGGCGTGACCCGCGAGGTCGGCGACGTAGAACTTGCTGGTCGGGTTCTTGGAGGTGGCGGCGACCAGTTGGCCGGCGGCGAGCAAGGCCAGCACCAACATGCCGGCCCGGGGGAGGCGCGCCGTGGTCACAATGCGAGACAAGCGGATGTTTTTCATGGCGTTAATGTGGCCCTTGGACGGCGGTGGCGCAGGACTCGGGAGGTGAGTGCGAACGCGATCTGTAAAAATAGGGTTAAAACCCTATGCGCGGTAGGTCGGTTTTATTCAACCACAATGTTGAGGATTTTGCCGGGCACATAGACGACGCGCTTGATGGTTTTGCCGTCGATGTGGGGCGCGGCGTCGGGGTTGGCGCGGGCGGCGGCCATGACGGTGTCCTGGTCGGAGCCGGCGGGAACGAGGAGTTCGGCGCGGCGTTTGCCGTTGATCTGCACGATGACCTTTTGCTCGGCGGAGACGAGGCGGGCGGGGTCGTAGGCGGGCCAGGGCGCGGTGGCGAGCGGGCCGGCGCCGCCGAGGCGGGACCAGAGCTCCTCGGCGATGTGCGGGGCGAACGGGGCGAGCAGCTGGAGGAACGCGAGGGCGTCGGCGCGGGCGATGCGCCCGGCTTTTTGCCAGGCGTTCACGAAGATCATCATCTGGGAGATGGCGGTGTTGAAGCGCAGGCCTTCGATGTCGTCGCCGACTTTCTTGATGGTTTCGTGCAGGAGTTTGCCGAGCTCGGCCGAGGTGGCGTCGGGGGCGTCGGCGAGCCTGGGGTTGACGCCGCCTTCGCGGTCAACGCATTCACGCCAGACTTTTTGCAGGAAGCGGTGCACGCCTTCGATGCCGTTGGGGTTCCAGGGCTTCATGGCCTCGAGCGGGCCGAGGAACATCAAGTAGAGGCGCAACGTATCCGTGCCGTGACTACGGATGATGTCGTCGGGGTTGGCGACGTTGCCACGGGACTTGGACATTTTTTCGCCGTCTTCGCCGAGAATGATGCCTTGGTGAAAGAGCTTGGTGAAGGGCTCGGGCGTGGGCACGACGCCGAGGTCGAAGAGAACTTTGTGCCAGAAGCGCGCGTAGAGCAGGTGGAGCACGGCGTGCTCGGCGCCGCCGACGTAGATGTCGGGCCCCTTCCAGTAATCGAGCAGCTCGGGCGAGGCGATGGCTGCGTCGTTCTTGGGGTCGAGGTAGCGCAGGTAATACCAGCAGGAGCCGGCCCATTGCGGCATGGTGTTGGTCTCGCGGCGGGCGCGCACGTAGTGGGGCGCGGGCTGCGGTTGCGAGGCGGGAACGGCGGCACCGGTGGCGGCGTCATACCAGATGTCCACCCAGTCGGTGATGGTGGCGAGGGGGCTTTCGCCGGTGCCGGTGGGTTGGTAGCTGGTGACCTCGGGCAGGGTGAGCGGCAGGGAGGTTTCGGGCACGGGCAGCGCGCAACGGGTCTCGCCGTCGATCACGCAGGTGACGGGTTCGGCAGGCAACAGCAGGGTGGCGCCGGCGGACTTGGCGTGGGCGATGGCGGCGGCGTAATCGGTCTCGTTGACCCAGACGATAGGGAAGGGTTCGCCCCAGTAGCGTTGGCGGGAGAAGAGCCAGTCGCGGAGTTTAAAATTGACGGTGGCTTTGCCGCGGCCGCGGGCGTCGAGATCGGCGGTGATCTTGGCTTTGGCGGCTTCCCAATGCAGGCCGGAGTAGCCGTCGGAGTGCACGAGTTTGCCGTCGCCGGAGTAGGGGAGCTTGGTCTGGGCGGAGCCGTTGGCGGCGTCGGCGTGGTGGTCGGGCTCGATGACCTGGATGACCGGGATGTTGAATTTTTGGGCGAAGGCGTAGTCGCGTTCGTCGTGCGCGGGCACGGCCATGATGGCGCCGGTGCCGTAGCCCATGATGACGTAGTCGGCGACCCACACGGGGATGCGTTGGCCGTTGACGGGATTGATGGCGAACGAGCCGGTCCACACGCCGGTCTTTTCGCCCTTGGCGAGGTCGGTGCGTTCGAGGTCGCTCTTGGCGGCGGCTTGCTTGCGGTAGGCGGCGACGGCATCGCGCTGGGCGGGCGTGGTGAGTGCGTCGGCGAGCGGGTGCTCGGGGGCGATCACCATGAAGGTCGCGCCGTAAAGCGTGTCGGGTCGGGTGGTGAAGACCTTGAGGTCTCCGAGCGCGGCGTTTTCGAGCGCGAAGAGCACCTCTGCGCCCTCGCTGCGACCGATCCAGGCGGCTTGCATGCGCTTGGTGGAGTCGGGCCAATCAACGAGGTCGAGGTCCTTGAGCAGGCGGTCGGCGTAGGCGGTGATGCGCAGCACCCACTGGCGCAGCGGGCGGCGCTCGACGGGGTGTTTGCCGACTTCGGAGACGCCATCGACGACTTCCTCGTTGGCGAGCACGGTGCCGAGGGCCGGGCACCACCAGACGGGTTTTTCTTCGACGTAGGCGAGGCCGCGTTGGAAGAGTTGCAGCCAGATCCATTGGGTCCAGCGGAAGTAGCGCGGGTCGGTGGTGTCGATCTCGCGGTCGAAGTCGTAGGAGACGCCGATGGCCTTCAGCTGGCGGCGGAAGGTGGCCACGTTTTCAATGGTGACCTCGCGCGGATGGCGGCCGGTTTTGACCGCGTAGTTTTCGGTGGGCAGGCCGAAGGCGTCCCAGCCGATGGGGTAGAGCACGTTCTTGCCCTTGGCGCGTTGGAAGCGCGCGAGAATGTCGGTGATGGCGTAGTTTTCGCAATGCCCCAGGTGCAGTCCCGCGCCCGAAGGGTAGGGGAACATGTCGAGCACGTAGTATTTGGGCTTGGTCAGGTCGTCGCTCGCGCGGAAGGCGTTATTGTCGGCCCAGAACCCTTGCCAATGCGGTTCGATTTGGAGAAAGTCGTAGTCTTTGCAATGCGTAGCCATCGGAATGAAACCCGCCACCTTGAAGGATTGACCGACACCGTCAATGTCCGTCCTGAAACCGCTCCGACGGCCCTCGTTTTGCCCCCTTTTTAACTCATCAACATGTTCACCGGCATCATCGAAGAAACCGGCTCCGTGGTCGCCTTCACCGAGGCACCCGACGCCTGGAAACTGCAAATCGCCGCCAAGGCCGCGCTCCACAACGTGGCCCTCGGCGACAGCATCGCGGTCAACGGCTGCTGCCTCACCGTGACGCGCTTCGACGCCGAACACCTGCACTTCGACGTGCTCGCCGAGACGCGCCGCCTGACCAATTTCCACGCGCTCGCGCCCGGCGCGCCGGTCAATCTCGAACGCAGCCTGCGCTTCGACGGCAAGGTCGGCGGTCACTTCGTCAGCGGTCACATCGACGGCCAGGGCGAGATCGAAATCTTCGAGCCGCGCGGCGCCGATCACTACCTGAAAATCCGCGCTCCCGCCGGCCAGGGCCGCTACCTCGTGCACAAGGGCAGCATCGCCATCGACGGCATCTCGCTCACCGTGGCCGAGGTGGACGGCGACAGCTTCGCCGTCTGGCTCATCCCGCACACCGTGAAGGTCACCAACCTCCACTCGCGCCGCGCCGGCGATCACGTGAACCTCGAATTCGACCTCCTCGGCAAATACGTCGAAAAACTCCTCGCGCCACGCGCCTGACGCGCCTGCCGCCTCCGTTCCATGCGCGCCTCCCTTCAAGCCCTGACCGACGAACTCCGCCGCCTCAAAGCCAGCGGCGTCTCCACCGTCTCGGTTTCGCCCGAAAGCCTGGAGCGCCTGCGCGCCATCGTCGCCGCCCGCCGCCCCGCCGAAGCCTCCGCGCCGTCCCGGGTCGCCGCTCCGTCCGGGACCGTTCCGGTTCGCCAATCCCCCCGTCCGTCCGCCGCCGAGCCGGCCCTGCCGCCGCCGCCCGTCGTCACGCTCCCCGCCGACGGCGACAAGGCCGCCCGCTGGGCCTGGCTCGACGACCACGTCCGCACCCACCCCGTCGTCACCGCCAACCTCCGCCCCGGCAAACGCGCCGTGCTCGGCGTCGGCTCCCTCGACGCGTCCATCATGTTCGTCGGCGAGGCCCCCGGCGCCGAAGAGGAGGTCCAGGGCGAGCCCTTCGTCGGCCCCGCCGGACAACTCCTCACCAAGATGATCCAGGCCATGGGCCTGCAACGCGCCGAGGTTTACATCGGCAACATCATGAACTGGCGCCCGCGGATCGCCGGCACGCCCGACGACATCGAGCAGGTCGGCAACCGCCCGCCGACCCCCGAGGAATTCGCCTTCTGCCTGCCCTTCCTGCGCGCGCAGATCGAGATCGTGCGCCCCCGCCTCATCGTCGCCCTCGGCTCCACCGCCGCGCAGGGACTGCTCGGCCACGGCTCCTTCAAGGCGCTCGCCGAAGTCCGCGACCGCTGGCACGACTTCGCCGGCACGCCCGTCATGGTCACCTACCACCCGTCCTACATCCTGCGCAACGGCTCCAACCGCTCCAAACGCATGATCTGGGAGGATCTGCTCAAGGTCATGCAACGCGCCGACCTGCCCGTCTCCGAACGCCAGCAAGGCTACTTCCTCGGCAAATGAAAACTCCCGCCCGCGCCCACGTCCGCACGGCCGCCCGCGCCGTCGCCTGTATCCTGTTTTCAACTACGCTCGCCTCCGCGCCGGCTTCCGCCGGCGACGTCGCCACGTTCGACGACCTCCGCGCGCTCGCCCGCGACCTCGCCGCGGCGCCCCACCGCGCGCCCTCGGCCGACGACGTGCCCGCCGAGCTGCGCGAGATCGGCTACGACCAATACCGCGACCTCCGCTTCAACCCCGCCCGCGCCTGGTGGAGCCGCGACCCCGCGCTGCCGTTTCAACTCCAGTTCTTTCACCCCGGCTTCATCTACAACCAGTCCGTGCGGGTCGCCGAGATCGTCGATGGCGCCGCCCGGTCGATCCCGTTTTCCACCGACCTCTTCGACTACAAACAGGCGGCCGTGCCGGCCGGTCTGCCCGACACCCTCGGCTTCAGCGGCTTTCGGGTGCACCACGCGCTCAACACCCCCGACTACCTCGACGAACTCATCGTCTTCCAAGGCGCCAGCTACTTCCGCGCCCTCGGCCGCCACATGCACTACGGCCTCTCCGCGCGCGGCGTCGCCATCAACACCGCGCACGCCCCCGGCGAGGAGTTCCCCGCCTTCACCCGTTTCTGGATAACCCGGCCCGCGCCCGACGCCGACACGCTCGACATCCTCGCCCTGCTCGACGGCCCGAGCCTGACCGGCGCCTACCGCTTCACCGTCCGCCCCGGCGCGGCCACCGTCATCGACGTGCAGGCGGAGCTTCACCCGCGCGGCGACATCCCCCTGCTCGGACTCGCCCCGCTCACCAGCATGTTCTGGTATGGCGAAAACAGCCCCGACCGTCGCGGCGATTTTCGCCCCGAAGTCCACGACTCCGACGGCCTGCTGATCGCGCGCGGCGACGGCGAATGGCTCTGGCGCCCGCTCGAAAACCCGTCCTCCGTGCGCGTCATGAGCTTCGCCGACACCAACCCGCGCGGCTTCGGCCTCGTGCAACGCGACCGCCGTTTCGATTCCTACGAAGACCTCGAGGCCCACTACCACGAACGCCCCAGCCTCTGGGTCGAACCCGTCGGCGAGTGGGGTGCCGGCGAGGTCCGCCTGATCGAGCTGCCCACGCCCGACGAAACCCACGATAACATCGTCGCCTTCTGGACGCCCGCCGAACCCGCCGCCGCCGGACGCCCGATCACCTTCTCCTATCGCCTGCACTGGTTTCGCGAGGACCGCCCCGGCGCGATCCAGCCGCCCGCCGGCATCGTCAAGGCCACCCGCCTCGGCTCGCTCGTCTTCGACAAGTCCGACGGCAAACGCTTCGTGGTGGACTTCGCCGGCGAGCCCCTGGCCAACCGCACCGGCCGCCGTGCGCCCAAGGCCGAGCTCGGCGTGAGCGCCGGCGCCCGCATCGTTCATCAATCCCTGCAACGCAATCCCCACGACGACTCCTGGCGGCTCTCCTTCCTGATCGAAAGCGACCACCCCGGCCGGCCGGTCGAGCTGCGCGCCTTCCTGCGCTCCGGCGACGACGCGCTCACCGAGACCTGGAGCTACCAGTGGATCCCGCAATAAACCGCGGCATGGATTCCCCGGGCTTGATTCACGTGCTCACGGGCGAGACCGCGGTCGGCAAGACCGAGCTCGCCCTCGCGTGGGCCGAGGCCAACGACGCCGAGATCGTCTCCTGCGACTCCACGCTCTTTTACCGCGGCATGGACATCGGCACGGCCAAACCCTCGCCGGCGGAACTGGCCCGCGTGCGTCACCACCTCATCGATATCCGTCCCGTGGATACGCCGGTGGACATCACGGAATTCACGACCCTTGCCCGCGCCGCCGTGGCCGACATCCTCGCGCGCGGCCGTCGCGTGCTCGTGACCGGAGGCAGCGGTTTTTACCTGAAAACCTTCTTCGCGCCCGTGGCGGACGACGTGGCCGTGCCGCCGCAACTGCGCGCCGACGTGACCCGACGCCTCGAAACCGAAGGACTCGCCGCGCTGGTGCAAACCTTGAGCGAGCTGAACCCCGCAGGTCTCGGAGCGCTCGACACGGCCAACCCCCGCCGCGTGACCCGTGCGCTGGAGCGTTGCCTCGCGTCGGGTCGCACCCTGGCGGAACTCGCCGCCGACTTCGCCCGCCAACCCGGTCCCTTTGCGGATCATCGCGTCGTGTGCGTGCGCCTGACACGCCCCTCCGCCGAACTGGCCGCGCGCATCGAACAACGCGTCGCCCAAATGCTGACCGCCGGCCTGATCGACGAAGTGAAAGCCCTGCGCGCCTCCGGACTGGAACGCAACCCGAGCGCCGCCCGCGCCATCGGCTACCGCGAAACCCTGGCGATGCTCGACGGCCGACTTCCGGCGACCGGCCTCGCCGCCGAGATCGTCAAAAACACCAAGACCTTGGCCCGCAAGCAACGCACCTGGTTCCGCAGCCAGATCCCGTCGCACCGCGAACTCCCGGCCTCGCAGGCGACGGTGGAAACCCTGTTTACCGACTGACGGCAGTGTGTCGGCCGGGCCGCTTCGCCGAAACACCTCCACCGTTACGTCGGTAGCGGAAGCGAGTGCGTGGTTCGCCACGACGAAAGCCCGCACCGAAGGGCTGCCCCCCTGTCTTCCAGACTGAAAAGCTGTCATTCACCGCAAGGTTAAAAGTTTGACCCCTTTGGATCGCCTCTAAATTAACGATTTGCGATCTGTCCCCGTGGATCAGACCAGCGAGAAAAACTAACAAAACACGGCCAGACCCCCTGGGGCGTCTCCATTTTGGAACAGACACGCGACGAGTCTCCGCCACGCGCGGCGATGACGGCCCCCACTCCATGCGGGGCCTCTCTGCGTCAGGAAGCGCGGGCTGCCAGCGCCGCTTTAACCGCAGCTTTTACGTTACCCAGGCAGCATGAACCTTGTGGATTACGAATCTCACAGGCGCAAAGATCGGCCTTCATTTCGGTGGCGATGCGCTCAACGACGGTGGACTTTCCCGAGGCCGCGATTTCCGCCCGCACCATTTCCGGCGTAAAGCCGAAGCAGTAGCACACGGGAGCGTGCTCCGCATCCTTCTGCGTTACCGGACGCCTCACATTATTTTTCGTCAAGGTAAGCCCGCCGACCGAAAAATAGACGACCTGGCATTCCGGCGTTCCACAAAAATAAAACGCCCCATGATTTACCGCCGTAAGAAACTCCGTGCGGACTTGATGTTTGAGCGTAAGCGTGGAAACCGGCCGGCCAGCCCGGTTGCATTGCGGGCAGAGCGCCCCGGTCTTTGATTGCGGGGCGGCCTCCGTCGCTGAAGCGCTCTTTCCGGGTGAACAACAATCGGACATTGCTAGAATGGGTTATTTGACCAGCTCGGCTTTGAATCCCGTGCCGTCGATGCGGGCAATCAGCGCGGCTTGCGAGATGATGGAAGGGTCGTAGGCGATTTCCGCATCCTTGGTCGCGTAGCGCACCACAGCGGAGCGAACCCCCGCGACACCCCGCAACGTGCCCTCAATCCCGATCGCACATGCCGCACAATCCATACTGGGAATGCGCACCCGGAGCACCGTTCCGCCGACGGCGGCGGTCGAAGCGGTGCGGGGCCGATCAGCCACCGTGCGCGCAGTCTCGGGAAATAGTGCGACACCGACGACGACCAGCGTGCAAAAACTCAGAAGCATCAGCGGCCATCGCTTGGGTGGTAGCGTCGCACACGAGGCGTCCGCGGCACACTGCATCCGTCGAGCGCGGATGGCCAGAACCCATGCGACAACCAGCAATCCCACCGTGACTCCTAGAAAGATTGGGCGCGAAGCCTCGAACCATCCGGCAGCGGCAAAACTCCCGAGCCCCAAAGCGACGGCGACCAGCGGCCCGATGCAACACAGCGAGGCCGCCAGAGCAGACAGGAGTCCGCCTGCCAGAATCCACGATTGCTTTGACGGTTTCATAGACGCAGTTTACACCTTATACCCTAGTATAAGGTCAACTAACCATCATGACCATCGGAGAACTTGCCAAACAAGCGGGAGTGAACGTCCAGACGGTGCGCTATTACGAACGCGTAAAGCTGTTTCCCGCTACCCATCGGTGGCCGGGGTCCGGTTACCGCGACTTTGACGACGACGCGTTGCGGCGCCTCCGCTTCATCCTATCAGTCAAAGAACTCGGCTTCACTCTCCGCGAGATCAAGGAGTTGATTGATCTGCAAATTCTTCCCGGCGAGTCGTGCGTCGAGGTGAAACAATTGCTCGAATCCAAACGGGATGAGATCGACCGGCGAATGAAGGAAATGAAGCGTCTCCGTCGCAATTTGGATGAACTTGTTGAGGCGTGCCGTGCGCGCACCACAGACGCGACCTGTCCCGCACTCTGGGCAATGATGACTCGTGCGGAAAAAGCACCGAAACGCTGAAATCGAACCACCGTATCCGACCATGCCTGAACGCGAACTGGTTCGATCCGGGGAGATAGGTAACACTTTGTCCGGGGAGATAGGTTACACATAATGGGGACAGCCCGAAGGGGCCGCGCCTCAAATTGTTAAGGAGGCTCTGAAAAACCTCTCGTTAATGCCGGGTATTGTGACCGGCGGGTTTTTGCGATGAGGCGAAGCGGTGAGGAGGGGCGAAGGGGGTCATTTTGCGGGTATTTTCGGTGATCTTGGAGGTGTCCGGGCATAGCTCCGCCGGTTTCAGGCGGTAGCGAGCAGGACGCGACGCACTTGGTAGAGGTTGCTGAGGGCGAAGAGCAGATGCAGACGGGCGGTGTTTTTCTTCAGGCCCCGGTAACGCACGCTGACGTGTCCCCAGAGGCGCTTGATCACTCGGAAAGGAAACTCGACCTTGGAGCGCAGGCTCGACTTTTGCCGGTTGCGATGGCGCTGACGCGAGGAAAGCGGCTTGGCTCGCGTGCCCTTGTCGTGGATCAGATACGTCAGTCCGGCTTGCCGACAGTTGGCCTTGAGCATCTGGTTGGCGTAGGCCGAGTCGCCCGCGATCACCGTTTCCTCGCCATGGGTCAGTTCGGTGAACACCTGGCTGTCATGCACGCTGGCCGTGGTCGTCTTCACCGTGTGCACCAGGCCACGTTGGGCATCCACGCCGATGTGCGCCTTCATTCCGAAGTGCCAGTCCCCGTTTTTTTGCGTCGAGCTCATCTCGGGATCGCGCTTGCCATCCTGGTTCTTGGTGCTGCTCGGCGCGGCCAGGATCGTCGCGTCCACGATGGTGCCGCCCTTTAGCAGCAGGCCTTTAGCCTCCAGGCCTTCGTTGACCTTGGCAAAAATGCGCTCCGCCAGATCGTGGCTCTCCAGCAAGCGGCGGAAGTTAAGCACCGTCGTCTCGTCGGGCACGCTCTGCTGGAGCGGGTCCAGCCCAAGAAAACGCTGGAACGAGAGACGATCATGCACCGCGTCCTCCAAGCCGGGATCGCTGAGGTTATACCACAGCTGCAGGCAGTGCAGACGCAACAGCAGCTCGACCTGCGTCTTCGGCCGCCCCGTGCCGGCAACCTGATAATGCGGCGCCACCACCTCCGCCAAGTCCGCCCACGGCACCACCCGGTTCATCTCGTCCAGAAAACGATCCGCCCGCGTGCGCTTGGTCATACACCCCAAGGATAAAAAAGTGGATTGCTGCGTCATTTATACCTTTACCAACTACCCCACAAAATGTTCCGAAATACTTTAGGGTTTTTCAGAGGTTCCTTAAATCCATGAGGTCATTCATTCTGACAGACCATGCCGACAAAAATTAACAATTTGAGGCGCGGCCCCTTCGGACTGCTCCGGCCCCTTCGGACTGCTCGCCCCTTCGGACTGCTCCCCCTTCGGACTGCTCCTGTGGTTGCGCTGAGGCGGGGCGGAGGATTCGGAGTTGAGTCACCGAGGCGGAAGGAGGTTGCACAGAGCGTCACGGAGGAAAGGCATTCGGGGTTGAGCCACGAAGAGGCACGAGAAAGCACAAAAAGGGGTGGGTTGGTTTTTGTGAATCTTTGCGCCTTTTTGCGGCTAAAAACGGATCGGGTTCCCTGATCGAACCTTTGCGTCCTTCGCGCCTCTGCGCCTTCGCGTTAGAACTCCGAAATGCGCGCTGATTGGCGGGTAGGGCGGCCACTCCGCTGGCCGCCGTGATTCAAATCGAACCGGCGGGGAGTCCCGGCCGAGTCGGGGTAAACTCGTCCCCGCCCTACCGGTGTTTGCCCCAGGCATCGCTTCCTGTGACGCCCTTTTTTCCGCGTCGTCGGGCCTTCGGCCTTGAGCATCCGGCGGACAGGTCTAGCACCTACCTTTCCGCTCGTTTGTCATGTCTCTTTCCCAATCCGCCAACTCTTCCTCCACCACCGCCTTTGTCGCCGCCGCCGCGGGTTTGCTCCTTGTCGGGGCGACCGTGGTCTTCGTCGGCGCGCCTCCCGCTTGGTGGCAGATTCTGATCCTCTGTCTGTGCGCCGCGCTGGCCGCCGCCGTGCTGATCGTGCCGCTGTTGCGCGCCGACCGTCGGATGCAAGCCGAACGTCGTGCGCGTGAAGATCGCATCGCCACCGTGGCCGAGGGCATCGACGCCGCGCTGACCCGCCTTCATGCGGCCACCGCCGAGGCGCAACTGCTCACCGAACAAAACCGCCGCCAACAATCC
>Ga0079224_100008754_pt1 | contig 13734 bp, 11 predicted proteins | sample Stecom2015_FD_80414 | JGI IMG/M metagenome (GOLD analysis project Ga0079224, IMG submission 80414) | Agricultural soil microbial communities from Utah to study Nitrogen management - Steer compost 2015 | ecosystem: Environmental > Terrestrial > Soil > Agricultural land | place: USA: Utah... | reverse complement strand
CGATGACGCTGGACGTTGAAATAGATTGTTTGGATACTTACGAATCTCAATCACATTCCGCTAATGAGTTAACCGATATTCTGACTTTCAAGAAAACGAAGTACTTATCGGCGGGCCAACGAAAGATTGTAATAGCTAATTCATAAATGTCGTTGACTTTTCACAATATAAACTGACTTTTTGAATATCAGTCACATCAACAATAACCACATTGCTGTTTAGTCGTGCCTGTCGGGCATGGGGACAGGTTGGCCACTTGTCTTGTTTATTGGCATAGGTGCCCTCCATTTTCTTAATTTATCGCTTAACAATTGACCGAGCTCCCTCACTTTATCCGAATAGTGAACAGCTATATTATGTGATTCCTGATTATCATTTTTTAAGTTATATAGCTCAAAGCTTGTATCACGCATATTATAAATAAGCTTCCAATCCCTTTTCCGAATAGCGCAATAGTAGTGTAAAAAAGAAGGAAAACAAAATTGACAATAAACGCAATCGGTTGCATTATGTGGAGTACTTCTTTCGGTACGCCTGTGATATATTAAGGGGTTATTCTTCTTCTTGTTACCTGGGTATAACCATGTTGTAGGGTGTCTAAAGAAACGCTCCGAAATGGGGAGTAACGGAGCGTTCGCTAACCAATTATAAACCTAATTATGAGAAGGCGATTTTTTATATAGACAAAGATAATTTTGTTGCATTAATCGTGTGTTTAGCTTGTATTAATTTTTCTGTCCACTGATTTGCTTTAACTTTCAAAAATTCGGTTTTACATAGGACGCACACGCCATGTGTGTCACCATACTGACACTGGTAGTGCTTGCAACATGCATTAAATAGGACTTCGCTATGAAATGATCAGATCAGTGCGAAGGTAAACCGGCAATACATGTGAAATTTGATGAATCAGTTGCTAGAGTAGTAAAAAAAATGGCGGCCGAAGCCGCCTCCCATGTCACTTTCCCTTTGTTAATTCTTTAAGGCATGCACGTTTGTCGGTCATGCCGGTGCCGAAATACATTTGGTAATTCGCACCTAATGTTTTTCGATAGATAGGATGCTTGAGTGAAACAAAAGTGAGAAATATAGCGAAACGATGAAAGAGGTATAACACTATTTTTCATATAGGATTTTTCCTGTTTTTATGAAAAAGTGTTTAATATAATCTGTAACGATCACAGGTTGGTTGAATTAATGTGAAAATCATCCTGAAAATTTTTTAGATCTGTAAAACAATATGGGGAGGCATATCGTATGTAATATATCCTTAACTTATATGAAAGATTAAATACATATCTATGTTTTCAAAAACTAAACTTTTCCTCACTATAGGGCTGAGCTTGCTGTTGTTATTGATAGCCTTTTCCGGGTACCGTATCAACGCCCTATCACGGCAGCAAGTGCTCATTTTAACATTCAGTGTATTCTTTCCGCTCGGTAAGCTCATCTCATCGGGCCTTTATCTCTTGCGCGAGTCGAGCAGAAAGAATAAATTCGTCCATTTTTTCGCTTTCAAGTCCGGTAAATGGAGCATGGCCGACGTCATGGTGGTGGCAATCATGTTGACCTATATTGGTATGAACAGTATGCTAACTTCTCAGTTAGCCGTTTTAAACATCAAGGAAGACAATATTACGAGTATTGCAACAAACAATACCTCTTTACAACCGGGCTATATGGTATTTGTTCTATTTGTCGTATTTGCCTTAATCCTGTCGGAAATACTACATAGAATCACCAAAAAGATAGCCGAAATTTCATCTTAAATCAGCTATATATGAATAGTTACCGGTTTATTTGACTTACTTTAATGCCATATTTCTCTTCCTTCCGTACAAATAGGCGATGTTGAAAATCACAACGGCCGTGAAAATCATTCCAAAGGCAATAAGCTGAACCGTATTGATCGGTTCTTTATAATAGAGAATGGCCAATAAGAAACTAATAATGGGATTTAAATATAATAAGGTGCCGACAATAGAAGAATCCAACCCTTTAAGAGCAAAAATATTGAGGAACAGGGGAATAATGGTGTAACCCACTGCAATAATTGCAACAAGGCCATAGAATGTCATTGTTTTAGGTACCGTAGTATCAATGACCGTTAAAATCGGGAGCAGCAAGAAGGTGCTTACGACAATATGAATGGTTAATGTGAAAAATTTATCCATCTGAAAGGTATTCTTTTGAAGCACTAAATAGATTGCATACGAAAGCGCGATCACCATGCTGTAAATCAAATCCATAAAATGGCCATATGCAAGGATAAGGCAACTAATCAAGCTTAACAGTACAGCAAACCATTGTCCTATATTCAGTTTTTCACGCAAAAAAAGGCTGGCTAGAACTGTCGTTAAGATCGGACAGATCAGGTAGGCCAAAGACGTGGCGTTGACACTGACTGCATTCATCACATAAATAAACGAGAACCAATTCAACCCGAGCATAATGGCACTGAAGAACATATTTATCAGCAGTTTTACTCTTTCTTTTGGCGATATTGTTTTGACATAATGGATACTGGCAAAAGTTTGTTTTCTTCTGAACATAAAACAAACGAAAGCGATACTAATGGCAGCAAAGATGACGCGGTGAATAAGAATATCCAGCGCCGCATAAGCACTTAACGGTTTTAGTACTAAAGCAAAAGTGCCCCAAATAGCGAAGCCTAATACGGCAGATAGATAATGTTTCATTAAGATGTAAAGCTAACACTTGATATAACAGCATGCGGTTGGAAAAAACTGTCTTTGTTATGGGCTAATATACGTCATTTTCTTTAAACTCAGTCGTTTCATTTCGACCTATCAGCTTCGGCTAGGTTGGTGAGGAGAGTGGGCGTAACGGATTTTACCTAACTTGGTTATAAGTAAATATGGTTGATGTCACCGAGTCAAGGTTTAAAACTCGTTTTAACGAGTTTTAAACCTTGTAAATTAATTATAGGTAAACCAAACAAAATCGTCGATACTCTATACCAAAGTGACTATTCAACGTATCCTGGATTTTGAACCAATAATGGATTTTTCCTTATTTCGTCTCGCGAAAGGGGTAAAAAATATAGTTGGTTTTTCCAAACACGATTTTCTTTACTATTAAATTCCTGTGGAGTATAGCTGTAATTGTAAATAGATTCATCATATCTATAATTACCTGACAAGGTTTTTCCAGGCTTGAACGTTCCATCAATTTTAACTATTGTCACTTTCCTGCCAAGTGTTTCTTCAGCAATTAACCATCTCCGTGCATCAAAAAAACGCTGTTGTTCATAAGCCATTTCTATGCGGCGTTCATGGCGGTATATTTCTCTTAGCGTACTTTGATCCGTTGCTGTGATAGCGGGCATGCCCGCCCGGAAGCGAATTTTATTTAGCCAAGTTCTTGCCGTTTCCGTGTCGCCCAGTTCAATACAGGCTTCCACATAGTTAAATACAACTTCTGTAAACCTAAAATAGGGCCAGGGCACGAACTGCCTTGCTTGCGCATCAATAATATTCGGGTCCGGATCAATAAATTTTTGAATATAATAACCTGTCCAAGTCCCGTTATGCGCTTCCTTAGGTCCTTGTTTTGTGTCTAGTCCGGCAAATTTCGTCAGCTTGCCATCTACGATTAAATCATATGCACCTGTTTGTATTTGATTGGCTGGGTCTAAAGGATTATTTCTTGGTTTCCAATCTGCGCCATCGTACAATATGGAGGCATAAAAGCGCGGATCTCTGTTTTTATAAGGGGCCGCTTTATGAAGGGGATTGTTCCAATCGAATTTAGTTCCATCATTCATTTCATAGTCATCTACCAAAAGGCCTATAGGTTGGTTCCCGCCCCAATTGTTATAACCATTCGGACCGTTATCTCTGGCATGCGTTGAACTTTGTTCGGTGATAAAATAGCGTGCATAAAGTATATCAGATGCCGCCCCCTGATCAATACCTGCTGCTTTGCTACCGCCACCCATGGCGATACTTTTATAATTAATTCTCCCCTGTTCCGGTGCGACCGGTTCGGTTAGATTTAATTTATAACCCGTTCCCGCATCCAACACCGCCTTAGCGGCAGCCTGTGCCAAACGATACCGTTCTTCTTGGGAGCCGCTCGTATACGCTAATAAAGGTAATCTCTCCGAAAGATTATTTAGATCCGTGACCTTTGCAGTAAGCTTTACGGCGTCATGCAGATCGCTTGCTGCATAAATCAAAGTTCTGGATTTGAGCGCCAAAATAGTGAGCGAATTAATACGTCCTTTTTCAAGTACAGTATTCCCCAATCGCCGGTAGGCTTCATCGCAATCCTGTATAATTTGATTTACACAGGCCTCATACGTGCCGCGTTCTTTTTCATATATAATTGGATCTTCTGAGTATTCATAGCTGCTGGTAATAATCGGGACACCACCGTAGTACCTTAATAGTTGGTGATAACAATAGGCGCGAATAAAAAACGCCTGAGCCAATAATTTATCTTTAGCTCCTTGATCACTGATACCATTTTTGGTGTCATCTGTTAGTCTTTCGATCGCAATATTGCTGAATCTTATATACGTATACATGCGCTCCCACCACCTGGATGTCCCGCTCCAGCCTTCATTTGCCCCATTGATAGCACCTGTATTCAATAAGAGGAAAGCATCGGTATGGTTCCATAACGACTCATCAGTTGCTGAAGCTTGCATCTGTTCGGTGAAACCGGAGTTACCTGCTTCAAAAACATTGTAAATATCACTGACAAATTTTTCTGCTAATACCGGGTCTTGCCATATCGTCTCATCGGAGAACGCGTTACGGGGGGATACATCTAAAAAATCTGTACTACATGCTGTCGTAAACAATAGAACAGCCAACATATAAAAAATCCTGTTTTTCATTAATGTCTTCATTTCACCTTAGTTTATTTATAATTGGGTTAAAACACAGCCTTTACGCCAAAACTGATAATTTTAGATTGCGGATAAAATTGACCGGTACTGTTGTTAGCCTCAGGGTCCCATATTTTTATCTTGTCAATGGTTGCCAGATTAATGCCATTGATATAAAAGCGAAGCGTACTCAAGCCTATTTTGTTAACCAATTGAGTTGGTAAAGTATATCCCAATTCAACATTTTTTAATCTTATATAATTGGTGCTGCGGATCCAATAAGTATTATCAGTAGTTGTATAATAGGTGTCCGAACGATTGGTAAGACGGGGATCTGTGTCACTCGGGTTATCAATAGACCAACGATGATTATAATTCCATTCGAGGTAGTTTCCTATTAATCCCGATTCCGTGGGCCCCATTCTTCGCATTCCACCGGTTGCTCCCTGTATCAATATATTAAAGTCAAAGCCCTTATATTGTCCTCCTAGTATTAAGCCTCCTGTAAAAGTGGGCGTGCTATTCTGGTTTAGTCGTACACGATCGTCGCTTGTAATTTTACCATCGCCATTATAATCTACATATTTCATATCCCCCGGCAATAATTTCCCGTTTTTTAATCCAAGAGCAGAATAATCGACGGTATTCGCATCAATAGCGGCTTGATCTTTGAAAACGCCGTCATACAAATACACCAGCCATGAATCCGTAACTTTTCCTATTTGTTGTTGATAAGGTAAAGTATTGGCTACATCACTGGAGTATTGCACATTATTCTTCGCGTAGCCGCCATTCACCCCTATATTATAAAACAGATCGCCAACTTTATCGGTGTAGGTTAATTTAAATTCGTAACCTTTATTAATGAGGTTACCGAGATTTGCAATAGGCAGATTGCCCGAAATACCTGAACTTATAGGTACTACACCGGGATTTTTTGTTAAAACATGGGTCCGTTTATTATAGAATAAGTCCAGCTCCAGAGCCAGCTTATCGTTCAAAAATGAGGCGTCCAAGCCAATATTGCTGTTGTTGGCCACTTCCCATGTGAAGTTTGGGTTTGGAATGGTACTTTCGTAAATGGTCTGATAGAGTAGGTCGCTGAATACACCCTGTCCGGTATTCATCAGTGATAAATATTTATATTCTTGAAGGCTGTTGTCATAATAAGCTTCTGCGCCCATCTGACCCCAAGAACCTCTTAGTTTTAAATTGTTGATGAAAGCAATATTGTTTTTAAAAAAGCTTTCTTCGGATAAACGCCAACCTGCCGATACCCCGGGAAAAAAGCCAAACCTTTTGTTTGGAGGAAAAATATACGATCCATCTACACGCCAATTAAACTCGAAAAGATACTTTTCTTGGTAATTATAGTTTACGCGACCATAGTAACTCAATCGTGCTCTATCATAGGTGTTTTCGTTGCCCAGGGTTTGACGCACACGGTCGCCAAAGTTCAATTGTTCTACTAGTATCGACGGAAAATCCATTCGGGCTGCAAAAAAACCGTTATTGGTCACGGTTTCACGGGTCAGCCCGGCTATTGCGGAAATGTTATGTACACCTTTGATCGTTTTATCATAGGAAACCAAGGCCGATACGTTGATCGCTAATTGATCTTCCGTAGCTTCCCGAAGTTGAGCTTTGGGTTCTATTCCTTTTGGTATATAGCCCGATAGTTTTGGTGTGACCCCATCGGCTTCAAAACTCACTTTATCCCAATCGTATAAGGTCCAAGGTGTTTCCCATCTTTTCGATCTGCCCCAGTATTTGTCGATCGAAGCCGTTCCCGTTAATTTTAAACCCTCTACTCCGGGGATTTTAATATCGATCGCTCCTGTGTTTTGCAAGTAGTCCCTTGTATTTCTATCATATCCGGTTGCACCGGTAGTAATTACAACCGGATTAGCACCATTCTCTAGATCGGGCCCGGGAAGTCCATTAGGCCATGTGGCAATATTGGTAGGAAGACCGCGCGCAAGAAATCTAAAAATATCGCCAGCTCCTCTAGTTGGGAAATTACGCGATTCTTCTCGACCGGTTATCGCTAACCTTGCGGTAACATATTTACCAAAATTGAATTCCAGGTTTGCACGCAAATCGTATTGCTTATAATATGTAGCCGAATTCTTATAAATAGCATCTTGGTTTAAGTACCCTAAGGATATCAAGTATTTTGTCGTTTCAGTACCCCCATTTATTTGTACGTTATGCCGTTGCTGTGGAGACCAATCTTTTAGCGTAGCGGCAAACCAATCCGTATTCGGATAACGTAAAAGGTCTGATCCATCGCTATATTTTTGTCTTTCTTCAGGACTATATTCCGGGTTGATGGCTCCCGAAGTCCCATTGTAGGTACCGGTCCCTGTATTAAATGCTTGCCAGATTTCTGTCCACTTTGCGGGATCTTGCGGATATACACCCGTAACCTCGTTAATAATAGCTGTATATTGTTCCGAATTCGCCATTTTCGGTGTACGAGTGGGACGCTGTATACCATAGGTAAAATCATAAGAAATTTGGGCTTTACCTATTTTGCCTTGTTTCGTCGTGACAAGGATAACGCCATTACCTGCCCGAGAGCCGTAAATGGCGGCCGACGCATCTTTTAATACGGATACGCTTTCGATATCATTCGGATTAATCCGATCCAAGCCACCTGCGCGTTGCGGTACCCCATCGATGACGATTAAGGGTTCACTGTTGCCTCCAGGTAGCGAATTAATACCGCGAATACGAAGCGTAGAGCCGTCGTAGCCAGGTTCTCCACTACTTTGCATGGCTGTTACTCCCGGTAGTCTACCGACAAATGAATTTGAAAGATTAGCCGCCGGAGATCTAGCAAGATCTTCCCCTTTTACGGTAGCTATTGCACCGGATACTACCGCTTTTTTCTGCGTACCGTAGCCTACTATTACCACTTCTGTTAAGGCCTCATTCAACGATTGCAGCTTGACGTTGACGATAAGATCAGTCCCTATTAGTACTTCTTTTGGTTCATAACCTATATAGCTAAATTGCAACACTTGACCGGTGGATGCCGCGATGCTATACTTTCCGTCGTTATTCGTTATTTCGCCAATAGATTTTCCTTTCAGTTTAATGGTGACGCCCGGCAACGGGGTGCCATCGGAATCGGTCACTATTCCTGTGATTCGTTGTTGGGGTTTCGTTGGAACCATTACAGCGCTAGTAACCTGCTTATCTTCTGTGCGTTTTCGAACAACAATGGATCGATCTCTCACCGTATACGTTAATGGGAGAGGAGACAGAATCATATTCAGTGCTTCAAACAATGGTTTATTGTGCACCTCAACCTTTAGGTTGGAATTCGCTCTAATAATCTCTGCATTGCAGACAACCGTATATCCTGTTTGCTTCTTAATTTCCCTGAACAGGTCTACTATCTGCATCTTCGAATTTGAAATGCTGATATTCTGTCCAAAAGTTTTGGCACGAACTTGACAAAGTGTAAGCAAAAGCAACACGGTTATCATTTTCATTATAATTAGGAATTTATATTTGGGGCATAAGAGGTCTACCCCCAATGATAAAATGTAATTTTTCATTACCTTTAATTGGTTTTAGTTTATAAAAAATACGATATCTCTTTTTAGAATTGGAACCTTCGGGCCGAAGAAGCACCACCTTCTTCGGTCTTTCGTTTTCCTTGATTTTCAGGCAGTAAGATTATTTCATGAGCGTCACCCTCCTTCCTTCTATTTTAAATTTTATGCGGCTGTCTATAAGTTGAATCAATTCAAGTACTTTGTCAAACTTGTCATATCTTGATATTGCCCCCCATATGGCTATCTCTCTTAATGGAGGTTCTACAATGATTTCAAGGTCATACCAACGCGCAATTTTATTCATAGCGCTCACTAAGTTTTCGCTATTAAACATAAACTCGCCGTTTTTCCATGCTACCGCTTCACTTGTGTTTACGGGCTGAACGTCTATTCGGTCAGTGCGTGTGATAGACTGTTGTCCGGGTTTTAAAGTTTGGGAGATTTTATTAGGCAGCGATACGGTCACGCTTCCCTCTAAAAGAGAAACGATAGAAACCGGTTCATCCCGGTAAGTATTGACATTAAAGTGCGTACCCAACACCCGAACACTTTCATTTTTTGTCCGAACAACAAAAGGAGCTTTTTCGTTTCTTGCAACTTCAAAATATGCTTCTCCTTCTAGTTCGACTGTTCTGATGTCGCTTGCAAATTTCTGCGGATACCGGAGTACGGTAGCTGCGTTCAGCCACACCTTGGTTCCATCCGCTAAGGTTACCTGATACTGACCGCCCTTGGGGGTAGACAGGGTGAGTTGCGTATGTTCAATGGTATTCTGTCCGATATTCAGCTCGGTACCATCGTTGTAAGTAATATTCTTGTTAATGACAATGCCAAGATGGGCATCACTTAGTTCGAGTGTTTGTCCATTCGAAGAAGTTAATGTCGCCTGGTTGTGCCCGGGAACGAAATTTTCGCTTAACGACTGACCATTTTTTTCGTTTGGTTCGATCACAAAGTAATGTTTACGCAAAAAGAAGATTCCAACAACGAAAGCGATAAAAACTGCCGCAACAGAGCTGTACCGTATTATCTGTCGCCTAAGATGATATACTCGATTTCGCCCCCTTTTATCATTGATTTGCAAAAGAATATCAGTCAGCAACTGCTGTTCTTTGTTACTATTAATTTCATTGTACAGTATCTCATACTCCTGTAATGCACACTCCAGCTGACCGATATCCTTCAATTCATTCGACAATTCGTTAAGACTGGGATGATTTTTCAATAATTGCTGAAGCTCGGCAGACTCATCCACAGTCAGGTTGTCGCTCAAATATCCCTTTAATAATGTTACGATTCGATCTAGGTTTTGCATGGCTCTTGGTTACGTATCAACATAGAAACACAAGAATTTGAAAAACCTTACAGAAAGTTTTAAAAAAAATACATTTTCCGATTTGCGTTACTGAAAAAAGTAGAAAAATAAGATCGCAGCATATAATGAGTCTTTCGTCTTTATATGATCCCGCAAGGTTGCAAGCGCTCTTGATCTATTCGTATACACGGCGTTTGGTGACATGCCCAAATGCAAACCAATCTCATCCATACTCATATCATCAATAAAAGTCATATGAAAAATCTTTCGTTGTTTTTCGGGGAGGCGTTGAACTTCATCCATAATACTTTTCAACAATTCGGCACGCACTATTTGGGTAAAGGCATCTGAATCTTCTGTTAGGAGTTGGCTGTAGTCCTCAATATTTTCGGCATCTTTAAATATCCGGTCTCCTCTTAATTTGTTAAGGCATATATTCTTTGCAGCAATATATAGAAACGCACGAAGTGCATTCATATTCGTAAAGTGTAGCCTCCTTTCCCAAACCTTGACAAATACATCTGCAACCACCTCTTCTGCTAATTGATGGTTTTTAAGGTATCGCTGCACAAAATAAAGCAATGGTTTGTTGTAAAGACGATATATGCCAATTAGGCCTGCGTCATTGTCATCATGCAGATAATTAATTAAAACGGAGTGGTCCATCAATTTAGCTATTTCTTTAATTCAATGAAATACTTTCTTATTAGGATATCGCTTCAAACGAAGTGTGGTTCACCTTTGTCTTCATCCGCGTTTTTCAAATATAGCTAGCCAAAAGTATAAAAACGATAAACAAGCCGATTGCAGATTTACAATATAGTTTGTCCAAATTAATCAACAATATCCAAGATGACAATATGGATGTAAAAAATGTGCCGGCTGCTTCACCTCTTCCGTTCTAGCGGCCTGTTTATTATATTTGTTTGAGGATATGCTTTATGCAATAGATAAATGAACAAAAGAACAATAGCGGCAACAAGCGAATGGTATAAATTCAACCACCTTTTTAAACGTTTGGAAATACCTGCTAAAACAATGCTTTTACGCGAGGGAGAAATTTCAAAAAATGCTTATCTTGTAGAAAAGGGTTGTTTGCGGACATGGTTTAACAACGACGGAATCGACATAACTACCCAGTTTTTCTTTGAGGGCGAGGGTGTTTCTTCTATTGAAAGCTTCAGAACAAATGGGCCAAGCCTTTATAGTATTGAAAGTATAGAGCCTAGCATTATACAATGTATTTCCAAGAAAGATTTTGAATTTGTACTGGACAGCTCTCCGAATATAAAAATGGAGATGGAGAATCATCTCTTCAATCGATTTGTTCACTGTCAAAAGCTTTTGCTTTCGCATATTAAAGATAGTCCCCAAGAACGTTATATACAGATCTTGCAGCAACGTCCAGATATCATAAAGCGTATTCCCCAACATTATATTGCATCGTATCTGGGAATAACCAAGGTTCATCTCAGCCGTATAAAAAGTAAGCTGGTCCGAAAGGGAGCGTAATATGGAATTTGATAACAAATGTTATCGTTGAGCGCCATTGAGCTGATTAGTTTTACTCCAAAATAAATAGAGTAAAATGAGAGTGGTCATCGTATTTAATCATCCCTATGAAGGAAGCTATGCAACCGCAATTTTAGCTGCGGTAACAAAAGGGCTGAAGACCGCAGGTCATGAAGTGGACCTTATGCATCTGGACAATGACGGTTTTAATCCGGTTATGTCAAGTGCAGACTTGAAAGGCTTTGTAGAGCACAAAGCCGTTGATCCACAGGTAATAGACTATAATAGGCGCTTAGCGGAAGCGAATCACTTGGTTTTTATATTCCCAATATGGTGGGATCTCATGCCTGCAACTACCAAAGGATTTATTGATAGGGTTCTTACCCCCGGGGTTGCTTATGACCATCATCCGAGAGGCTTCGGATTGATTCCTCTTTTAGAAAATTTAAAAGGGGTAACAATCATCACTACTATGAATAAACCGAAAATTATGTACTCCTTACTGATAGGAAATCTAATCAGCAAAGCAATGCTAAAAAGTGTTTTTAAAACAATGGGATATAAAAATCTTAGCTGGATCAGCTTTAACCGTGTCAAAACAGTGGGTCAGGAAAAACGGGTAAAATGGCTGGCCGGTCTTGAAAGCAGGTTTGCAAAAATGAAATAAAATCTTTCCTAAGGTTCAAATATTGGCTTCGGAATAACATGTGTCGGGATAGGCAAAAAGTAAGCTTGGTTGATGCCTTATAAGGAGCACCAACCAAGTTTACTATTTTACAACAGTAGCTTCCAGCTCTACATTCAGTGTTTCATACAAGGCAACCACTTGCATCAGTGTAACCACTTGTTTCATGCCATGCTTTGCTACAAAACTACGGAATATGTCAAAACAGTTTTTGATAAACTCATCTGATGAAGTGGTATAAACTGTCAATCTAACAATGTTACGGCACTCGTAACCCGCTTCACTGACTACGGTTTCAAGGTTCTGTATTGCCAATTCCAGTTGGGTACGCATATCGGCGTTGCTCGATGTGCCATCGGCATGTACTGCTGCCTGTCCGGCACAGTATAAAGTTCCTGTTGCCTCCTTTACTTCTACGGCCTGTACGTAGCCGCGTTCTTCCTGCCAAGTCCAGGGATTAATCACTGTTTTTTTCATGATATTTTTTTATTTTTCTGTACAGCAAAAATGAGAAAACTATACACGGGGTGTTGTGACTTGGATCACATTTGGCAAATTGTTGGCTGTTTAATTGTTGCGCCAAAGCCGGCTAAGGGTTTCACGAGATACACCCAAATAAGCGGCCAGAAGGGTCTTAGGTACCCGTTGCATCAATGCAGGCTGTTTGCGGAGTACCTGCTCATACCTTTCACGTGGGTTGGCTGTAAGGAATGACAGAATACGCTCCTGAGAAGCCATGTGTCCTCGGTTCGCCTTATGCAGGAAGAAATGCTCCATTTTTTGTAGCTTGGCGCAAATTGTTTGATAGCTATCCAGTGAAAGGCAGTATACTTCCGTATCCTCAATACACTGTAAGCTCAATGACGCCGGTTGCCGGGAGAACCAAGCGGGATAGTCGCTTTCCCACCAGTCTTCCATCGCAAAAGAAATAATATGTTCGCGGCCTGTTTTGTCATGATAGACCAGCTTAAGCAACCCGGATATGACCAGGTATACATAACGTACCGGTTCGTTCTTGTCGATAAGGAATCCGCCTTTCCTACAATGCTTTACACTGAAGTGCTGTCGCACAAAAGTGTACTCTTCGTCACTCAATGGTACTACCTGCTCTATATGCCGTCGAAGCATTTCTTCCATATGCGTAAAGATAGGAATTTAGGTAATATATATAATTCAGCCAATAAATATCAGCCGTTACATTTGATAACAAATGTTATTGTACCCAAGATTTCTCCCTACATACATTTGTAGAAATAAACACGTGGACACATGAAGCTTAATAGAAAGTACATCACACCTTTTATCACCCTTGTTTTTCTCGTTGTAGCCCTATCTGGCCTGCTGATGCTTTTCCATCTATTTGATGGTTATACGGAAGTTATGCATGAAAGCCTGGGATTGGTTTTTGTCATTTTTGCCATCTTTCATATTCTTGTCAACTGGAAGAGCTTACAAACCCATTTTGGAAAAAAAGTTTTCTTACCCGCCGCCATCGCCGTCGCGGTGGTTTCAACTGCCTTTGTTATACATCAAAGAGGTAATCCAACCCTTGATACACTGATTGTCAAACGAATAGTCAAGGCTCCGATAATGAAAGCTTTTCAAGCCTTAAATGTTGATTATGATCAGGCATTGCGAACACTTAAAAGTAATGGCATATTGATTGGTGATTCGAAAACAATCGAAGAGATCTGGCAGAAAAACGAAGTGTCGCCCCAAGAGGGGATTGATTTAATAGTCAGATAGATTTAATAGCAAATCGAGATAAGCAACGTTTTCAATTCGCGCTGTCTGG
>Ga0079224_100008753_pt1 | contig 13735 bp, 9 predicted proteins | sample Stecom2015_FD_80414 | JGI IMG/M metagenome (GOLD analysis project Ga0079224, IMG submission 80414) | Agricultural soil microbial communities from Utah to study Nitrogen management - Steer compost 2015 | ecosystem: Environmental > Terrestrial > Soil > Agricultural land | place: USA: Utah... | reverse complement strand
CCAGTTCTCCTTTCTTATATGTCAGCACAATCTGCAAGCCATCTATTTTAAGCTCTGCCATGTAGCTAAGCTTCTCGTCTGCCAGCTTCTTAATCCGAGCCTCAAACTCTTCTACTTGAGTCCAAGAAAAAGCATCATCTAATGACATTCTTGGCCTTACATGTCTGATTTCATCAAAATCTCCAGACACCTTATCCCCCACCCTTAAGGTCGGAGAATCTTTCTGGATTAGTTCAGGATATTCTTGCTCTAAATCCTTAAGCTTATGATACAGCCGATCATATTCTGCGTCTGAAACTTCTGGTTTATCCAATACGTAATACGCCCTTGAATATTGGTTCAAGAGCTTTACCAGATTCAATATTTCCTTTTCTGCACTGGATTTATCCATGCATCTATTATACCTGAAAACGAGCCTTCTGGCTCCGTTGGATAGAGTAAGTTAGAACTGTTTAGATTAAAGAGAATTTAACTCTTCGTAGATTTTAGAGACCTCGTTTGCTATCGACTTATGCTCGTTCCTCCCAACTGCCACTCTTATCTCATCGATATATCTAGTAGTCAATCTTAGATGAAAAGAAAGTGCAAGGAATAGACCGTGCTGCATATATAGATCATTAGCCTGTTCAGACTTTGCTGAATCAAGAAACGATTTTACCACTAGTGGATTAGGATGATTAGCTCTACTACCCCATATATATGCCTGCGCTATCCTATTAAAATCCGCCTGACTTAACCGACCAGCATCATATAGCAACTTAACCATTTGATCGGTACTCTTCCCAGCCCAGCTATGGCGATCCCTATGACCAGTTGGTACTTTCTTAAATTCCTTATCAACGACACTAAAAGACGATTCACTGCTTTCTCCAGCTTCCGCCAAATCCGCAAACCCAAGCATCTTCAAAAATCCCCCATCTTTATAAAGCTGAACCCAAAGATGTTCCTGAAATTCTTGAGCTGCCCGACCCTTTCCCTTGAGCAACATATATTCTACAGTCAATGAGTACTCAGTAATTTTTCTAGCCAAGTCCAAAACACTAGAAGCAGTCTCAATATGTAGAGCTAAATATTTGATATCTCTAAGAGTAGAAAAAGACACCCTGTACATACCCAGCATAGTAACCATAAACTGGTCCCCATTCACAGTCTTTTCTTCAGCCAATGGCTGAGTTGCAATCAAAAGTCTATCAAGCAGGTCTTTGAATTTTTCAATCATGAACAACTTCTTCTCCCCTATCGATGAAAGACTGGATCTGAAGATATTGATACAAAACGGACCGAATGTCCCCGAACAATTTATCCATAGCTCCATCGATCTGCTCTTGGTTTCTAGCACCCATATTTATCCACCGCTGTTTAGCTTTTTCAAAGGACTCTGTAGTTCTTTGCTTTAAATCCTCAACCATTTCTGCTGACATTTGATCTCTAAAGGGAGACTCTGGTCCAGTCATTAAGCCGAATATATCCGCATCAATTATGTCACTATCCGCAAACCTCATCCCAGCATGATGATGAGGAGCTCTATGCTGAGCTATCCCTTTAAACACTTTATAAATCTGATCTTTAATATACTGAAACGCTTCAGCCCACTCTTGGCTATTAGTTGCTGTACGCCTTACATCCTTAGAAAGTACGTCGAAGAAAACTAGTATCTTATTTCTTAAACAATCACAGTCTTCCAGGTATGCATGAATGTGGTGCTCCAAGGCTTCAGCTTCACTGATCTCTCCAGGTTGACCAGGGTAGAACTGAACAAAATAAACCCCATACCTCTTAACCTTTTTGTGTGCCTGACTAATAATAATGAGTAATTTAAGATATTTCTCCAGCTCCTTATCGTCTACTTTAGACCTGTCTAAGTCTACAGTGTGCTCCTTAAGCAGATACTCGGGATGAGCATAAGCCATAACATCTGCAATGACTTTTTCGAAATTATTCATAAAACTTATTTCAACACTAATTCTGTAGAAACCTTATCGCTTACCTTAGTTAAGAAGTTCCTCATCTTACTGTAGTCGAGGAGTTTATCGTGATACAATCTACCCACAGCCAATCTTGATTGTATCCGTACTCATACTTAAATAATATTACATTAAAATAACTAGCTCTGAAAGCTGATTATTTTCTGGCTCCGTTGGATAGAGAAAGTTAGAACTGTTTAAGTAAAAACCGTCCGAGACACAAATGTATCTCAAGACGGTGTTTTGCGGGAATTCGGGATAAAGATCTCAGGAAACCTGATTCTCCTTCTCCTTCTTTTCCTTTTCGGCAGCCAGTCGCCTTCTCTCGTCAGCCTGCTGCTGCTCGTATCTCTGCTGGGCACGCAACTCGTTACTCCTACGTTCACGAGCTTCGGCTGCGACAAAGCGCAACCTTTCACCCAACAGAGCATTGTAAAGCCCGTACACTGCAATAAGCCCAAAAGGGATTGCAATCACCAGGCTTGCAGGGTTCTCGCTCATTGTTTACCTCCATTACTAGTAACGATAAGCAAGGTTATTATATATAAAATAACCCGCTATGCAAGCGGATTCTCAAGATGGCTCCATAGAATAAAAGAGTTGGAACTACTTCCCTCCAGTCTGGTCATCCATAAAGTCCTTAATATCCTGATCCACATCTTTCATGTGATCTGAGTTATTAACAGACTTCTTTAGTTGTTCGCTTTGTTCTACCTGTTTCTTTTCTGCTTGAGCTTTAGAGAATGCATCCTTAAAGGAGTTCCCTGCTTCGCCCTTCAAATCATTAAGCATCGTTTTAGCCAGCTCTTCTTGCTGGTTAGGAGCCAATGGCTCTGCAGTTTTTTTCTTAATCCCATGTAAAAGATCTTGGAGTGCATTAATATTTGGCTTCTTCTTATTGCCAAATGCACCTGGAGTTCCTCCAGTTCTACTGCCACCAGATGGTTTATTAAATCCACCTCCCCCTTTACCAGCTGGCTTTCTAGAATAACTTGGTGGCTCAACACCAGTTAATGCAGCTGTCTGAGAATCCACTTCTCCTTGTACATCTGCTAGCAATTTAGCGTACAGTTTGCGTGAATTATCTACTACATTACCAATGTTCTCTGTAGTTGGTGCAGATGGTGGCAATGTTGCAGCCGAGAATGGACCAGGGGTCAAACCATCAATAGATAACTTAATGTAGATATTAAATACATTTAAGTTCACCAAATCTTGTTCATCGAAGACTGGGGCAAACTCCTTCATCAAGTAAGCAGCGTCATTAGCTCCTACTCTAAAGGAGATAATTGTACCCACGTTACCAATTACTGCGTTAGTCACTGTATCTGGCAACTGTGCCATAAACTGGTGAGCTAAAGTTAAACTCAACCGATACTTACGAGCTTCAGATAGAATCACCGCAAAGGAATCAGTAGCAAAGTTTTGAAACTCATCCACATACAGGAAGAAGTCGGCTCTTTTTTCTTGATCAGTTTCATCAGCACGTGACATTGCTGCCAACTGAATCTGGGTCACAATCATAGCACCCAACAATGCAGCGTTGTCTTCCCCGATCAAACCCTTAGACAGCTTTACCAAGAAAATCTTTCTCTGATCCAATGCTTCACGTAAATCAAATCCATTACTTGGCTGAGCTACAATGTTACGCACCAAAGAGGATGATAAGAACTGTCCTACCTTGTTCAAAATTGGGCTAATGGTTTCCGCTCTCTGTCTCTGATCCAACTTATTGTATTCATTCACCCACCGAGCCTTAATCACCGGATCTCCAATCTTTTCAATTACCTGGTCACGGAAATCATCATCGGTAAACAATCTTGGAAGCATCATTAAAGTTGCACCTGGATAGTCCAACAACGCCATCACCGCAGAAGACAACCAGTATTCCAACCGAGGACCCCAAGAATCACCGAAGATCTTTTTAAACACCGAAACCACACCCGAAGCTGCAATCACCTTATACTTCGGGTTTTTGACATCTAAAATATTAAACCCAATTGGATATTCCTTATCTGAAGGATCAAATAAGATGACATCCTTCACTCGATCATTTGGAATTCTTTCCAAGACATAGTCTACGTAGTCTCCATGCGGATCTACTACCCCAACACCCCGACCTTCTTTAATATCATCCAAGGTCATGTTCTGAAGCAGTGTAGATTTACCCACACCAGATTTACCAATCACATACACATGTCGTCTACGATCTGGAATCTTAATACCAAATACCTCCTGGCTACCTCTAAAGTTGGTAACCCCTAGGTTTGTTAAAGTATCTGCCGGTAACTCATCTGCTAATGGCAAGTTAGAAGGTGGTTCACCCTTCTTTGATCCTGCCCACACAATATGCGGAGTGCTAACGGTGTTACTTGGTAAGTGATAGATACTAGCAAGCTCTGTTACGTTTAACACCATTCCCTTACCCCCAAACATACGGGAAGCATATTCTGCTACTACCTGGTCACCAGATCCATTGATAGCAGTTGCTACAAATCCATTTAGGTTAGTAGTGTTGTACTGCTTAAACGAGCCAACTACCAAATCCAAGCGTTGTTTAGCTGCTTCAAAGCTTTTATCTACAGCCACAATCCTAATCTTGGTTTGGAATCCCAGCTTGGTACTTTTAGCTTCAATATTTTTTAAAGCTTCCTCTACCCCTGGAGCCAACTGCACCTGCTTTTGTTCTGAAGCAATCTCGCTAGCTGGTTTACCCGACAAAGCTGAGGTCATTACCTCAGAAGCTAAGTTCTTAAATCCGGATGCCAAACTAGACCTAAAGTCCTTACGTCCGGATTTAATGCCATCAATGTAACTAATTGCTCTGTTTCTCCAGCTGTCATTTTCTGGTCTTACCACCACCTGTACCCATATCTGAGCCGGGTCTTCTAACTTACTCAAGGTAGATGTAATAGCAGATAGAGGGTCTACCTCAAAGTTATCAAAGCTCTTGATTGGGAAAATATCTTCCCTATTCAAAACCAGCTCAGCACCTACCACCGTAGTACTTGGGTCTAACCGTGATGGATTGGCGTAATCTTTAACCTCTTGGATATTTACCCCTTGATACTGGGCATATATCTGACCTTCCACATATCCTTGCAAATACTTTGGTACCCAAACAAAGAATCTAATCGATTTCTCGTGAGCCTGCATCTCAAAACTGACACTGTCTTGCACTCCACCCTTCACCTTCTCTAGCTCTGGCTTGTAGATACCATGCAAACTCGAAAACATCAGCTCAGCAGCTAACGGTGTAGTTTCATTATCTTTTGGCACCTCAATACTTAAAAGTACCCCATCTGGGTTTTCGATAGGTACGATCTGCGCCATCTTTTCTCCCGGCATATTCTCCAAAATTGATGGGGACTTTTTCTGCAATACCGGATGCTTAGCTAGTTCATCTTGATCTGGTACCCCAGATACTTTCTTAACATTACCCTTGATTAAACTCACTACTAAATAAATCAGCAGCGCCCAGCCAGCTATCAAGATTATTAACACCAAAATATTGATGGGATTATCAAACATCGATTCTCTAAGTTACCCCCTTTTACTCATTGTATCAGTAACTAATCGTTCTCTTCGACTAGTTCATATTCCCCCCGACCTACTTTTCTAAATACTTCCTTATTCTGCAGGTTTGCAATTACTGTATTGCGCTTCACTTCTCTGGTCATTAATACCTTTTCTACAATCTCATCGGTGGTTAATGGTGTACCAGCTTCTTCTAATACTCGCTTAATTACATCAGCAACTACTCCAGGCTTATACCCTAAAGATTTTAAGGCATAAATTCCTCTACCCACTAACACAAATCTCTTATCCCCAATTAATTCATTGTGAACAGTTCTAGCCAGTACCGGCTTCCCTCCGAACTTCTTATTAATCGCCTCTGCAATATCCTTAAAGTGCATTGGCTTCTTGGCATTCTCCAAAGTTACATACACCTTATCTCTTATTCTCTTTGGCATGACTGTAGGCCAGCTTGTTAAGCCCCACATTCCATCTGGAGTTTCCGCAATCTTATCAGCTAGTTTTAATGCCCCAATAAATCCTGTCATGGTTATCTTATCCGCATGTGCAGAATACACCGTAGTTCCCATAAACTGAGTCCAAATCTCATCACTGGATAATGGATGACCTTCTTTGGATAGTTCTTCTTCTGCAGTTTTAATAATGGTTGGCAAGATAGACTGAGAAAAACCTTTTAAGGCCCAACCTGTCTTTAGGGCAGTAGCCTTACCTAAAGCCACTACCCCTTCATCCATATTCATCACTAACCTTATGGCATTCTTTTCAGCTTCAATGCGCATATCATTTGGCAATCTAAAGTAAGCTACCAAATCATCCAGTGACACTACGCCACCAGATTCCACCATATGACTGTGAATCACCTTCATTAAATGAGTAAGTTCCTTAGTTGGCTTGGAAGCTAGTCTCTTTAAAGCAGCTGCTTCAATCTGACGAACCCGTTCTCTGGTAACTCCCAAATCCTGTCCTACAGCATCTAGGGTCTTTTTATCCCCGTCCAATAGTCCATATCTGGATTGAAGCACCTCTCTTTCTCTCTCCTTTAAGGTGTTAACAGCAGAAGCTACCAATATTAAAGGATCAGCCACCCGATCATGTTCTTCTCGCTCCACCATAATGGACCGAATGATTGAATTATCTTCTGAACCTTGAGAGAAATCGCTCATATCCAACTATAAAATTTCGCCCAAATTATAGCATAATATAGCGATTTTGTCAAATCGCCCACCTTTTCCTTACTCTTTCACCCTAATAATCTGGCCAGTCTGCCATCAACTCTGACAGCTGTTGGATAATCTCATTCTTAGAAGCCAAATCCGTTTTTACCTGGTAAGCCCCAATTAGATCAAAAGCTTGCTGGTATTCCTCTGAAGAAATAGTGATTGTGGGTGGCAACAGATCGTAGTTGATTACATCTGCACTAGCTCCCCCGGTCAATCCTACTATCTGTTGGCTGGCAATCAACAATACCCCTAATACCAGGATGACTCCCCCCACAATTCCAATTAATCGTAAGTTGGCTTCTTTCATATATGCCTATCTTAACCTAAAAACCATTCCTTGAGTAAGAAAAAACCTGGTTCTACGAGAGAACCAGGTCTGGAAGTTCTGAGAGGCAGACAACTCTCGGTGTGTAATTGGAGTGTTCACCTCCCTCATTATGCGGACAGCTCTTTAGGTATGCTTTAGGTATGCCTTAACTAGACCTCCATTGAGCGAAGTAACCCTGGAGCAGTCGAGACAAGTTCCAGGATGATCGTCGATGATGGCGTCACCTCCATTTTTCGCGATATACTCGGATTTCTTATCTGGTTCAAAAACCAGCTGTCCCAGATCCAGAAGACCGTGAGCATGAAATACTTGGCGAGTATGTTCATGGATCAACCTGGTGCATTCGGTATCCTTATCGATTGAACACCTGGCCGTCAGGAATCCGACATCCCAGCCTCCTTGCTTAATCTTGGCAACCGCCTCAATCACACCAGGAAAGAACTCCATCTGAAGCATCCACCCCATACGAATCATGTGATTGTAAATTGGGGCAAATCGCTTCTTCCCGTACCCATAGCACCACACCTTGATATCAGGCTCCTCGTGATATGAGAGCTCTGGGTATCGTTTACAAAACTCTACCACTGCCTTGTCTAGGTCCTGAAGGACGTGGTCGACATCAATCCACAGAAACGGTGTATACACTAAAGAGCACCTCCTTATTGGGTAGCTAAACTTTAGTGCATCAATCTAATCTGGTCAACTACAGCTGCTCTTTCAGCATCTTTGCTTTCTGCATTCCAACCACTTGTGCAATTTCTTCCACCTCGGCTCTTTTCACGCCAGCCATTGATCCAAACTTTTTAATCAACTTCTTACGAGTCGCAGGTCCAATTCCCTTCACCTTCTCTATTCGGGATTCACTTACCCGCTTTCTCGCCAAACTGGTATGCAACCCTAAGGCAAATCTATGAGCTTCATCTCGAATTGTCTGTAACAAGTACTTAGCTGGGGCATTATTTGGAAGCACTACTACTTCTGATTTTCCTGGTATCACCAAATCGTCTTTTGCCTTTGGAGCAGAATGATCGCCCTTGGCCACTCCAATAATCTGAATTCCAATATCTCCCAAAGCCTTTGCCACGATATTTACCTGCCCCTTACCTCCATCTATTAAGATTAAGTCGGGTTTTCGTGCAAACTGACCATCGTCATCCATCCGAGCGAATCTACGCTTTAATACCTCGGCTAAAGAAGCATAGTCATCTGGACCTTCTACGGTTTTAATCTTAAACCTCCGGTACTGGTCCTTGTTCATTTCCTTACCCTCAAACACCACCATTGAACCCACCGAGTCGGTTCCTTGAGTATTGGAGATATCATAGGCTTCAATCCGATACAGTTTTTCAAGCTTTAGGATTTGCTTTAACTGTTCTACTCCTTCTTCATATCCGCGTTTTGCCAACCCTAGCTTTACCGCCAAATCACCAAGTCTTAGCTTGGCATTCTGAATTGCAATTTCAACCAAGTCTCGTTTAGTTCCCCAACTTGGGCTAATCACTTCCACTTTCTTATCTGCTCGCTCGCTCAGCCATGCCGAAAGCACTTCCTGATCCTCTAGTTTTTCTGAGATATATACCTCTCGTGGTAATTCCCCTACTTGCGAATAGTAATCTCGTACAAATGCAGATACCACCTCGGTATCCGTTACCTCATAGTCACTATCCATTACAAAGGTTTGTTTGGATAATAACTTTCCAAACCTAATCGAAAGCAGTGCCACCACCACCTTATTAAGCTGTCTGGCAACTCCAATCACATCTGCGTTAGTCTTAATATCTGAAAGTACTACAGACTGTTGGACCTGAAGTCTTTCAATCGCTTGGATGTTATCTCTAATCCGTGCAGCAATCTCATACTTCTTGGCCCTAGATGCTTCTTCCATTTCTACCTTCAACTCTTTTTGCACCTCTTCGTACTGCCCACCAATGAACTTAATCACTTGGCGCATTGTTTGCTTGTACTCTTCGGAAGACACCTTACCCATACATACTCCCGGACACACTCCAATGTGATAGTTTAAACAAGCCCGCAGATTTCCCTTCTTGGCTTTTTCTGAAGTCATCTGTGTATTTGCCGAACAAATTGGAAAAATCTTTTTTACCAATCGCAATATGGCATATACCGTTTTGCTTTCCGTAAATGGACCAAAGTACTTGGCCCCATCTTTATTAATCTTGCGAGCTAACAAGATACGAGGAAACTCATCCTGCATTGTGATCCGAATGTATAAATAGTTCTTATCATCCCGCAGGAGCACATTAAACTGTGGCCGATGTTCTTTAATCAGCTCATTTTCTAATACCAATGCTTCCACCTCAGTCTTAACCGCAATGGTATCTACCTTCACCACCCGATCAAGAAGCACCTTGACCTTGGTAGCTTGTCTGGGATAGTTACTCCAATATGAAGTAACTCTTTTCTTTAAGTTCTTAGCCTTACCCACATACAAAACCTCCCCAGCTTCATCTTTCATCAAGTAAACGCCGGGGTAGGAGCTAACTGCAGATAAATCAGGCTTTTTCATATTTCTATTCTAGCAATAAAAAGAGTAATGACCCGCACAGTGGCGGGTCATTGTTGGTGTGGGAGCGTAGCGGTATGTCCTATGACACCAGGAGCTGCTGGCTTAAACCAGTTCACAGCACGGACATAGCAATCCACTACACAGAAAGAGCAAATGAGTGGGTAGGCTGGACGCCCAGACTGAAAGCCTGTTATCGGCATACCAGCCTACCCGAATGAGTTCAGTGGAGCTAAAGATTGGTGATCTATCTGCCGACAGACTCCATTCAAGTTTCAGGCCCTTACTCAGGTCCCTAATTTCCTAACACCGGTTGCTAGGATAACTTGCTCTGAGGTTGACGTAAGCTTCTTCCCCTTTGTGAGGTTGTGGGCAGCGCCATAGCAGATCGATAACACGCTGTAGACGGCAAGCCGCCTAGTGGATCGAGTCATGCTGTAGGCACGTGTCCCTTGTCTCCAAGGGTAGGGATCCCCTTACGTGAACATCTGAACTCACTCTTTGTTAATTCATCCGTTGTCAGGGCTAAATGGCCTTTCTTAAGCGCAACTGCTAGGCAGCGGGGCGTAATAGCCTACCAGATAGCGTATCCATCCCTGAGGATAGATACAGGCATCGATTTCTACATCGCTGTAGAGACATTACCCTTAACTGACAAGGAACGGTAATTCAGACTTTATATCAAATTATCCGCTCTGTCAACACTTTTTTAAAGAAAAGTATAAAAAGTAAAAGCCCCCTCCGTAGAGGGGACTATTGTTGTCTAATGATGCGTGAAGGAATCGAACCTCCGAATTCTCGCCACTCCTGGAAAGCAGCAAGCTGTGCGCACAGCACAGTGCGTGTACCTACCCGCCTCCGCATCAAAGAAAATGTTCACCTGAGAAATAAAGAATATCGCTTGAGAGGGATTCGAACCCCCAACCTCTAAGACTTATTGTATTGCTTAGCGCTCTGCCATTGGAGCTATCAAGCGATATTATTTAGCATTGGGCAGGACTTGAACCTGCGATCTCCGGATATACGATCCAGCGCCCCTAACCCTTGGACTACCAATGCAAAAACAGGTAAGCAAAATATTACTCCCCTACTTTATAGCTGTCAACTACTTCAGTAAGTCTTTTAAATACTGTCCTGTATAGGATTTCTTTACCTTGGCAACATCTTCTGGAGTTCCTTCGGCCACTACAGTGCCTCCCAAATCTCCTCCCTCTGGACCCATATCGATAATCCAGTCTGCAGTTTTAATCACATCAAGGTTGTGTTCAATCACCAATACTGAGTTTCCTTTATCTACCAACTGATGTAATACCGATAACAATTTATTAGTGTCTTCAAAATGAAGTCCGGTAGTTGGTTCATCTAATACATAGATGGTTTTACCCGTAGATCTTCTAGATAGTTCAGTGGATAGCTTGATACGTTGTGCCTCACCACCCGACAGCTGAGTAGCTGGCTGACCCAACTTAATGTAGTCCAACCCCACTTCCATTAAGGTATCTAACTTATTCTTAATCGATGGGATATTAGCAAAGAACTCTAACCCTTCTTCTACTGTCATCTCTAATACTTCGGCGATGTTTTTGCCTTTGTATCTTACCGACAAAGTATCTTGGTTGTATCTTTGCCCCTTACATACATCACAAGGCACATACACGTCTGGCAAGAAGTGCATTTCAATCTTAATCACCCCATCTCCTCTACAGTTCTCACATCTTCCACCTTTCACATTGAAAGAGAACCTACCCTGCTTGAATCCTCTAGCCTTAGATTCTGGTAGCGATGCAAACATATCTCTAATATAGGTAAACAATCCAGTGTATGTAGCTGGGTTAGATCTTGGACTTCTACCAATTGGAGACTGATCGATATTAATAATCTTATCCAGATACTCTAAACCAGTAATTTCTTTATGAGCCCCAACTACCCGGTGAGCCTGATGCAAATTCTTCAACAGGTAATTAGCTAAGATGTCATTAATCAAAGTAGACTTACCAGAACCAGATAACCCAGTTACACAGGCAAAGGTCTGTAACGGAATAGAAACATCCACATTCTGTAAGTTGAATTCCGAAGCACCTTTAATCTCAATCCATTTATCATTTGGTTTTCTTCTCTTCTTTGGTACTTCAATTTTTTTCTTTCCAGACAAATACTGACCAGTTAACGAATCCTTGGTTTTCTCAATTTGAGCTGGAGTACCTTCAGCTACAATTTCTCCACCATGTTTTCCAGCTAGTGGTCCCACATCGATGACCCAATCAGAACGTCTAATAGTTTCTTCATCGTGTTCTACTACCAATACTGTATTTCCTAAACCTCTTAACCGCTCTAAGGTTTCAATCAACTTACTATTATCATGCTGATGCAATCCAATAGATGGTTCATCTAGAATATAGATCACCCCGGATAAACCAGATCCAATCTGAGTTGCCAATCTAATCCGCTGAGCCTCACCTCCAGACAAGGTATTAGCTGCACGATCTAATGTCAGATATCCCAAACCAACTGCCTGTAAAAATCCTAAGCGGGCTTCAATCTCTTTTAGGATCTGTTTGGCGATCAACTTTTGTTCGTCATTTAACTTTAATTCCTTAAAGTATTTCACTGCATCTCTAATCGACATCTGACTCACATCGATAATCGAACTAGTACCCACCAACACTGCCAAGGCTTCTGGACGTAATCTTGCTCCATTACATACCGGACAAGTTTTAGTCACCATGTACTGTTCGATTTCACCTCTAATGAAATCTGAATCAGTTTCTCGGTATCTCCGCATTAAGTTAGGGATTACTCCCTCAAATGCCACATCGTAAGTATTTTCCCTACCACTACCAGTCTTATACTTCACCGTCACCTCTTCCTTGGTGCCGTTTAAGATAATATCCAAAGCTTTCTCCGACAAACTTTCTACTGGAGCATTCAAATCAATCTTGTATTTCTTAGCCACAGCATCCAATACTCTATTAGACCAGCCACCACCGGTAGTCATATGGTTACCCCATGGTCTGATTGCCCCTTCATTCACGCTCAACTTCTGATTTGGCATCAGTAGTTCTGGATCCAGTTCTAGTGTAACTCCCAGCCCAGTACAGTTTGGACAGGCTCCGTGAGGGCTATTGAAGGAAAACAATCGTGGTTCGAGCTCAGGCATATTGAAGTTGGACTTAGAAGAAGCCAACTTTTCTGAGAAAAACCATTCCTTATCCCCTTCTGCTTCTGCAATCTTTAACTTTCCATCTGCCAGCCTCAAAGCATTCTCCATCGAATCTGCCAGTCTCACCCGATCATCCTGACTCTGACTTAAATCCAATCTATCCACCACTACATCAATGGTGTGTTTTTTATTCTTATCCAATTCAATAGAATCCTCTAGTAGTCTAATCTCCCCATCTACTCGGACCCGAACATATCCGGCCTTCTTTAAATCTTCAAAATCTTTTTTAAACTCCCCTTTCCTATCCACCACAATTGGGGCCAATACTAATGCCTTTTCTATCCCTAAGGCCATCACCTTTGGAATCATTTGGTCAATTGACTGGCGCTGCAACACTTCGCCAGTTTCTGGATCATGAGGAATTCCAACTCTAGCAAATAACAATCTCAAATAGTCATAAATTTCTGTAGTAGTACCTACCGTAGAACGCGGATTAGAAGAAGATGACTTCTGATCAATCGAAATGGCAGGAGATAATCCATCTATTCCGTCTAAATCTGGTTTATTTGTAAGTCCCAAAAACTGTCTGGCATATGCTGACAGTGATTCTACATATCTGCGGTGCCCTTCTGCGTAGATGGTATCAAAAGCAAGCGAGCTCTTTCCGGAGCCCGATAAACCTGTAATTGTCACCAACTTATACTTGGGGATTTTGACGCTAACATTCTTCAAGTTGTGCTCGCGTGCTCCCCGAACCTCAATAAAATCAGACATATTGTTCACTCTTTACTGATCTACCGAATCAGAAGCGGCTGGTGGCTGAGGCAAGATATTTCTGAAGAAAACTGATGAACCTACTTCATTTTTGCCACATGCTCCCAGAAAGTAACCAGACAAGGCATACAAGGCAATTCCAGATATTGCTGAAACAATCATCGTCTTAGCCGAATTAATCCCTCCAGATGCTCCTTGTGAAGTGGCATACACAATGCCCGCTGCAAT